>Ga0302325_10000056_pt1 | contig 309471 bp, 279 predicted proteins | sample Palsa_T0_2_FD_201948 | JGI IMG/M metagenome (GOLD analysis project Ga0302325, IMG submission 201948) | Peat permafrost microbial communities from Stordalen Mire near Abisko, Sweden - Palsa_T0_2 | ecosystem: Environmental > Terrestrial > Soil > Palsa > Peat permafrost | place: Sweden: Abisko... | reverse complement strand
GCATTTTCTACGGCGACCGATGCCTGGCCAGCGGCGGTTACGAGAACATCGAGGTCGCGCTGCTCGAACACAAATTCCCGTTCGGTGCTCATGGCGACCATAACGCCAGCCGACTTGTTGCTCAGAAGAATCGGCGCTGCACAAATGCACTTGGCTGGACGCTCAGGACGGTACGTTACGCCTAATCGCGCTCGCGTTTTTTCGAGGTCGGAGCGTATGAGCAGTGGCTGCCCGGTTCGGATTACATATTCGGTGAAGGCATTCTCGAGTTTGCGGGAACGCTTGGGCAGTGTGTGGTCGTTTTCCACTTCGAGTTCGAAGCGGATTTCGTCTCCCTCTTGAAAAGCTATGTAGAAATCGCTGGTGTTGAAAATCTGCCCTAGCTCGGAGTGGATGGTGCGCAGGACTTCATCCTGATCGAGCCGCGAGCTGATGGCCTGGCCGATTTCGGTGAGCAATTCATATTCTTGGGTGCGGCGGTGGGCGTCGTGGGCGATCAGGTAGTTGTCGAGTGTGAGTCCGAGTTGCAGGGCGAGGCCCACCATCAAGCGCGGGCCCGATGCGCCGAAGGCCTTGCGCTGTGCGTGAGGGAACAAAATCACTCCGAAGGCGTGCTCGCGGGTTTGCAGGCTGACGGCAGTGAGGTTTCGTATCCCGGCATCGGAGAGGACCTTCTTGAAATCGACGAATGATCCGGCTGAGCCTATGGGCAGCGGTTCCGTCATATGAGCGACGTCATGCACGGTGAACAGGCCGCCTTGCCGGTAGGCTAATTCGCAGACGTACTCACCCGCTCCGGTCCGGGTGAGGAGGTTGATGAATTCCGGGGAGAAGCCGCGCTCGACCGAGGGCAACAGGCTGCGCCAGCGTTCTGAAATGTAAATGACGGCTTGGCGCGCGGACAGGGCTCCTGCCAGCCGGTCGAGGGCCGACTGCATGCTGGGGAGCAGATCGTCGGCGGAGAGCAGGCGGCGCGGATCGACTCCCAGGGTGGAGAGTGCGAGCGTGTTTTCCTGCACGGCGTTGCGCTCGTTCTCAAAGAGGACCATCACCATGGCGATGCCGAGCAGCATTTGCGGCACCGGGCCGAGGACGTGGCCGACGCTGCCAAACATTTCCATCCAGGGATTATTCGATTGAATGGAACCCAGCAACACTGCCCAGAACGCGAGAGAAAACGCCAGCAACTGGAAGGCGACTGAGCCTTTGCGGTGGGCGTGCAAGTAGAACGCTGCTGAACAATAGAGCAGGACGGCGCTGAGAAAAAAAACTCCGAGGCTAAGGGGACGCTGTCCTGATAAAGTCGGGTGGCCCAGGTGATTAAACAGATCGACGCAGGCCGCGGCCGTTCCAACTAAAGCGAGAATCCAGTCATACCAGCGGACACGGAAAGATCCGCGCGTGAGGCGGGTGGAAACGAAGATGCTCACGCCCATCGCTACCGAAAATAAAGAACTGAAGAAAAATGCTATCGGCGCCGGCGGATAGTAATAGCGGAATGCGTCGAGCGCGTAGTGAATGGAATAGCAGGCCCAGGCGATCTGCCAGGCGCGGAAGTAGGCTTGACGGCTCTGCTGGTAAAGGTAGGTGAACAGCAGGCAGAGCAGCAGGGCGACCACGCCCGGAATGATGACGATACTGGTGGCGATAGAATTCATGAGGCCAGGAAGGCTTCCCACGAGGATCTAGCCAGCACCTTGGGAGAGGCCGATTATTAATGTTTTCACATGCAAGGGTGTGAGCACAACAGGATTTAAGTACACTGTCCTGACTCTAGTTACCTGAAATCAATTACTTAAGCAATACGGGCTTTCTGAATCAAGTTTCTCGAGCAACTTGCTGGCTCGGTTGACGATGCGTGCTCGGCACCATACCATCGAACTTTCGCCATTTATGCCTGAATCTCAGCCTTTAACATCCCTTGGACCTGGGCCGCGAGTGCGGTTCGCGCCGTCGCCTACCGGCTTTCTGCATGTGGGTAGCGCCCGGACTTTTATTTTTAACTGGCTTTATGCTCGCCACAATGGCGGGACGATGATTCTTCGGCTGGATGACACTGACGTTGAGCGCAACAGCCAATCTTCGGTGGATTCTATTTTTAAAGGATTGAAGTGGCTGAATTTGTCGTGGGACGAAGAGTACAAACAATCCGAGCGCATCGAGTTGCACCGCAAGACCGCGTGGGCGATTTTTGAGAAAGGGCTGGCTTACCGCGACTTCACTCCGGCGCATACCGGTGATGCGGAAAAATCCGGGGCGCAGGGAACGTGGCTGTTTAATCCGGGTGCGCGCGAAGTTTCGCGCGAGGAGAGTGACCGGCGTGCCGCGGCGGGAGAGCCGTTTGCGCTTCGCTTTCGGGTGCCGCGCGAAAGTGGGCAGTTGGTGCGATTCAACGATGCGGTTTACGGTGAGCCGGTGAAGGCTGGAGCCGACATCGAAGACTTTGCTCTACTTCGATCCGATGGGATGCCGACTTATCATCTGGCTTCGTGCGCTGACGACGCTGACTTGCGCATCTCGCACATCATTCGCGGGCAGGATCATCTTACGAACACCTTCAAGCATGTGCTGATCTTTGAGGCCGCCGGCTTTGCGCCGCCGCAGTTCGCGCATCTGCCGCTGCTGGTCGCGCCCGATGGCACGAAACTTTCCAAGCGCCGTCACGGTTCTGTAGTCAGCGTTACAACTTACCGCGATGCCGGATTTCTTTCGGCAGCTTTCATCAATTTTCTTTGCCTGCTGGGGTGGTCTCCGAAGAACGATCGCGAGAACATGTCTTTGGAGGAGTTGAAAGAGGTGTTTTCTCTTGAAGGGATCAATCGTTCGAATGCCGTAGTGAACTTCAAAGAGCCGGCTGCGACACCGGAGGAAGCGTTCGATCCGAAAGCTGTGTGGCTTAATGCTGAGCATATTCGCGGTTTGCCTGTGGAGGATTTGAGCACGCGGCTGTTGCCCATCGTGCGTGGAGCGGGATTCAACGTCACGCCGGAAAAGATGCTGCGGATCACGCCTTTAATCCGCGAGCGCATCAAGCTGTTGAGCGAAGTGCTCACGGCGGCTGATTTTATTTTTGTCGATCAATTGCCGCCTTACGATCCGGCCGAACTGATCCCGCAAAAGGGAGACATGGCCATGGCAGCGAAGGTCCTCGCGCGAGCCCGAGAAGTGCTGGCGGGTATCGAGTTCAAACACGATCCGTTGGATCAGGCTCTGCGCGCCGCCGCGCTGGAACTCGGAGTGAAGGCGGGACAAATGTTTCAACCGATTCGAGTTGCGGTGTGCGGGCGGAAGAATGCTCCACCGCTGTTTGAGACGCTGGAAGTAATTGGGCGGGAGATTACGCTTAAGCGAATCGAGGACGCTCTGCAGAAGATTGTGTAGCGAATCCTGTGTGACGTCTGCAAACAAAAGCCCAAACCGTTTCCAGTTCGGGGCGTCAACCTGTCCGGTTAAGTTGATTGTAGAAGATGGGTCCTTTCAAGCAAACGTAACTTGAGGTTCTGCCGCCGATTTTGTTGCATCTCAGTTGGTCTAACTTCTATCTATTCAAACACAGGCTTGTTTAGAAAAATCTGAAAGTCTCCGCAAGCTCTTCATCACAACCTTCATACAAGTCGCATAGAAAGGAATTCGCATGAAAGCCGTACAAGTTAGCAAGCCCGGAGGTAATTTCGAAATCGTCGAGCGCCCCAAGCCAGAGCCCGCACGCGGACAGGTGCGCATCAGGGTGGAAGCCTGCGGCATCTGCCACAGCGACGGGCTGGTCAAAGAGGGGCTTTGGCCGGGAATTCAGTATCCGCGAGTGCCGGGCCATGAGATTGCTGGGCGCGTCGACGCGGTCGGCGCCGACGTTACGCTGTGGAAACCCGGTCAACGAGTGGGAGTGGGATGGCACGGCGGGCACTGCTTCCAGTGCGATCCCTGCCGGCGCGGCGACTTCGTCCTATGCCAGTTCGCGAAAATTACCGGCATCAGCTTCGACGGAGGCTACGCCGAATACATGGTGGCGCCTGCGGAAGCGGTGGCCGCGATGCCGGATGACCTGCCTGCGGATGAAGCCGCGCCGCTGCTCTGCGCGGGCATTACGGTGTTCAATTCACTGCGCAACTCGGGCGCACGCGGCGGCGACACGGTCGCGGTGCAAGGGATCGGAGGGTTGGGCCATCTCGGGATTCAGTACGCCCGGCAGATGGGTTTTCGCACTGTCGCCATTGGCCGCGGCAAAGATAAAGAGGCACTGGCGCAGAAGTTGGGTGCGCATGAATACGTTGATACTAGCGCTGGCGCGCCTGCCGAAGCGCTGCAAAAGCTGGGAGGAGCGCGCGTGATTCTCGCGACCGCTCCTGATTCGAAGTCGATCTCAGCTCTGGTCGATGGACTAGCTGGAAATGGAAAGCTGCTGATCGTGGGAGCGGGCTTCGAGTCGCTGACGGTGACCCCGCTGCAATTGATCGGCGGACGCAAGGCCTTGCAGGGTTGGCCCTCGGGCACGGCGAAAGACTCCGAGGAAACTTTGCAATTCAGTTCCCTGAGCGGTGTGAGGCCCATGATCGAGCGCTATCCGCTGGAGAAAGTTGCCGAGGCTTACGACCAGATGATCAGCGGGAGGGCGCGGTTCCGGGTGGTGCTGACGATGGGCGGGTAGCGGGCTGTCGACGCCACCATCTCGACCGAAGCCTTTCGGCGGAAGTTCAGCGATCTTAATATTTTGAAGTCGAGAAGGTAACATTTATGTTACCATTAAAGATTGTTGAGGTTCTGGAATACCTTCAGCCGGACGGTCGCAGCCCTTGTGCCGGGTGGTTCGACCGCCTCAACGCGCCGGCGGCTGCCAAGGTTTCCATCGCGCTAGCACGGTTGTCACAGGGGAACTATTCCAGCGTAAAGGGCGTGGGCGGCGGTCTTTATGAGTACAGGATCGACTTCGGTCCGGGTTATCGGATGTATTTCGGCAAGGACGGCGAACGCATAGTCCTGTTACTCGGTGGTGGAACGAAGAAGCGGCAGCAGAAGGACATCGCGGGCGCGCTTAGCCGGTGGCAGGACTATAAGCAAAGGAAAAACCAGGAGATTCGATAGTGGCTCTCACTCGAGATTTTAAAGAAACGATTCAGGCGCGAGCTCGGCGCGATCCCGCATTTCGTAAAGAGCTGTTGCGCGAAGCGGTCGAAAGCTTCATTGCCGGAGATGTGGAAACGGGAAAGACCGTGCTGCGCGATTACATTCATGCCACCGTGGGCTTTAACGATTTGGCCGGAGGAACGCATCACTCGCCCAAGAGCCTGATGCGTATGCTCGGTCCAACGGGGAATCCGCAAGCTCGCAACCTTTTCGATATTGTCCAATACCTTCAGCGAAAGGAAAAGGTACGGTTCGTAGTGCGCGCCGCGGCGAGATAGCGTCCAGGCGCTTGATCTTGCGATAAGATCATCAGGTGAATTCTTCTCATCCCCCTACTGAAGCTGGAGAAAAAGCTGTGGCTGCCTCGCCCTCGCCCGCTCCGTCGAACTTTATTCGCGACATCATTCTGGAAGACGTGAAGGCCAACAAGCACGACGGCCGCGTGCAGACCCGTTTCCCTCCCGAGCCTAACGGCCACTTGCACATTGGACACGCCAAGGCAATCTGTATCGACTTCGGATTGGCCGACGAATTTGGCGGGCATACGAATCTGCGCTTTGATGACACGAATCCTGAGAAGGAAGAAACCGAATACGTCGAATCGATCAAGGCCGACGTGAATTGGCTCGGCTTTCAGTGGGACGGGCTGTTTTACGCTTCGGATTATTTCGATCAGCTCTACGAATGGGCGATCAAACTTATCAAGGATGGCAAGGCTTACGTCGACGACCTGACAGCGGAGGAAATTCGCAAGCATCGCGGAACGCTGACTGAGCCGGGCAAAGACAGTCCCTATCGCAACCGGTCAGTCGAAGAGAATCTGAACTTGTTTGAGCGCATGCGGGCCGGGGAATTTCCCGATGGGTCGCGGGTTCTGCGCGCGAAGATCGATATGACTTCACCAAACCTGAACTTGCGCGACCCTGTGATGTACCGCATTCTGCACGCCGAGCATCATCGCACTGGCAACAAGTGGTGCATTTATCCGATGTACGACTACGCGCATGGGGAATCGGATTCGATCGAGCGCGTGACGCATTCTCTGTGCACGCTTGAGTTTGAAGATCATCGCCCGCTTTATAACTGGTTCATTCAGCAGTTGGGGATTTTCCCGTCGCGGCAGATCGAGTTTGACCGACTGAACCTCACCTACACGCTGTTGAGCAAGCGCAAACTGCTGCAACTGGTGCAGGAAAAGCGCGTGAGCGGGTGGGATGATCCGCGCATGCCTACGCTTGGCGGCATTCGGCGGCGAGGGTATACGCCGGAGGCGATTCGAAATTTTATTGCGTCGATTGGCGTGTCGAAGACTACGGGATCGATCGAGCTGGCCATGCTCGAACATTTTGTCCGCGAAGACTTGAACAGGCGCGCGGCGAGGGTGATGGCGGTGCTGCGTCCGCTGAAAGTTGTGATCGACAACTATCCGGAGAATCAGACGGAGCAGATGGATGCGGTGAATAATCCTGAGGACGCAAGCGCGGGCACGCGGAAGGTGCCATTCTCGCGCGCGCTTTATATTGAGCAGGATGATTTTCGCGAAGAACCGCCGAAGGGATATTTCCGGCTTTCTCCGGGCCGCGAGGTTCGCTTGCGCTATGGATATTTCATCACCTGCAAGAGTGTGGTGAAGAATGACGAGGGGGAAGTGATTGAGGTGCACTGCACTTATGATCCGGCGACGCGCGGCGGGAATGCGCCTGATGGCCGCAAGGTGAAGTCGACGATTCACTGGGTGTCAGCGGCGACTGCGATTGATGCCGAGGTGCGGATTTACGAGAACCTGTTCACAAAAGAAAATCCAAATGAGGTCGCGGAGGGCGAGGACTTTACGGCGAATCTGAATCCGCTGTCGCTGGAAGTGATCGCGAATGCGAGGTTGGAGCCGTCTTTGGCCAATGCCGCTGTGGGCGGCCGCTATCAGTTTGAGCGGTTAGGATATTTTTGCGTCGATCCGGATTCAGCGCAGGGCAAGCTTGTGTTCAATCGCACTGTGGCTTTGAAGGATGCTTGGGCTCGAGCGGGGAAAAAGGGCAAGAGTTAAGGTGTCGTTGAGCGCTACAAAAAGTAAAACCCCGAGCGGGATTCAACTCGGGGTAAGCACATCAGCCTGTCCAGTTCAAGGCAATTATCCGAAGTCTTAAACTGTAAGTCAAGGTTACTTGAGGAGTCCGCCTGTCCGGGAACTCCTCATTCAGAATTCCCCTACCAACCAGGGAATGCTGTGGACCCGGCGGGATTCGAACCCGCACCTTCGAGCAGGACAGGCTGATGTGCTACCAATTACACCACGGGCCAGCAACCAGAGTAGGCGCAGGTGCTTGGCAAACAAGGCTGCGCGTCGGGTAAATTTGGGCGCCGTCCCATTTCGAAACTCGTTATACAATCTGAGGCACTTTATTGATTCCGAAAAGCGTGTGCTAACGGAGCACGCCGGCTTACGTCTGGTACCCCATGCACATAACTATTCTCGCCATATTTTTAGCGATCTCTCGCACGCCGGCTTCGATGTGCAGCGCCGGCATCCTGATTTTTCTCATCGCGCTGTGGGCGGCGAGGACCGATTTGGCGAAGGCCCGCGGTCTCGACAAGATCGTCGCGTTGAGCAATTTGTGTTACGCCACGCCCTTGGCCGTGTTCGGTGCGCTGCATCTCTCAGCCGCCAAAGACCTTATGCCCATGGTGCCCAAGTATATTCCGTGGCATTTGTTTTGGGCTTATTTCTTCGGCTTTGCGCTGGTCGCGGCGTCTTTGAGTATTGCCACAAAAATCCAGGTGCAGTGGTCCGGCCTGTTGTTCGGGATCGCGATGTTTTCTTTTGTGGCGATGTTGATCATCCCCGGAGTTGTCGCGACTCCCAACGATCGGTTCGGATGGACGTTGATCCTCCGCGAAAGCTCGTTCGGGGGCGGAGCTTGGATTCTTGCGGGAAGCGCCATGCGCGAGCAAGGCCGCGGACAATGGGGAAGCAAGCTCATAACTGTCGGTCGCGTGTTGATCGGGATGGCCTGCTTGCTTTACGGAGTCGAACATTTTCTGCACCCGGCTAATGTGCCCGGAGTTCCGCTGGAAAAATTCATGCCGCCGTGGATTCCGGGGCACGCGGGTATCGCCTACGTGACGGGGGCACTTCTTCTGATTGCCGGAGTTTTTATTTTGCTGAACAAGAAGACGCGGATGGCGGCGACTTATCTCGGGACTTGGATTGTTCTGCTGGTCTTGTTTGTTTATGGGCCGATCCTGATTGCTTCGCTGATGGACCCGAGCGTGGCCGTTCAGATTGAGGGAATCAATTACTTCTTTGACACGCTGCTGTTTGGGGGAACGGTTCTTGTGCTGGCCAGCGCCTCGCCGCGTACGGATTAGAGTGCGAAGATCCAAGTCAACGGCTTTAACCACAGAGGTCACGGGGTTTCACAGGGTAAACCGTTTCAGTGAAGCCCGATCTAGTTAATGCACGTTCGGGCTTTGTGCGGGGTTGCGATGGTTGCCCGCAGCGGGTGGTTCTTTCACTACTTTCACTTCAAAATTTACGGGCAAGTTTTTCGGAGGGTAGCAGGCGGCGTTGTCGCAGGCCTGATAGCGGAGAACTCCGCGCATTCCGTATTTTCCCGGGACGACTGAGTGCAGCGGATGTACCGCTACGGCGATGGTGAAGTCTCCGCTGTAGACGCTCAGCTTTTCGTCGGGCGAGAAGGGAAAACTTCTGTCTTCGCCCGCGGGATATTCGATCTTTCCCAGGATGATGTCGGTGGGCAGGTCCATCTTCAGGGCGGTGGCGATGAGGAACTCCGACTTGGGCGCGTTGGAGTTGATGTGATAGCCAGGCGGGACGCGAAAATTCAGGTTCACCATTGTCGCTTGGGCACGCTGCGCCGTGACCAGTGGGATGGCTGCCACCTCAAGGGTGGGGGCTTTGCCCAATGTTTGTGCGGACGAGAGACTGGCTGCTAGAAGAACGAACGCAAGCAGAACGCTCAGCGACGCGTCGCCGCGAAGTTTTTGCTGCTGGCGATTCTTTCGGTCAATCATCATTGCGCAACCGAACTCTTTTCTGAAGCGGATGCCTGGCTCGCGGCAGGCCGGGTGTTGAGCGCTTTCTTGATTGAGTCCTCGATCTCGGCCTTGCCCCTTAGGCCGATGATTTTGTCTACGATTTTGCCGTCGCGCGTGATCAGAAAACTTTGCGGCAAAGCGGGAACGCCGCCGTACGCGTCGCCCACCGAATCTTTTCCGATGAGGATGGGATAGTTCACGCCCATATCCTTGGCGAACTTGGCGATGTCTTCTTTGCTGCCGTCATCCATGGCGACGCCGACGATTTGGAACCCTTGTGCGCGGTATTGATTCTGCAGGTCGACGAACCAAGGCATTTCGATTTTGCAGGGACCGCACCACGTCGCCCAAAAGTTGAGCAGCACTGCTTTGCCTCGAAAGTCGGAGAGGTGCGTGGTCTTGCCGTCGAGCGATTCTAGAGAGAAATCGGGCGCGATTGTTGATTGCGTTATACGGGGCGTTGTGGAGGCGTTGCGGCGCGCCTGATGATAGCCAAAGTACAGCATCAGCGCAACCACGAACGCCACGACTACTAGAGCTAAAGGACTGCGTTTCACGGAATTCTCCATGCGCGATCTGTTTCGCGAGACTTACCAATCCTATAAGGCAAAGCGGTTCAGGAACGAAAGCCAATTCGAAATCAAAGTGAAGCGGCCGATCACGAGCAAGATTCCGAGGCCGATCAGCAAGGCTCCGCTAGCCACTTCCAGCGCGTGCATGTGCGAGCGGAAGCGGCTGTAAAACTTCAGAAATCTTTCCATCAAGAGCGATGTCAGTAGAAACGGCACGGCCAGCCCCAGCGAATAAACCGCGAGCAGCAGGATGCCCTTCACCAGCGTATCTTGTTCCCCGGCGATGGTGAGGATTGCCGTCAGGATCGGCCCCAGACACGGAGTCCAGCCGAAGGCGAAGGCGAAACCGATTACGAATGCGCCGAGCGGTGTGCTGCTGCCTTTCACGCTGTGCAGGCGAGCGTCCGTATAGAGCGCTTTGATCTTGAAGATGCCGGTCAGATGCAATCCGAAGAGAATGATGACGACGCCTGCAACTCGGGCCAGGGTGTGTTTATACATTCCGAGCACCTGGCCAATTTCAGTCGCAGCCGCCCCGAGTGCGATAAAAACAACGCTGAAGCCAAGAATGAATCCGATGGAGTTCACCATCACCCGCTGCATGAGGTGAGCTTGCGGCGCTTTCAGTTCCTCCAGGCCGGCTCCGGAAATCAGCGAAAGATAGCCCGGAACCAGCGGCAGCACGCAGGGCGATAGGAATGAAATCAGGCCGGCAAAGAATGCGGCTAGCGGAAGTGGAAGGGTCGACATGCCTGCTTAATTGTACCTGTATCGCTTTTACCTTATGTCAGATAAGACGCTCGAAACGGGAATTAGTTTCGCTCTTTGAGTTCCCCGGCTTACCTCAGCCAGCAGAGAGGCCGCGCCTGGGTTTGTCCGGTTTTTGGAACAGCGAAAGATCCTGCGCGCAATTGAGTCTATGCAGGAATACAATGCTGGCGCAATGAAAAAGGAGAAAGTCTATGCCCAGCACCTCGAAGAAGAAAACAACAAAAAGCAAAACCAGCACTGGGGCCCTGCAAGCAAGTTGGACAGCTACGCCGATCTCGACGCCGCAAGAATACATAAATTCCGTCGCGATCTCGCAGAACGGCAGCACGGTGGTTGCAGGCACCTTCTATTTCCCCTACGCAGCGGGAGCAAAGCACAGTAATGCCGACGTATCACCGATCACTGTAGGCACCTTCGCCTGGAATGCGGCGGGTAAATCGCTTTGGCAAGATAAATTCCCAGCGACTGAAGGCGTGTACTGGGTTGCAGTATCGCGCGATGGAACATGGGCGGCCGCTGCCGGCTTGTCGGCGCCTGGGCAGGGTTTTGTTTATATCTACAATGTCGCTTCCGGGGCGCGAGTTTCCACCTATAACACCAAAGTCAGGGTAAACATGGTCGCGTTCTCCAGTGACGGGTCTTACCTGGTTGCGGGGGCGGACGAAACGTACTTGTTTTCCCGGAGCGGGTCGACTTGGGGAGCGCCGCAAAAACTGCCGTGTGCTGCCGGCGACAGTGTAGTCGCGGTTGCCATGTCGGCGAGTGGGCAGTGGATAGTCGCGGGGACGTTTCTCGGCGCGGTCATCCTCGTCAAGAATAATGCAGGGGGTTTCGGCACTCCCGTTTCCTGGCAGCTTAAGGACACCACGATTCACTGGGTTGCCATGTCCGCCAATGGCTCAACCTTTGCCGCGGCTGCAAGCGGCTCAAGTGTTTACTGCTTCCAAACTGCAAGCTTCGGAAGCACCAAGGGGCCAGCGTGGACGGCGCCTCTGACCGGTTGTAAGAGCTGCCGTACGGTCGCTGTCTGCGATGACGGCTCTATGGTTTCAGCAGGCGGCAATGTGGGCACTGCGGGCAAGATTTTCCTGTTCTCCAATCTGGGGACGTCAGGAAAGCAGGTTTGGGCCAAGCCGACTAAGCGGAATCCGAACAGCACGTCGCTTGATACGGCCGGCAAGTATGTGACGGTGGCGGATGGCTATCCCGATCAGACGCCGGGCGACTTTTACTTGTTTGGCGCAGCTGGCAATACTCTGGGCAGCCTCCAGACAAGCAACATGAGCTGGCCCATGCAGATCTCAGCCGATGGGACGGCGATAGCGGCAGGTAGCGATAACTCCAGCGTCTATTATTTTGTTGTGAAGTAGCACTGAGTCCGCCGCGGATTCATTTTGTGGGCGGCAGTGTCGGCGCGGGTTCAGGCGAGCCTTCGGCAAGGGCCTTGTGCAAGAATCCGGACGGCACGGCTGCGGTCAGCACGACGTGGTCGCCCTCCTGCTTGATCTGAAGGCTGTCGAAGAGCGCTTTCACATCGGCATCGTTGCCGTGGGTTCCTACGGAAGTCTCGGCGGCGTGAGTCATGGCGATGAAGACGTTGACCTTGTCGGCGACGGCGCGCGCGTCATCGGGAGATTGCGTGAAGGCTTCGGCGCGAAGGTGAACCGCCTGCGCCATGGGATGAAGCGGGTTGAGAGCGCTTCCCGAAATGACGAGCGTTGCCGGCTTATTGAATACCACGCTCAACCCGCCAGCTTCGGGTGCCGCAGGATCGATGCGCGCCACCGCCCAAACCAGACTGGCCAACTGAACGTGCTTATAGTATTGGCGTAAAAGCGCAGGCCCTCCGAATGGAGAAGCCAGGCGCCGCGAGCGGTCGATCATTCCCTGAATCACGGCAGGGTCGTCATGATTGGACGCAGCTACCGAATCGGGGCTCAGCACCGCGACACGCAACTGCCTGCCTTCGAGAAGAATCGTGAAAATCTCGACCGAGTTATAGTTCTCGACCGACTTTGAGAGCTGCCGCAAATAAGCGGTAAGGCGCTCGCCTTGAAATTTTCCCTCGAGCACTTCGGAGAATCGCACTTCCGGCGCCGAGCCGCCGGTTCCGCCTCCAGGCCACTTGCCCGGGTAGTGAATGGCGAAGGCGGCTTTATCGAGATCGCGCTCGAACTCAAAGCCGGTGTCGCGGATGAACTGCTCGTACTCGGGAGCGTGGCTGACGGAGGGCAGGTCCTTGCCCGAGTTTGCCCTGCGCACTGCGCCGAGGTTGAGATAGAAAAAAGCATCCGCTCCGGGCAACAGGCGCGCGGGCTCCGGCGGGGCGTGCTTGCGCAGTTGGACGGCGAGGGTCACCGCCGCGACGATCACTACGAACAGCAGGACGATGGGAAAGGTGCGCCTAATTCGCATGGAATGCGGTCAGGGAAGAAATGATAACACTGTGGGGTGCACGTGTCAGAGTCGCAATTCGAGGACAGACTCTCTTGAGAGTGGCCGACTGTTCTATAAACTATCGGCAAATAGTTGTTGCAAAGGCCGCCTTCCTGCTGGGCACTCGCTCGCCCTGCATTGCCGGGTTGCAAAATTCTGCATCTTGACGGCGGCCATAACCGAGGGCATGATGCTCCTCGCCCGGAAAACACCTCGGGCCATGTATCCGCAGTCACTCTCGACGTCTTGCTGGTTTGTGCAGGAGAATCCGTGATGCGAAGCAGAAATTTGTCGTTTGCCTCGATGACAGCGACGATTAGCCTCATGATCACCGTGACCGTGTGTGCCTCCGTGGCTGTGGGGCAAACCTCCGTTCTCACTTATCACAACGATAATTACCGAACCGGCTGGAATTCTGGGGAGACCACGCTTACGCCATTGAACGTGAATGCCGCTCAATTCGGCATGCTAGCCACGGTGGTGGTAGACGATCAAGTGGATGCCGAACCTCTCCTGGTCCCGAACGTGAACGTCACCGCAGGCAGTCACCAGGGCACGCATGACGTGGTCTATATTGTGACCGCCAATGATACGGTTTATGCCATCGACGCCAATGCCGGCACGCTGCTGCTGCGCAACCATTTGGGAACCCCAGTTGGCACCCCGCTCGGCTGCACGAATAACGGACCCAACGTGGGCATCACCTCGACTCCGGTGATCGATCTCAGCACCAACAACATCTACGTGATGGCCTACACGCAAGCCAGCGACGGTCCGACTTACACGCTGCACGCGCTTGACCTGGGTAGCCTGATAGACAAAATTCCCCCCGAGGTTGTGGCCGCGACGCACCCTCTCACGGATGGAAGCAGTTACTCTTTCAACGCGACCTACCAGCGCCAGCGTCCGTCTCTGCTGGAGGCCAACGGCAACGTTTACGCGGGATTCGGCAGCTTCTGCGATTATTCGGCCGGCGCTACACGCGGATGGGTCCTCGGTTGGAGCGCGACTACTTTAGCTCCGCTGGTGAACAGCGAGTTGCTCGATACCCAGGCCAGTGACGCCGACAGTTATTTTCTCTCTTCGATCTGGATGTCGGGCTATGGCCTGGCGGCAGACGATTCCGGCAATGTCGTCTTCGTGACTGCAAATTCCGACTTTTCCGGAACCACCTATGATGGCATCACCAACGTTCAGGAAAGCGTCGTGAAGCTGTCCTCGGACTTAAGCACAGTAGTGGACTTGTTCACTCCTGATGATCAGGCCAGCCTTGATGAGACCGACACGGATTTCGGTTCGGGTGGAGTAATGATTCTTCCCGATCAACCGGGTACGATCCCTCACCTGGCCGTGGCTGCGGGCAAGAACGGCAGCATGTTCTTTATGAATGAGGACGATCTTGGAGGGTACTCACCGACCACGAACAACGTTCTAGGAACTTATCAAATCGGTGGTTGCTGGTGCGGAGAGTCGTATTTCGTCGATCCGAGTGATGGTTTGGGACGCGTGGTATCCAGCGGCCTTGAAACGGCAGAGGTGTGGAAGGTAGTCACATCGCCCAGCGTGAGGTTAGCCGCTGTGAGCCGCGCGCCGCTCAGCACGGGACAGAGGAAAGGTTTTTTTACCAGCATATCGTCGAATGGCACGTCTAACCCCATCATCTGGGCGCTGGCCCGCCCAACGAGCAGGACGAATCCGATTCCCACGCTCTATGCGCTGAACCCAGAAGCCGGTGGGAGCATTATGAGCACGCTCTTCATTGGTCTCGCTGGTTCGTGGCCGAATTGGGGTTCGGGCTTCAATCAGGTCCCCATGATTGCCAACGGCAAGGTCTACGTCGCCAGCAACAAGCAACTCCGCATTTTCGGATTGAAATCAGGGAAGTGACGGAAGCAATCCAATTATCGCGGTTGTGATAGTTTTGCGATCTGCGCGGAAAAACGATCTTTGCGACGCAGACTCTCTGGCTTCCGGTTTACTTCCTTAACTCCGCAGGCCAGTTCGTCACCAATTGCAGCGGGACCGGGCCTTCGTCTTCGGAGTGGTTCACCAGCAAGCGCTTGCCATCGGAGGAGGCGTCGAACGCGATACCGAGGCCGGGCGAAGCGGCGTGGAACAAGCGCTGGGGCGCGCCGACTTCTACCTCGGATCCCTTTGGGGTCACTGTGCAGACGAAGATATTGTCCGTAAGGTCCTTGAAGAACAGTTCTCTCCCGTTCGCGCTCCACGCGGGATAGGCACCGCTATTGGTCGACACTCTCCATTTGCCCTTCCCGTCGGGAAAGCTGGTGATGTAAATGTCCTGCTGGCCGGATTCGTCGGAGGCGTAGGCCACCCATCGACTGTCGGGAGAAACTCGATAAGCGGAGAGATTCGATTGCGCGGAAGGCGGCTGCACAGCCGTTACGGCTTTGCCATCTCCATCGACAGGCTTTATCCAAAGGGAAACCATTTTCTCGCCGTCGCCCCACAGATAGGTGAGATATTTTCCATCGGGCGACCAGCCTGGCATGTGGTAGTTGTTGCTTTGCTCGATGAGTTTCTTCTCAGCGCCGCTGCCGTCCGCGGACTTGGATCGGATTTCGACGTTGCCGCCGCCCCCGGTGACCAGCGCCGTGAAGATCAGCGATTTCCCATCGAGAGACCAGGCAGGTTCCTGTACCACTTGCTCGTCGAAGGTGATGCGCGTCTTGGTCTTGCGATCAAGGTCGACCGTCCAAATGCCGTTGCCACTGGCAAAGGCCACTCGCTTGTTATCGGGCGAGAGCCGCACATCGCGTACTCCTAACAACCCGCGCGCATTGGTGGCGTTATTCTCTTGCGGGTCGTAGTCGGCGAGCGTCTTGCCCGAACGGTCGAACATCACGAGATGACTCTTGGCGGAGTCAGTGCTGCCCAGTTGGTACACCATCAATCCGTTCTGGGAGACAGAGAAAATACTGCGCCACACGCCAACGTCGTCGCGAAGGTAGGTCACTACTGGAGTGGGCGAACCAGACAGGGTACCGTTGCTGGGATCGAAGGGCTGCGCTACTAACGCCGTGTTGAGACGGTAGAGAAGATAGCCGGATGCGTACTGCGCCGCGGAATCTGTGGCCAGCACGAAGTGCGTTTCTTTGCTGTCGACGGAACCGAAGTAGATTCCGTTTTGTTTGGGATCGCCTCCGGTATGGCTGGTGGCAAGAAAAAGAAAATGTTTGCCATCGGGCAGAAACCAGGGCCAGCGTTGGGTAGTGTGCTTTGTTCTATCGAGTATGGTCGCGGGCTCCGCGGTGCCCCCCTGCGCGCTCACTTTCACCAGTGCTCCCGTAAAATCCGGGGCGAACACAATCACGTTGTTGGTGCTCCAGCTTCCGCCGCGGGAGTTGGACGCATCACCTATGGTAGCGGCCGGGCCGCCATTGGCGGAAATTTTCATCACCTTGCCGCCGGCAAAGAAGCCGATGAAGAGTCCGTCGGGCGACCAGAAAGGATGCGCAGCGCCCGCGGTGCCTTGAAGCGGTTGCGCCGTGTCGCTGCTGAGCGAGCGGACCCACAGCAGTTTGGTTTCGCCAGAATGAGCGACGAAAGCGATCTTATCTCCTTGCGGAGAAATCACCGGCATGCCGCCGGCATCGCCGGTTGCGTCGAGAGAAAATTTATCTGGCGGAGGGATTTCGGCGTGAAGCGACAACGGCGTTTCGGAAGATTTTGCCCAGCGGTATCCGGCGAATGCGGCGAGTGCGATGAACGCGAGTAGGAGAACGGCCAACCCGGCAGTCCATGCTCGAGTTAGCGGCAATGACTTTGTCGAATCTTTCGTGGTCGGGTCGCTCATCGACTCGACGACCCAGCGCAGATCCATTGCGAGATCGTGCGCGGATTGCAGGCGGTCCGCAGGATCTTTGGCGAGGCATGCGCGGACCACGCGATCGAGCGCGGGCGGAGCGAGTGGCTGGCTGACGGTGATGGGCTCCGGATCTTTTTCCAGAATGGAAGTGAATACGCTGAGTTGCGATTTGCCTTCGAAGGCGCGGCGGCCGGTGACCATTTCGTAGAGAACGCAGCCGAAGCTGAAGAGGTCGCTGCGGGCGTCGGCTTCGCCGCCTTGTAGAAGTTCGGGCGCCATGTATTGAAATGTTCCGACAATCGAACCCTTCTGCGTGAGCGGCGACACCGCCGCGGTGAGCGACGCGAGATTCATGGTCGGCGTAGAGGGAGTGAATGCGCCCATGCCTTGCGAGGTAATCGACAACCCTGGTTTCGACAGACCGGGCTTGGCCAGACCGAAGTCCATCAGCTTTGCGCCGGCTTTGGTCAGCATAATGTTCGCCGGCTTCAGATCGCGATGGATGATGCCTTGCTGATGTGCCTTCTCGAGTGCTTGCGCGATTTCGATTGCAATCTTCAGGGATTGATCGATGGGCAGCGCGCCTTTGGCCAGGCGGTCGGCGAGAGTCTGGCCTTCGAGATACTCCATGACCAGGAAGTCGGTGCCGTCCTGGCTGCCGATGTCGTGCAGCGTGCAGATATTGGCATGCTGAAGCGCGGAAATGGCTTTGGCCTCGCGCTCCATGCGCTGTTTCAATTCCGGATTCGAGGAAAGATGTGACGGCAGAACTTTGATGGCGACGGTGCGATCGAGGCGCGTGTCTTTGGCGCGATAAACCTCGCCCATGCCACCGGCGCCGAGCGGAGAAATGATTTCGTAGGGACCGAGTTTCGTGCCAGAGGTGAGGGCCATGGGTTGGCGGCATTATAGCGCCTCGCGAGCGCTAGTCTGCCATCTTCTCGCCGGCAATAATCAATCCATGGCTGCTCAAAAATTTTCGGAGTTCGGCCAAGTGACGGCCGTCTCCTGAAGACTCCGGCGGAGGCGTCACAAGAATGAATTCTGTGCCCGGTTGAAACTGACTCAGCTTCTCTTCGAGATCGTCTAACGAGTGAAACTCGTATTGCGCAACCCGTAAGTCCAGGCCGGTCGGCTCATAGTCGGCCGCCGAGATGGCGAGTGGGCGGCTCCGCCAGATTTTCAAGTATCCATCTAATTGATCGCGCACCCGTTTGACGCTTGTCACTTGCGCGAGCTGTTTCAAGGCACGCTCGTCTGACAGCCACGCCTTTCCAGTAGCCAACGCCTGCGCCAGGTTCTGGCCCAATCCCAGTTGATAGGGGCGATCCCCCGCGTTCTCCGCGAGCGGGAGATTCAGTTCCGATTCCTGGCCCGCCCACATCACAGCCCATTCCTTGAAGCGCCGCAAAAGTGCGGGTTCTGCAGCGGGCGAGCCGTATCTTCCCAGCATCGTAGCTGCAGTCTCAGCAACCTGTGGGTCGGGGTCGTCGAGGCTTCGAATACCGATTTCCTCCAGGACGGGGTCGTAGTGAATTTCGGAAATCTCTTGAAACAACCCGTGATTACAGGCCGTAAAATCCTTGCCCCGCGCCGCGACAGCATCTTCAATGCGCACCCGCGCCCCTATAGGATCCACACGCAGCACATACGCCAGCAGCGGATCCTGAATGGCACAGGCTAACTTCCCGAGAGACGGATCTAACTTGGCGGTGACTTGCGGAAGGATCGCGTCAGAGGAGTAGCGAGCGATCAATGAGGCGATATTGGAAAGGCCTCCGTAGTCACTGCTTGTCGTCAAATTTTCGGCAAGAGCAAAATCGACCTCCGGCAGCGTCTTGTCCGGCAAAATTCCCAAAACTCTCGCGCCAAATCGAGGACGTGGACGCGTGATCTCGCGAATGATCGCAGGGGTTGCGCCGGCGGGATCCAATTCATACCAGTGCTGAAGAGCGCTAGCGCTAAGTTGGAGTGACTGGTACGCACTCGTTTCACGCATTTCTGGGAAGTCTCGGTAAGCCTCAGCGACATGACGGAGAAGCGGAACCAGTTCCGGTCCGGCAATCTTGTTCCAACGATCAGTCAACAGGAAAGTCTGGGTGTCCGGAGCAAGTTGATCGAACATTGAAACAATCTGATGGACTAGCCTGTCTGTGGTAGGTTTCGGAATCCCGCCGCTGTTCCACGCTTCGTTCAAAGCTGTGCTGAGACTGACCGTCAGAGCTTTTCCCCGTTTAGCTGGGAGCGCGGCTATTAATTGTTCGACCGCCTTGCCCTGCTCCTCCCGCCAATCCTGATCTGCGGGGACTTCATTTACCCTCCTCAATGCCGACATAAACGCGTCGGAGATCGGATGGTCGGGGTCAGCTAGCTCATGCTCAAGAGCGTTCTTGACCGCCTCACGCTCAGGAGAAGCGATCAGCCCGAGCATGCAAATATAGTCGAGCCCTCCCGAAGACTCGCCGCGCAGGCGCTTTGCCAGTTCCTTCGCGGCATCGGCAGTTCCAAGAAAGCGGACGGTTTCAAGAGCCTTTGTACGCTCCATCATGCCAGCTTCCTGGTCCTGCTCCTTGTCGGCGGGTGCCTTATCAAGAATTGCGACCGCAGTACGCAAGGTCATGTCTTGCCAGGATCTCGTAGCGGGGACGATTCGCAGCGTTACCTCGTTCGACTGCACAGCGATGGACGAAGAGCCGAGCTGGCTTGAGGGATTCTTAACGCCAACCCGGCTGCTCACAACCGTCAAGCGATAGACGCCGGCCCGTGTGAAGCGCACCCACTCATTAAGATTGAGAACAATCGTCCAGGGTTCCGGGCTAAGAAAGCTGAACTCCGTCAAGCCCCCGCCGGGCCCGCCTAGACGACCCTCTAGCGGATCGACCACGCCGTCGGCGGGCGACAGATCGAAATGCTCATATTCCATCCTGCCGCTGCGGTCATACTGGGCCCTGTCGATCTGATAGAGGTCCTTAGCGGCGCTGCTATAGGACAGCCTCAAGAGTATCTTTTCGCCGATGTGAAATTCGTGTTGGGAGGAGTCGACCGAAACCTGAAGGACAACGGCATGCTCGACAGGGGTTGGGGACTGAGCTAACGAATAGCCAACCAAGCCAAACAGAAACGGGAGTGTGAAGGATCGCATGGCTCGCCTACCTCGAACGATTAGACACCGAATCCTTGCGGTGAGATAGATAATTGCTTAACCGCGTATCCGGGTTGCGCGAAATTTGTCGCTTGTGATAGCTTAGTAAATTGTCCCGGACATCTGGAAGGGATCAAGGGTATACTTGTGTCTATGAAGACACTTGTCCCCGTACGCTGGCGTAGCTCAGTCGGTAGAGCACCTGATTTGTAATCAGGGGGTCGGGGGTTCAAATCCCTTCGCCAGCTCCAGTATACGAAGATCAGAATACGAAATTCAGGCGGGCAGCGGAACTCTTTAGGTGGCGCAACAGGTTTTTCCAACGCACTTCATTCGGAACTGCTCCGGCGTGCAGTAATCTTCGCGCGGCGCATTCGTAGAGCGCGAGTCTTGGTCTTCCCTGATTTGCGAAAAGCTGATTTGCGAAAAGCCGATTAGCGAAGTTTGCGAAATCTAGTTTGGCGGTCCGGCAGTAGAAGTGTGCTGCTTTCGGTTCGCGGATTCGCACAATGTCCTGCTGGATGAAGCGCAACGGCTGCATCGCCCGGCGGTTTTGCACAGGTGGGTGAGTGGTTAAAGCCAACAGACTGTAAATCTGTCCCTCCTAGCGAGGTACGAAGGTTCGAATCCTTCCCTGTGCACCAGACTATGTAGTGGCAGTTTCGACTGCGGCGGGAATTATGAGTCGCTTGGCGATGGCGTTGATTGCGTACCTGGTTTTGGGTGTGCTGGCTTTTACCACGCTGACTGATTCGCGGATCCGGTTGCTGACGCTGCTGATTCTGGCGCTGTTCGCGTTCAAGACGTGGGTGCGACGCAAGGAAGTGATTCATCCGGACGGCGAAAGCGATTCGGAGTGAGAAGGTTTGGCTGAGAGCTGACGCTTTTTGATTGTGACGGCGGACAGCTGGTTTCAGGCCGATGTAGCTCAGTTGGTAGAGCACTCCCTTGGTAAGGGAGAGGTCACCAGTTCAATCCTGGTCATCGGCTCCAGAGTTTGGAAGTGCCAAGGTTGAAGGATTCGTGAAAGGGCATGGCTTTAGCCGTGCCGTTGGGTTGGGAATGGAAAGCGGCTTTAGCCGCTGTGGTTAGCTGAGAGCTGACGGCTGATAGCTGACAGCTGGGTTTAGCGGGAGTAACTCAGTGGTAGAGTCACAGCCTTCCAAGCTGTTGGTCGCGGGTTCGATTCCCGTCTCCCGCTCCAGAGTTTTGGTTGAGGTGCGATGAGAGAAGGCTTCGAGCAAGCGACGATCAAGATTGAGAAGAAGCAGGAATTTGCGAAGCTGCAAGCGGCGGTCGAGCAGGCGTTCCTGCCCGAGAAGGCGGAGCGGTTCCTGAAGCAGATGGATCGCAAAGGAATTCGCGTCCGGGAGTTTGACTCGGTGCTTTCGGCCCGCTTACTGGAAGGTGCCGGGAGTGGAGCGGCGGCGGATTCAGGGTTAAGTGCGTGGCAGCTGTATCAGGAGTTGCCCCTTTCCGATCAGGCGCAGATGCGCGAGTTTTATCTGTCGAAGCTGGAAACGGTGGACACAGCGCTGCGGCACAAGTTCAAGAAGTTGTATCAGTACTACTAGGCGGCGAGGTGCAGCCGTCAAGAAGTTGCACAGGTCCTTCGGCGCGAAAGACGCGCCTCAGGATGACAAGATTTTTAGGCTAGGAGCTAAGAGCTGTTATGGCGAAAGAGAAATTTGATCGCAACAAGCCGCACTGCAACGTTGGAACAATCGGTCACATCGATCATGGCAAGACCACGCTGACGGCGGCTATCACCAAGGTTTTGTCGAAGCACAATCCGAAGAACACGTTCCGATCCTTCGACTCGATCGACAACGCTCCGGAAGAAAAAGCGCGCGGCATTACCATCGCGACGGCGCACGTGGAGTATGAGACGGCGAACCGGCACTACGCGCACGTCGATTGCCCGGGCCACGCCGACTACATCAAGAACATGATCACGGGGGCGGCGCAGATGGATGGCGGCATTCTGGTGGTTGCCGCAACCGACGGCCCCATGCCGCAGACGCGCGAGCACGTGCTGCTCGCACGCCAGGTCGGCGTTCCGTATCTGGTCGTGGCGTTGAATAAGGTTGACGCCGTCGACGATCCCGAGTTGCTCGAACTCGTCGAGCTCGAAGTGCGCGAGTTGCTGAAGAGCTACAAGTTCCCCGGCGACGATGTTCCGGTGGTGCGGGTTTCGGCATTGGGCGCGCTGAATGGAGAAGCCAAGGCGGAAGCGCAGGTCGACGAACTGATGGCGGCGGTGGATAAATATATTCCACAGCCGGCGCGCGAACTCGACAAGCCGTTCCTGATGCCGATCGAAGATATTTTTTCGATTCAGGGCCGCGGCACGGTCGTCACCGGACGTATCGAGCGCGGCAAGGTGAAGGTCGGCGAAGAAGTGGAAATCGTCGGCTTCCGCGACACGCGCAAAACGGTTGTGACGGGCGTCGAAATGTTCAAGAAGCAGCTCGATGAAGGTCTGGCGGGCGACAACGCCGGCCTCTTGCTGCGCGGCATCGCGAAAGAAGATGTCGAGCGCGGCATGGTGCTCGCGAAGACCGGATCGATCACGCCGCACACCAAGTTCAAGGCCGAAGTCTACATCCTGACCAAAGAAGAAGGTGGGAGACATACGCCGTTCTTCAAAGGATACCGTCCGCAATTCTATCTGCGAACGACCGACGTCACGGGAGTTGCAGAACTACCCGCTGGCACCGAAATGGTGATGCCCGGCGACAACGTCAGCCTGGTAATTGAACTGATCACGCCGGTAGCCATGGAGAAGGGCTTGCGCTTCGCCATCCGCGAAGGCGGCCACACGGTAGGCGCCGGAACAATTTCGGAGATTATTCAGTAAGGACAGCCATCAGCTGACAGCCGTCAGTAAAACCTGACGGCTGAGAGCGGCCGTTGCGCAAGCGAGTTGCAGAGGTCCTTCGGCGACAGAAACGTCGCCTCAGGATGACAGATTTAACTGAAAGCTGACAGCTGAGAGCTGACAGCGGGAGTTTTGAGATGCCCCGAGAGATTGTTACGTTACAGTGCGGTGATTGCAAAGAGCGGAATTATTCGACCACCAAGAACCGGAAGACGACGACGGAACGGCTGGAATTCAAGAAGTTCTGCAACCGTTGCCGCAAGCACACGCCGCACAAAGAAGTGAAATAATTGAGCGAGTGGGCGATTTTGCGATTGTGTGATTGAAAAACCCGAATTGAATGGTTTTCAATCGCTCAATGACCCGATCACTCAATCACTCAATGTTACAGGGGCGTAAGCTCAACGGTTAAACTGTCGGTCTCCAAAACCGAACTTGGGGGTTCGAATCCCTCCGCCCCTGCCAGATTTTGGAAGGATGCTCGGAAACGGTCAGGACAGGAGCAGTATGGCAGTGGAGACAAAGAAGATGACAACGTCGATCGCAACCGCCGGCGAGAGTTTTCTCGACCGGATCAAGGTCTGGCCGGAGCGGACCAAGTCGTTTTACAACGACGTACGCTCCGAAATGCGCAAGGTCACTGCGCCGTCGTGGAAGGAAGTGCGCGGCACCACCGCGGTGGTGGTGGTCACGGTGTTCATTTTCGGCGTTTATTTTTTCATCATCGATAATGTGATCCAGAGGGGCGTCACGTTTTTGTACAGCTATTTTGGGAGCCACTGAGCTTCGAAGACACCGAGCGTTAGAAGAAGAGCAGGCCGGAGTTTAACTTGATCATGCAGGACGAAGAAAAGAACGAAGCTGACGCGGGCGGAGAACAGCCGTCCGGCGCGGAGGGCGTTGCCGCCACCAGCGAGCCGCCTCGCAACCCCAACATGAAGTGGTACATCATCCACTCGTATTCAGGGTTCGAGCGCAAGGTGAAAGAGTCGCTGGAGTCGCGCGTCATGGCGTTTGGCCTTCAGGAGAAGATTGGCAAGGTGCTGATCCCGACTGAGTCGGTCACTGAGGTGCGCGGCGGCAAAAAGTATACGTCCGAGCGCATGTTCTATCCCGGCTACGTGCTGGTAGAAATGGACATGGACGATCACGTTTGGCACGTAGTGAAATCCACGCCGCGCGTGACTGGGTTTGTGGGCACCGGGCAGCAGCCCACGCCGCTTTCCGACGAAGAAGTGCAGCACATCGTCTACAAAGTCGCGGACAGCCGCGAGAAGCCCAAGCTCAAGGTCAAGTTCGAGAAGAACGAAACCGTGCGCATTTCGGAAGGGCCGTTCGCGACCTTCCAGGGCATTGTGGACGAAGTAAATGAGGATCGCGAAACTCTGAAAGTCATGGTGACGATTTTCGGCCGCTCGACCCCGGTGGAGCTGGAGTTTAACCAGGTGGAGAAGGTGGCGTAGCGTCACAGGGCGATCGATATGGGCACATTCACGACAAAGTTTAAAGTCTGGAATCCGACCCGCCCTGAGAGCGCTCAGGAGATTGAGGCGTTAGTCGATACCGGGGCGGCGTTCAGCTGGATTTCCCGCTCGCGACTGGAAGGCCTGGGATTGAACCCGAGTCGCCGAATGTCTTTTCGTACTATCGATGGAAGAGTGATGGAGCGTGATATGACCGCGATCTACATCGCCAGTGCCGGGTATTCCGCACCGGACATGGTGGTGATGGCGGAGCCGGGCGAGATGGAAGTGCTTGGCGCTCACAGCATTGAGGGCCTTGGGCTGGCCGCCGATCCGGTGCAGAAGAGGCTTACGCCAACGATTATGCTGGCTCTTTCTGCTGGGTTGAATTCATTTTAGGAGATCATAAGCGGGAACATTCGCTTGAAGAGAAATTATGGCAAAGAAAGTTACAGGTTTCGTAAAGTTGCAGATTGCGGCGGGCAAGGCGACTCCGGCGCCGCCGGTGGGTCCGGCGCTTGGGCAGGCGCAGATCAATATCATGGAGTTCTGCAAGCAGTTCAACGCGCGCACGAACCAAAAAGAGATGGAGGGATTGATCATCCCGGTCGTGGTCTCGGTCTATAGCGACCGCTCGTTCACCTTCATCACCAAGACGCCTCCGGCTTCGATTCTGCTCAAACGTGCCGCTGGCATCGCCAAGGGATCGGGCACTCCTAATAAAGATAAGGTGGGCAAGGTGACGTTGAAGCAGGTGGAAGAGATCGCGAAGCAGAAGATGCCGGACTTGAACGCCGCGTCGGTTGAGACCGCGATCAAGAGCGTTCGTGGGACCGCGCGGTCGATGGGAATTGAAGTCATTGGGTGATTGGGAGATGGAGTGATTGCGTGATTGAAAAAATCGCCCGATCGCTTAATCGCCCGATGAGCTAATAGTCAAATGCACCACGGCTGATCGAAGCAATGACCAGCGGTGGGAGACGAGGAAGAGACGATGAAAAAAGAAGGAAAGAATATCGCGAAGGCGCATGCCGCAGTCGAGCAGCGGCCTTACACATTGCAGGATGCGGTTCCGTTGCTGCAGAAGGTCAAGTTTGCGAAGTTTGACGAGACGGTCGAGATCACCTTGCGGTTGGGGGTCGATCCCAAGCACGCCGACCAGATGGTGCGCGGTACAGTCGTGCTGCCGCATGGCCTAGGCAAGTCGAAGAAGGTTTTGGTCATCGCTTCGGGCGATAAAATCAAAGAGGCCGAGGCTGCGGGGGCCGACTACTTCGGCGGCGAAGAAATGGTCGAGAAGATCACCAAAGAAAACTGGACCGATTTCGACGCGCTGATTGCCACGCCTGACGTGATGAAATCTGTCGGACGGCTGGGAAAGATTCTTGGTCCGAAGGGCTTGATGCCGAATCCGAAGACGGGAACGGTCACGATGGATGTGGCCAAGGCAGTGCAGGAAGTGAAGGCCGGCAAGGTTGAATTCCGCACCGACAAGACGGCGCTTGTGCATGTGCCCGTGGGCAAGATTTCGTTCCCGCCCGACAAGCTTATTGAGAACGCTACGGTGCTGATCACCAGCGTGATCAAGGCCAAGCCGTCGGTGGCCAAGGGAAAGTACATCAAGGGCTGCACGTTGAGTTCGACCATGGGGCCGGGGATTTTGCTGGATACGGCTCCGATTGAGACTGCGGCTAAAGCGTAAATCGCAACGGCGTGTAGCGGCGAGACGCCGCCACGACAGCCGCCGGGACGGCGGCGCTACCTTGTGAATCGAGGAAGAAGGAAATGCCAGTTACTAAAGCGAGAAAAAAAGAGCAGGTTGAGAAGCTGAGCTCGGAACTGAAGAATGTTTCGAATGCCGTCGTGGCGACCTACAGCAAGATGACCGTGGCCCAGGATTACGAGCTGCGCAAGGCCCTGCGCGGTGCGGGCGCGAAATATCAAGTGGTGAAGAACACGCTGGCCGAGCTTGCCGGCAAGGGCACGAAGATCGAGGAAGGGTTGAAAAACCTGACTGGCGTGACCTCGATCGCTTACACCACGGGTGACCCCGTGGCGATGGCCAAGGCGCTCACCAAGTACGCCAAAGACACGCCCGAGTTCACCTTCAAAGTGGGCGTGGTCGAGGGCCGTGTGATTTCGATCAAAGAGATCGAGGCGCTGGCCAGCATGCCGTCGAAGGAAGAGATTTACGCCAAGCTGCTGTTCCTGATCAATTCTCCGGCGCAACGACTGGTTACGGTGATGAACGCCGTTGGACGCGACATCGCTGTGGTTATCTTGCAAGGCGTAGAGAAGGGCAAGTTCGCTGGCGGCGGCCCTGCAGCCGAAGTTCCTGCGACCGAGGCCCCTGCGGAAGCGCAGGCTTAAGAGTCTCGGCGGTCGGCAGTGCTAAAGAGATTTGGTCATCCGAGGTCAGGGGTTGCGCGGTTCTGCTCCAGGCGTTGTCTGGCGACTGGAAATGAGCTTGCCGCACTGGAAACCCGGCCGACGATGACGAAAGCAAGCAAATTCATAACTCGAAGAGTGGAGAAACTAACATGGCAGACCTGCAACAGATAGAGGATTCAATCGTAGGGTTGTCGCTGCTGGATGCGGCGCAACTGGTGAAAAAACTGGAAGCGCGCCTGGGCGTCTCGGCGGCAGCCGCGGCTCCAGTGATGGCGGCGGGCGGCGGCGCTGCGGCGGCCGCGGCTCCGGCTGAGGAGAAGACGGAATTCACCGTGCTCCTCAAGGAAGTTGGCGCCAATAAGATCAATGTAATCAAGGCCGTTCGGGAAGTCACCAGCCTGGGCTTGAAGGAAGCCAAGGAGCTGGTCGATGGAGCGCCCAAGAACATCAAGGAAGGCGTTTCCAAGGACGAGGCCGAGACCATTAAGAAGAAGTTCACTGAGGCTGGCGCCGTCGTCGAAGTGAAATAGCTTTATCGTAGCGCCAGCCTCTGGCTGGCTGTCGCGGGGGCGTCCCGCCCTCGCTCATGGCGGCGAGACGCCGCCGTGACAGCCGCCGGGACGGCGGCGCTACAAAATATTTACGTTCTGGTTGTGAAGCGTGGGAAGTAGTGTTAGCATCTAACCTAACACCGCTTCCCCTGGCCTCACTCAATCGCGGGCGAGACCCGCAGGGAAGCTTGGGCACTGTTCCGTGGGCAGGCGGAACGGAAACGGCCGAAGAGAACTGGCGCGAAAGATAACAAATTCAGATTGGCGAAACGCCTTGCACGGCGTCTGCGGGAACGACTGTCCCCGCAGACGCTTCGTCGTGTTTTCCGCGCATCACTTTTCTAGGCTTCAACAGGTTCGCAACAGCAGCTAAGCAGCGCGGCGCGATGTGCGCCCCACATTCCGCGGGTAATCGCAGCGCTCGGCTGCGCCTGACATTGGGAGTTTCTTGACGATGAAGAATAACGCCTTCCGTAAACGTTTTGATTTTTCGAAAATTCCAGCAACCATCCAGATTCCGAACCTCATTGAGGTGCAGAAGCGCTCCTACGACCGCTTTCTGCAGATGGACAAGCTGCCCAGCGAACGCGAAGACGGCGGATTGCAGGCAGTGTTCCAGTCCGTCTTTCCGATTACCGACTTCCGCAACGTATCACAACTTGAGTTTGTGGATTACGCCATTGGTAACTGGGAGTGCAAGTGCGGTCACCTGAAGGGACTACACCATCTGCGCACCACTTGCAAGAATTGCGGCAATACCGTCATCACGGACCCGTTCCATCCGGGCGATGTGCTATGCCAAAAGTGCGGCACCTACAACGCCAACACGCCGGATTTCTGCAACAAGTGCGGCGACCCGGTCGGACTGCAGTTGAAGTACGACGTGGCCGAGTGCGAAGAGCGTGGCATGACTTATTCTGCGCCGCTCAAGGTCACGATGCGCCTCACGATCTTTGACAAGGACGCCGAGACCGGCAACCGTTCGATCCGCGATATTAAAGAGCAGGAAGTGTTCTTTGGCGATGTGCCGCTGATGACGCAGAACGGCACTTTTATTATTAACGGCACAGAACGAGTCATTGTCAGCCAGTTGCACCGCTCGCCTGGCGTGTTCTTCGAGACCGCGAATAATCGCACCTACTTCCTCGGCAAGATTATTCCCTACCGTGGGTCGTGGGTCGAGTTCGAATACGACCAGAAGAATGTGCTCTATGTCCGCATCGACCGCAAGCGCAAATTCCTGGGAACGATCTTCCTGCGTGCCCTGGGCCTGCGATCGGGCGAAGATATTCTGCGCTCGTTCTACACCGTCGACCGCATTGCGATTAAAGACAAAAAGCTTTACTGGACGCTTGACCCTGCGAGCGAGAAGCCCACGAACCTGCTGGGCATGAAGCTGGCGCACAGCATCAAGAACAAGTCCGGGGATGAAATTGCTCACTCCGGCCGCAAGCTGAACGCTGCGACTCTGAAAGAAATTCAGAAGGCGAAGATCTCTGAGATCGAAGTTGATGTAACCGATCTCGAGGGCGCATGGGCGGCCGCCGACGTGGTCGACACGACCACCGGCGAAGTGCTGCTCGAAGCCAACAGCGAAGTCACGGCCGACAAGGTTTCGAAGATTCTCGACTCCGGCGTGACCGAGATGAGCCTGTTTTTCCCCGAGCGCGACGACGTAGGCACGGTGATCAGCCAGACCCTGAAGCGCGATTCGGTGAAGACTCCGCAGGAAGCGCTGATCGAGATCTACCGCAAGCTGCGTCCCGGCGATCCGCCGACGCTCGACACAGCGACCGCGCTGTTCCACGGCATGTTCTTCGACCCGCGCAAGTACGATTTCTCGAAAGTCGGCCGGTTGAAGTTCAACATCAAGCTGTTCGAGAACCAGGATGCGACTAGCCTCGACAAGCGGACGCTCGATCCCGACGATTTCTACGGCACCATCGGTTACCTGCTGAAGCTGCGCAAGAATATCGGGTCGGTCGACGACATCGATCACCTCGGCAACCGGCGTGTGCGCGCGGTCGGCGAGTTGATGGAGAACCAGTTCCGCATCGGCCTGGTCCGCATGGAACGGGCGATTAAAGAAAAGATGTCCGTGTACCAGGAAATGTCGACAGCGATGCCGCATGACCTGGTCAACGCGAAGCCGGTGATGGCTGCGATCCGCGAATTCTTCGGGTCGTCGCAGCTTTCGCAGTTCATGGATCAGACCAACCCGCTCTCCGAGATCACGCACAAGCGGCGTCTCTCGGCGCTTGGGCCGGGCGGTTTATCGCGTGAACGCGCGGGGTTCGAAGTGCGCGACGTACATCCCACGCACTACGGACGCATCTGCCCGATTGAGACGCCGGAAGGTCCGAACATTGGACTGATCTCGTCGTTGAGCTGCTACGCGCGTATCAACGATTACGGCTTCATCGAGTCGCCGTATCGCAAGATCAAGGGCGGCCGCGTGATCGATTACGTCACCGTGGTTAACACGGGCGACAGCGACTACAAGGTCGGCGATCACATGGAGAAGCATGAGATCGAGAAGATTAACAACGACTTGAAAGAGAAGCGCAAGAAGCCGGCGCAGGTGGATCCGTTCTCGTTCTATCTTTCCGCATGGGAAGAAGACCGGCACACTATCGCGCAGGCCAATGTGGAGCTTGACGACAAGGGCCGCATTGTGGCCGAACTGGTCAACGCCCGCAAGGCCGGCAACTTTGTGCTGGTAAGCCGCGACGAAGTTGACTACGTCGACGTTAGCCCGAAGCAGTTGGTGTCGGTTGCCGCATCGCTCGTGCCGTTCCTCGAGCACGACGACGCGAACCGAGCGCTGATGGGTGCGAACATGCAACGCCAGTCCGTGCCGCTGCTCCGCGCGCAAGCGCCGATCGTCGGTACTGGAATGGAAGGCGTGACCGCGCGCGACTCTGGCGCAGTGGTTCTCGCTCGCCGCAACGGCATTATTGATTCGGTCGATTCCGACCGCATCATCGTGCGCGTCGAAGGCGAACACCATCCGACGCAGCTTTCGCGTGAGGTGGGCAGCGACATTTACCAGCTCACCAAGTTCAAGCGCTCGAACCAGAACACTTGTATCAACCAGAAGCCGATCGTGAAAAAGGGACAGCGCGTGCTCAAGGGCGAGGTGATCGCCGACGGTCCTTGCACGGATCACGGCGAACTGGCTCTGGGACGCAACGTGCTCGTGGCCTTCATGCCCTGGCGCGGTTACAACTTTGAGGACGCGATTCTCGTCTCCGAAAAAATGGTGAAGGACGATTACTACACTTCGCTGCACATCGAGGAGTACGAGATCGAGGCGCGCGACACCAAGCTCGGTCCGGAGGAAGTTACGCGCGACATTCCCAACGTCAGCGAGTCCATGTTGCGCAATCTGGACGAAGCGGGCGTGATCCGCATCGGGGCCAGCATCCGGCAGGGCGACATCCTGGTGGGCAAGGTTACGCCGAAAGGCGAAACTCAACTCACGCCGGAAGAGAAGTTGCTGCGCGCGATTTTCGGCGAGAAGGCCGGCGATGTGCGCGACGCATCGCTCTACTGCCCGCCGGGCATTGAGGGCGTCATCGTCGACGTGAAGATTTTCTCCCGCAAGGGCCAGGAGAAAGACGAGCGGGCGAAGTCGATCGAAGCGACGCAGATTGGCAAACTCGAGAAGAACCTTTCCGACGAGATCCGGATTCTTACCGACGAGCGGCTCAAGCGTCTGGAGAACATTCTCGGCGGCAAGGAAGTGCAGGCCGACTTGCACGACGAGCGCACCAATAAACGTCTGTTGACCAAGGGCAACGTCCTTGACCGCGACGCGATCGAGCGCATCTCCACGCGAAACTTGAAGCGCATTAAATATGCCGACAAGGATCCGCGGGTGAATGAGCAGATCGACGAGATCGAGGAAATGACCTCGCGCCAGATCGATGTGCTCAAGAAAATCGTCAACGAGAAGAAGGAAAAGCTCACCAAGGGCGACGAACTGCCGCCGGGCGTGATCAAGCTGGTCAAGGTCTACATCGCGATGAAGCGCAAGCTGAGCGTCGGCGACAAGATGGCCGGCCGTCACGGCAACAAGGGCGTCATCGCACGCATCCTGCCGGAAGAGGATATGCCATACCTCGAGGACGGAACGCCGGTCGAGATTGTGCTGAATCCCCTGGGCGTACCCAGCCGTATGAACGTGGGCCAGATTTTAGAAACCCACCTGGGATGGGCGGGCTACACCTTGGGCGAAAAAATCGGCAAGTTGCTCAAGGAAAACACGCGCACGGAGGCCATCCGCCGCGAGTTGAAGGCGCTCTTCAAGGACTCGAAGCTTGCCGACACCATCGGCGAAATGGGCGACGAAGAACTCGAAGCTCTGGCTCCTACGCTGGCGCGCGGCGTCTACATGGGTTCGCCCGTGTTCGACGGCGCGAAAGAAGGCGAGATCAAGGCGCTGCTCGAGCATGCGGGCCTGCCTACTTCAGGCAAGACCATTTTGCACGACGGCATGACCGGAGATCAGTTCGAGCAGCCGGTTTGCGTGGGCTACATCTACATGCTGAAGCTCTCGCACCTGGTCGACGACAAGATTCACGCGCGTTCCATCGGACCTTATTCACTTATCACGCAGCAACCTTTGGGTGGCAAGGCGCAGTTCGGCGGACAGCGCTTCGGAGAAATGGAAGTGTGGGCGCTCGAAGCTTACGGCGCGGCATTCATTCTCCAGGAGTTGCTGACGGCGAAGTCCGACGACGTATACGGCCGCACCAAGATTTACGAGGCCATCGTCAAGGGCGAAGCTGCCATGGAGCCGGGCGTGCCGGAATCGTTCAACGTGTTGATCCGCGAATTGCAATCGCTCTGTCTCGACGTGGAGCTGATCAAGGCCGGGGAAAAGAAACCCACGGCCAGCGCGGCGGCAGACTGATGAAACCAGTTCCCGGTTCCCGGTTCCCGGTTCTCAGTTCTCAGTTGCGGCTGAGAATGGGATCGGGAGCCGCGAATGAATGAAGAGTTTTTTTGAATTACTGCCACTGCGGCATTCGCTCTCAATGCCGCATGACCGGCAAGGTTCGATCCCGGTTTTGCTGACAACTGGGAACTGAGAACTAGTAGCGAGGGCCGTAAGCGGCAACGACACTGCCGAGGAAAGCGGAGGAACACCTTGTTTCGTTCGAGCCCGTTCGAAATGCAAAACACCATTGCGGATTTCGATGCCATCCGCATCAGTCTGGCGTCTCCGGAAAAAATCCGGAGCTGGTCCCATGGCGAAGTCACCAAGCCTGAGACCATCAACTACCGCACCTTCAAGCCGGAGCGCGACGGCCTGTTTTGCGCCCGCATCTTCGGCCCTGTAACCGACTGGGAATGCCTCTGCGGCAAGTACAAGCGCATGAAGCATCGCGGCGTGATCTGCGACAAATGCGGCGTGGAAGTTACGCTGTCAAAAGTTCGCCGCGAACGCCTGGGACACATCGAGCTGGCTTCGCCCTGCTCGCATGTGTGGTTCTTCAAGGGCCTGCCCAGCCGCATCGGTCACCTGCTCGATATTTCCCTGCGCGACCTCGAATCCGTTCTGTACTTCGAGGCCTACGTGGTGGTCGAGCCCGGCGACGCTCCGGTGAAAGAGCGCGAAGTCATCAAGGACGAAGCGAAGTTCCGCGAACTCGATCAGCAATACCGTCCCGCCGGCTTTAAGGCCATGATGGGCGCCGAGGCGATCAAGGAACTGCTCAAGCGCATCGACACCGATGGTTTGTCGATTGAGCTGCGCGAGAAGATGAAGAACGAGAGCTCGCTGCAGAAGCGGCTCAAGTACACGAAGCGCCTGAAAGTGGTTGAGGCCTTCCGCCGCAGCGGCAACAAGCCGCACTGGATGATTCTCGACGTCATCCCGGTCATTCCGCCGGAGCTCCGCCCGCTGGTTCCACTCGATGGCGGCCGCTTCGCGACCTCCGATTTGAACGATCTTTACCGACGCGTCATCAACCGCAACAACCGGTTGAAGAAGCTGATGGATCTGCACGCGCCTGAAGTCATCGTGAGAAACGAAAAGCGCATGCTGCAGGAAGCTGTCGATGCGCTGTTCGACAACGGACGCCGTGGCCGCGTGCTGCGCGGCGCAAACAATCGTCCGCTGAAGTCGCTCTCCGACACGCTCAAGGGCAAGCAAGGCCGCTTCCGCCAGAATCTGCTTGGCAAGCGCGTCGACTACTCTGGACGCTCCGTCATCGTGGTCGGTCCCGAACTCAAGTTGCACCAGTGCGGACTGCCCAAGAAGATGGCACTCGAACTTTTCAAGCCGTTCATCTATCACCGGCTCGAACAGACCGGCAACGTCACCACCATTAAGCAAGCGAAAGAAATGGTTGAGCAGCAAGAGCCCATCGTGTGGGACATCCTTGAAGAAGTCATCAAGGATCACCCGGTGCTGCTGAACCGCGCTCCTACGCTGCATCGCCTGGGCATTCAGGCGTTTGAGCCGGTGCTGGTCGAAGGCAAGGCGATCCGGATTCATCCGCTGGTCTGCACGGCGTTCAACGCCGATTTCGACGGCGATCAGATGGCGGTGCACATTCCGCTGTCTCCGGAAGCGCAGGTCGAAGCCAGCGTGTTGATGCTGGCCTCGCACAACATTCTTTCGCCCGCGTCAGGACAGCCGATTACCGTTCCTACGCAGGACATGGTTCTCGGTCTTTATTACCTGACCAAAGGCAAGCCCGGAGCGAAGGGTGAAGGCCGCGTCTTCGCCAACATCGAAGAAGTTTTGATGGCGCTGGAAGCGGGCGAAGTGGAAACGCTCACGCCCATCCGCCTGCGCTACACCGGCGAACTGATCGACCTGACCACCGCTTACGACGATCAGGACATCATTCACACCGAGCCGATTCATGTGGAGCGAACCTTCGTCAACACGACTGTAGGCCGCGCCATCCTGAACGACCACTTGCCCGAAGGCATGCCCTTCATCAACGGCTTGCTCAAGAAAAAGGGCATTGGCGCTCTCGTGAATTACGGCTACCTGCGCTTCGGACTAGAGACCACGGTCAAGATGCTCGATGAAGTGAAGGACTTCGGCTTCAAGTACGCAACCAAAGCCGGCCTTTCCATCGGCATCGACGACATGGTCATCCCTGACAGCAAGAAGACACTGGTCAAGGATGCCGAGCGGCAGGTCGTTGCTGTGCAACAGCAATACCTCGACGGCGCAATCACCAACGGCGAACGCTACAACAAGGTCATCGAAATCTGGTCCGGCATCACGGAAAAAGTTGCCGACGAGATGTTCGGACAGATGCAGCGCGCCGATAAAGAAGGCTTCATCAATCCGATTTACGTCATGGCCGATTCTGGCGCTCGCGGATCGAAACAGCAGATTCGCCAGCTCTCCGGCATGCGCGGACTGATGGCCAAGCCTTCCGGCGAAATTATCGAGTCTCCCATCACGGCGAACTTCCGCGAAGGGCTGACGGTGCTGGAATACTTCGTCTCGACCCACGGCGCCCGCAAGGGATTGGCCGATACGGCGCTCAAGACGGCCGATTCCGGGTACCTCACGCGGCGTCTCGTCGACGTGGCGCAGGACGTCATCATCAGCGAATACGATTGCGGCACCGTGGATGGCATTTACGTCCAGGGTATCGTCGAAGCCGGCGAGATTATCGAGCCGTTGCGCGACCGCATTGTGGGCCGCGTATCGCTTGAGAAGATCAAAGACTACGACGGCAACGTGATCGTCGACATCAACCACGAAATTACCGAAGAACTCGCGGTATCGATTCAGGCAGCTGGAATCGAGCGGGTGAAGATCCGCTCGGTGCTCACCTGCGAATCGAAGCGCGGTGTCTGCGTTATGTGCTACGGCCGTAACCTGGCCTCTGGCCGCCTGGTCGAACTCGGCGAAGCCACGGGCGTGATCGCGGCACAGTCGATCGGAGAGCCTGGAACGCAGCTTACGATGCGTACCTTCCACATCGGTGGTACGGCATCGCGGGTTTCCGAACAGTCGCGTCTCGATGCCAAGAACAACGGCACGGTGCGCTTCATCGGGTTGCAAACGGTCAAGTCGAAGTCGGGCGATCTGGTGGTGATGAACCGCCAGGGCTCGATTGCAATCGTGGACGAGAAGAACCGCGAGCGTGAGCGCTACTCCGTAATTTACGGCGCGAAGCTCAAGGTCAATGACGGCGACCCGGTGCAGCAAGGCAAGGTGATGGTGGAGTGGGATCCTTATACGTTTGCCATCCTCACCGAAATCGGCGGCACGGCGCAATTCAAGGACTTGCAGGAAGGCGTGACTTTACATGAAGAGGTAGACGAGGTTACTGGATTGTCGCGGCACGTCGTTGGCGATTCGCCCGACGAGAAGCGGCAGCCGGCCATCGTGGTCAAAGGTAAGACCAGCAAGCGCTACCTCATGCCTTCGCGTTCTCACCTTATGGTGCAGGATGGCGACGCGGTTTCCCCGGGCGATGTGCTCGCGAAGATCCCGCGCGAGACCACCAAAACGAAAGACATCACTGGTGGTCTGCCGCGTGTGGTCGAGTTGTTCGAAGCGCGCAAGCCGCACGAAACCGCGGTCATCAGCGAAATCGACGGCACGGTCAAGTTCGGCGAAGTCTCGAAAGGCCAGCGCAAACTGTATGTGCAGGCCGACAACGGCACTGAAAAAGAGTACTCGGTGCCGCGCGGCGTTCACATCAATGTGCAGGAAGGCGAGCGCGTCAAGGCGGGTGAACCGCTGATGGATGGCCCGCTCAATCCGCACGACATCCTTGCTGTGCTCGGCGAAAAAGAGCTGCAGTCCTACCTGGTGAACGAGATCCAGGAAGTCTACCGGCTCCAGGGCGTCAACATCAGCGACAAGCACATCGAAGTGATTGTCCGCCAGATGATGCGCTGGGTGCAGGTTGAGGATGTGGGCGACACCACGTTCCTTCTGGAAGACAAGCTCGACAAGTTCCACTTCCGCGAAGAGAACGAGCGCGTGATCAAAGAAGGCGGCAGGCCCGCGACTGGGCGCCCGCTGCTTTTGGGTATCACCAAAGCGTCGCTTGCGACTGACTCGTTCATTTCGGCGGCGTCGTTCCAGGAGACCACGCGCGTGCTCACTGAGGCCTCGATTAACGGCCGGGTCGATTACCTGCGCGGCCTCAAGGAGAACGTGATCGTCGGCCGCCTGATCCCTGCCGGAACCGGCATGGAGTACTACCGCAACGTGCGCCTCTCGCCTGAAATGGAAGAGGCCGCGGCCAAGGTACAGGCGGAAGTCTCGGCGGCATACGAAGAAGCCGAGCGCGCTCTTGAGATGATGCGCCACGAGGGCGAAACCGAGGAACTGGCGGCGGAGTAAGCCGAAACTGCAATCGAGAAGCGTGTGTTGATTTGTCATCCTGAGCGTAGCGGGTGCTTCGCGAAGCGAAGCACCCGCGAAGTCGAAGGATCCCTATAGGCTGGTACTGTTCTATACACGGCAGGGAATTCTCATCATGCGGCCGAGAGCAGCGTTTGAGCGCAGGGATTTTTCGACTCCGTAGCCGTTCGCTTCGTGAACGGCTACTCCGCTCAAGATGACAGCAATAGCTTTACTCATGCACGCAAACCCAAAGATCGTGCCCATCGAGGAACCTGGCCCGCTTCCCTCGTTGCAACCCGCGCCTTCCCGTCCTAAGCTAGGGCCAGCGATGCTTCGCTTTCTGCGCCTTTTGCGGCTGGCCGTTTGGCGTGCCTTCCAGCACGATGCCTTTTCCATCGCCAAAGCCAGCGCGTATTCTTCGATCCTTACTTTTTTCCCAGCGCTGCTGGTGGTGGGCTCGGTGCTCGCGACCTGGCGCAAGGGCGCGCCTTACATGCGCGAGATTACTTACGCGCTTTCCCGCATTCTTCCCGCCGGAACTACAACGGCGATGAATTTCTTGCGGGGAGCTGCGCAGCGCCCGGTGGGCCTGCTCATCACAACTTCACTGTTGACCCTGTGGACCGCTTCCGGCGTAATGATTTCGTGGATGGAAGGCTTTCGCCGCTGTTACGAGCTGCCCAAAATCTGGGGACTGGTTCACGAGCGGCTGATCTCATTCCTGCTCGTCATCTTCGCCCTTCTTCCCATGACCTTCGCCACTTTGCTGGTGGCCTTCGGCAGCAAAATTGAAACCGACATTCTTTTCTATACCGCGCGCGAATTCAGCCCATACATCCTGCTGATGTGGACTGTCATCCGCTGGGTGATCGCCACGCTTACCAGCATCGCAGTGATTGCGCTCATCTACCACCACGCGGTCCCGCGCACCCAGCCCTGGCACAGCGTGGTCCCGGGTGCGACCCTCGCCACGGCCATGTGGTTCTCGACCACACTGCTGTTCGGTTTCTATCTGAAGCACTATGCCGACTACAGCATTATTTACGGATCGCTCGGCGCCGCCATTGCACTGCTGGTCTGGATGTACATGGTCTCTCTCGTGATCCTCGTGGGCGCGGAATTCAACGCCATGCTCTTCCCGCGGGCCATGCTGGGGAAAGAACTGATCGCCGTCAGTTCCTCCAAACTGGAAACACTCCGCGAGAAATAGGCTCAGGAAATTCAGCAATCTGCCGATCTTATATTCAGCACCAATGCTTAGCTTTTCTTAACCGAAATTCCAAATGGATACGATTGCATCGTTCGCTGCCATTCGCGCAGCTTAAGAAGTCCTAAGCAATTACAATAAATATTCCGATAAGAAAGACGCTACTCTCCCAAACGATGAACCCACGCAAACCTGATCTCGCGACGGACAACTTTCCCAGCGCGGAGGCTGTTCCTTCCTCCGTCGCGCTCTCTGCAAAGACCGGCCCGCGCCGCGCCAAAATCATCTGCACCATCGGCCCGGCCTGCCACTCCGAGGCCGCCATGCGCGACCTGCTTCGTCTCGGTATGGACGTGGCACGGCTGAACTTTTCTCATGGCACGCACGAAGATCACGCCCGCAACATCGAACGCCTGCGCCGCGCCGCTGAAAAAGAAGACCGCACCGTCTGCATCCTGCAGGATCTGCAAGGCCCCAAGATCCGCACTGGACGCCTGAACGACCACCAGCCCATCGAATTGAAAAGCGGCTCCAGCGTGATCATCACCCCGCGTGACATAGTCGGAACGCCCACGCGCATTTCTACAACCTTCCCCGATCTCGCCCATGAAGTCATCCCCGGCGCTCGCATTCTTCTGCGCGATGGTCTTATCGAATTGCGCGTGCGCACCGTGCGCGGCAAGGATGTGGTCTGCGATGTTTTAAATGGCGGGATGCTCGGCGAACATCAGGGCATCAACTTGCCCGGTACCGCGTTGTCCATCCCCGCGCTGACGGAAAAAGATCGCAAGGATCTCGAGTTCGGCCTCAAACACGGAGTGGATGCAGTTGCGCTCTCCTTCGTGCGCTCCGCGGCCGATGTAAACATGGTCAAGCAAATCGTCACCGGCTACGGCAGCGACACTCCTTTGATTGCGAAACTCGAAAAACCCCAGGCCATCGACCATCTCGAAGAAATCCTCGAAGCCTCCGATGGAGTGATGGTCGCTCGTGGCGATCTCGGCGTCGAGATGGCGCCGGAAAAAGTTCCCGTGATTCAAAAGCACGTGATCCGCCGTGCCGCAGTGTGGCGCAAGCCGGTAATCACCGCGACGCAAATGCTCGAATCGATGGTCGAAAATCCGCGCCCCACGCGCGCCGAGGCCAGCGACGTGGCCAATGCGATTTTCGATGGAAGCGATTCGGTGATGCTTTCTGCGGAAACCGCCAGCGGCCACTATCCGCGCGAGGCGGTCGCTATGATGTCGCGCATCGTCATCGAAGCCGAAAGCAATATGGGCGAGTTCACCCTGCCTCGCCGCCGCCGCGACCGGCACGGCCTCTCCGTCGCCGAAACCATTTGCGAATCGATCGCGCACGCCGCCGAAGACCTGCCCATGGGCGCCATCGCGGTTTTCACCGAGACCGGCAACACCGCGCGCATGATTTCCAAATATCGCCCGCAAGCCGCCATCTACGCCTTCACGCACAATTCCATTGTGGCGCAGCGCACCAATCTTTACTGGGGCGCGCATCCCATGAAGTGCGGTCAGAAACTTTCCAGCGACAGCATGGTCGACGTGGCTGAATATGAGTTGCTGAGCCGCGGACTGCTCAAAGCCGGAGACGTTCTGGGAGTGGTCGCAGGCACGCGCCAGGCTTCCGGTTCCACCAACTTTATGCGCCTTCATGTAGTCACCGCGGAAGAGGCGGGCGCGGTCACGCAATCCGCGAGCAAACGCACTCCGGCACGCAAGAAGCTATAATCACGGAATATGTCCCAGGAATTCCTGTCCCTCGCGATCTGGGAGCCTGTGCCCGGCATGGAGGCCGCTGCACTCGCGACCATTCGCGAACTGAACGCCATTGTCTCGCAGAACGGATACGGGCGCGATCTTCTTTACCGCGATGGCGATTCTCACTATGTGCTCCTTCGCTACTGGAACTCCGAGCAGGCCCGCAGCGCCGCGCTGGAAGATCCCGAACTGCTTCGCTGCTGGGCACGTCTGGGCAATGAAATTCAAATCCTGAAAGTTTATGAGAAGCTGGAAGAAGTAGGTGTGTGAGTTTGCTAACTTGAACATGTGGGGACAGCCGCCTCGGCGGTCCGGCCGAGCGCAGCGAGGCCGACCCGGGAATGCCCGTTAAGAATTCGAGAAGACAGCACTATCCATGTCCACCGATTCCAGTCCGCAAGTCTTCACGGATGTCTCAGCAGACCCATTCGTACGCGGCCTTCTGCACCGTCCAGCCAATCCCAATGGCGGTGGCCTCGTGCTGGCCCACGGCGCTGGATCGAACTGCCAGGCTCCTCTGCTGATTGCGTTGGCGCAAACTTTTTCCGAGGCTGGCTTCGTCGTGCTGCGCATCGATCTGCCCTTTCGGCAGGATCGGCCCTACGGTCCGCCGGGGCCGGGCGATGCCAAACGCGATCGCGCCGGATTGAAGAATGCAGCCGCCGCCATCGAGAATCTGGGCCCGAGCCGCATCTTTCTCGGCGGCCACTCCTACGGCGGAAGGCAAGCCAGCATGCTCTGCGCCGAGACGCCTGAAGATGCTCCGCGAGAAATTGCGGGCCTGTTGCTGCTTTCCTATCCTCTGCATCCTCCGCGCAAACCCGAACAGCTCCGCACCCAGCATTTTTTCCATCTGCATACCCCATCGCTTTTTGTGCAAGGCACGCGCGATCCCTTCGCCTCGATCGGCGAAATCGAACAAGCCATAAAGCTGATTCCCGCGAAGACCAAGCTCGTTCCCATTGAAGGCGCTGGTCACGATTTAGGACTCAAAGGCAAGGCGGGTCGAGAGGAATTATCCGCGAAAGTGCAGTCAGAGCTTCAGTCGTTCTTCGCGATTTGAACGGGGTCGCAACACTCTGTCGTCCCGACCGGAGCGAGCGAAAGCGAGCGGAGCGGAGGGACCTGCTTTTTCTTCCAGCCTAGTTGCAGTTAACCCGTGCAAATCCGCAGCGAGCAGATCTAATTCACCCAACCTGACTTCGACCCGCCATTTCCCTTGCGAGGATCGTCATCGGGCGGGACGTAATTTCCGTGCTCATCGAAATGGACATCGCGGTCATGCTTGCGCATGTAGACTTCAAACTTCTTCGCCGCCCGCCGCCTCTTCCAGCGGTAGTAGGAATTATTCAATCCGTACCACCACTCCGAAAGCGAAAACTTTCCCGACATTCCCCGAGCCGGCGAAAACTTTACGTACAAGTATCCAAACAACAGCCCGCCCAGATGGGCCATGTAGGCAACTCCGCCTCGGTCTCCTATGGCGAATGCTACGGTCACAACGATGAGGATGAGCACGAAATACTTGGCCTTGATCAGAAACGGAAACGGTATCATCATGATTTCGTTCTCGCCGAAGACCATGCCGAACGCCATGAGGATGGCAAAAACGCCGCCCGAGGCGCCGTAGGTTACCGTTGCGGGAGTGCTCAGGATGTGCGCGAACGCGAAAATTATCGTGGTGAGCGCAGCCCCGATTACGCCGGCGAAGAACAACTCCAGAAAGCGACGCATGCCCCATGAGCTTTCGAAGCTTGCGCCAAACATCCAAATGCCAAGCATGTTTCCAAACCAATGCCAGAACGCGAAGTGAATAAAGCTGTAAGTGACAATCTGCCAGATCCAGAAGTGGAAGACGGTTAGGGCGGGAACCAGCCCGAGATGCAGCTCGACCCAATCCTTCACCGCCGGCGTGCCGAAGGCCAACAGCAAGAGAAAGATGGCTGTGTTGATGCCCAGCAGCCAGATCACCGCCGGCGTAAACGGCGGAAAGCTCAACGTCATCTCGCGACCACGACTGCGCAAGGTTACACGCTCCTCTTAGCACACTCTATTTAGCAGTAGATACCCAAACTCAGCGTTCGGGCAAGAGCACGTTTGGCAGACCCGGATGCCCTTCGGCATCGACGGGCTCTCACTGCAAAGATGACATCATCCCTAGAAAGTTTCAGAGTAGTGCGCCGCTAACCGCCCAGTCCCGGCCCGACGCCCGCGATCCGCGGGCTTTTCTTAAGAGGCGAAATCATGTAGGCTCCCGCATAAGAAATGTCAAGGGCCAAGCCGGTTACGGTCGAATAAAAAGTTTGCCCTTTACAGCCTCGCCCCCTTGACCTGCGGCGGGGGAGAATCTAAATATTATCAAGGGAATCTATTACGGCATCGATATTGGCATCGAAGTGGCACCGAATGCGATGCGGAGGAATCATGGTTCTTTGTCCTGAATGCGAAACCGATCTGGATGTGGAAGAAGAAGAAGTCGACGAAGGCGAGATTGTCTCTTGCCCCGAGTGCGGCACGGATTTCGAAGTGGTCACCACCAGTCCGCTCGAGTTGAAGGCGATCGAGGCCGGCTACGTGGAAGAGGAAGAAGAAGTGGAGACCGAAGACGGTGACGACTCCTAGGCTTCGGCACGCCGTCTTGCCTGCTCGCTTGTATTCTCTCTGCCTGCTGCTCGTTTTCTTTTTCGCTGCCTTAGCTGTGCACGTCTTGCCGCTGGCCAGCGCAACTCCCGCGACCCAGAAGCTGAAACCGACCGATCCCTATGCCCTTATCTTCGGCACGGTCTGGGGTCCCGACAATCGCTCCGTCTATGGCGTAACCGTTAAGATTCGCCGATTGCCGGATAAGAAGGCGAAGTGGGAAGTCTATTCCAATCACGAAGGGGAATTCGCCCAGCGCGTCCCTGCCGGCAAGGCTGACTATGTAGTCTGGGCCGATCTAAAGGGTGTGAAAACAACGGACGGCCAGCCCTTGCATCTGGCGGAACAGGTGCCAGTCCACGTAGAGTATGACGAGCGGGTGGATATTGGCTTGCACCTGACCCGATAAAATAAGCCAGTAAAGTTTGAGCCGAGGAGCCTGAGTGAATCAGATCGAGTTCACCATATTGTGCAGAAAGAGAAATAAGACCCGCATCGCTCCTGCTGCGGCTGTCAAGAAGGCTGCCCTCATCGCCGGTGCGCTCCTGCTCGCGATTTCCGTGGCTCTCGCTCTTCCCGACAACAAAGACAAACCCAAGGGCCGTCTTCTCTACGGCAAGGTCCTCGATCAGCAGGATAATCCCGTAGTCGGCGCGATCGTATACCTCACCAATACCCGCACCCACGCCGTGAAGACCTATATCGTCAGCCAGGAGGGCACGTATCGCTTCCCTGGCCTTTCCACGGTGGATTACGAGGTCTACGCTCAGTACAACGGCAAGAAGAGCGATACCAAGTCGGTCAGCCAGTTCGACGATCGGACGCAGGTCTACATTGATCTAAAGATTCAGGGACACTGAAAAGCTCTCTAGCAATCGGGCTTTCAGCGGACTTTTCGCCGGGGAACAAAAAGAGAACATCCTCGCTTCCGCAGACCACATTTTGACATTTATTTACAATCCCCGTCCTGAGGGCCTCACTCCCTGACCGAGGCAATCTTTCATGCCTCATTCTTTAGTAACGAGAACCCATGCAACTCTTTGCTGCTTTCCGGGTTCAATCATGTAAGGATGTTCTCGTTTGGGAGGAGACCGTGCGAATCATGAGTATGTTTCATAACAAAAATCGTCGCTTCTGGGCTGTGAGCACGCTGGCAGGATTGATCTTAATGGCCATGTCGGCGTTCGCCCAACAGGGCGCCATGAGCCCTAATCAGGGAGAGAATGACGGCGTCAGCGCCGGCGGCAACTGGATGGAGTTTCAGTCGGAAGACAAGATGACCGGCGCGAAGCAGGTCCGCTTCGAACTGCTGGCGAACAACTACCTCAAGGGAGATCCCGACTACAAGCCGCGCGTCGAACTCTCCTGCACCAATGGCAAATATAAATTCGCCGATTTCAATCCCGGCGCCGCGCTGGGCAAGGGCCGCTACCCTGGCTATCCCGGTTACGGATTTGCACCTTACCCGTATCCCTACGCTTACGGGCCGTATCCCTACGGTTGGTACGCGCCGAAGGCGTGGGTTATGGTGCGCATCGACGGAAGCCATGACCACAAGGGCTGGAACCTAATGCGCGGCAACATTCTTTCCATGGATAAAGGAACGGTTCGCGGCATGATCGGAGCCCAGGTCTTCAATGTGGAAGTCAGGACCAAGTCTGGTTTCGAGATCGCCGAGTTCTCGCCCGAGGGCCTGAACCTGGACGAAGTCAAGCACAGCTGCGATCTGACCCATCACAAGCCGTAACGGAATGCGTCTGGCGCACCATTCAAGGGGCTGAGCCGTCGGCTCAGCCCTTTTTTCCTTGGCCTCGAGGGCATAGTGCTTGCCCGTCGGTTACTTGCGTGCCCACTGCCTCTCCTGTTCCACTTGATCCATCGTCTGCGAGCGAGGGCACAAGATCTATGGACGGAGGCGTGATTCAAGGGGCGGCGCTGCTGCTGTTCGCAGTGGGAGTGCTCGTCTACACCGTCATCCTTTACAACGAGCTGGTGCGCCTGCGCAACGACAATGATCGCGCGTGGGCGAACATTGACGTGCTGCTCAAGCAACGTCACGACGAGATCCCCAACTTGGTCGAAACTGTGAAGGGATACATGCAGCACGAGCAGCAGACGCTGCTGGAGGTGACGCAGGCGCGCGCGGCCTCCATGAACGCGGCCAGCATCGGGCAAAAGGCCACGGCTGATTTAATGATGACGGGCGCGCTGCGCGGACTGTTCGCCGTCGCGGAAAATTATCCCCAGCTCAAGGCCAACGAAAACTTTCTGAAGCTGCAAACGCGCATCAGCGAACTCGAAGAGCGCATCGCCGACCGCCGCGAGTTCTTCAACGACGACGTCAACACCTATAACACGCGCATCGGACAAATCCCCGAAGTCTTCGTGGCCAGCTTCATGAGCCTGAAACCGCGCGCCATGTTCCAGGTGTCGGACGAAGACCGCAAGCTAGTAGAGGTAAAGTTCCAGGGCCAGAGCGCAGGCGCGTAGAAGTTACTTACCCTCAAATATCCCCCTGCTTGCCCCGCGTGTAAACATAGACCAACGCAAATGTTGACCCAGCGTGGCCGTCGCGCGGTTCGATGGCGACTACGTGCTGGTTATCCTCCCGCCCGACTTTCAGTTCAGTAACCGGGCCAGTATTATCGCCATCACATTTCAACTCTTTCTTTCGAGAGTCAGAATCCTTGTCGTCGATGTCAGCGTGGGTATCGCCGCCGTGTTCGCGCGTGTGGCATTCCAGAACCCTCCCGTATTTTTTTAGCTTGTCGCGATAGTAGGCGATGACTTTATCCGCCGCGTCATCCGATTCATATTTCGCGACCACAATTTTGAAGCCGAAAGCCTCGGTGAGTAGCCCCAGGTTCACGGGATCGCTGTCGTCCTTGTCGCGGCGCGGACGCGCTCCAGGATAGAGCGGCAATCCAGCCTTGCGCGCGTCGCCATCGTTGCCCAGGTGCAAATCGCCCGCCGAGCTTTGGATATCAAGATGCTTATTCTGATCGCTGTCTGATTTCTGATCTTGTGCAGAGCAGACACCTATTGCCAGAACGACGCCAAATGCCACTACGAAAATTGAACGCGAGAACCGTCGAAACATAACTTCCCTCCACTAAATATCGGCATCCTTGCCATGCAGTCGCACGAAAACCAGCGAAAAGCTAGATCCCTTACCTTCCGGTTCGACTTCCACAATGTGCTGATCATCTTCCCGCCCGGCCTTCAGTTCCACGTTGCTGCCGTGCTCGCCATCACAAGTCAACTCGTTCGAATCGTGCATGGCCCGGTGTCCCTTTTTCATGTCCAGGTTCAGATGCGAGGTGTGGCATTCGAGCACGTGGCCGTACTTCCTCAACTGATCTTTATAGAACGAGAGCACCTTGTCCGGAGCATCGTCGGATTCATACTCGAGCGCCACGACCTTAATTCCGTATCCGAAGCCGGAGATATTTACATTGGCGCTCTTGTCGCTGCCGTCAGAATCTTTCTCCTTCAAGTGAGCGCCGGGGTAAACCGCCAGGCCGATATCGGAAATATCAGCCTGCTTGCTGACGTGAACGCCTCCGAAAAGCGTCTTGACGTCCACCTGCTTGTCTTGCCCGTTGCCCTCTTTTTTCACATTTACGCTGCACGCCGGCAGGAGCAGCAGCGCGACGAGGCCAGCCGCAACTGTGCCAAATGCCGCGAAATTATTTCTGTTCATGTTGAGACCCTCCACTCGCGACCTGCGCCGCGCGCTCAATCCCAGCGCCTCGCTGCGCCACATTCGGAATGCTCACAGGCAGATGCCCGCGAATCGCAATTTCCCCAAACAGCGCCTTCACCGCCGCCGTCTCCGAAACCGAAGCATTCGAAAACGTACACATGTAATTCTCTATCGCCGGAAACGCCGCCGCAAGATACGGGTTGCCCATGGCGACGACCGCAGTCTTTTCCGCGCCGCGATCCAACATCTGTTGCAGCAGCGCTCCAGTCGCATCCGCCATCGCTACCGAGTTCCCCACCTTGCCCGCCGTCGGCACCACATAAACAGCGGCCACCACGGTCTTAGCTTCGGCCACCGCCTTCAGCACTTCATCGCTCATGCCAGCGGCGATTCGCGGGTCCACATAAATCAGGTGCGCATCCGGGATTCGTCCGCGAAATTCCCGCGCGAAAGCGCGCCCCGCGTCCGTCCTCACATCGTCGGAGAAAAGCACCGCGACCACCTGATCGCGCGTCTCCTCTATTGTGGTATACGGAAGTGCACCCTTCGCGGTTCCCGCATTCTTTGGTGAAGCTTTGAGCGGCAGAACCTTGCCATTGTCGCGCACCAGCGTAATCGCAGAATCGGCCACCTGCTGCCCGAAAGCCAGATTCGCGGGCCTGGCGACCACGTTGGCGAGCGCGTTCACATCCACCAGGCGGGCGTCCTGCAAGCCGAGAGAAGCCTTTGCCTTCAAGATCTTAAGCACTGACCGGTCAAGCCGTTCGCGCGAGATCTCACCCGACTGAACCGCCCGAACCATCGCATTATACGAAGCCGGAAAGTCGGCGGGGATGATCAACATGTCGTTCCCAGCCTTGAAAGCCTCGACCGCAGCGCGCCCAATATTGTTCGCGAACAGGTGCGTGAGCCCAGCCATATCAAGCGCGTCGGTGACGATGATCCCTTTAAAGCCAAGCTGTTTTTCCAGCAAATCAGTAACGATCGTCGGCGAAATCGTGGCCACGTGGTTCGGGTCTGAATCAAGCGCGGGCACAGTCACGTGCGCCACCATAACCGAATCGACCCCGGCAGCAATGGCTTGCCGAAACGGTGGCAGTTCAATCGAATCAAGGTGAGCGCTGTCCACGGTAACGCGGGCGACGCCGAGATGCGAATCGGTAGCCGTATCTCCGTGACCGGGAAAATGTTTCGCCGTAGTCAGCATCCCGCCTTCATGCGCGCCTTTGATGTAGGCCGCGACCAGATCGCCGACTTGTTTGGGATCTTCTCCGAACGAGCGCGTGTTGATGATGGGATTGGCGGGGTTCGAATTCACGTCAGCATCAGGAAAAAAATTCCAGTGAATGCCGATCGCCCGCGATTCTTCAGCGGTGATGCGGCCGAACGCTTCGGCGTCTTCGATCTTGCCATCTCCTCCGAAAGCCATGGCGTGCGGAAAGACAGTCGCTCCCATCAACCGCATTGGAACGCCGCGTTCAAAATCGGCCGCGAACAGCAATGGCAACTTCGACTCGCCCTGCAGTCGATTGAGCAGCTCGGCAGCTTCGTACGGTTCGCTGCGAAGAAGATACGGACCATCCACATGCACGGTCATGGCGAACGACCCCACATGATATTTCTGCATGGCGTCGCGCCATTGCAGGTATTCAGGATTCTCCACGTTCAGAAAACTGGCGCGGCACCAGATCATGAACACCTGTCCGACTTTCTCTTCGACGGTGAGCTTGCGCAGAGTCTTCTCAGCCCATTTCTCGCCAGCCGGCGTTAAATGAATGGGACCAGGGCGCTGGTATTTGTCTTTATCCTTGGCGAAGGCTGTTGTGAAGGACGCGAAAAATAGTAAGAGAGCGAGTATGTGACGCATGCAGAAACGATAGCAGAAGGGCATGTGTTAGGTGCTAAGTCTTAGGCCCTTAGGATTGGCCTTGGGCGAGCCGTAGGGGACCGTCGTAGCTCATAGCCGTCATAACTCATAACTATCGGTGTTCTTGTGCCAGATTGGGAACTTGTTTTGTGTTGCGCCGGGCCCTTAATGGCCTTAGTATTCTGCAAGTTGGCAACGCCACCTCAGCGACGACCGAGTAAGGCCGAATTGGAAAGTTCAGTTCGGCTTCGCCGTATCGACGGCATCGTTTCGACTATGCAATATGCTATAATGTGGTTCTCCCTCGTAGCTATTGCGGCTTTCTTTTATCTTTCGACTAAATCGCTTGCGGGACATTACACTTTTGCGGACATTGGCATCAAAGTCATTGGAGATTTCAAAATTAGCGAGGCGCTCTCGTATTTGTTTGGAGCTGGAGGCATGGGGGTACGGATTGAGAGAGCGTAGGCTTCGCCGGCAGACGACGGAGCGCTTCACGCAGCGTAACTACAAGCTTGAAAAGCTCGTGGACCCCAATCGAACCTCAAGCCATCTAACGACCAGGGGCACCACAAACCCGGAGGACAGGATATGAGCGCAATAGTGAATGGTTCTCATCTCGTGATTGGCCTGTTCGCCCTGTGGTTTTTGTATTTTTTCTGCTGGCACGAGCACAGAATAGACGCTTACCGGCAGCGTCTTTTCGGAGTGCGTGACGACCTCTTTGACTACGCGGCTTCAGGGGCCATCAGGTTTGATGATCCCGCCTATACGACGTTGAGAGACTTGTCGAACGGGCTGATTCGCTTCGCTCACAGACTAACGTTCACTCGAGTTTGGGCGCTTGCGCTACTCGGGGACCTTCCGCGCACCAACCGCATGGAGGCTTGGATGGCGGATGTTGAGACCCGTTCGCCAGAGGTGCGGGATAGACTTTTGAAGGCCCACAAGCAGATTGAGAGTGCATCACTGTGGCATGTTCTCGCATGGTCGCCACTCGCCTGGATCTGTATCCTGGTGGCACTTATCATCAGGCTTCTGAGGATTCGGGTAAAAGTCGAGGTCGTGCGTGGGCCCAGGGAAATCTCTGCCGTACTAGAGCAGGAAGCCTTGGAGCAAAGCTCCCTGGTTGACGACGACAGCTGTCTCGCAACAGTCTGAGCGCCGCCCGACACGCTCGCAAACTTAGACGGACTCAAGACCTAATACCAGCGCTCCGGTTTGACTCTGGATCTGCTTATCGTCGCCAAACCCGCGCAGCCAGTGGACATCCGGTTCGCGCCGGAACCAGGTCGTCTGCCGCTTGGCGTAATTGCGGTGCGCTTGTTGAGCCGCGTGCAGCGCCTGTTCGCGCGTAAGCTCTCCACGCAAAAATTGCCCAGCCTGCTTGTAGCCGAGCGAAGACAGCGGACCCGCGGCTGAACCGTACTTCTTCAGCAATCGCTCAGTCTCTTCGATCAACCCACCATCAAACATCTGTTGCGCGCGCCTATTGATTCGGTCATACAGAGCCTGCCGATCAGGCTCAAGCCCAATCCGCAAAATGCGAAAGCCGCGCAACGGATCGCGCCCGCGTTCCCAAAGTTCCGTCATCTTCTGCCGCGACGCGACGCAAACTTCAATGGCGCGGATAAGCTTAGGCGTGTCGTTGGCATGAATCTTCTCAGCAGCCGCGCGATCGAGCCTCCGCAGAATGCGATGAAGATAACTCGATCCGCGCTGCTCAACTCGCTCACGCAAGCGCTCGCGCAATTCTTCAGACCGCTGTGGACCAGAAAAAAGTCCTTCGAGCAGAGCGCGCAGGTAGAGTCCAGTTCCCCCGACAACGATAGGCAAGTGTCCGCGCGCCTGAATCTCATCGAGCACTTGCCGCGCCATTCGAGCGTACTCGCCGGCCGTGATGTTGCCGGTGGGCGCGACGCAATCAAGCAGATGATGCGGCGCTCGCGCTCGGTCGGCCGCATTCGGCTTCGCGGTTCCCAGGTCAAACTCGCGGTACATCGCGACCGAATCGCAGTTCACGATCTCGCCGCGAAAGCGCTCAGCAAGTGAAAGTGAAAGCGCAGTCTTCCCGCTGGCCGTGGGGCCGAGCACGACCACCAGCAGTGGTTCAGGCTGCGCCGAAGCCACCGTCAGCGAACGCTCCAATGAATCACGTGCCAGTAGCGTGTGAGGGTGATCGCGAGCAGCAGAAGGGCGATTAGGAGCAGGCCGGAAGTTTCCGTCGCATAAATCGCGTGCCGCGCGTGCTTGTGAGAATCGCTTTGGCGATGAGCAGCCACGACTTTATTGTACGCCGCACAGAACTGCCCTCAACCAAATATGGAGTCGCTCATTCTGGTGTATGCGGGCGCGCCGGCGCTTGGTGCTACACTACGCGTCGTCGGCCATCTCATGCCACCTTTCGAAGGAAAATCCAACAGAGTAGCGCGGTTTGGAGTCTTCGAACTCGACCTGAACGCAGGCGAGCTACGCAAGAACGGCGCGAAGCTTCGCCTGCAGGAGCAGCCGTTCCAGGTCCTGGCCCTGTTGCTCGAGCGTTCCGGCGAACTGGTCACGCGCGAAGAGTTGCGCCAGAAGTTGTGGCCCGCCGACACTTTCGTGGATTTCGACCACAGCCTGAACACCGCCGTGAACAAGCTGCGCGAGACTCTCGGCGATTCGGCATCCAGCCCGCGCTACATCGAGACGCTAGCGCGCCGCGGATATCGTTTTATCGCACCGATGCAGCACAGTGCGGGCCGTGCAGCCGAGCGCAGCCAAGTGGCACCGAGCTCCGAGAAAGATTCTCCCAACGCAATGCATCCCGAGCTCCAAGTCCCCATTCCGCACCGCGGACTAACGCGCGGACTGTTCGCCCTGATTCAACTCATGTACCTGATCTTCTACGTAGTAGCACTCTTCCGTCTGCACGCGATCTTGTCCGTCGCAGATTCCTTCTTGCCAGGATGGGGCGCGACCGCGCTGGTCGCAGCGGTAATGGTGACCGCAGGTGCGGGAATTCCGCTGCGCTGTTATCTACTCTCGGCGGTGGGATTCGATTACCAGCGCCTCGGCGAAAAGTTCCAGCAGATGTTTCCGTTTATTCTCGCCCTCGATCAGTTGTGGGCCGTTGCTCCATTCCTGCTGACGCACAAGATCGGGCTGGGCGCGGCCTTCGCCGCTAGCGCTGCACTTCTCTATGTGCCATTCTCCGAGCGAACCCTGATTCGTCTCGCCTACGTAAGGCGCCGAACGCAAGGGTAAGCGCGAAGAGCGCGCCGGACCACCATCTCGACTCAAGCCTTCTTCAGAAATTTCCCTTGCTCAAGCTCCTGGAACGCTTGGCGAAGTTGCTCCTGCGTGTTCATCACTATTGGTCCGTACCACGCAACTGGCTCCTGCAGAGGTTTTCCGGAGCACAGCAGAAACCGTATTCCATCATCACCGGCTCGCACCGTTACTTCATCGCCTCGATCGAAGAGTATGAGTGAGCGGTTATCGGCTTCCACCGGCGGCGTGGTGTCGAGCCACTTCACGGACTCGGTTGGCACCGCGAGCGGGCCTGATGCGTTGCAGAACTTTCCCGCGCCGCCGAAGACATAAGCAAAAGCGTGACGAGATGTTTCCACCGGCAAAGTTTTCGTTTTGCCCGGTGCGACCGACACGTCGAGATAAATTGGATCGGCCGCGATTCCATCCACCGGGCCTTTCTTGCCCCAGAAAGTTCCGCACACCACGCGCACGTGCGTGCCGTCGTCATCTTTTATCTCGGGGATGTCGAGCGCCTTCACTTCCTGGTAACGCGGCGGCGTCATTTTCAACGATGCCGGAAGATTCGCCCACAACTGAAATCCGTGCATGCGCCCCGATTGATCGCCCTTCGGCATCTCCTGATGAATGATGCCGCTGCCCGCCGTCATCCACTGCACATCGCCGGCGGCAATGGCGCCGTGGTTTCCCATGCTGTCGCCATGCTCTACCGTTCCTGCCAGAACGTACGTGATGGTTTCGATCCCGCGGTGCGGATGCCACGGAAAGCCCGCGAGATAATCTTCGGGAACATCGTTGCGAAAATCGTCGAGCAGAAGGAACGGATCCGTCTCCTTCGTGTTGCCAAAGCCAAATGCACGCCGCAAATGCACGCCCGCGCCTTCCAGCGTAGGTTTCGATTTAATCAGCTGCTTTACCGGTCGAATGGACATCAGAGGATCTCCAATCAGGAAATCTTTTGATGTCGAACCGCTGATCGAGGATTCTTAGCCGCGGTTATCGTCGGGTCTTAAGATCCTAGGCCGTAACGAGCAACTTCTCCGCCGCCCGGTTTAGTTCCACCAGCGCTTCCAGCCCTCGCTCCCGTTACCGCCGCAGCCACACGCAGCCGGTTTCCCGCGGAACCCCGTAGCTCTCGCAGAGCTCACTCATCGTGTGCTGATGTTCTACTCAAAGGTAAACCGCGCTCTCTCGTCCATGACACTGATCGCTTCCCAAGGCATGTCGTTCTTCTACAGGCCTTCGAAAATCTACGATAGTGTCAGGAATGTCCCGGGTCTGCTTTGTCGGCGATCCGCCCGGTTTGTACCACTGGGTACCCCCTCCCCACCCCCCTCGATATCTGGAATCATCGAGTTAGACATGTTTTGCCCGGCAAAATCTAGGGCCTAAAGGACTTAGGCACTAAAATATAGACAACAAAGTACTTAACAACGGGAAGGGTAAATCTTTTCCCGGCGTCACGTCCTCGACCATGATCGCGCGATTTAATTTTGTGCGCAAGGTCAGATGTCACAACGTGCCTGTGGAAATCGCAGGCGGTTGCGGAGCCTGCTACCTTCGCCGCATATTCAATTTTGGAAAACTGAGAACGCGGGCGACTGGATCGTTCATATCGCCGGGTCCCATCGTCGCATACTCCTTGTGGTTTGGATGCTGCGGATGTACGTACTGTGAGGGTGCTCAACCCGGTCATGGTCGATGAGTGCTATGGCGATTGTTCGCCAGTTGAGACGATTGCCTAGCATGGCGGCTCGGATCACTTCCTGTTTGCCGAAAACCCGCTCGGAGGTTTCATGCGGGGTTGCTTTCAAGGAAAAAACGTCCACGACGCCCGCAATTCTGCGATGCGCACCATTGCAAGAGGCGATATAATGGGATAGGAACGCGGAGTTAGCGGAGGTGTGCCCATGGCTTCGCCTCGTGAATCCAAAGGTTCAACGAAAATAGCCGTCCCGGCGCCGATTGAACAGAAATCGAAACGCACGCGGAATTCTACGCGTCCGCCCCCAGTCCCCGAGAACGGCCGCAAATTCGACGCCCAGGTGTTCCTCGACACCATCGGGGAAGGCAGGAAAGCCTTGCTCTTTCCGAAAAAGCAAAGCATCTTCGCCCAAGGGGATCCCGCAGACGCAGTGTTTTATCTGCAGACCGGCAAGATAAGACTCACCGTTGTCTCTAAGGAGGGCAAGGAAGCGACGATAGGCATATTGAGTGATGGAAGTTTCTTCGGCGAAGGTTCGCTTGCGGGTCAACTTCTCCGCATGGGCACTGCAACTGCAATGACAGATTGCGCTGTTCTGAGAATTGAAAAAAGGGCCATGGTGGATACGCTTCACCGGGAAAATACGCTTTCCGATCTGTTCGTCGCATTCTTGCTGACGCGAAACATCAAGTACGAAGAGGATCTGGTTGACCAACTTTTTAATTCCAGCGAGAAAAGACTAGCCCGAGTATTGCTGTTGCTTGCTCATTTCGGGAAGGAAGGCAAGCAGGAGGCTGTGATCCCCAAGATGAGTCAGGAGACGCTAGCAGAAATGATCGGTACAACGCGGTCGCGCGTCAGTTTTTTCATGAACCGGTTCAGGAAATTGGGATTTATTGACTACGCCGGGGGTCCAGAAGGCGGGTTACAGGTTCACAGTTCACTTCTCAACATCGTTCTCCACGATTAGCGGGCCGCATCATCCCAATTGCGAGACAGCGGCTGAACGATGATCCAGGGCGGGTGCCGCGCCCATAGAATTTGATGAGGCAGGCGCACGCCCTATCCGAGCGACTCCCAAACGCGTAACATTAGGCTGAATGTTTCACGTCCAGGTGTCAGGGGAATTTTTCACGATAACGGAACGGAAATGATGCTTCCCCCACAAACGCGAGATTTGGCCAAGCGCCTTCTCGATTACCAAAATGCTGCGGGCAAGTCCTCCGAGTCGACGGAATTCGCGGCCTTTGGCGTCTGTGAGATGTTGCGCCAGCCCCTAATTACACTCGCGGGAGTTGCCGGTTTTCGCTCGCTGCTTTCTCGTGCTCTGACGCTGGCCAGGGCGGAAGCTCCCAGTCTTAACGCCGTGCGGGTCGCGGCGGATGGCTCCTTACAGGGTCTAGACGAGCTTCGGCCGCAAGTCGACGCGAACCAAGCTCGGGAGGCAGGAATAATTCTCATTACCCAGCTACTCGGGCTGCTTGTCCGAGTTGTCGGCGAAGCTACGACGTTGCAATTGGTGACATCTGAAATTCTTCCCGACTTTAAGTTCCTCTCGAAGAGCGGTGTACCTATGGGCTTTGAAGCGATCGTAAACGAAGTCGATGATCTCCAAGGCGTCAGTGCGCGTCTCGATAGACTGGCGGAACAATATCCGCCCGTCACAGAAGCGCTGAGGACTATCTCGGGGAACGTCCTAAACACGGCGACCGTATTGGCGGTGGTGGCGGCAATTAAAAGCCCCAAGCCGAACTGAGTAAAGAGTTCGCGCCTTGCACGGAAAAGGAAATCGTGAGCATTCCAGAGTCGCGACGTTTGGCCCAACGCCTTCTTACATACGAAGCCGTTGCGGGCGAGAACTCCGAGCCAGCGGAGTCTGCGGCTTTTCGCGTCTGTGCGAAGCTGCGCCAGCCCCTCATTACGCTCGCGGGAGTTGCCGGTTTTCGCTCGCTCCTTGCTCGTGCTCTGACGCTGGCCAGGGCGGAAGCTCCCAGTCTTAGCGCGGTACAGGTCGCGGCGGATGGCTCCGTAAAAGGTCTAGATGAGCTTGCGTCGCAAACTGACAAGGAACAGGCCCGGGACGGAGGAGCCATTCTCGTTGCCCAGTTAATCGGGCTGCTCCTTACTTTCATTGGCGAGGGCTTAACGTTGCGGCTGGTTCAGGATGTGTGGCCGGAGGCCGCCTTCAACGGCCGCATTTCCGAGAAGGAGAGGAAAGCTTGAGCGCACAAGATAGAGTGATCATAAAAAAACTGCCGACCGGGGTCCCGGGCCTCGACGAAATCCTGGGCGGCGGCATCCCGGAATTTTCTTTTAATATCATCGCGGGAGCCCCGGGAAGCGGCAAGACCACGTTAGCGCACCAAGTCATATTCGCCAACGCGACGCCGGAGCGCCCGGCGCTCTATTTCACCATCCTCGGCGAACCCGCCATCAAAATGCTGCGATACCAGCAACAGTACACGTTCTTTGACCAGGCCAAGTTAAACACCGCCGTCCGCTTTATCAACTTGAGCCAGGTCGTGTTGGAGAAGGATCTGGACGCGGTCTTAGATGAAATTACGAAAGAGGTGGAGAAGGCCAGCCCCGGCGTCGTGGTCGTGGACTCCTTTCGCACCGTGGTGCGGAAGGCGCAGGGCGGCACAACCGAAGTGGAGTTGCAAGCTTTCATTCAGCGCTTAGCCCTGCTCCTGACGAGTTGGCAAGCCACGACTTTTCTGGTCGGGGAATATGTCGAGGGTGAGATCCGTGACAATCCCGTGTTCACGGTCTCCGATGGCCTCTTTTGGCTTTACCAGGCTGCGGAGCGAAGTTCCATTGTGCGGAAGCTACAGATCGTGAAACTGCGCGGGCAGGCGTCCGTGCCCGGACTGCACACCTTCCGCATTACTCAAGCCGGGCTGCAAGCCTTTTCGCGTACTCTTGGGCTGGCCGGACTGGCAAGGAAGATACCCAGTACACGGCGCCTTTCCATCGGTATTCCGGAATTGGACAAGATGCTCGGCGGCGGCATTCCTGAAGGTGATAGCGTCCTGGTGGCAGGGGCTTCAGGGACAGGAAAATCAGTTTTGGCAACCCAATTCATTGCTGAGGGCATACGTCAGGGGGATCCGGGAATTGTGGTGGTCTTTGAAGAGCGGCCGCAAGAGTATGCGGAGCGGGCCAGCAGTTTTGGTCTGGATTTGAAGACGCCGCGAAAAGAGAAGAAACTCGAAATTCTGTACCTCCGTCCGCTGGACCTCTCGGTGGATGAAACCATGCACGAGATTCTCGACGCGGTCCGGAAGATTGGCGCCAAACGCCTGGTGATTGATTCGCTGGCGGGCTTTGAGATGGCGCTGGCACCCGGCTTCCGCGCGGACTTTCGCGAATCGCTCTACCGGATGATCACCGCTTTGACCGGAGTCGGGGTGACGATTCTGAGCACGGTTGAGGTGAACGAGTCTTTCACAGAGTTCCCGTTCAGTACCTACTCGATTTCCTTTCTCACCGATGACATTATCCGGCTTCGGTACGTAAACATCGACGGCCAGCTTCGCAAGATCATGATCGTAATCAAGATGCGCGGCGGCAACCATAGCAAGGATATTCGCGAATATGAAATCACCTCCAAGGGCGTGGTCATCCTGGGGGACCGCCTCACGGATTATCAAGGTCTTATCACCGGAATTCCTGAGCATTTGAACCAATCCGGCAATAATCAAGAGCGCTCACGTAAGTCGAAAGCCAAAAGCAAAAGGTGAAAAGCCTAGCCGTTCCGCACAGATCGTGCCGCTACAGCCAGCCTTTAGTGCGGGCCAATCTGGAGGCTTCTATGCGGTTGCTGGCGCCCATTTTGCTGATGGCTTCGGAGAGGTAGTTGCGGACTGTGCCTTCGGAGAGGCCTAGTTCGGCGGCGATGTCTCCGCTTTGCATGCCTTCGCCGGCGAGGCGCAAGACCTGGCGTTCGCGGTCGGTGAGGGGATCCATTTCTCCCCAGGCTTCGGTGGCGAGGTCGGGATGGATTACGCGCAAGCCTTGCTGGACGCGGCGTACGGCGTCGGCTAGTTCTTCGGCGCGCATGTCCTTGAGGAGATAGCCGAGGGCTCCGGCTTCCATGGCGCGGCGCAAGTATCCGGCGCGGGCGAAGGTGGTGAGGATGATTACGCGTGTGCCGGTGTGGCGGCGTTTTAATTCGGCGGCGGCATCGAGCCCGGTCATGAGCGGCATCTCGATGTCGGTGATTAAGACATCGGGCTTGTGAGTGCGGACAGCTTCCAGCGCTTGCTTACCATCGCGCGCCTGTGCGACGACGGAGATGTCGCCCTCGATTTCGAGCAGTGCGGCGAGCGCGCCGAGCACCATGGCTTGATCTTCGGCGATGACGACGCGGATGGTTTTGCGACCTTCCTTCGAGGTGGGATTCAACGGAGGATATCCTGGGAGTTGATCTCGGACTCGGCCGCGGATTTTGTCGGGACTTCCTTCAAGGGGACGGTGATTGCGATTCGCGTGCCGGTGCGCGTGTCGCGGGTGAGCGTGCCGCCTAGCATTTCGACGCGCTCGCGCATGCCGCGCAATCCGTTGCCTTCGCTTTGAAAGCCGCCCTGGCCGTCGTCTTCGATTTCGAGATGGCAGGAGCCATTGCGCTGCTCGAGGCGCAGGCTACAGGTGTGAGCGTGGGCGTGACGAACTACGTTGGTGACGGCCTCTTTGACGGCCATCGACAAGACGCCTTCCTGCATGGCGGGGAGTTTCATGATGTCGGCCGCATCGCAGCGCACTTCGACGCCAGCGGTTTCGAGGGTACTTTTTGCTTGCGCGAGTTCGGCCAATAATCCTTTCGAGCGGTAGCCGCGGATCGCGTCGCGCACATCGGAGAGAGCTTGGCGCGAAATTTCTTCGACTTCGCGAATCTCTTTTCCTGCGCGTTGCGGATCGCGGTCGATCAACTTTGCGGCGAGTTGCGACTTCAGCGTGATGACGGATAAGGTGTGTCCGAGTACGTCGTGCAAATCGCGGGCAATTCTTTCGCGCTCGGCGAGTTTGGCAAGGTGCTCGATTTCTTCGTTGGCTTTGCGCAATCTGCGGTTCATTCGATTGCGCTCGGCGAAGAAAGTATTTCCGGCGCCTATGATTACGGGGAAGAGGGCAGAGTAGAAGAGCGTCCAGCCGCCGATATGCAGGAGCAGCGCTTCGACGGCTCCTATCGCGCCGATGGTGATCAAGCCAGTGACTGCGGCGCCCTGAGTTTCGACACAGAAGGGCAACATCGCCGCTGCATAGATAAAGAAGGTACACGCGCCGCCGTTGATGGGTTGATAGAGAAGACCGAGTAACACCATGCCGGCGACATGCACGAGGCCGCGCGGGCTTACCAGCAGGAACAGCCCGAGGTATAGGCAGAGAAATATCACAGCGCCGAGGCCATCGAGCAGCCATATTTTCAGGCTGGCATGGTCAAAGATCGGCGAGATGAAAAAGAAGCCGAGATAAGCGACCCAGAGCAGAGGACTCCAGCCATGCTCTTTGTCTTTGAAGATCTGGTTCCACGGCTTCAGGGTGAAGGGACCGGCGGTTTCACACGTTGTATCAGGCCCTTGCATTAATGGCATAGGTCTATTTTCAACCTTTCGCTCAATTCCGGCCAGTGCGCCGTGTGGAACCGGCTCCGTACCAGACTAGAATGGCTGCGGGAATCAGCACTGTCAGCCACTGGGCTCCACCGAATAACGCCGCGATGCCGAGCATGACGAATATTGCGGTCGCGCTGGTCGATTTTCTTAAGTCTGCGCTCATAAGAACCACCGAAACAATGGGCTTTAACGTTTCTTGCTGCAGTTGAGAGTTGCCGCTCAGGGCGCTTTCGCTCTCAGCCGTAGAGCTTGCCTTTATCGCGCTGGAAGCCGATGCGGGCTATTCCAAGACAAATCAGCGTGAAGGCGAGCAATACTTCCCAATGGGTTGCAGTTGATTGTTGGAATCCTGCGCCCACGGTGCCCAGCGCTAGTTGCGATAGGTGAAAAGGAGGCAGGGCAAGGGCGATCTGCTGCATGAACTTAGGCAGGAACATGTAGGGCATCCATAGCCCGCTGCAAGCCGACATGGGCAAATAAATCAGATTGATGGCGGCCGGCGCGGAGTTTGGTCCGGTGAAGTAGCCGAGAGCGAGTCCCATAGCTGAAAAAGGAATCGAGCCGGCGACGAGCGTTGCGACGAGTTTGACTGTTTCCGTGATCGGCATTCGCACTCCGCCGAAGCTGATGCCCAGCACCATCAGCAGCAAAACTACGATGGCGCTGAAGCCCATGCTTACCAGCACCTTGGCCACGAAGTAGGCGAACGGCGGCATGGGACTGGCTCGCTTTACTTGCAACCATCCCAAGCCGCGATCGGAGGCAAGGCCGGAGGCGGTGCCGAACAGCGACGCTCCCATCACTCCGAATGTGCCGAAGGTGGCGATCATATACGTTGGAACCTGGGTGCCACTAATCGATTCCTTGGCGTTCAGCACCAGGCCAAACAGCACGTAGAACATCAATGGAAAACTGATGACCGACACTGTATACACGCGCAGGCGAAGGCTCTTGAGGAATTCATATTTGGCTTCCTTCAGATAAATGGTGAGGTTGCTGCTTGGGGAGCGCTCGCTTTGCGTGTTGGTTAGAACTGCTGCGGCTGTGCTCATTGTCGTTTCCTCGGTTGTCTTTAATTTCTGTTTTGTACTTCTCGCTCGTTGGCGCTGTATGCAAGCGGTGAATCAGTTCTGGCGATTGGCGTTCTCGTTGTTATCATGCGTGAGCGCTAGGAAGGCTTCTTCCAGACCCGCGCTGGTGACCTCGAGTGCTGAGAGTGAGTGGTCACGCGCCAACAGTGCGCGGACTACCGGCTCGGCTTCGCGGGCGTGGATCTCGACTGCCTCGCGATCTTGCTTCACGTCTGTGACGCCGGGAATTTGCAGCAAGCTCGCCAGGCTTAGCTCAGTGATGCAGCGGATACGCTTGCCGCTGGTCTGGGCTTTGATCTCCGCCGGAGTGCCTTCGGCGATGATCTCGCCTTGGTTAATTACGGCGATGCGGTCGGCGAGAGCATCGGCTTCTTCTAAATAGTGCGTGGAGAGGAGAACGGTTTTTCCGCGATCGACCAGACGGCGAATTTCTTCCCAGAGCGAGCGGCGGGCTTCCACGTCGAGTCCAACGGTGGGTTCGTCTAGGAAAAGCAGATCAGGATTGCCACAGATGGCCAGGGCAAACAGAGTGCGCTGCCGCTGTCCGCCGGAAAGATCGCCGAACTTGCGGTCGCGTAATTTCTCGAGGCCGGCGGCGGCCAGCACTTCTTCGAGAGACATGGGTTGCGGATAGTAGCTGGAGAATAGATCGATGTGCTCGCGCACGCGCAGAGTCTCCGGCACTTTGCCCACTTGCAACATGGCGCCGGTGCGCATGCGATTCTGCGGGTGGGTGGGATCTCCCGCGAACACGCGGGCTTTGCCAGAGTTGGGCTGCAGCAGTCCCAGCAACAGTTTTACTGCCGTTGTCTTGCCGGCGCCGTTCGGTCCGAGCAGGGCGACAACTTCCCCGGCATGTACCGTGAAGTTCACGTTGCGCAAGGCTCGGACTTCTCCGTAGTTCATGCTTACAGATTCCAGGCTGGCTACGACGGCGCGGGAGTTCGGATGCTGCAGACTTTGTTCTTCTTCGAGAGTTGCGATCATAAGAGCCTCTTTAGCTGTTTGCCTTCGCCGGACGGCTGAACTTGCCCGGTGAATGCATCATCGCGCAGCGCCGAGTGTGGCACCAGTGCCGTTCATCATCGTGGGAGCGTGACAAATGTCATGAGGAAAAAACGCCTGCGGGAGGCTGGGAACGAGCAATCTGGAATCAGGGAAGCAACGCGAGCGAAAGGCCAAGATGGTTAGATTTTGCTAATTTCCGTGCAGCTTGTTACGAAATCCGAACAGACGGGCAATACTCAGAAGATCAGGAGCCGCTGACTCTGCGACGAAGTTCAGGCGGGAGATTCGCTTTTCCCTAGGCGGGACGCGGGTCAGACGTTGTTCGGAAATCGTAACAAACTTGGCCCGATCAAAATTTTGCATAAATTGTCACACAAAACTGCGCGTCCTGCTATGATGTCGAGCACTTGTTTATGGAGGGCGTGTCATGCTCCCGGCCGGTAAAAGCCTTCGAACCCTGCGCGAGAAATTAGGCCTGACCATGCGCGATATTGAAACATCCAGCGCGCGTATGGCGGAAAAATATCGCAACGAGGAATTTTCAATTCCCCCCAGCCGTTTGTCCGACATCGAGACAAAAAACGTTTTGCCCAGCATTTTCCGCCTGTATACGCTGGCGGTAATTTACCGCCGCGATCTGCGGGAACTGCTGACCTGGTACGGCGTTGACCTGAACAACATGGCGGCGGACTTGGGTCTTATTTCTCCGCCACGATCGCATGTGTCGGAGGCGCTCGCCGGACTGTCATCTGTGCAAATACCCATCCGCCTGGATCCTGGCTTCGATGATCAACGCACCGCCAACCTGGGCCGCATGGTGGAACAGTGGGGCCTGGTGCCGCTGGCTTACCTGGCTCAGTTCGCCCACAGTGATTTTACCTACGGCTACATCGGCCATCAGGATTTCACCATGTATCCGATTCTTCCGCCGGGCAGTTTTATTCAGGTGGATGAAGCCAAGAATAAAGTGGTGGAAGGATTGTGGCGGTCCGAGTATGAACGCCCCATTTACTTTGTGGAAACGCGCGATGGGCACACTTGCTGCTGGTGCAGCATGCGGAAGGATGACGTTGTGCTACAGCCGCATCCTTTATCGCCGGTGCCGGTGCGAATTCTGCGGCATCCGCAGGAAGCCGAGATTATCGGACAGGTGGTTGGGGTCGCAATGAAGCTGACGGAGTGGCACGCTTTTGGGACCCCTCCAGGCTCGAAAGCGCAATCAGCACTGAATTAAGGTGGCGGGCCGAGGCTGAATCTTCCGGCGAGGGAAGCAGTTCGCTGAACTGCTCGCGCATGTCCGCGACATAGGCTGCCGCAGTTTTTTTGCTATCCTGGCTCGATTCCTGCAAGTCTTCCGCGAGGGCTGAAATCGGGGTCCGCAGCACGGTTGACAGCACCTCGCTGTGAGCCGTTTTCAGCGCGCGGTTCGACGCTTCCTCGCCATGCACGAGCGCCATACCCCAGTGCAGATATCCGCCTTCGCGGCGGCGTAATGATCCCAAATAAGCCAGCTTTGCCAGCAGCCCGGAGACGGCGGCCAGGGTGGTTTCTCGAAGATCTTGCAGAGCGGATTTCAGCGACATCTTGTTACGAATTCCGAACAAACTAATAACCCGGCGTGATCTTTCAACCGGGGGCAGACCATGAAAGTATCACGGTCGCTTTTCTAAAACAAGGAGAAAACAACCGTGAAACGTACGCTACTCGTTGTTGCAGCAGCTGTTTTATTGCTTAATACACTGGTAGTTCCAACCGTGGCCCATGCTGATGGCGGAAGTAGCAATGGCGGCAACTGCTCCGGCCAGGTTGCCTGCAAGCCATAGTCGTCGTTAGGCAGTTACAAAAAACGAACGCAGCTTACGATGATGTTGCTGACGGTGACGTTCGGGGTTATAGTGCCCGAGGTCGGTCATGTTGCAACCTCATTCATTCCTCTGGCACTGCTTGTGGGTCGCGCCCTGTGTCCTGCTCGCGGCCCTCGTCCTTCTGATGAGGAGGCGCGGGCTGCATCGGGAGTTCCCAGCTTTTTTCTGCTATGCGATTTTTGAGTCCGTGGGAGTGGGAATCCTCTATGCGATAGATCTTAGTCCGGTTTCAGCTGCGACCTATTGGAGGAGTTCATTTTGTTTCCTGGCAGTTGAAACGCTCATAAAATTCGTCGTCATCGGGGAAGTTTTCACTTATCTCCTGCGTCAGTACCCATCGCTTGGCCGTCTGGCAAAATTATTGATCAGCGGCGTTGGCATCGTTCTCATATTCACTGCGACGATCATCGCCGCATACGCCACTCCAGCGGCATTCTGGTTCATCTCTGCAACCCGCATTCTGGGTCGCAGCGTGAGCGTGGTTCAGTGCGGTCTAATTCTCTTTGTCTTGCTTTTCGCCGCTCGTTTCCAGTTGAGTTGGAAGCGCCCTGTCTTCGGAATCACACTCGGTTTTGGCATCCTTGCCTCTGCCTATTTGGCCCATTGGGCTCTCATGGCGGATTGGCTCTTTGGGCAACGGAGCTATCTTCTAGACTTTGCCATAATGGTCACCTTCCTGGTTTGCGTCCTGATCTGGTTTTACTATCTCCTCGTCCCCCAGAAAAGTGTCACTACGTCTGCGGTTTTCCTGCCCGAGAACAATCTCGACATCTGGAACCGGGAATTGGAGCGTTTACTACAACAATGAATCTGGCCATTGTTCTTGTCATCGCTGCTGTACTTTCGCTGGGCATCGTTTTGTGCCTGGCTGTAACGCAAAGCCTGCAGGCTAAGAGGGGCGCGAGCTTAGCCGGTGCAATCCGCCCCATCGACATTGAGGCTTTCCGCAATCTCACCGACCCGGCGGAGGACAGCTACCTGCGGCACCGTTTGCCTGCCGCGCAGTTTCGTGCGGTTCGTCGTGAGCGCTTGCGCGCCATGGCCGCCTACGTTTATATCGTGGGAAGGAATGCCGGTGTGCTGGTGCGCGTAGGGGAAACGGCTCGGGCCACAGGTGATGCGCGCCTTGCCGAAGCGGCGCAACAACTGGTGAATGATGCGCTGTTGCTGCGCCGCAATGCTCATGTTGCGCTGGCGCGGATTTATCTGGCATTGGCGTGGCCTAACTCCGATTTCGCCGCGGTGCGGGTGGTTGAACGTTACGAGCACCTGAGCGGCGCGGCTATGCTCTTGGGACGTCTGCAGAATCCCGCAGTCCCGGTGCGGCTGACGGCATCGATCTAGCTCTGTCGATCTGCTTCATCGATCTAGCTTCGTCGATCTAGCTCTGCTTCGCTAACATGCCGACTCGCGGCGTCGCTGTGCCTCATCCGATGCCGGGGTAACTGGCGCATTACCTCCACTCATTCTTCCTTGTTTTCGTGACCCGTTCTGGTGTAAAAACCAGCGGGAACCTGCGTGCCCAGAAATCTTGCGCGTATTTTCGTGCGCGTTCTGGTTGGTCGCTGTCGGAGTTGTTTCTGCCGCCTCTTTCGGGATGGCCGATGCAAGGAGACTCTATGATCCACAACATGGTGAGCCGCAGCAAAACAATCCACACTGTGAAAACTCTCTTCGTCTTGCTGCTCGTACTGTTGCTTTCCTGCATCGCCTTCGGACAAGGCGGGGCCGCCACGGGAGATCTGCACATAACCGTTAAGGATCCGAAAGGAGATCTTGTGGCCAACGCCACCGTCAGAGTGAGCGATGTCGCCAAAGGCGTTGAGCGCACTGCGACTGGGGATGGCGCGGGCGGTTACACTGCGCGGTTGCTGCCACCTGGAACCTATAACGTAACCGTGGAAGCCGCAGGCTTTGGCAAGGCCGAGGCCAAGGATGTGAGCATTACGGTCGGCGGAGTGGTAGACCTGCCGGTTGCGCTGGCGCTCGCTAGCGGCAGAGAAGTAGTAGAAGTTACTTCTCAGGCGGAGTTGGTCGAGACCTCGCGCACTTCGACTACAGACACGATCGGGCAACGGCGCATCGACAATCTTCCGATCAACGGCCGCAACTACATCAACTTTACGCTGACGGATTCGCAGGTGGTTCGCGACAATGCGCCGAACACCGGGGCAGCGCCGACTTCCGGGTTGAACATGAGTGGGCAGCGCGCGCGCTCGAATCTGGTGAACGTGGATGGAGCCGACGCTACCGACAATTCCACGAACGGCGTACGTTCTACCGTGTCGCAGGAAGCGGTGCAGGAATTCCAGATCATTACCAACAGTTACGCGCCGGAATATGGCCGCGCTGCCGGAGGCGTCGTCAACATCATTACGCGATCGGGCTCCAACGATTTTCATGGCGACGTCTTCGGATTCCTGCGCAACCGGAATTTTCAAGCGGTGAATCCATTCAGCACGGTGCCGAATCCGGCGTACACGCGGGTGCAGGCCGGCGCTGCGTTTGGCGGCCCCATCAAGAAGGACAAGACGTACTTCTACTTCGCCTATGAAATCACACGTCGCCACGAAACCGGATTCTCTTCGATCGGACAGGGGAATTTCGGATTGGCTCCGTTCGACGCGTCTCCATTTTTTGGCGCACCGGCTGGGACTTTCGACATTCAGGTCACGCCCGCGCAGGCCGCGTACATCAGCGATCCGACGACACCGCTGGCCTTGGCTCAGCAATACGCCATTCTTGCCGGCGCGAGTTCTGGTGTAGCACTTACGGGGCAATATCCCGCATCTTTTATAGATCTCGTCGGGCTAGGAATACTGCCGACGCCGACCAGCGGCAACCCGCTGGCGCAGTTCATCACCACCTGCCAGACCACGGGCCCGATTTGCGGCGGCCTTCCGGGATCGTTCCAGACTCTTAATTCGCAGACGGGCAACTACCCGGTGTTTGAAGGGACCAGCGTTTATTCTCTGCGGCTTGATCACAACATCAACGCCAGCAACCGTCTGATGCTGCGGGCTAATGTAAGCCCTTCGACCACCACTGGAATTGAAGTCGGAGGCCAGGATCAACCGTTTGGCCAGAACGCTTACTCCCGCACATCGGAGCAAACTTTCCGCGACGTGGCCGGAACCCTGCAGGACTCGTGGACGATCGGCAACAACAAAGTGAATGAGTTCCGCTTCCAGTACGCTCGGCGTGGGCTGTCTTATTTCTATAACACGCAAACTCCGTCAGGCTCTGACCCGGCCGTCAACATTCCCGGCTACGCCTATTTCGGGCGCGAGCCGTACTCTTACATTCAGCGCACGGAGCAACGCTATCAGTTCACAGATAATTTCTCCTGGACCATTGGCCGTCACGATACCAAGTTTGGCATCGATCTCAACTACATTCCGCTCACCGCCATCTTCACTGTGAACTACGGTGGGGTCGTCGACATTGGCTCGCTATCGGCCTCCGATCTGGGCCTAGCAGGCGGCCCCGGGCTGTCTCCTGTTCAGGCCTACGGAGCCGGCATCCCCGGCGACTTTATTCAGGGCATAGGCAGCCCCAGCGATTCGTTTCACAACATTCCGATTGGCGCTTTCTGGCAGGACTCCTGGAGAGTGAGCCACAAGGTTACGCTCAACTACGGTTTGCGTTACGACATCGAAATACCGCCGTCGCTGAAACCTATCACCTCGCCGCTGGCGCGAGCTGCCTATAATCAGCTGGACCTGCAGAAGGGGATTCAGACTGCGACGCATAACTTCCAGCCTCGTTTTGGCTTGGCATTTGATCCGAAGGGCGATGGGAAGACGGTTGTGCGCGCCTCTTATGGCATCTTCTTCGATCACCCGCTGCTTGGGCTCTATTTTCTCGGAGACGCTTCCGACGGCTCGTCTAGTGGACAGCTAGCCTTTGGCCCGGGAACGCCGTGTGCTGGAGCTGGCAGTCCTGGCAACCTGAACGCGGTCGAAATTTTTCAGGGCCTGATTCCTCCGGCTGGTGGCAATGCTGCTTCGCCCTGCTCACCGACTGCGGGCCCGATTGCCGCGGGTGTGCTGAACCTGTTGAATTATTCGCCGAACCAACAACGCTTTTCTTGCGGCGGTTCCGGCACCGGCTGCGGAGTTGCTTCTACGACGCAGTCGATTTTTCTCAACCAGAATTATCTGAACCCGACGACTTTTCTTCCTCTCGCATTTCAGCCCTTCGGCTATCCGCAGTCGAAGAACTTCGTGTACGCCTACGCGCAGCAGGCCAACCTGAGCATCGAGCGCGACCTCGGCGGCGGCTTCGCGCTGAGCCTTGCCTACAATTTCAACGGGGGGCGGCATCTCAATCGTCCTATCAACGCCAATACCATTCGTGGCGACCTGATGACCGGTAATTTTGAAGCCGCATTGGCCGACGGCCAGAATTTCACCAGCCCCTTCACCGTGGTTGGCGAGTGCAATCCCGCTGGCGGACCGTTTGGCCCAGTGCCGTTTGTCGATGCTTCACTGATGAATTTTTTCCGCCCAGGCGGAATCAATCCCTCGATTGCAGGCGCCTACCTTTCCGTGGGCGATCCACTTGGTTGCGTCGCACAGGCAATCGCGCTGGTGCAATCGCTGCCCGGGTTTAACGCCAACTGCAATCCCGGCACGCTGGCCGGCTGTATCCCGTTCGGCGATATGGATGCGAATTACTCGAACGGCACGTCCAACTACAACGGCCTGACTGCGAATCTGCGCAAGCGCTTCGGCAATCATTACGAGTTTCTGGCTTCCTACACTTACTCGCATGCGATTGATGACTCGACCGATTTGCAGTCGACGCTTACTCCGCAGGACAGCTACTATCCCGGACTGGAGCGGTCAACCTCTCTTTTCGATCAGCGCAATCGCCTGGTGTTCAGCGGCGTTTATCAGACGGGTCATATGAACGGCGACTTCGCCCACCGCTTCTTGGGTGATTGGACTTTCGCTCCACTGGTCGAAGTGGCTTCGGGGCGGCCGTTCAATATTATTACCGGCAATGATGATAACTTCCAGCTGTCGTCGCTCACTGGGCGGCCCAACACAGTTGTCAATCCTGTATGCACGGCTGCCGGTTATTTGCCCGTCGCATCGAAGTTTTCGCCTACGGGGCAGTTCCAGGAACCCTGCATTCAGCCCTTCGTCTTGAGCGGAACCGTGCCCACGTTGCTGCAACTCGACGGCACGCTTGGCCGCAATGCAGGCATCGCGCCTTGGACAGTCTTCGGTGACATGCGAGTTTCCAAGCGCATCTTCTTCGGCGATCGCTACAACCTGGAATTGATCGTGGACATGTTCAACATAGCTAACAAGAATAACGTGGCCGCAGTCAGTCCGCTGTTCACCAATGCTGGGCAGGCCACGGCGGCTTATGATCCGCGGCAGTTTCAGTTCGCTTTGAAATTTTACTGGTAGGTTCGATCGGGGATCAGGGATTAGGGGATAGGGGAAAGGGATTCTGGGAAAGGATTTCCTCCTGACGCCTAGACCTTTTCTACTTGCAGGTCCGCCAGGTCTTCCAGCAACTGCTGAACGTTGAAATCATCGAGAGGGTTGCGTCTCTTGCAACGGAACTTTCGGGTTTCGTTTCGCGTAAACTCCTAGCATATCGGATCAAGACATCGTGCTCCCTCCGGCGCGGAGCGCGCCGCCGCCCGCCGTCAACACTGTGTTTCGTGGACCGAATGGGATTCGCGCTGGCTGGGGGCCAGACGTTTTTCTACGGCGTCTCCGACAGCGGACTGGCTCCGTATCACAATCTGTTCAATTCCAGCTTCAGCGGACCGCGATGGCTCACCGGCGGGACAGTCGGGCCGGAAGCCAGCATTTTCACTCCGATCACGCTGCTGATCGTTGCTGTCGCCTTTAGTTTTGTGTATCGCGAAATTCGGTATCAACCGCTCGGCATACCAAACCAATAGAGAAGGATGAGTTATAGATATTTAGCCGAAGCCCGAAAGCCGAGGCCCGAAGCCCGGTGTTACACTTTTCCTTCACCCATCCTTGGCGCTTGCCGGAGTTCGTTCCCGATGTCCCAATCTGAGGCTTCCACGCCGCGCACCCGTGTGGTTCGCGAGACTCATCGCGGTGTTTATGATCGCGAGACTGTGTATCAGATCCTCGACGAAGGTTTTTTATGTCATGTTGGTTTCGTCGCCGACGGTCACCCATTTGTTATCCCAACTTCGTACGGACGAAAAGATGCTAGCCTTTATATACACGGATCAGCCGCCAGCCGGATGCTGCGGCAGATAAAAGATGGCGTGCCTGTCTGCGTCACCGTAACGTTGCTCGACGGACTGGTGCTGGCGCGCTCTATCTTTAATCACTCCATGAATTACCGCTCGGTGATGGTGCTGGGTAAGGCGACGTTGGTGGAAGATGCCGAGGAAAAGCTTCAGGCCTTGCGTCTTCTTTCTGAGCATATTATTCGGGGACGCTGGGCCGATGCTCGCCAGCCTAACGAGCGCGAGCTTAAACAAACTTCGGTATTGAAATTGCCGATCGAAGAATTTTCAGCCAAGGTGCGACTTGGGCCGGCCATCGACGACGAAGAAGACTACGCATTTCCGACCTGGGCTGGAGTTATACCGCTGGAGATGACGGCGGGTGCGCCGATTGATGATTCACGCCTTGATCCAGCGCGAGAAGTACCGGATTACGCGAAACATTACAAAAGAAAATAACCGGCTAACCCTTTCGCAGTTGAGCGACTCCTGCGGCTGCTGTAATATTCTGCGCCATGAAGCCACTTGAAGGCCGTATCGCTCTCGTCGCCGGCGCGACCCGCGGCGCTGGACGCGGCATCGCCTGCGCACTCGGTGAAGCCGGCGCTACCGTTTATTGCACGGGCCGCAGCGTGCGCGGCAAACCCGCCACCAAGGGCCGTCGCGAGACGATCAACGAAACTGCGCAGATGGTGACTGCACGCGGCGGAAAAGGCATTGCCGTGCGCTGCGATCATACGAAGGAAAGTGACGTCAAGAAACTCGCGGGTCGCATCAAGCGCGAGCAGAAGGGCAAGCTCGACATCCTGGTCAACGACGTTTGGGGCGGCGATGCTCTCACCGAGTTCGGGAAGACTTTCTGGCAGGTCTCGATCAACCAAGGCCTCGCCATGCTGAATCAAGCCGTGCATTCGCACATCATCACAAGTCGCTACCTGGCGCCGCTTTTGATCGAGCACAGCAAGGCCAAGGGCAGCGGCCTCATCGTTGAAATTACCGATGGTGATTTTTTCGGCTACCGCGGCAACTTGTTTTACGACCTGGTAAAGATTTCTGTAATTCGGCTCGCCATGATCATGGCTTACGAGCTGCGCAAGACGACGATCACCGCTGTCGCCGTTACGCCGGGATTTCTGCGCTCCGAGGCCATGCTGGAGAATTTCGGAGTGAAGGAAGAGAACTGGCGCGATGCGGCGAAGAAAGATCCCAACTTCCTGCACTCGGAAACGCCGCTATTTGTGGGGCGAGCCATTGCGGCGCTGGCTGCTGACCCGAACGTTAAGAAAAAATCCGGGCAGGTTCTCAGCTCCTGGGATCTTTCCGATGAATACGGCTTCACCGATGCCGACGGCGGCCGTCCGCATTGGGGACGCCACTTCGCGGAAACCTACGGAGCTCCCATCAAGAAGTTCGACGCCACGCTGTACAGCCATTTCTGGGAAAGTCCGATGTCGGTGGCGTTTCCGGACTGGCCGTAAGGAACTTCCGGAAACCAGTTGACTGGAATGGTAAAGATTGGTATCTTTACTGTAAGTGACAACGGTAAAGATGAGTAACTCCAGCACAATCAGCAGCAAGGGTCAAGTGACCGTTCCGCAAGAGATTCGTAAGCGCCTCGGCTTGGAGCCAGGCGACCGCGTCGAGTTTGTGGTGGAAGAAGGTCGTACCGTGATTCGGCCAGTTCGTTCTGAAATTAACCCCTTCGAAAAGTACGTCGGAATTCTAGGGCCGTTCCCCGGAGGGGAAGAGGGAATAAAGGCTTGGATCGACGATATGCGAAGCGATAAAGACTACGAATGAGAACTGCTCTCGACACGAATATTCTTTCGCTATTTTGGTCGAGAGAACCGTGGGCGGCCATGATCGCCGATCAGTTGTCAAGGGCGCGTGCCGAGGGAGGGCTAGTAGTGAGCGCGCCAGTGTATGTGGAGCTTTCGGCTATCCCCACCGGAGATGCGCAGCGCGTTGAAAGATTGCTTGGGGAGATGGCGATCGCCATTGATTTCGACATGGGAGACGATGTCTGGCGATTGGCCGCAACCAGCTTCGCAGCTTATGCGATTCGCCGTCGTCGTTCGGGCGGAGGTTCTCCGAAGCGTCTTCCAGCGGACTTCATTATCGCGGCGCATGCATTGCTCAGAGCGGACCGATTGATGACCCGCGATGCCAGTCGCTATGGTCAAGATTTCCCCACCCTCCGTCTTTTGTGAGGTCGCTTACGGGATCAGCAGCAATTTCCCGGTCGTCTTCCGTCCTTCGAGATCGCGATGTGCCTGCTGTGCTTCCGCTAGCGGATACGTATGCTCGATGCGCAGCTTCAGCTTTCCGGCGGCAATCATGCCGAACACTGCCGCCGATCTCGCCACTAATTCTTCGCGTGTCGTGATGTAATTGCCGAGCGACGGCCTGGTCAGAAACAGCGACCCTTTCTGGGTCAGAACAATCGGATCGAACGGGGGCACTGCACCACTCGATCCGCCGAATAGAACCATTATTCCGCGCGGGCGCAGGATGTTCAATCCCTTCTCGAATGTAGTCTTGCCCACCGAGTCGTAGACCACATCCACGCCCTTGCCGCCGGTGAGTCGTTTGGTTTCGGCTTCGAAATCGGCTTGCGTGTAGAGAATCACTTCATCCGCGCCAGCCTCGCGCGCTAGCTTTGCTTTCTCGTCGGTGGAAACGGTTGCGATCACGCGCGCACCAATGTTGTGCGCCATCTGCACCAGCAGGAGCCCCACCCCGCCGGCCGCGGCATGAATCAGCGTCGTCTCGCCTTTCTTCAGCGGATGAGTATCGTTCGACAGGTAATGCGCCGTCATGCCTTGCAGCATCGCCCCTGCGGCCTGCTCCTCGGTCACTCCCTGCGGAATCGGCACCAAGCGATCGGCTGGGACGGCTGCATATTCGGCATAAGCACCCAGTTGGCTCGTCCAAGCGACACGGTCGCCCACCTTCACCGACTTCACTTCCGCGCCGACCGCACTTACCGTGCCCGCGCCTTCCTGCCCTAGAACAAATGGCAGGGGCGCTTTGTATCGTCCCTCGCGGTTGTAGACATCGATAAAGTTCACACCGGAGGCAGCCAGTTTGACCACCGCCTCATTCGGCTTCGGTTGCGGGACCGGCAACTCCACGAGTTCCATCGCTTCTGGTCCGCCGACTTGCTTGACTTGAATGGCTTTCATGGCGAGTTGGATTGTTTTTGCCCGAAAAGGATTCCAGCTTTGGATCTCAGCTCTGAGCTTTCAGCTTTCAGAAAAGCAAACTTCGTGGTGCAGATTGACAACGTTGCAGATGCGACGGGTTTGATCGAGCTGAGAGCTGAGAGCTCTGAGCTGAGAACTGAGAACTGAGAACTGTCCTCTGCTACACTGGCACGTCTTCGCAAGGAGCCCTTCGTCATGGCTGAAAAAAGACCACAGACTTTCGCCAATCACACCCGTCTGGATCCGCTGTTTCACTTCGTCGCGTTGCCGATCTTCGTTGGTGCTGTCGTGGTCGGCATCGTCCATTTCATCTGGCATCCGAGTCCGCATACGGGCGGGTTCTTCGTGCTCTCGGTGGCGGCGGCAATCACGCTCTTTAAAGCCCGCACTTACGCGCTCAAGGTGCAGGACCGCGTGATTCGGCTGGAAGAACGTCTTCGTCTGAGCACACTTTCGCCCGAGCCGTTGCGCTCGCGCATTCCGGAATTGACCGAAGGCCAGCTGGTCGCTTTGCGCTTTGCCTCCGATGCAGAGGTTGCGAGACTCGCCGAGCGGGCGCTCACAGAAAAGCTCTCCCCGGCGGATATCAAGAAGGCGATCCAGAACTGGCGGCCGGATTACTGGCGCGTCTGAGCGGCTGCTATCGGGTTTCAGATTCTTGAGGAGGGTTTTGGACATGGCCAGGCAAACGGTGTACCTCGCTGTCGATTTCACGATCAACGAGGGCAAGCGAGACGCATTCGAAGCCATTGCTCAAGAGATGGTCGCGGGCAGCCAGAAGGAGTCCGGCACCCTCGGGTATGAATGGTTTTTGAGCGCTGATGGCAAGCGGTCCCGGTTGATCGAGACCTATACGGATGCGGCCGCTGTGCTGGCGCACTTCAACGGCCCGGTGGTGCAGCAGCTGGTGCCCAAGATTCTAGGGACGGCGGGTGTCGCAAGGTTCGAAGTCTATGGCGACTCCGGCCCGAAAGTAAGGGAGATGCTCGGGGGATTCGGGGCTGAGATATTCGACTTCCAGCGTGGACTGGACCGTTGAAAATAGACCGTTGAACCAGCGGCCGATCAAGAAAGCGAAGTGACGTGCGCTTCAAACCTTTGCCCGATTTCCGCCGTCAGACTAATGAAGCCCGCCGGTAACCGTTGGGATCGATGCCAAAAGTACCCTTCGCGGCGCTCTTCCGCGTTGACCCGAGCGAGACTGCGGGGTACGATTTTTGATAGAATTCACCGGGATTTAGCGAATGGGAGCGATCTGTATCTCATAGAAAAATATGCGAGTTGCGAAACTCAAAGTGCGGATCGCGATGCTGACGGTCGGAATTCTGTGCGCTTCTGCCTGCCAGACGGCGCAAAGGCCGGCGTCCATGTTCCCCGCTGCTACCGCACCCACTTTGACATCGAGTGCGCGAGCGCCAGTTCCAGCACAGCAACAGGCACCACCCGCTGCGCCGCAGGCGACCACTCCTAAGCCGGCGCAGGTCCCGGCTGAACCCGCGGCCCAGAGCAAGGCGCCGGCTCAATCTGCACCGACTCCATCTACACCGACTCCATCTACACCGACTCCATCTACACCGACTCCATCTACACCAACTCCGTCCGCACAATCTGCGGCGACGCCGAGTGCTGACCCGGTGGCCGATCTGATTGCCCATGTGGAAAGGGACTTCCAGGCGGGGATGGACGCCTACAACCTGGGCCATACCGACGTAGCCAAGCAGGATTTCGACAACGCAGTGAACGTCCTGCTCCAAAGCGATCTTGATGTCCGCTCTGACGATCGCCTGGAGAAAGAATTCGACCGGATCGTGGACCGCATCAACCAGCTCGATGTGGGCAGCATGGCGACCGACGCAGACGCGCAGAAATCCGAACCTGCGCCTATTGACGAGACCAATGGCATCACCCCGTCTGCCGATGCCAAGGTGATCGCCAAGGCTCAGGCTGAGATCAAGTCGACTCACTCCGACTTGCCTCTGATGATGACCGACCAGGTCGCCGGGTTTATCAGTTACTTCTCCAATCGTGGACGCGGCACCTTCGAGCGCGCTTTCGCCCGCTCCGGCCGCTACCACGACATGATGGTCAAGATTCTGAAGGAAGAGGGGGTCCCGCAGGATCTGATTTATCTGGCTCAGGCCGAGTCAGGCTTCCATCCTTTGGCGGTTTCTCGCGCTGGCGCTCGCGGTATCTGGCAGTTCATGGGTAGCCGCGCCCGGGGATACGGCCTGCAGCATAGCCTGTGGGTCGACGACCGCCAGGATCCCGAGAAATCGACTCGCGCCGCCGCCCACCATTTGAAAGATCTTTACGCGCAGTTCGGCGATTGGTATCTCGCCATGGCCGCTTATAACTCCGGTCCCGGAACCGTACAGGCTGCAGTCAAGCGCACCGGTTATGCCGATTTCTGGGAACTCTACCGCCGCAACGTTCTTCCCAAGGAGACGCGAAACTACGTTCCCATCATCCTGGCCGTGACCATCATGGCCAAGAACCTGTCGCAGTATGGTTTTGAAGATGTCAACATGGATTCGCCGGTCCCATTTGACTCGGTGGTCATCAACTATCCCGTGGATCTGCGCCTTGTGGCCGACTGCGTGAATTCGACTCCCGCTCAACTTCAGGAACTGAATCCCAGCCTGCTGCGGCTGACCACGCCGAAAGAAGGTACATTCGAACTTCATCTTCCGGCCGGGACCAGAGATGATTATCAGACTGCCATCTCCGCGATTCCGAAGGACATGCGGCTATGGTGGCGCTACCACAAAGTTCAGCCGGGAGAAACGCTGGCTACCATTGCCCGCACCTATCGCGTCACGGCGAATTCTATTACCGGAGAGAATCAACTCGAAGGCAATGAACTGGAGGCCGACGTCTGGCTGATTATTCCGGTGCCGCCCAGCAAATATGCGGTCAGCGATACCATGACTTACTCCCGCCGGATTACGCGCTACAAAGTCCACATGGGAGACACGGTTGAAACCGTAGCCGAGAACCTCGGCGTGCCCGCACAGATGGTCCGCCGCTGGAACGGTCTGCGGAACGGCGACAGCTTGCGTGGCAGGAAAGTGTTGGCAGTGCACTTGCCGGTTACGCCTGGGAGCGAAGGAGCTTCAACCGTTTCCAAATCGGCTGGACACACGACTTCAAGCGCGAGCAAAGGCAAGACAAAGACGGTGCAAACCGCGACGGTCAAGCCCCCGAGAGCACGAATGGAAGACGAACGGTCCTCCGAGCAGGCCAGCGTGCTTCGGCATAAAGTGAAGTCGGGAGAAACGCTCTATTCCATCGCCACTAGCTACAACACGACGGTCGCCGCTCTCAAACGTTACAACGGAGACATCGCCGTCCTACGGCCAGGGATGGTACTGATCGTGCAGCCCAGCCGATAACATCGTTCTGTTCGACACTTTCCCGACCTGGCCGCCTTCACGTGAGATTTTCCTACTCCTCGCGAAGAATCTTCTTCCATTCCGCCCCATCGTGTGATAACAGGATAGGCGGGCCGAATGTAATTACGGCTCTTGCAGCGTGCACCAAACGTCGTGCTATAATCGCCCGCCGTTCCAGCTTAAGTTTCTGGTGGTCTTTTAATTTCTCGTGCCCGGCACCCTTGCGCAGCGGTTGTTGCGCCAGGAGGCCAAAACAAGATCAGGAGGAGCAATGACGGATCCTACACTTTACGGACGTGATGACGAAGAAGAATTCGGCGACAGCGGCGCCTACAGCGAGTCGCTCGAAGAGGATTTCGAAGAGGAAGAGGAGGAGGAAGAAGAAGCTGGCGTAGCGGAACCGGCCTTAGGTGAACCGGCCGCGCCTGCTCCACCACCTCCCGCACCCAAACCTGCTGCTCCCGCCGGAGGCGGTGGCGGCGCCAAGAAGCCGCCCGCGGCAAAGAAAGCGCCGGCAAAAGCTCCCGCCAAACCGCCGGCAAAGAAGCCAGCAGCCAAGAAACCTGCAGCCAAGAAACCTGCGGCAAAACCTGCCAAGAAGAAAGCGGCAAAGGCACCGGCAAAGAAGAAAGCCGCAAAGAAGCCGGCGAAAAAAGCACCTAAGAAGGCAGCCAAGAAGAAGGCTAAGAAAGGCCGCCGCTAAGGCGAACGCTCTGACTCAAGAACCGCGGCTCACGGGCCGCGGTTTCTTTGTGCGCGTACGATTCCGAATATTTTGCCTAATGTTACCGCGGCGGCGAGCTAAACGTTGCATTGGCTGGCGGTAACAGCACCGCTATGCAGCCCGCCGAGGCCGTACAACTCAGTTCGGCCCGGCGCAATATTTTGGCGGTGCTGCCGGCTGGAAACTCTACAGCGTAATGAGCCGCCTTGATTTTTTCCGTCAGCGGCTTCAGGGATTCTTTCCCGTCCACGTACTCGACCGATTCAGTTTTTCCCGGCGCAAACACGATCGCGAACTCAGCCGTGCCTGAAAGGAGAGGCAGCTTGCCAAGCTTGGCAGTGCGCATCTGAGTTAGTTGCTCCGACGGCATCTTCGTCCACTCCCCGTTGGGCAAACGGTGTATTTCGCCAGTAGGTTTCTTGCCAGTCAGCTTCACGTAGCGGGAGAGAATTTTTTCCCGCTGCACCGTGTACGCACTGTTGTCGATCGATGGAGCGAAGGGCACTCCGAACATCGTCGCCGTGCGCGTTACTCTGGCCGTCGGCACAGATTGCGCCGCCAGCGCCAGTTCATACACCTGCACTGCTGCCTTGCTCTTGCCTTCTTTTTCGTAGATCTCTCCCAGATGCTCGCCTACTACGGCATCTTGCCCCAGCACCCACGCGGCGCGCACGAAGCTCTCGGAGCGCGCAACCTCCCCACTTTGAAAATAAACCCAGCCCAGCGTGTCCCAAAGCAGCGACAACTGGTAGGTTGACTGTGTGCCCGTATCCAGGGCGGCCACGTCATCGACAGCCCGCTTCTCGAGTAGCCCTAAAGCCTGTTCCGCATATTGCCGGGCCAACTCCAGATTCGTCTTGCTCTCAGCCAAGGTGTATGCGACATTGTTCAGCAACATGGAGTCGCCGCTCTTCGCCTCTACCGCGGCACGCATGTGAGTCACTGCTTTTTCCGGCTGTCCTGCTTTCAAGTATGCCGAACCCAGCGCAAATTGCAGATTCGAATTGTCGGGCGAGGTTTTCACCGCGCCTTCCAGCACCTCGGCCGCGTCCGCGTACTTGCCAGCCTGGCTCAGCAACTGGCCGAGGTTCGTTGCCCCATCGCGATTGTCAGGGTCAACTTTCAGCAGTTTTCGCAACTCTTCGATCGCGTCATCTTTTTGCCCAGTGAAGTTAGCGTATGCGGCCGCGACAAGATAGGACCGCGCCTCGTCCGGTGTGATTTCCTCTTCCTTGCGGAACGCCGCGAACCCGTCGCTGAAATTGCCTTGTGCCACAAACGCAAGGCCAAGATTCAGATGCGCTCCCCTATATTTCGGATCGCGCACGATGACCTTCTCGAATAACTTCTGAGCCTGCCTCCCATCGCGCCGTTGCAGCGCCCGATTTCCGTCGCGGAATATTTCGTCGACATCCTCGCTGTCTTCCTTACCCTCATCGCCCGTTTTCCCCGCCACGAGGGCGCTACTGCTCAACGGTATAAAGTTGTATTCATCATCGGCAATCGCCTTGCCGAACTTTCGGAAATCATCCCAATCGTCGAGTGCAACTTTGTCTTTCTTGATTAAGAACTGCCGTGAACTCGTCAGCACGCCATCTTCAACCACGCTCGTGCTGTGATATTCTGCGTAGGGCTTGACGAGATTCACGGGGCTGGGCGCGATCATCGAAAAGCCCGGAGGAAGCTCAACCCGCGTGCGGTAGACGATCTTTCCAATCCCGCCGAGCAGTACCGGCTCCGACGGCTTCTTCTCTCTTGAATCCTTGGTGACTTCGATACCAAGAGGCGGCATGGGCGGCGTAATTTGCTTGTGTTCCCAGTCGCCGTAGTTCTTGCGCACATAGTCATACGAAAGTTCAAAGGGCTTGTCGGTCTCTTCCGGCGGACTGACCTTTACGTTGCTGACATCTCCCGCGAAGCCGAGCCGGTAAGAAAATCCCTGTGTCGCCTCCTTCCACTGCGATTGAGCCATCTGCCGGAATGCAGCTCGCAATGACACTTCTACATCTCCGCGATACAACTGCTCAACGTGGCCAGTGAAAGTTCCGTCGGCACTCAGCTTGCCTTTGGCGGAAAATTCCTGCTGCTCAGGGAACGGAGGATTCTGCGGCGTTGTCATCAACGTGGGAGCTGCGTTTGACGGGATCACCAGCGCCTGTTTATCGCGCAGCACCGACAGCAGCAATCCGTAAGGCGCAACTTCCGGCGTCGTATCGAGCCAGATGAACTGGCCGCCGACCGGCACCACCGTAATTACGTGATTGAACTGAGCCGGCGACGGCACATCGGGATCCAGCTTCCGTTGGCCGTGGATCAGCGCGGGCCAGGCATCGTAGCCCGACGCCTTCAGCAGCGCTGCCAGCAGAGTGTGCTTGTCTTTGCAGTCGCCATAGCCGTTTCCCAGAACGTCGTCCGCGGCGTGCGGCTGATAGCGGCCAATGCCGAAGTCGAGGCCAATGTAATGAAATCGCAGCGCGACAAAGTTGTAGATGGCGCGCATCTTCTCGTCGTCAGTCGTCAGCCCTTTGGTCAACTCGGCGGCCTTCGCACGGATCTCAGGCGTTACCTCGAGCGGACCTTTCTGCAGGCTCCCGTACCAGCGTCCCACATCCTCCCAACTGGCGAAGGTCGTGACCTGCACCGAAGGGTTCGGCGGTATTCGCCGCGGAATTTCGTTTGGATCTTTTTCTTTGATCTGCAGGTTCGAATAAGCCCAGCGGTAGATGCGCCGCCCACCTTCATCCTTGATCTCGGGCTTGAACTCGGGACTCACCACCTTCACGTACTTGTCCGCCGGGACGTTGATTTCCAACTTCTCGTCCTGGATGATGGCGTCTTTCGAGAAGGAGTGCTCGTACCAGAAATGTCCGGGAACTTCTGGTTTCACCACACGAAACCGGACCAGATACTCCAGCACATCGCCCACGCCCAGGCCTTTGACCGCGACATGCTTCTCATGAACGTCGCTGTAGAGCGGAGCCGTGCGAGTTACAGCAGCGGGCATGTCCTGAACGTTGTAGTCCGGCGTCTTCACTACCGTTCCGTCCGGCTTGTGTACGCGGACGTAATCGACATCCACGACTTCATTGGCGCTGGAGTAGGTGAAGTTCAGGACGGCGAACGCCTTTACCCCGGCTTCGGCAAGCACTTTTACCTCAGCGGTGAGTTCACGATTGCCCCCGCCGTCAGCCTCGGCGGTAACCCGCGTCTGCAGTTTTTCGATGACATAGGCTTCCTTAGAATAATCTTGCGCGGGCGCAGGTTTCTCCGTCTCCTGGCATACGACGGGGATCGCGGCCCACACTGAAAGTGCAAGCGCAAGAACAATTCTCGGCTGCATTGATGTCACCACTGGTCGGAATGGAAACAACCGCGGCCCTTACTTCTTCCCATCCACCGCCGCCCTGCACTTGCCATACAACTCAAGCAAATGCGTGGCGTACTCTTCGGGCTTCGCAGCCGAACCGGTGCCCTGAAAACCTACGCCCGTCGAAGCCGTTCGGCCGTATCCCGTGGTCATCGCAATGAACTTCATCAGATCGAGCGCGATGTCTTCATTGCGCCGCGCACTTGCGTGTGAACCTTGGCCCTCATCCATGAGTCCTTCTCCTGAACCGGAAATATAAGGAATTGGCTCGTCGTCTTCCATGTCGTCGAGCATTTCGTCAAGCATGTCTTCCATGGTATTTACCGAACGCGGTGTTCACCGCGCTGCGCCAACGATGATAGCAGGATCAACGCCACGCTGCGGCACACACTCACTCAGCTAGGCAGCGGCAACTGACTTCTCGGCCAGCCGCCGCACGCGCTTGCCGAAGATCGATCCGTGGATGGCCAGCAGCGGCCCGATGACGAGGTACGTCCACCCCGCCCAGCCCGGACTCTTCAGTGCCACCAGAAACGACGCGACGCCGACCATCGCTAGGATGCCGTTCTCCTGCATCGAAAAGCGCGTTTCCAGCTCTTCGACCGCATTCAAACCCAGCTCCCGGCGCAATCTGTAGGCGTGCGCGTACATCAGGACAAAAAGCAGGAAGACGGCAGCGAATCCGGCGGCGTAGATTCGCATCAGCATCGACGCTTCGTGCCATCCCATATTCGCGGGCGCATCGCCCCCTGTGATCTCAGAAAACAGAAGCGTGAAAACAAATTTCAAGGGATACACGTAGAACAGAACCAAGAAGCAAAACTACGTTGAGGAAAACAGTGTAGGGATCTTCCAGCCCGTAGCGGCGCGAGAATCTGTAATGTGTGCGCCAGATCATTGCCAACTGGCCGAAGCACACCGCGAATGGCAAGAAGCCGCGCATATCAGCCATTAGATCCGCGTAGGTGTGCGGCACTTCGAGGGACACGACCAGCAGCGTGATGGCGAAACCAAAGATTACGTCGCAAAAGGCTTCGAGACGCGAGATCTCGCCGGCGCGCCAGCGGAAATACTTCTCCGGAGCGATCCTCGACCGGTGAGGACCACCTTCACTAGGCGGTGTTGTCGGCGGCAATATCTCCGCGGAAGAATCAGCAGCGGATGCAGCGGCATTTGTGCTCTCCGTCATGCGGATGATTCTCCACGCTCAATAGCCGGTTGGCAATTGAAAATCGATTCGCGCGGTGCGCCGCAGCCGAAACATCAGCCACAACGAAGTTGCGAGCAGCAATGGAGAAGAATAAAACCCCGGCGCCGGACGCGGAAATGTTACTGAAACCACCGTATGTCCCAGGATTGTAAACAACGTATGTCCTAACCCATTAAGGAACATCACGACGGCAAAAAACCACGCCACCGGCCGCAAGCCGGGCATCCCGCGCGCCGCTACCGGTGTCAGGCAAAATAGTAGTCCGCAGGCCAGGATCAGGACGACCAGCCATTCTCGAAACTCAAATGTGGGCATGGGAAACCAGTTCCAGCGCGAGCGCAAAATAGTCACCGTCGGGTTATACACGGCGAGAAAGCCAGTCGCGGCTTCGTCCAGAATATGCAGCGCGAAAGCCACGCACAGCGCCAACCACGCGCTGCCAAAACCCGACGCCGATAGTGCCGGTGCTTCCCTCATAGCCATCGTCTGTCCCACGAATTCTCAATCACCTGCGGTCCCTTGGCAATCGAAAATCCGCCGTGGAAGGCGCACGAATGACTATGGCTACGGTCGAAGGCAGCCTGCTGAGCGCCGTTAACGCGCTACTTCACTCATCAGCGCCATCAGGTTTCCTTCGGTGTCGCGAAAAGACGTGAGCCACAGATCGTGCGTCGGCATTTTCGCAATGAAGTGCGGTTCGTCCTCGAAATGCACACCGTCTTCTTTGAGTTTTCCGTACGCCGCATGAATGTCAGGTACGGCAAAATATAAAACCGAGCTAGGATGGTCAAACTCCGCCTTCTCCGCCCGGCTCAGCATCAGCCGCACCCCGCCGCAGTCGAAAAAAGCCAGCCCCGGCGGCGCCTTGAAAAGCAGCGTCAGCCCCAGTTTTTCCTGATAGAAAGCCGCGGCACGTTCTACATCTTTGGCGTTAATGGCTACCTGTCCCAGCCGAGTAATCCCAACTCCTGTTTCCCTGGCGCTCATGTTTCAATCTCCGGAACTAACTCATTTCGCATGGCTGACTATATCTGATGGCGGACTCTTGGTCGCCACGTTCCCCGCGCGAAACTTTTCAGGATGGTCTGGGTTGTGACACTCTAGCAAGTATCCCCCGGGCAGTTTCAATGCATCCCTCTGCGAGTAACGTGCACTTTATGGAGGCTTATGCCGTCCAAATTGCTCCACACTCCCGCGAAACTCTCTATCGTCCCAGCCATGTTCATGGCCCTGACTGCGTGCGGAACGAACCGGACGGTCGTCTGCAACCCTCCCCTCAGTTCCAGCAGCAGCGCCACCTGCGGCTGCGCCTGCCCGGTTCATCTCGGTCCTCAAGTTCTCTATGCCACCACGAGCGCCGGCCAGATTCTGGCCTTCAGCATTGATCAGAACAACTCTGGAGCCCTGACCTCGATTGGCTCCGTGCCCGGTCCCTCTGTAAGCCTCGGCCTCGCTTCCGTAAGCGGCCAGTTCCTTTACGCCTCCGACCCCCACAACTCTGAAATCGATGGTTACTCCATCAACCAGACGACTGGAGCGCTCACTGCCCTCCCGGCGTCTCCGTTCTCCACCGGAACTCTCAGTTCTCCGGGAGTTCTGGCTGCACCCCCGCAAGAATTGGGCGAGTCTCCGCAGAACAGTCTTCTGTATGCCGCCGACTCTGGCACGATCGACATGTTCACCATAAGCACAGCCGGAGTTCCTATGGCGCTTTCAGGACCTCCGAACGTTCTGGAATCTGGCTTCTCTATCGTGGTCGATCCTTCCGGCGGCTTCCTCTACGCTGCGGACGACGATCCACCGGGCGGCATCTTCGCCTTCACAACCGGTTCCACTGGAGCGCTCACAGCTGTACCCAATTCGCCGTTTACCATTCACGGGCAAACCGTTGCCAACAGCCTGCCCATCGGCATCGTCGACAACGGCACCTATGTTTACGCGGCTCTCTCGCAAACCAACCAGATTGCTGCGTTTTCCATCGTCAGCGGGACTGGCGCCCTCACAGCCGTACCGGGATCACCTTTCCCAGCGGGAACAGCTCCCACCGCGCTGATCGTAGCCGGCAACTTTCTCTACGCGATCAACTCTTCCGACGCGACCCTCTCAGGCTACAGCATCAATCCCGCCAACGGAGCGCTGACGGCGCTTTCAGGCTCTCCCTTCGCGATCGCTGGCGTCTCCCTGGCTACAGATTATTTCGGCGAGTACCTCTGGATTGCCGGATCGACGGGCATCCAGGCATTCGACATCGATTCCGCCAGCGGCGCGCTAACGGTCGTCTCCGGTTCACCTTTTCTCGCAACCGGAGCTACGCTTCTGACCTTCGTCCAACTTCCTCCAGATTAGCCTTTGTTCGTTTTTCGTAACAAGCTCAAATTCTTCGTTGCACGCACCCCTCCAATATTTTATGATTCGCCGCGCGTCTTCCCCTCACTATACGTTTGACCGGGTTTCATCCTGAGCCAGGATCCTCGTGGATCCTAAGGCCTCAGATCTAAGTCCTAACCAGAAAGGAAACGCCGCCATGTCCGTAAAGATGCTCGCCACGCCGCCCGCCGGCTCCAGAAGTAGCATCGCCGTAAAGTCTGACCCAACCCGAATCGATCCGCTCAAGCTGAAGCTGGGTAAGCACCCGCCGCGGCACGATCCGCGAACTTTGCTGTTCGCCGCTTACGCTACGGCTGCGCTGCCAGCGCCACCCGCCGCCCTTGATCTGACTCCTAAAGTGAAAGTCCCCTGGGGCATGATGGACAACGCCCAGCTCGGCGACTGCACCTGCGCCGCCGCCGGGCACCTCATGATGGAGTGGACCGCCAACGCGCAATCCAAAACCTTCACGCCGACCGACAACCAGATCGTAGCCGCCTACTCCGCGATCACCGGCTACAACCCCAAGACCGGTGCCAACGACAACGGCGCACAGGAAATCGACGTGCTCAACTACTGGCGGCAGACCGGCATCGCCGGCCACAAGATTCAGGCATTCGTCGCCCTCGAACCCTCCAACACCACGCACATCATGGACGGAACCTGGATCTTCGGCGGCTGCTACATCGGGCTCGCCCTGCCTAAGACTGCGCAAGCCCAAACCCAGAATCACCAGCCCTGGTCTGTCACGGCGGCGGGCACAACCGGCGACGGCGCACCCGGCTCTTGGGGAGGACACGCCGTCCCCGTAGTCGCATACGACTCGCGCAGCCTCACCGTCGTTACCTGGGGCGCGCTGCAAGCCATGACCTGGGGCTTCTGGGCCGCTTACTGCGACGAAGCCTACGCCATTCTCAGCCCCGACTTTCTCAAGAAAAAAAGCGGTCAGCCCGCCACGCCCGACGGTTTCAACGTTCAGCAGTTGCTGGAAGATCTTGCGGACTTGAAGTGAAAGGGGTCTTAGGGGTTAGGGTTTAGGGGCCAGGGGTTAGGGTTGGGGGTTAAGTGTTGAGTGTTAGACGAGAATCCTGACCCCTAATCCCTGACCCCCAGGTCCCTAGCCCCTAGTCCCTAAACACCCGCCGGTCGTCCGACAGAGGAGGTCGATAACCATGGCAGCCCTAAGCATCGCCTTCGATATCATCATCGTTGGAGCGCTGGCTCTTCCGTGGGTTCTCATCGCCATCGACCTCTTCTTCTCAACCAACGTAAGCCGCGTCAGGAGCCTGATGCATTGGGTGGTCCAGCAAAAACAGCCGGCAGTCGCGGGCGTTCTCTTGTTCGCAACGACCTACGCCCTGGGTTCGGTTGTGTCTCGGATCGCGCAGGATTTCTTCGATGACGACGATCTCCACATCCATGCCCTGCACCGCCTATTCCGTGTTGGCGTGACAGAAAGCAGCATTCGGACCAACGTTTTTTGCAATGCCTTTAAAGACACGGAAACTCCAAAACCCAGCGAGCCGTCCAGCGAAAAAAGCGAACAGACCAACAAAACTAATTCAACGCGAATCGACCCCACCGCCGGGAAGCACAAGACGTTTCAGGAAAACAATCCGAAGTGCGAATACACCGGCCGATGGATTATCCGCACGCGCCACCCGTCCACCCACGATCCCATCATGGTCGACAAGACTAATCCGCAGCCGATTACCGCAGAGTGGATCAACCAGCAGGAAGATTTAGCCTCCGGCGTCTTTCTGTACCACGAAGCTGCGGTTCTAATGCTTGGAACGGATGCGAACGAAAGGCTTCGCCAATATCACGACCAGATCGTGGTGCTTCGAGGCGCCGCTTTCAATGGCATCATCATTTTCACTCTGTGCTTTTTCTGGTGGAGCGCGCAATCGCTTCCCGGCCTGGGATGGGCCGCATCGTTTTTCTACGGCCTTCTCGGACTCATTGCAGTAAGCCACCATTTCGCTGTGACTCCGATCAGCAGTCCGCCCTACATGGAGTTCACTTTATTTACTCTGATGGCGGCCGGCTGGTACGTTCTGGCGACGCGTTCGAAGGGAAAGCGAGGACGCGATAAACGTGGGCTGCGGAGCAGCCGGAAACCGCTTCCTTTCGGCTACCTCGTGTTAGCCGCGTTCATCACCGTCGCAGCTTCTTTGGGATGGTGGGCCACGCAGGTTCTGTATGACCAGCAGATTATTTATTCATACCAGGCCTTGAGCGACGCTCCAGCCAAGCCGGCCGCGCCTAAGGCACAGTAGCGAGCGTTCACTGCATGGGTGGCGGCGCCCTAATTCCCTGCGCGGCAATTGTAGCTTGACGCCCTCGCGTATCATTTTGAACATTGAAGGAGCCGCTTTCTACCTTGCCTCTGACCCGCCGACAGTTTGCGCAGTCGACCCTCGCCGCGGGCATTGCAGCCGCGCTGCCCGCCGGCCTGTTCTCCGCCTGCAGCGTATCGTCGAATGCGGCGCGGACAGCGGGTTCCGCGCCTCTTTCCAGTTCCCACGTCCAACAGTTCGATACCTCGTCCGAAATCGCTTTCCCCCGGAATTTCTTCTGGGGCGCGGCCACCGCCGCTTATCAGATCGAAGGCGCCTGGAATGAAGACGGCACGGGCGAATCAATCTGGGACCGTTTCGCGCATACTCCCGGCAAAATCAAGAACGGCGGCAACGGCGACGTCGCGTGCGACTCCTATCATCGCTGGCGCGAAGACATCGCACTCGTGCGGGCGATGAACCTGAACAGCTACCGCTTCTCAATTTCGTGGCCGCGCATTCAGCCCTCGGGCTCCGGCGCTATAAATTCCAAAGGCATCGACTACTACAGCCGCATCGTCGATGCCTTGCTGGAGGCGCGAATCCGCCCATTCGTCACCCTCTATCACTGGGATCTACCGCAAACTTTGGAAGAAGCCGGAGGCTGGCCGAGTCGCGACACCGCAGCCCGCTACGCCGACTACGTTGACATTGTGGCGCGCGCTCTCGGCGATCGCGTTTCCGATTGGATGCTCTTCAACGAGCCTTTCGCCTTCACCTATGTAGGTTATCTCGAAGGCTCTCACGCTCCGGGGCGCACCAGCATCATCGACTTCTTACGCGCGACGCATACGGTAAACCTGGCGCAGGGCGCGGGTTTCCGGGCATTGAAAGCAACTCGCCCCTCGGCGCGCGTGGGAACCGCATTCAGCATGCAGTCTTGGGAGTCGGCTACAGATTCCGAACCGGACCGCCTCGCGGCCGAGCGCGCTCACGCCATCACCAACCTGTGGTTTCTCGATCCGGCGATGAAAGGCCGCTATCCGGACGCGCTGTCGTTTCTTCCCGAAACTGCGATGAGACTCAGATCTGGCGACCTGGAAAAGATGCGGGCACCGCTCGATTTCATCGGCATCAATCCTTATCGCCGCACCATCGCCCGCGCGCCCAGCATGATCGAACGCATTTCGCAGACGCAGAAGTGGTTGTTCCCGGTAGTGATGGCGGACAGCTCGCAGGGCCCGAAGACCAGCAATGGATGGGAAGTCTGGCCGCAGGCGATGCATGACATCGTGATGCGCATCAGCCGCGAGTTCAACCACCCGCCAATCGAGATTACCGAAAGCGGCTGCGCCTACAACGACGGGCCCGGCCCGAACGGAATTATTAACGATACGGATCGTATCGAATATCACCGGCGATACCTGCAGGCGCTCGCCCGCGCCATCGCCGAAGGCGCCGACGTACGCAGCTATCACGCCTGGACTCTGCTAGACAACTTCGAATGGGCCGAGGGTTACACCCAGCGCTTCGGCCTGACCTATGTAGATTTCAAAACCCAACAGCGCACCATCAAAGAATCCGGCCGCTGGTACGCGAAAGTAGCCGCAGAGAATCGCGTAAGCCCAAGTTGAAACAAAACCACAGTGGGTGCCCCACTCTTGCGCGCTCTTTGCGCAAGAGCCTGCCCTGAGCTTGCCGAAGGGGTGGGAATCACAAATGCGTGCAGCCTTTGCGATCGACTTTGATCTTGCCTTTGATCGAGTCCGATTGTGGAAAGGGAGTTTCTACTTCGCCGGCTCCGAAAGCTTAAGCCGGTCCCGTTCCTCGGCCAGCTTCTGTTGCAACCCAGGATTCACCAGCGACACCGGCACTTCCATATCTCCAACCTTGAACTCCGTCGGATCGAACGTGGCATATCCGTCCTTCTGACCCATGTGCCCGGAGATCGTAATCCATACATCTTTCCCCCCAATCTCCGTCAGAAACTGCCCATGCACCGTATCTCCGTCATAAGTAACTTTCTGATCTTTGATGTTCGGCGCGCCTTCACCAAGGTTCGTGTCGGGAGTCAGCCCCGCCCCGCTCCCGCCGAGCATCTTGCTGATCGCCGCGCTAACAGCCTCGGAATTGATGCCCGCTCCAGCCTTTGCAGCCGGAGTCGCCGTCGCACTCTTGCCGGGTTGAGCTGCTGTGGATGCGACTGCGCCGCTGGGCTGCGCTGCCTGCGTTTGAACCTGCCGCACGGCCGGTTCAGGCTTCTCTGCCGCCTGGCTAAGCGCTTGAGAATTGGATGATTGGGCGTTGGACGATTGGGCTGCGGCTGGAGCCAGCGGCGACTGCGCCACCGGAGCGCTCTTCTTCACCAGCAGGAAAATAGCCACAAGCAAGGCCACCAGCGTTGCGATACTAATGATGCGGTCGAGCTTCATGTTGGCTCTTTAGCGGTCAGCCCAGACGGACAGGCCCGGCATCATCGTACTGCGAACGAGTGAGAGAAAGCAGAGTGCAGAAGTCACAGGAGGAGATGGTACTTCGGTCACCTAAGCAGGCTGAAAAGATCCGATCACCCCAGCTTCTTAGTCAGCAACTCATTCACTAACTGCGGATTGGCGTGGCCTTTCGACGCCTTCATCACCTGGCCGACGAAGAATCCGAGCATGGTCGTCTTGCCTGCGCGATACTGTTCGAGCTGCTTGGGATTCGCCGCCAAAATTTCATCGATGATCTTCTCCAGCGCGGAAGTGTCCGACGATTGCTGCGGGCGGCCTTCTGCTTCGTACACCTCAGGGAAATCCTGGTCGCGCTCGAAGCTGAGATCGTAAAGATCCTTGAGCATCTTGCCGGAGATGACGCCGCTCTCGACTAAGTCGGCTGAGGCCGCGACGCCTTTCATCGAGATCGGAGACTGCTCAATCGATGCGCCCCGGGCTTTGAGCCGGCCCATCAGCTCGCCCTGCACCAGGTTCGCCACGCGCTTGGGATTCTTTGCCGCCTTCGCCGCCGCTTCAAACTGATCGGCCAGCGACTTCGAAACCGTCAGCACCTGCGCGTCATACTCTGTCACTCCAAACTCACGCACGAACCGAGCGCGGCGCGCTTCCGGCAGCTCAGGCAAAGTCTTCGCGATCTCAGCCTTCCACTTCTCATCGACGACAAGCGGCGGCAGATCAGGCTCAGGAAAATAGCGGTAATCGTGTGCCTGCTCTTTCGAGCGCATGCTGTAGGTTTTACCTTCGTGCGAATTGTAGAGGCGCGTCTCCTGCACGATCTTGCCGCCGCCCTCGATCACTTCGATCTGTCGCGCGATCTCGTAGACCAGCGCCTCGCGGATGAAGCGGAACGAGTTCACATTCTTAATCTCGGCCTTCGTCCCCAACTCCTTCTGCCCGCGCGGACGCACGCTGACATTGGCATCGCAGCGCAGCGATCCCTCCTCCATGTTGCAATCGCTCACGCCGGTGTAGAGAATGATCTCCTTCAAGCGCGTCAGGTACTCGTAAGCCTCGTCCGGCGTGGCAATGTCGGGCTCGCTGACAATCTCGATCAGCGGCACGCCAGCGCGGTTGAGATCGATGGCAGTCTTCTCGTCGGAGTCGGGAAAGCCCTCGTGCAGGCTCTTGCCCGCGTCTTCTTCGAGATGCACGCGAGTAATACCGATGCGTCTAGTTCTCAGTTCTCGGTTCTCAGTTCTCAGTTTCTCACTGCCGGCGTCCGTCTTCGAAGCTTGCACTTCTATATATCCATGCTCGGCCAGCGGCTTGTCATACTGCGAAATCTGGTAGCCCTTCGGCAGGTCAGGATAGAAGTAATTCTTGCGCGCAAAGATCGAAGTCTCATGGATGCGACAATTCAGCGCCATCGCGGCCAGCGTAGCGAACTCGACCGCCTTGCGGTTCAGCACCGGCAAAGCTCCAGGCATACCCAGGCAGACTGGACAAACATTCGTGTTCGGCGCAGCGCCGAAGCGCGTGCAGCAGGAGCAGAAAATCTTCGAAGCCGTCAGCAGCTGAACGTGCACTTCGAGTCCAATGACCGGCTCATAGGTGGTGACATGGGCGACGGAAGTCGGCATCTCGGGATTATAAGGCTCGACTGAGTCGACAAGCCGATCACCCAAGTCAAAAGCCTTTAACCGCAGAGGACGCGAAGAACCGCCGCGGAGATCGCTGAGTAGACCCCACCGAGGACTCCATCCCTGCTGATTTGATCTGGATCAAAAAATTACGGATCGATCCGCGTAAAATCTCTGGAATCAGCTAGTTAGCGGCTTTCGATGTGCATTGAATCCGGCTAAAATATTGAAAGCAAAGAACTTGCCTGCAAAATATTCCATTCATAGGACTTAGCCAGCCTTGCTAGCGGCGAAAGCCCGTGGAATCAGGTGCCCGGCCCGTAAAATATTGCATTCAGGGTAGTTATCTCGTTGCTATTCTTATTTCAAAGATCGAATGCTTAGAGAGATAGGATTGCAGGTTTGAGGGTCGGAGTCAAGGGAATTCGAGACGTTGCAGGGAACTGGAGGGCCGACGCGGATTTTGATAATACCTTCAATGAAACTCAAGGGGATTAAGAGGAAGAAAGTGCGGGTTTTCGGTGAGCTGAGGCAGGCTTTATCAGACGCGCTCGATTACGAGCAGGGGAAGAAAACCGGGTTGCGCGTTAGCCAGTTGCCGCCCCCGCCGAAGCCGCTGACGCCGGGGCAAATTCGCACGATACGGCAATCGTTCAACGTGAGCCAGGCAGGCTTCGCGCGGATTATTAACGTTAGTGTTAACGCGGTGGAAAGCTGGGAGCAGGGAGTGCGGCGTCCGCGCGAGGCAACTTTGAAGCTGCTCGCGGTTGCGAGCAAACACCCCTGAGGTTCTCTTGGCCAATGATTAAGCCTGATTTTTCTGTCAGCCTGCGCGGGGATGGGCCCGCGGAAATCCACGTTTCGCAAAAGAAGCGAAACATAGGGCACCCGGCAATGCGGGACAAAAGAAGGCCCGACGTGATGGCCGGGCCGGGTGATTCCGTCATCGCTATGACGTAGGAGAAGTGTATCATTGGGGCCGATATGCCTAGTTTCAAAGAACTCCGATTCACAATTGAAGGGAAGATCGACGGCGTGGACTTTACCCCCACGACGATACCCATGTCCCGTCTTGCGGAGTACCTCCTTGATCTGGCAACGCTGCTAGGGCATAAAGAAAGCGTTCACCTCATCGGCGTGAAAGATGGTAGCGCCCAGCCAGTCATCTTCTACGATGAAGCTGAAGAGGGCAGAATTTTTCATCGCATTCACGGTGCCGCTGCTGGTACTGGCGAACCTGATGCCGTCGAAGCATACGGTCGAATCGACGCACGCTTTAAGAAGGATCAAGGAAGTGGATACATTCACGATGTACTGCGAAATACGAACGTAATCGCATTCCCTGGCGTAAAGAAGGGAGCCCCTGAAACGTATGGCCCGATCAAAGAGCGGGCCACAGTTGTCGGCAGACTTCGGCGCGTTGGGGGCAAAGGTGACACCATCCCCATTTGGTTGGAACGCGCCGACAAGAAGATGATTTATTGCGAGACAAGCGAAGCGCTTTCCAAACAATTATCCGGGTACTACCTCCAAGTCATCCGAGTACACGGAATCGCGGTCTGGTATCGCAATCCAGATCACGAGTGGGAACAAACGAGATTTGCGATCCAGTCCTTCGACCCAGATCCGCTATCCGAAGACAACATCGGTACGACAATCGATAAACTTCGCGCCGTCGAAAGCGAGTGGTCTAGTGTCAAAGATCCGCTAGAGGAGTTGCGGAGAATGCGACATGGGGAGGACGAGCCTACCCAATGATTATCTTCGATGCCAGTTTTCTGATTGTGTATCTGCATCCCAGTCCGGAACCCGCGAAAGACAGGGATAACAAACTAGTTTCCCAGTTTCGGGAGCGGGTGGATCACTTGATTGCTACTTTGAATGTAGCCGATCAAGTGATTGGAGTTCCGGCTCCGGCTCTCGCTGAGATTCTGGTCAGGGCTGGCAAAGGAAGGTTTAAGTATCTCAGCATTCTGTCTGACAGTTATCGATTCGAGATTATTCCCTTTGGGATGAAAGCCGCAATCGAGGCTGGCGAGCTAATCGCGCAAATCAAGAACGAAAACAAATCTCAGCCGTGGGCGACATGGGCAAAGGTGAAGTTCGATATTCAGATCGCCTCTATCGGGAAAGCGGAGCCAGTAACTGCGATCTATTCAGACGATACCGATATTGAATCGCTCGGGAAAAGACTCAAACTGAAAGTGATTCGCATTTGTGATCTGCCGCTTCCCCCCGCCCCAGACCCCAAGCGACAAGCTGAGGAGCAAGCAAGACGAGAAACCGGACTACTGTTCCCAGAGGCTAAGAAGGATGAAACGGAAGATGGAAAAACTAAAGATTCCGTTGGACTTCAGGCAGACAGTGCCGGCAGCACTGGAGACAAAACCGGAAGCAAAGAAGCCAAGCAAGAAGAAGCAGAGAAGCCAAAGCCCGCCGAAAAAGGCGGGCTAGGCGAGAGCGACTCTAAAACTTGATTGTGGTGGACCGGACGGGACTCGAACCCGCGACCTCCGAGATGCCTGAGCCGCTCTCGAAGAACTGAACCCGGCGCTCTGCCAACTGAGCTACCGGCCCACGCCAAGTGAGATGCAGATCAACTGCAAAAGGGCGCAAGGTTTGTCAAAGGTATATCCGGATTTTTCTTGAACCAAGTCACAGCCTGCCCGACCCAGTCCTCTACTCGCTCGGTCCCTCTCAGGTCCGGCGAGCGCCCGATTAAGCCGAATGCTTTTTCGTTCCGTGCTTTTCCGGCTGGATCAGAAATGCGGACAAGCATCCGGCGAGAAGGACGCCTACCGAGATCATTAGCGCCATCCGAATTCCGGGAATGAAGGGATGGTGGCGTTCGATGAACGAGCCGAACAGCGCGACGCCAATGACGCTGCCGGCCTGGCGCGAGGCGTTGAGCACGCCGGAGGCAACGCCAGACAGCTTGGCGCTAACGGTTCCCAGAAGCGCAGAGGTCATGGGCGGGACGGTCAACCCCACTCCCACACCCATTGCCAGCAATTGCGCGGCTAGTGCTCTGTAGGAAGTATTCTGGCCAATTCCAATGAGGGTTAGACATCCGATTGCGAGCAGCGCCTGGCCGATCAATATCGGCGCGCGCAAGCCGAGCCTTTTGGTGATCGGCCCCACTGACAGGTTGGCGAGCAACACAACCACGGTCATGGGAAGAAATGCCATTCCCGTGGCCAACGGAGTGTAATGTTTGACCTGCTGGAAGTACAGACTGAACATGAATATCAGACCGTAAAACGCGGCGTTCATCAGCAAACCGATCAGAGTTGCTGCGCTGAAGGTTCGATTCTTGAAGAGGGACAACGGCAGCATTGGACTCGGACTCTTGATCTCCACAAGCACAAACGCCGCAGCCGCGAATACGAAGAGCAGGGACGCGATCAGGACGAGTGGGTGGGTCCAGCCAACCGCGCCGCCTTCGATCATGGCCGCGGCCAAGTCAGCCAGGGCGAGCATTCCGATGAGTTGCCCGGCGAGATCCAGAGAGCGGTTGCGAGTTTGGGCGGACTCCTCCGCATAGCGCCCGGTCAGCCATATACCGACAGCGCCCAACGGGAGATTGACGAAGAAAATGCTGCGCCAGCCGATGCTCGCGATGAGACCGCCGCCCACGACCGGTCCAGCGGCAAGCGCAGCGCTGGCGCCTGCCGCCCATATTCCGATGGCCCTGGTGCGCTCGCGCTCGTCATGAAAGGCATGATTGAGCAGGGCCAGCGAGCACGGGACGAGAATGGCAGCGCCCAGCCCTTGAATGGCGCGCGCAGAAATGAGTACCGCCAGGTTTGGGGCGAAACCGCAGCCCATCGAGGCAAGCGTGAAAACAACAAAACCAACGATAAAGCAGCGCTTGACGCCGAATCGATCGCCAAGCGCGCCTGCGGTCAGAATCACTGCTGCGAAAACCAGGGTGTATGCATTGACGACCCATTGAAGTCCGGCGACTCCCGCGCCCAGCGATGATCCGATGTGGGGCAGGGCCACATTCACGATGGTGACGTCGAGTTGCACTACCACGAAGCCGAGACTCATGGCGGCCAGCGTCAGGGGTTTCGACATGCGGGTTACGGCTGTCACGGATCGGTTAGCTCTCCAGCGGAATTTCGAAGTTCATCAGCGCAGTGTGTTTGGCGTCTTTCTTGCCCGTTACGGATCCGGTGCGCGGGCCGCGCGCCTCAGAACACCTGGGTCTTCGCCACTTTGCCATTCTCGAAGTGGATCACCCACCTGTGGCCACTCTTCAGGTAAAACCAGGTTTCTTTCAGGTTGTTGGCATCGACGTCATCGACTTTTTTCTCATCAGGATCGCCGAAAGCGATCAGCACCATTTGGTAGGTCATATTCTCGACCACGGTGTGGGATTCGATGGCCTTGCGCAGTTCGGCGGGCATGCCTTTTTCTTCGAGCATCAGCTCGATGCGGCTTACGTCGAGCAATCTCGACATGAACCTCAGGATGTTTTGCGGAGCGATGTCGGAGTCCTTGAGATCTTTCTGAAACTTCAGATTGAGGCGGGAGCCTCTGGCGTGTTTGCTGCCGCGGCGTCCCTCGCCGCCTTCGAGATGGATCTCGATTTTGTCGCTGTCGATCTTAACGTTTGTGATGGTCGCCCATTCGTCGCGCTCCACACCCGCTCTCTTGGCCTTGAGCCACTTGGTCATCTCTTCCATATCGACGCCGCGACTGTCGACGTGCTTGTTCGAGGAAGGGATAAAGTACACATCCAGACCATCTTTGGACGCGGGTAGATCCACGAGAGCTTTTACATCCTTGCCGAGAAGCAGAGTGTTCAGCTGTGCCTGCGCGCCTTTCGACGTGGAGGCCTGCGCCGCGCTGAGCAACGCGGCGACAAGAGCGGGCAGAACAGCCCAAACAATCCAGCTCGTCTTGTTGTGGCTACTCATGGCTTCTCCAATGCCGGGCAGTGTGATGCGCTACGCTCTGGTCAGACCACTGATCAGTTCATCTTCTGCGGCGGATTCAGGTATTTGTCGAGCGGAAGCTCGAAGTACATCAGTTCGCCGCCCTTGGCATCGTTCACGCCGCTCACATAGATGTGCGCGCCGGCCAGGGGCGCGGTGATGCCTTCCACATCGAAGAAGAAGAATCCCGATTGCGTGGCGTGGGGTTCAACGGCCTTGGCGACGAATTGTGACGATTCGACTTCGGCCTTTTCTTTCTCGCTGATCGTGCCCTTCACTTTCTTTTGCGGAATGGGAAGTGGAATCGGATTCGTGTTGGGATGAGGATTTGTAATACGGCGATAGATGTCTTCGGGCACGGTCGGCGTCAGCTTGTCGCGATCGGCAGTGGTCAGCGTCACTTGTAGGTTTGCGATTGAGATAGGCTGGTTGCCGTTGTTGGTCACTACAAAAAAGATGGGCAGGAATCCGTGGTCGTGAAATTTCACCGAGAATATCTTCGCCTTCTCGGCGGTGTCGTAGGGATCGGCGGCGATCGCGACCTTCTCGTTGGGGTGGTCGTCATGCGCCGGATAGGTTTGCGCAGGCTTGGCTTCGGCCTTCACAAAATCCTTGGCAGCCAGGCAAAGCGTGACCGTCGTGATTGCGCATAAGACAATCAGGAAACGGGAGAGCGCGCCTTTGAACCACCACTTCGAGAAGCTTGATGTCAACACCGGCCGCATGCTTTCGATTATAGAACGGTGTGCGGTCTGATCTTAGCTCTCGCGTTGAAAGCGATAGCGCCCGGCGCGCTCCAACGCCACAGCCTCCGCTACTTTCAGAAACGCCCGGGCCGCGTGCGAGAGTCCGGCTTCTTTGCGGTAAATCAGACGTAGTTTGCGTTGCACGCGCAATTCGCGCACTGGAATTCTCACTAGTTCTCCGCGAGCCACTTCGGTTTCCACGCTGATTTCCGGCATCAGCGCCACGCCGCTTCCCAGCGCGACGAACTGCTTGATCGCCTGCAAAGTCGGCAACTCCAGATCCATGTGCAGAGGTGTCTTGTGTTTTTGAAATGTCTGCAGAACTTTCTCGCGATAGGGCGACGAAACAATGTGCGCTACGAATGACTCCGCCCCCAGTTGCCGGATGCTGACCTCGCGCGCCGAGGCCAGCGCATGCTTCGGAGGCACTACCAGCACCAGTTCATCCAGATAAGTGACGATCGAATGCAACCGCGGCTCCTCCGGCTTATAGGAGAGCACGCCAAGTTCGGCGCTGTGCTGCAGTACGTCATCCGGAATGTGGCTGCCCAGCGCCCGCTGCACGGTGATCTTGATCATGGGATGCAGACGGCGGAACTCGGCCAGCACCGGCAGCAGATAAAGCGCGGTGAACTCATTGGCCGCGATCACGAGCTTGCCCTTTTGCAGCTCGCGCAGCTCGGCCAGCGATTCGTGAGCGCCCTGGCGCAGGTTCAGCAGCTTCTCGGCATACTCATAGAGCACCTGGCCCGCGTCGGTGAGAATGCCTTCGCGCGAGGAACGGTCGAACAGTGCCTCGCCCAATTCGTCCTCAAGTTTGCGGATGGTCTGGCTCACCGCGGACTGGGTGCGGTGAAGTTTTTCGGCAGCGCGGGAGAAGCGGTGCTCACGCGCTACCGCTAGAAAGACTTCCAGTTGCGAAAGCTCCATCTCAATACCCTTATATAACTTCACTATTCATTAGCAAATCTTATCATAGAAGCTTATCTAATGATCAGTGAAGAATTATAAGTTTTGCTTCAGCCTTTCCGCACCGTACCATAGACATAGCTGTAAGGGGCATCATTTTCTTCGAAGGAAGACTCATGTCTATCGAGCAGGTCCGCATCACGATTTTCGACACCACCTTGCGCGACGGAGAACAGTCGCCTGGTTGCAGCATGAACCTGCAGGAAAAGTTGCGCGTCGCGCATCAGCTCGACCGTCTCGGCGCGGACGTGATCGAGGCCGGATTTCCCATCGCCTCGGATGGCGACTTCGCGGCGGTGAAGACGATCGCTGCAGTGATCCGCCGTCCTATCATTGCGGGACTCGCGCGCGCCTGCCGCCTTGATATCGAGCGCGCATGGGAAGCGCTGAAAGATGCGGCACGACCACGTATTCATGTCTTCCTCGCGACTTCAGACATTCACTTGAAGTACAAGCTGCGCATTACGCGCGAGGAGTGTCTCGCGCAGGCCCGCGAAGCGGTTGCGTTCGCCAAGTCGCTTTGCAATGACGTTGAATTTTCTCCCGAAGATGCCACGCGTACGGATCCTGAATTTCTGTGCCAGGTGCTCGAAGCTGTCATCGATGCGGGAGCAACCACGCTGAATATTCCCGACACTGTCGGCTACACCGTGCCTTCCGAATTCGGCGAATTGATCGCAACCATCCGCGGCCGCGTCAGGGGAATCGAGAACGTTACTATCTCCGCTCACTGCCACAACGATCTCGGCATGGCCGTCGCCAACACCATGGCTGCGATCGCCGCCGGAGCCCGCCAGGTCGAGTGCACTATCAATGGAATCGGTGAGCGTGCCGGCAATGCGTCGCTCGAAGAGATTGTCATGGCGATGCGTGTGCGCCACGATCGCTATCCGTATGAAACGGCCATTAACGCCGAGCATCTGTTCCCTGCCAGCCAGTTGCTGAGCGAAATCACCGGCGTACCCGTGCAGCCCAACAAGGCCATCATCGGACGCAACGCCTTCGCCCACGAAGCGGGCATCCATCAGGATGGCATGCTCAAGAATCCGTTGACCTATGAAATTATGACGCCGCAGTCGGTCGGCGTGCCCGATTCTAAACTCGTGCTCGGCAAGCACTCCGGCCGGCACGCACTTGCCATTCGCTGCGAACAGCTTGGCTACCAGTTCGATCGCCGGGCGCTTGATGACATCTATCGCCGCTTTGTACGGTTGGCCGACAAGATCAAGAAGGTGGAAGATCATCATCTGCTGGAATTGATCCGCGATACGCACAAGCCCGCGGCATCGGCGACTCCGCTGTTTGAGCCGCTTCCTACTGCTATCGCTGCTGCAGCCGGAGCCTCGGCCTCAGCAGCCGAACCGCCGCTGCCATTTCCCATGGCGTCGCAAACCCACACATTCGGTTTGCCGCTGCCTATCGCTGCCGATCGCAACCACGATCAGCAGCAGGAAGACTATCTCTGGGGCGTGTAGGGGATTGGGTAATTTTGTAATTTGGTAATTGAGTAATTTGAAGTCTGGCTCGGCCACAACTTACGCACGATTCGGCTAAAATTACATAATTACAAAATTCCTCAATTACCAAATCTCTTCATGCTCCTGAAACTAACTATCCTCCCCGGCGACGGCATCGGCCCCGAAGTTACGGAACAAGCCGTTTTAGTTCTGCAAGCAGTTGCCGAAGCTTTCGGACATCACCTTGAGCTCGAGCAGAAGACCATCGGCGGCGCAGCATTGGCCGCGTCGAACGATCCCCTGCCGGCCGACACAATAAAAGCCTGTCTCACATCCTCGGCAGTCCTGCTCGGCGCCGTGGGCAGCCCCGCGTTCGATCATTATCCCAACCACCTTCGTCCTGAAGCCGGATTGCTTCGTCTTCGCCGCGAACTCGGCGCCTACGCGAACCTGCGTCCCGCGATTTGTTTTCCGGCGCTCGAAGATTGCTCGCCACTGCGCGCAGATCTGGTTCGCGGCACCGACATAATGATCGTCCGCGAACTGCTCGGAGGACTTTACTTCGGAGAACCGCGTTCGATCACAGGCGATCCCGGTTCCCGCATCGCCATCAACACCATGACTTATGGCGAACCGGCGATCGAGCGCATCGCTCGTGTCGCCTTCGACCTGGCAATGAAGCGCGGGAAGAAAGTTCTGTCGGTCGACAAAGCCAACGTTCTCGAGTGTTCGCGTCTGTGGCGCGAAGTCGTTACGCGCTGCGCGAAAGATTATCCCGGCGTGCAACTTTCTCACATGTACGTGGATTCGGCCGCGATGTCGCTGGTGCAGCGTCCGAAGGATTTCGATGTGATCCTCACCGAAAACATGTTCGGCGACATTCTGTCGGACCAGGCCGGCGGAGTTGTTGGGTCGCTGGGCTTGCTCGCCTCTGCCAGCATTGGCGGCCCGGTCGGCGTGTACGAGCCCGTCCACGGTTCCGCGCCCGACATCGCGGGCAAGGGAATCGCGAATCCCCTGGGCGCAATTCTTTCCGTCGCCCTGATGTTGCGCCATTCTTTTGAATTGGAGCGCGAGGCGAGTTGCATCGAAAACGCCGTGAGTGCAGTGCTGAATGAGGGTTCTCGCACTGCCGATCTGATTAGAGTGGGAGAGACACCGAAATCAACTTCCGCCATGGGATCTCAAGTGGTTGGAGCAGTGAAGGAATTGGCGGCCGCAAAGCGAAGATCAGCCTGACTGTCAAACTCTAGGCGCAGGGTTTCCCGGCAGAGTCTTCACGGCTGGAACTGCCACCACGTCACCGCCGTCATACTTGCCGCCCAGGTCATAGCAGCGGATGCGCACCATCTCTTGAAACATGCGCGCCCCATCTATCACAGGATTGATTCTGGTCCCGCCTACGTGTCCCCAGCGCACGGGGATTTCGGCTACGCGAAATCCAAACTTGCGCGCGAGGAAAAGAATTTCCGGATCGAAGCCCCAACGCTCGATGCGCTGCAGTGGCAGAATTTTCTGAGCGGCCCGGCGGGTAAACGCTTTGAATCCGCACTGCGTATCTTTGTACTTCAAGCCCAAGATCATTCGGTTCAGCCCGTTGAAGATTCTTCCAAACAGTTGCCGATGCAGCGATTGCCGCTGCGTCTGCAAGTCGGCCTGTAGCCAGCGCGAGCCGATCGCAATGTCTGCCCCGGCCGCGAGCGCCGACAGCAACTTCGGCATCTCTTCGATAGGCGAAGACAGATCCGCATCGCTAAACACCACGATCTCGCCACGCGAGTTCAGGATTCCATTGCGCACGGCATAGCCTTTGCCGCGATTGCCGGGATTCTCGACTAACCGCAGCACGGGATCTTTCGCCGCAAACGCCCGCACCAAATCGACCGTGTTGTCGCGCGATCCGTCATTCACCACGATGACTTCGGCATTCCATCCCTGCAAACGAACGTAGGCCAGCACCTTTTCGAGAGTTGCGCCCAGCCGCTCACCTTCGTTGTAAGCCGGAATAACGATGCTGTAAGTAATGTCCGTCAATTAGGATTTCCGCGCCGCACCAGCCATCCAAAGGCCGTGAGCGAATGCTTAAGATGTCTTGAGCCTCAATCCAGTTGCCAAAAAAGGCTTTGTAATTGTACTTCGGAAGGAGCTGCCCAAGGAAACTGAGAATAAGGAAGTGAAGTCGTGCCCTTCCGGAACCGGTTTATGAGACAACTCTGAGAACCGAGAACTGCCCGTCCTCACGCGACGCTGCGTTTCTCAGCCAGCATGCCGAAAAACTCATTCACCAGTTCCGCGTCCCACAAGCCCTGGCGGGCTTCTTCGCGCATAGTGTGCGCGGCTTCATCGTGCCCCAGCGCGGGCTTGTAAGGGCGCGCGGTGCGCAGGGCATCGTAGACATCCACAACCTGCAAAACCCGCGGCAGTAGCGGGATCTCCCCCTCCCGCAAACCATCCGGATATCCTGACCCATCGGCATGCTCATGATGATGCCGGATAATCGGCAGCACCAGTCGCAACGACTTCAGCGGCTTGCAGATATTCTCTCCGGTCACCGGATGCCGCTTCATAATCTCCCACTCGGCAAGCGTCAGGTCCGTGCCTTTCTTCAGAATTGCATCCGGCACTGCGATCTTGCCCAGGTCATGCAAATATCCGCCGCGCCGCAAAGCCACAATCGAATCCGTATCCAGACCCAAATGCCGCGCCAAATCCACACCGTACGATGCCAGCCGCTCGCAGTGGCCCTCTGTATAAGGGTCGCGACTCTCCACGGCCAGCCCCAGCGTGCACAGCACTGAATCTGCGGTCTCCAGTTCGTCAGTGAATTCCTTTACCCGCAGCAGCGACTTCACCCGCGCCGTCAGTTCCTCGGCCAGCACCGGCTTATTCAGGAAGTCGTCCGCGCCGGCTTCAATGCCGCGCACCTTGTCCGAGCTGTCGCTTAATCCTGTGATCAGCACGAAAGGAATCAGCCGGGTTGCCGGATCAGCCTTCAGTTCACGGCACAACTCATAGCCTGACTTGCCGGGCATGCGTACATCCGACAAAATCAAGTCAGGAGCGTGCCGCCGCACCTCGGCTTCGGCCTGCTCCGCATTCGCCGCCGTCACCACATCGTAGCCGCGCTGCGCCAGCAACTGGCTCATCAGCCCGGCAATCGTGGGATGGTCATCCACCACCAGAATGCGTGCAGCCTGACGTCTCATGGCCAACAAGGTCATATGCTGATCCGAACCCGTTTCTCGATGGGAAGTTGCCCGGCCTTCACCGCTGACAGCCGGACGGGAATTGTGAGGAACACTCATCGCGCAGGACTTGACCCTTTAATTCTACTGCAATTCCAGAGTGGCGGTATCGTCGCACGACGCGACGATACGGGTAAATCGCACCCTTTTCGCGCGCCCTGTCCCACTTCGGAACCTGCTTCGAAATCATTCGAGATTTGTGACCTCTAACCTTGTACTCCATACCGTTCTCTGCTTAACCTCGGCCATGATCCGCATTCTGAAATCTCGGCTTGTGCTGCCGCTCCTACTACTCCTGCCAGCAATCGCCGGTGGCGTGACGAAACCTCACGTGATCACTTTCGGTAAATGGACTTCAGTCCCGTGGTCACCTAACACCGTAGCAGCTGACGACAAGCCGCTTACCTTAAAAGTTCGGCCACTCCTCGTTGACGCCCGCGTCAAAGAATTCACGCTCGGCGCAGCTCACGATGTAACCGACCGCGTGTTCGTGGTCCGCCGCGCCTTCCGTATCAACGACAGCCTTCCGCAGGAACCCGCCTCGCCTCAGCACTGGCAATGGCAGCCGGGCGGATGGCTTCTAGTCGACCGCACTACCGGCCACGTCTCGCCCCTCAATCTTCCAGAGTTCGATGCTTTCTACTCCTCCGCGAGTTGGTACCGAGATTATGCCGCCTACTGCGGCGTCTCGGATGACGGAAAAAAGATCTTTGCTGTCGTGGCGCAGATCAATCGCCGCAAGCCGATAGTGAAGTGGCTGGTAGGAGAAGTGAAAGCGGAGGCCGACACTCAGCAGATTCCCGATTCAGCCTGCAAAGTACCGGACTGGCAGCGAGCTCCTGCCCGCGTCACCTTCGAGGCGAGTCAGTCGACAAAGCGGACCTACTTGATTCGCGGCCACTCCGTCGATTTGGCGACCAGCGAGGAAGAGGACGAAGAAGCCGCGAAATAGACACCAACCGGTCTTCTCACTGGACATATCGCATTGCTAATCCATCCCTTCGGGTCTGTCCCCCCGCGTGATGTGAACCGAAGCGCGCGTCGTTTCCCAGTCGATCGTCAGCGTGCAATCCTCGGCGCCCATCTTGTCGTATTCGATGACGAGGTTCTCCACAGGCGGGTCGATCCTGGTAACGGCCATGTCTACACGGATGAGTTCGTCGCTCTCATATTTGTACGGGATACCCCACTCGCCCGTTTTCTTGTTGATGATCAGAGTCCACTTGTCGCCGTTGGGCACGGTAAACATCGTGTAGCTGCCCGCGGGTACGAGCCTGTCGTGAACTTTCACATCGGAGGTGGCGACGAAGGTTGTGGCTTCGTTGGCCCCGGTGCGCCAGACCGCGCCGAAAGGCACGAGTCCGCCGTAGATCTTGCGGCCCTTCATGCGCGGACTCGAATAGTCAGTCTTGATGGTCTTGCCTCCGCCGAGATCGCACGTGGTTGAGGCCGGGGGACTGTCTTTGGCTCCGCCCGTCTGAGCGAAACTTGCAGTAGCCAACAGGGTGAGAAATGTAGCAAGGACAATTCGTTTTTGCATTGAGTCTCCAGGTAGAAGCATTCTACGTGGTATTGGACAGTTGGCGAAAATCAGGCCGTTACACTCAAGTGCCGAGCATAACAAGGCCATGATGAGTGTTAAAGCGATGCGTCACCAGTTAACGCTGATTGGCACGTTCAGTTAAGGCCGGTGACAGTGAAGGGCCTTGTTTTGTGGGTTGATACATCGAGTAAATAGAACTCCCCTACATTCGGTGTACCGTGCCAAGCTGAATGCCACTTTTGGAAAATAGCGGTTTTGCCATCTGGAAAAACACACAAATCACTCGCAAAACCGTTTCCAGTTGTGAGCCTGTCGAGAAGCCCAGTGGCGATTTCTAGACGATAGATGTCGTAATCGAAACCATGCTTACCGTTGCTCGCAGCCATGAAGAGGATGTTCTTGCCGTCGGGAAGGTATTGAGGATTCGCAAAGATTGGGCCGCCTCCAGGTTCTCCGGGCACGTGCGGTTGAAGCGACAGAGTAGGCCTCTCGGGATGTGCGAGTGAATAAACGGCGATCCGATGCGGGCCGTCAAACCCTTCAGTCAGCAACACCATGCTCTTTCCATCGGGAGCAATGGAGGGTTGGCTGATGTGATAGAAGTTTTCATGGGTTAGTTGCCGCACGTCGCTCCCGTCAAGATGCATCGAGAAAATGTCCCATTCGTGGTAATTAGGTGGCGGATAGGATCGAGCGAAATAAATCGTCGTTCCTGTGGGGGCAAATGTCGCGTAAAGGTTAGCTGTACCGGATTCGGCAAAAGAGCGAGGACTTGAGCCGTCCACGTTCATGACTACTATCCGCTGATGCCCATCTGTTGGTACATATGAGTACGCCATCAACTTTCCGTCCGGAGAAAACGTGACTCCGCCCTCTTCGCCGCTTTCATTTTGCGTAATGCGACTTGCGCGACCTGTGTCAACGGGGATGCGGTAGATAAAGAACGACTTGTCCTTCACGAAAGTGACGGCGAGTAGCTTGCCGTCCGGTGATACGTTGATTCCGTGTATTTCGCCCTTTGAACTGGCTTTGCAGGCAAGAGACGAGAGCAAAATTAGAACGATGAAGCCGTGTGGAACAATCCTTAGCATGTGACCATTCTACTGTGCATAACGCAAGAACTCGGATAACTGTCATTATCAGGCGCTAGCACCCAAAATCCCGCTCTCGCGCGCCCGTCGAAAATGGCGGCATACTCGCTTACCCCGCCGCTTCCACAGCCGGTAAGTCTTCGGCGACTGTTTTCTCCTTCACCTTCGCGCTGGTCACCAGAATCACCGCCAGCACCACAATGACGCTCCCCATCACAATGAACCGGTCGACGCGTTCGTGCAGAATTAACCATCCCAGAAACACCGCGACCACCGGATTCACATAAGCGTAAGTCGACACTTTCGAGGTCGGCACATGCTCCAGCAGCCAGATGTAAGCGGTGTATCCGATCCACGATCCGCATACCACCAGATACAGCACAGCGCCCAACCCGCGCGGCGTCCACGTGACTCGCGAGAAATCTCCCGCCGCCACAGCAAATAAAAAGTTTGCCAAACCCGCCGCCGTCACCTGCCACGCCGTCGCGCTGAATACATCCATCCCAGACTGCCAGCGTTTCGACAGCACCGACCCCAACGCCCACAAGAACGACCCGCCAATCAGCCCCAGTGAAGCCCACAATTCGCGACGTCCCAACGCCGTTCTCGAATGCAACTCCGGCCAGAACAATACGAACAGTCCCGCAATCCCCAGCGCCAACCCCGCTTTGCCTCGCCACGAAATTCGATGATGCCCCAGCAGTAACGAGTCCAGCACCAGAAACCACAACGGCGTGATAGCGACGATCAATGCCGCCAATCCCGAGGGCACCGAAAGCTCCGCCCACGATAAAGTGAGGTTGCCGCCCATCAGCAATAAAATACCCACGACGGCCGCAAGCGCAATCTGCCGGGCCGAATACCAAATCCTGCGCCCCGTCAAAGCGCACACCACCAGCATCACCACGCCCGCAATCGAAAATCGCACCCCGCACATCAGCGCCGGAGGAATGGTTTGGACCGCGATATCGATCGCGAGATAAGTCGATCCCCAAAACAGATACACCAGGCCAAAGGCAAGCATCACGGCTAATTGGCTCGGCTTTGGCGCGCTGGACATGTAAGTGAGAAAACGGAAAGTCAAAGATATCAGACGAAGGGCTAATTAAATGACGCGGATTAAAGGCTTCTTCGCTTCGATCACATCGCCAATGTGGCGCGCCGGCACTCCAGCGCGTTGCAGTTCGGAGACAAGCTTCTGGCAATGATTCTCGGCGATCGAAATAAGAAGCCCGCCGGCAGTCTGAGGATCGAAAAGCAGAGCCTTGAGTTCATTGCTTACGCTCGCTTCGTAATTGACGACGCATTCGGCAAATTCGCGGTTGTTGTTCAATCCGCCAGGGATGCAGCCCGCGCGAATGCACTCCAAAGCTCCAGGCAGCACTGCGATATTTTTCGAAAACAATCGCAACGCGACATTGCTGGCCAGCGCCATTTCTCGGGCATGTCCGATCAGGCCAAAGCCGGTGATATCGGTCATCGCGTGAACAGGGAAGTTCCCCTGCTGAATTACTTCCGCGGCGCGCTTGTTCAGCGTAGTCATGGATTGAACTGCAGCGTCAATCCACGCGGGTTCCGCTTTCCCTTTCTTGATTGCAGTGGAAATCACGCCCGTGCCCAGCGCCTTGGTGAAGATGAGAGCATCGCCCGGCCGCGCCCCGGCGTTGGCCAGAACTTTTTTCGGATCGATGAGTCCGGTGACGGAATATCCAAACTTGGTTTCTTCATCGCGAATGCTGTGGCCGCCGATCACGGTGCATCCGGCTTCAACCATCTTCGAGAGACCTCCGGCCAGAATTCCGTGGAGAATTTCCAGATCCGCCTTTTCCGGAAAACACACCAAAGCCAGCGCGGTGAGCGGCTTTCCTCCCATCGCGTAAACATCGCTCAGCGCATTGGTCGCGGCGATCTGGCCGAAGACATACGGATCGTCAACCACCGGCGTGAAAAAATCTACCGTCTGCACCAGCGCCTGGTTGGGCGCGATTTGATACACTCCGGCGTCGTCGGCGTGGTCAAAGCCGACTAGAACATTGGGGTCGTGTTGCCGGGCTAATTTCCCAAGCACCGTGTCCAGCGCCGCCGGACTCAGCTTAGAAGCTCAACCCGCAGCTTTCACCGACTCCGTCAAACGGAATGGCTTTACATCCGACATGAAAGGCATTCTACTGGAACCCAGCGAAAGGAGGCGCCTGCCCGGTGAACGAAAAACTAAGATATATAGAGATTCAGCCAAGTTCACGTAAGGAGCTGGAGGAAACATTCGCAGGCGATGATGAGAACGCTATTTGCAACGCCATGTACAGCGCCGCGCAACACGAGCCCGATTGGCGCTGGGCCCAGGCAGAGCTAGTCAAGTTTTTGCGTCACGAGTCGCTCTTAATACGTTCGGCCGCCATTAACGCACTTGGGGAGTTGGTTTTCTTCCGCGGGCTCATCGACCTAGAAGTGGTACTGCCCGAGATTCATAAACTGCAAAATGATCCCGCCCTCGCCCCATTTGTGATGGACTACCTGGAAAGCATCAAGAGCCGTGTGACCATCCAGTAGACCGCGGCGCCGCTTTACTTGACCGCGACATCCGTGACCTGGATGTCTGGATACGCATGGTTCCACTGCGCGGAGATGCCCTCAAATGTCAGACGAAAAGTCGTGCTCTGTCCTGGCCCAAGCGGCGAGACGCTGAAGTCCACGGCTTCCGGATACGGCCCCGAAGTCTTCAGCACCTGCAGCGGAATATTTTCCCGCTGGGCGAGTTGTCCCATATCGTCTTTGAAATTTACTTCGACCACGGCGTGCGTAACCGTTTTGCCTCCCGAGTTGGTGACGGTTCCGTCGACATAGCTCACGGTGGCTCCAACAAAATTTTCCGCGGCGCTCATCTTCAGGTCAGAGAGCTTCAGGTTCGCGGCGTAGGCAGGCGGCCCCGACGCGTTCTTCGGCTGGTTGCGAAGCAGCAGCGCCAGGACCACCGCGATCACCATCACCACTACCACGGCAATAACGATAGTCCGCCGGCTGGAGTCAGATTCTTCGCCGGCGCGTGTTGGCTGAATGAGCCCGCCCATGAAGAGAATTGTAGATGGTTGAGTTTTGATTGTCGATTTACGATCTATCGAGACTCACAACGGTGCAGGCATCAGATTGTCGGCGATGCCCCTAATCCGGTAGAATAGAGGTTTGCGTAAAGGCCTCTGAAAGGAACTACAGCAGTCATGGCTCAACAGTGTGATATCTGCGGCAAAAAGCCGCAATTCGGAAACCGCATCAGCCACGCCCATAACGTTACCAAGCGGCGCTGGAACGTGAATCTACGTCCTGTGCACGCCCGCGTAGGCGCCAGCACCAAGCGTATGCGCGTCTGCACCTCTTGTCTGCGCAGCGGCAAAGTGGTCAAGGCATAGAAGCCGAGTCAAGGTCTTAAGTGATGAGCGCGACCGAGGCAGCCCTGATCCCTAGCCCCTGCCTTTCTACTGCACGCCCAGCAACTTAATATCGAAGATCAAAGTAGCATTCGGCGGAATCACGGGCGGATAACCGTCCGCGCCGTAACCAAGTCCCGGCGGAATTCGCAACTGCCGTTTGCCGCCGACTTTCATCCCAGTAACGCCCTCTTCCCATCCCTTGATGACCTCGCCATTACCGATCGTGAAATCGAACGGCGTCCCCGCATCCACCGAACTATCAAACTTCTTTCCCGTGGTGAGCCAGCCGGTATAGTGCACGCGCACCCGGCTGCCCTCTTTCGCCACTTCGCCATTGCCTACGCGCAGATCCCAATATTGCAGACCGGATTCCGTCTTCACTCCGTCTCCGGTAACTTTTGTCGGAGCGTCCGTGTTCGGAGTTGCAGAGTTCTTAGCCGCACTCTGCGCCAGAACGAACACTGCGGCCATCATGAGAACGACGACAAGCGCCGCAACATACTTCACCATGCTTCCTCCTGAAAACATATTCAATATTAAGAAGCAGAGAAACACACGCAGGTTTTCCGGTCTACCCTGTGATCCTCTGTGCTTGCCCTGAGCGGAGCCGAAGGGCCCTCTGTTTTAAAGATTTTTCTCTTATTCCAAAGCAATCACATCAATCTCCACCAGCACGTCCCGAGGCAGGCGTGCCACTTCCACCGTAGAGCGAGACGGCGGAGCCGAGCTGAAGTACTTCGCATACACCGCATTCATCGCGGCAAAGTCGTCCATGCTCTTGAGAAACACCGTAGACTTCACAACCTTCCCCAACCCGCTGCCCGCAGCTTCCAGTATCTCCGAGAGATTGCGCAGCACGCGCTCAGTTTGCGCCGCCACGTCGCCGGCGATCACCTGCTGCGTGGCCGGATCAATCGCGATCTGCCCGGATGTGAATACGAATCCGTTAGCTTTGATGGCCTGCGAGTAAGGCCCGATCGCCTGAGGAGCGTCTCTCGTGGAAACGATTTCGCGCATAGGAGCGGTAGGCGGTAGCTCTAAAAAAACAACACGCCAACAAGCAATTAACTCAAATTGGTCAGCAAAGGTCAACCACTGCCGATGCGACCCGACAACAAGGGAACTCAGGGACGGCGAGCGCGGATAATCGGGAATTCAAGTGCGATGTGGAAGCACAGAGCCGGAAGCGCAGGGCGGAAGCGCAGCGAGAAGAGCGAAGAAGAGCAGCCGAAACAAAGTTTTGCTGACCCCTAACCCCTACTCCCTGACCCCTGCCCGCTGCACCTCCACCTTCCCACCAATTCGCTCGCCGCTTCCGGCCACTCCGGAAACTGAAACTCAAACCCAGCTCGCAGCAGCCGCCCCGGAACCACGCGGCGGCTCTTCAGTATGAGTTCGGTCTCCGTCCGCAGAAATAGCGCTCCCAGTTCGAGTAGCGGCCGAGGTGCAGGCAATCCCACCCGTATTCCCCACGCCTGCCTCAAGGCGCGCATGAATTCGCGATTGGGCAGGGGATTCGGAGCGGCAACGTTCACCGCGCCATCAATCTCTTCATGAGCCATCAGGAATTCGATGCTGCGAATGAAATCCGCCTCGTGAATCCACGAAACGAATTGTTCGCCGGAACCCGCCGTACCGCCCAAGCCTAGGCGGACAAGACGAAGCAACTCAGCGAAAATGCCACCAGGGTCGGGGCTCATCGTCATAGCGCTGCGCAGAGCAATCTTCCGCGTGCGCGGAGTGGCAGCCGAGAAGAATGCCTCCTCCCAACTGGTGGCAACATCGATGCTGAACCGCCAGGTGGAGGGACAATCGCGCTCGTTCCCGCCGAGCTCGCCTGTGTCCTCGTCCATCGCGCGGTCTAACGCATGCCGGTAAATTGTGGCTGTGCTGGCATTCATCCAAACGCGAGGCGGATGAGTAAGTCGAGCAAGAGCCCGTCCGAGCACCAGGGTGCTTTGAACCCGTGACTCCTTGATCGCTCTCCGGTTCGCAGCGGTATATCGGCAGTTCACACTGCGGCCCGCGAGGTTGATGAGCACATCAGCACCATCCAGTTCGCGGGCCCAATCTCCCAAGGTAAATCCATCCCACTGGATCATTCGCCAAGGCGCAGGCTGAACTGATCGTGCGATCACCACAACCTGATGGCCGTGCTCGTGGAAATGCCGCGCGAGCATCGTGCCAATCTGCCCGTTACCACCGGCTATAACAATGCGAAGCGTATCGTTCATCGCGCCACCTCCGGAGCTGTTGCCTCCTCGCCATAAACAATCTCGAACAAGTCCGTGGCCAGCTTTCGCACCGGCCGCATCAACGGCAAACTCGAGAACCGAATCAGATTCACCACAATCGACAGGCTCTTCTGGAACAGCTGTCTGGTTCTGGTTTGCGCGGACGAGGAGTCATACACCCAAAACAAGAGCAGCCCCATCTGATACAACCACAACACCCGCGGCAGATGCATCTTCAGATCGTCAGGAATCTTCGTTTTCGACCCGTCCACTGCCGCAGACAAAAATCCAATATCCCGCTCGCGAATGGCGCGCGTCTCTTCGCTGAAAGGCGACAACGGATGTTGCGGATCGATATGCGCCGACAGCGCTCCCATCAATTTACGGTTGGAAGCGAAGTAGTTGAACTTCACGTCGATCACAGCTCGCAATCGCTCTACCAGCCCCTGTGTTCGCGCCAGCGCGTCCTCCAGCAAAGGATCAAGCTCCCGCTGTGCCCGCTCATAGAACCCCATCACCAGCGCGTCTTTAGAATCGAAGTAGTAGTAAGCGGCGCCCAAAGCGACTCCGGACTCCTGCGCAATCTCGCGCATGGTGGTCTTCTCGAAGCCGCGCTTGCGGAACAAAGCCAGCGCGGCTTCGAGAATGCGCGTCCGAGTCTCGTCGGACTTCTTTGTGGTTGTGATAGTGGCTCGCGTCATGGCTATGCCCGGGGCAGCGGATTAGCAGCTACCGGATTCGCGAACGAAACATCCAGGCCGGAACTGCTGCGAGTCCGCTTGCGCAGGCTCGAAAATACAACCAGATTAAAGAAGTGCATCCCGCCCAGAACCAGCAGTACCAGGCCAATCTTGTCGCTAACCAGTTCGATCGCCGCTCGCAGCGTGTTCAGATTCGTGCTCGTTTTGAGCGCAAGCGTAACGTAGCCGACATTGATCAGATAGAACCCCACCACCAACAAATGGTTCACGGAATCGGCCAGCTCCGTGTTTCCGTGAAAAGCATCCACTAGAAACACCCGGCCATTCTTATGAAGCGTCCGCGCCACCCAAATGGTAACCGCCAGGCTAATCAGTAGGTAACTCACGTAGCATCCGACGATATACATAAATCCCTCTCGAATATCGAAGAGTTGAACATGTTCAAATACAGGATGCGCCCGTTTTCGTCGGCTGTCAAGATAAAAATGAACACGTTCAAATCAAAGGAGTTGCTGCGCGTACGGCGCGCAAGGCGGGGTGGAACAGGCGCTCTAGGCCTGCGCTAGCACGCACTTCAGCCCTGAAGGGGAGAAATGTGGAAGCCCGGCACTGCAAGTGCCGGGAAAGGTGGCCACACGGAACAAGCCCCGTAGGGATACATCAGTTGTCATCCGCACTCTTTAGCCCCCGACCTCGCGCCCACCCGCAGCAGCTGCATTTTCAAACGGCATCTTTCGCGTAACAAGGAAGTACAGCGGGACACAGGTGACCGCCAATCCAAGTACAGCTCCCATGATAAGAAACGGTCCGAAATCAAAGTGAAACTCGGTTTGGTTCTGCAATAGCCGCATCCAGGGGAATATCGATTGCTGGTTCTCCAGCAGCCCAAGCATGCGCGCATGCCCTCCCGGAGCAAAATAGAAGACCGCGCTATTTACAAACGCAAAGACAAAATAAGCAATGGCGGCCATCCGTGCTGCCGGCTTCACGCGCAGCAATCCCAATCCGATGCCGAGCTGGGCTGCTGTGAAAGCTAGGTAGACCGAAACCGCGGGCCAACCCATCAGGATGAATAGGATGACGGGCCCGCGCATCACAAGTCCCAGCGGAAGGAACAAGCATCCTGCCAACAAGAACCAAGCGATAATCGTGATGCTGAGCGGCCGTTTTGCCGCGCCAGGTCCGCTCGCGCTAACAGACATACTTTGCGCCAGATAAGCGGGTTGTAGAGTTGACGGAGCGGCGACCAACTGCGCGGTCTGCCCAAACTGTTCCTTCACCTTCGCTCGATTCAGGAAAACCAGCCACCAGATGCCGACCCCCAGCTGCGTGAGCCAGAAAACTCCCATTACCATTCGCACGCCGAATATCGCCTGTGCGTCTGCGGCGTTGTTCGGAGTCGTGGGAAGGGGCACAACCAAAGACATCAATCCCGCGAAACCGCCCATCAGGATAAGCAGCACCGAGAAAACAATTGTGGAAATGCGGGCCCAGTTCTTCAGCCGCCACAATCCAATGCCGGAAACGATGCCCCAAACCGCAGGGAAGAAGTACATGAGCGAAATAGCGCCAAACAATACCTTGAAGAGGATCGGAGAACCAGGAAACGGATTCGAGCGGGGAACGGGTGCCAGAACCATCACCGCCAACATCAAGATCCCCATTGCGAACGTGAGCGCGGATCCGAGCAGTGACAGAATCGCAATAATCGACACTCCAATCGAACGTTTCATACCTTTACCTCCTCGTTGACAGCTGCCCGCCTCGACAACCAGCGGCTAGCACTCTATCTCGAAAGGCGATTGAATTCTAGTGGTGGGCTCGCAACAGAGGAGATGGAGATTCGCTTCCACTGGGAACTGGCAACTGGCGGCTGGCAACTGCACTTCCTCTAGATCTTCTGCAACCTCTGCACTTCATGTACGCCAGGAATCTTCCGCAACCCGGCCATGATTTGCTCAAGATGTTTCAGGTCGGAAATATCCAACACAATCTCCACGCTGGCCTGGCTGTTTTCGGTGCGAGCCCCAATGTTTTTGATGTTACTCTTAGCATCTCCGATAACTGTAGTAATACTTTTAAGCATACCGAAGCGGTCGTCGCAATACACTGTCAGCTTGACTGCGTAAGCCGTAGGCGTGCTCTCATCGCGCGCCCACTCCACGTCGATGCGGCGCTCCGGCTCGTACATCAGGTTCGTGACGTTGGGACAACTCACCGCGTGCACCGCCACTCCCTTGCCGCGCGTGATGTATCCGACAATGCTCTCTCCGCGAATCGGATTGCAACAGCGCGCCCGGTAGACCAGCATGTCTCCCTGGCCCTTGACCATGATCGCGTTGTGATCTCCAAACACGCGCCGCACCACGCTCGCGATCGCGCCCGGCGTATTCGACAGCCCCTCAGCCTCAATGTCGCCGGCCATCGAAGGCGTGGCGCCCGCCGGCAACAGGCGCGCCAGCACCTGTCGCGCAGAATATTTTCCGTAGCCAATGCCGGACATGAGGTCGTCCACCTTGCCCAGTCCGTAACCTGACGCAACTTTCTGCAGCGCTTCGTCCTTAATTTCTTTGAGAGCGATGCGATACTTGCGCGCTTCTTTCTCGATCACCTTGCGGCCAATCTCAATCGAACGCTCACGTTGGTGAACGTTTAGCCAATGCTTGATCTTGTTGCGCGAGCGCGAAGACTTGACCAATCCAAGCCAGTCGCGGCTGGGCTTGTGCCCAGCCTGCGTCAGGATCTCGACAATGTCACCGGAGTGCAGCTTGTGGCGCAGCGGCACCATGCGTCCATTTACTTTGGCGCCTACGCATGTGTGCCCGACCTCAGTGTGAATCGTGTAAGCGAAATCGATTGGCGTGGCCTCGCGTGGGAGCACCACAACTTTGCCCTTCGGCGTGAACGTGTAAACCTCTTCGGGATAGAGATCGACTTTCAGCGCCGTAAGAAATTCATTGGGATCGCTGACATCGCGCTGCCACTCGACCACCTGGCGCAACCACGCCAGCCGCTGCTCATCCTGCGCGGAGACTGGCCCGTCTTTATACTTCCAGTGCGCTGCGATCCCTTCCTCCGCCATCTTGTGCATCTCTTCGGTACGAATCTGAATTTCAAACGGCGTTCCATCTTCCGTGATCACTGAGGTGTGCAGCGACTGGTAAAAATTCGGGCGGGGCATGGCGATAAAATCCTTGATGCGCCCCGGCACCGGCCGCCAAATGTTGTGGATGATGCCGAGCACTGCGTAGCAATCCTGCAACGAGCGCGTGATGATGCGCATGGCAAACAAATCGTAGACCTGGTCTACAGAAATGCGCTGGCGCTGCAACTTCTTGTGAATCGAGAACAGGCGCTTGATGCGGCTCTCCACGCTGGCCTGGATGCCAGCCTCTTTCAGCTTGTCGTTGATGATGGCCTGCATCTTCGCGAGAAAAGCCTCGCCCTGTTTGCGGCGCGCGTTGACAGCTTTTTCGACCTGCTCATAGCCAGCGGGATCGAGGAAGCGGAAGCCCAGGTCTTCGAGCTCGCCGCGAATCTTTCCCATGCCGAGGCGGTGGGCGATGGGCGCGTAGATCTCAAGCGTCTCCTGCGCGATCTTGGTCTGGCGATCAGGCTGCAGATGCTCGAGTGTTCGCATGTTGTGCAGGCGGTCGGCGAGCTTGATGAGCACCACGCGGATGTCATCGACCATGGCGAGCATCATCTTGCGCAGGTTTTCCGCCTGTGCTTCTTCGCGCGTGGCGAAATCTATTTTGCTGATCTTGGTGACACCTTCGACGATGTGCGCGACCTGCTCTCCAAATTCTTTGCGGATGTCGACGATGGTGACCGAGGTGTCTTCGACTGAGTCGTGAAGTAAGCCGGCGGCGATGGCGACCGGGTCCATCTTCATTTCGGCAAGAACTAAAGCTACTTCGAGGGGGTGTACCAGATAAGGTTCACCCGAGGCGCGGGTCTGGCCTTCATGATTTTTCAGGGAGTAGTCGTAGGCTTTCTTGACGATGGTGAGGTCGTCGTGCGGACGATTTTCCTGAATCCGCTTCATCAGCTCGCGGAATTTCGTGAGCGTGAGAGCGGTAGTCGCGATCTGTTGGCGCAAGCTCGCCATGCAGGATTATATCCCGCGGGGCGCGGCCAAGTCGGATGGGGCTGGCGGGATGCGGGCTGGGACCTGCATTCCTTGGGCGCGCTGACGCGCAGACCTGCTAAGTGTTCCAACCGGAACATACTGGAGTTATGTGAGTACCGGAACATTTGTCCATGCAGTAATATATGTACGTTGAATGTATGTACGATTCTCCCCAACTGACAGTGTCCGCTGGGGTTAGGCAGGGCCGGAGGACGGCACTGGAACTCGCGGCCGCCGAGTGCTGCTCCGATCGCTGGGGGTCAAAGGCGCCCGCTCTGTTCCTCGAATGCCGCGGAGGCGAAAAACTGGGCGTCCCGCGGTTCTTTCTGAGCAGTCTGTTTGCACATTGTGCGCTAGCGTACCGACCATCGAATTAAGGCTCTGCTAGCATATGGCGCCCTGCGGGTTGCACGGAGCGCCGGGCTTTGTAACCTATCCGCTTTGAAGATACAGAACAAGCGGCTGTTAAAGGATGGGCAGCAATTGTGTGCCTGCCAAACCTGGGGGCAGAAAGTCGCATGACGAAGGCAGTAAAAAACAAGAGCCAGGAAAAGCGAAGCCTCCCTAAGTCGTTGACCGGCATTCAGGGACTGGATGAAATTACCGGTGGCGGATTTCCGCGCGGGCGGCCCACGCTTGTCTGCGGCAGCGCTGGCGCGGGCAAGACACTGCTGGCCATGGAGTTTCTTGTTCGGGGGGCCATGGATTACGGCGAACCGGGCGTCTTCATGGCTTTCGAGGAGACGGCGCCCGAACTCACGCAAAATGCCCGCTCGCTCGGATTCGACCTGGATGAACTGGTAAAAGAGAAAAAGATAGCCATCGATTTCGTGCGCATCGAGCGCAGCGAGATTGACGAAACCGGGGATTACGATCTGGAAGGCCTGTTCATCCGGCTGGGGGCTGCGATCGACGTGATCGGCGCCCAGCGGGTGGTGCTCGACACCATCGAAAATCTGTTTGCGGGATTGCAAAATCAGGGCATTCTGCGGGCGGAATTGCGCCGCCTCTTCCGCTGGCTGAAAGACCGGGGCGTAACAGCGGTCATTACTGCTGAACGTGGCGAGGGCGCGCTGACGCGGCATGGGCTGGAGGAGTACGTTTCCGATTGCGTAATTCTGCTCGACCACCGCGTAACCGATCAGGTTTCCACGCGACGCCTGAGAGTGGTGAAGTATCGCGGCACTGCCCATGGGACGAACGAATATCCATTTCTGATTGATGAAGACGGCTTCAGCGTTCTGCCCGTTACCTCTCTGGGCCTGCAGCATGAAGTGAGCGAAGAACGAATTTCGAGCGGCATTCCTCGTCTGGATACGATGCTCGGAGGCGAAGGATTTTACCGCGGCACAACGATTCTAATTTCCGGAACGGCCGGCACCGGGAAGACGAGCATGTCAGCGCATTTCGTGGATGCGGCATGCCGGCGGGGTGAGCGTTGCCTTTACTTTTCGTTTGAGGAATCGCAAGGACAACTGATCCGCAACATGCGGTCCATCGGTTTGAACCTGGACCAATGGGTGAAGAAAAATCTGCTTCAATTCCACTCCAGCCGGGCGACATTCTACGGGCTGGAAATGCACCTCGCGATCATTCACAAGATCGTGCAGGAGTTTCAGCCGAAGATTGTGGTGCTTGATCCGATCGGCAGCCTGATCCAGGCGGGGAACAAGCGCGATGCGCATACCATGTTGATCCGCCTGATCGACTTTTTGAAGCAGAGGCAGGTCACTGCGTTCCTGACCAACCTGACATCGGGTGGAGATGCTCTGGAGAAAACCGACGTCGACATTTCTTCGATTGTGGATTCATGGCTTTTTGTCCGCGACATTGAACTGGGGGGCGAGCGTAACCGCGCGCTTTATGTGCTGAAGTCGCGAGGCACGGCGCATTCGAACCAGCTCCGGGAATTTTTGCTCACTCCCCACGGGGTGGATTTACTGGATGTATATGTCGGTCCGGAAGGCGTGCTGACTGGGTCGTCCCGTCTGTCGCAGGAAGAGCGGGAAAAAGCCGCTGACTTGATACGGCAGCAGGAAGCGGAGCGCAAGGATCGCGAACTGGGACGCAAACGAGAGGCGCTGGAAGCCCGGATCTCGGCGTTGCGCAAGGAATTTGAAGTGGAACAGGCCGAGGCGCAGGCGGCCGATGGTGAAGAAAAGAAGCGGGAACGGGCGCTCGCGGAGAGCCGCACGGCTATGGCTCGCAGCCGGAAAGCGGATGCGGCCGACACGCGCAAAGTCTTGAAAAAACGATAAGGAGCAGGATGAAAAAGTCAGGAAGTGCAGGCGAGCCGAGACCGCTGAGTCTAGAGGAGATTGCGAAAACGAAGGGATCCACCGAGAGCGAAACCTGGGAGCTGCGTTTGTATGTGGCAGGGCAGACTCCGCGCTCGGTGACCGCATTCGCTAATCTCAAAAAGATCTGCGAGGAACATTTGGCCGGACGATACAATATTGAAGTCGTCGACCTGGTGAAACATCCGCAACTGGCTGCGGGCGATCAAATTCTAGCCATTCCTACGCTGGTGCGAAAGCTGCCTCAGCCGCTGCGAAAAATTGTGGGCGATCTGCGCGACACCGAGCGGGCTTTAGTGGGATTGCAATTGCGGCCGACCGGGACTGAAGTAAGAGAGTGAGGTAGCAGTCAGGAGTTGTTAATGGCTCAGAGGGATAACGAGATGCCGGAATATCTTCGCAGTGCGCGATTAATCGAGGAAGCCGAACAGACATTGCGGGCCATCCAGCACGGCGCCGTCGACGCGTTCGTGGTGGAGGAGTCGGACGGGCACCGCGTTTACACTCTGGAAGGAGCCGACCTTCCTTACAGCACGCTGGTCGAAAGAATGCAGCAAGGCGCGGCGATTCTGGATGCCAACGGCTGCATCGTTTATTGCAATCTGAGCCTGGCTGGACTCTTGAATCTTCCGCGAGAAGGTGTAATCAACCGCTACCTGCACGAGTTCGTCGATTCTGCGGATCGCTCGTCGTATCAAAAGCTGCTGCAAGAGTCGAAGACGGGTTCGAGTGAGGGCGAGGTACACCTGCCTCTTGCGGACGGCAGTTTACGTTCGGCGAGTTTCTCTTTCAGCCTTTTGTCGCGGGAGAAGACTGCGACCGGCGTTCTCATCACAGACCTTACCCCGCAGAAACAGCAGATGGAATTTGCTTCGCGCCTGCAGAATATGCAGGATGAAGAACGCAGGCGTATTGCGCGCGAACTTCACGACAGCGTCGGACAGTTGCTGGCCGCCATCGGCATGAACATGGAGATTGTGCGGGCGCAGTCTGACAAGCTCGATGCCAAAGCGCAGCGCGCTTTCAACGACAACGCCATGATGGTGGAGCAAGTCTCCAGCGAGATTCGCACGATTTCTCATTTGCTGCATCCGCCGCTGCTGGATCTAGCCGGCCTGGCTTCGGCTCTGCGCTGGTATGTGGATGGCTTCTCGACGCGTAGCAATATCAAAGTGGATCTGGAAATTCCAGAGACCCTTGGTCGGCTGCCGGCGGAAATGGAAATTGCCATCTTCCGCATGGTGCAGGAATGCCTGACCAACATCCATCGCCATTCGGGGAGTTCGACGGCCACGATCAGCCTTTCTCAAGAAGGCGAGCGCGTGCTGGTGCAGGTTCGAGATATGGGCAGGGGCATCCCCCTGGAAAAACAGCGTGACCTGATCGAAGCTGGGCGTGGAGGCGTGGGGCTCGGCGGGATGCGCGAACGCCTGAGGCAGCTCGGTGGAACCCTCGAGATAAAATCAGGCGAGACCGGAACCACGATTATCGCGACGCTCATAGTAGCGTAGACGCTTCCTACACCGAATCACCCAGCCTGATGTCGGAAACACCTTACATCGGCGGAAGAACGCTGCTAGCACCGGCGTTAACGAAAAATTAATAGTTTAAAGCCAGCCGCCTCGACCCAAGGCGGCATCAGAAGTGTGTGACATATTTAGCTCACCACGCGCGGGCGGCTCGCATTCTGGTAGTGGACGATAATGCCGTAATGCGCCGCAGTTTGCGGACGCTACTCGAATCTCAAGATGACTGGAAGGTCTGCGGCGAAGCGGCCGATGGACTGGAAGCGGTAAAAAAGTTCGATAGGAATAAATTTAACGTCATCGTGCTCGACTTCCAGATGCCCGGCATGAATGGGCTCGATACGGCCAAGCAAATTGCATTGCAGTCTCCCGCAACTCCTATCCTCATGGTCACGCTGCATCACTCTGCTCAGCTTGCCGAAGAAGCACGTAAGGTGGGCATTCGCGGCATCTGTCCCAAGTCTGATATTGAGTGTGTGGTCGAGGGAGTTGCGACTGTACTGGGTAACCGACCCTACTTCAAGAACTAACGCTGGCGAGTCTTAAAGTTTTCACGAAATTTTCAGGTTCGCAGATTTCGTTCTCATCTTTTTTCTCTTTCATTCCCTTCGAAGCGTTCGGACGTTTCTTGAATTTGTTGAGGCGCTCGGCAAACTGGTAGAGTGACACTCGGCAGAGCATGAATTCCAAAATCCTTGTCAGCGGAGTCTCGGGCCCGATTGGAGCTGCGCTACTTCCTTCCCTAAAAAGCAGCGGGTGGGCCGTGGTGCGGATGGTTCGCGGCACGGCTGCGGCCCAGTCTAAAGACAACGACAGCGGGCAGATCGCATGGGATCCCGCGGTGGCGATCGCTCCTGAGGCGGTGTCGGGATTTGACGCCGTGATTCATCTTGCGGGCGAAAGTATTTTCGGACGATGGACCGCAGCTAAGAAACAGAAGATTCGAGAGAGTCGCGTTGGCGGAACGTTGAATCTGGCGTCGGCTTTGGCCCGAGCCGAAGAGAAGCCCAAGGTTTTTATTTGCGGATCGGCGATTGGTTACTACGGCAACCGCGGTGATGAAGCGTTGCGCGAGGAAAGCGCGCCGGGCACGGGATTTCTGGCGGAGGTTTGCCAGGAGTGGGAGGAAGCTACCACGCCCGCGGTTCAAGCCGACATTCGCACGGCGCACCTGCGAACGGGAATTGTGCTCAGTCCGAAGGGCGGCGCGCTGGGAGCGATGCTGCTGCCCTTCAAGCTGGGCCTCGGCGGCCGAACTGGAGACGGCCGGCAGTGGATGAGTTGGATCGATGTGCGGGATATGGTGGGCGGGATTCATCACATTCTGAAGAATGATCTGCTGCAGGGCGCCGTGAACATGGTCGCGCCGAAGCCGGTTCGGAATGTGGAGTTTGCTAAGACTCTGGCTGGCGTGTTGTCGCGTCCTGCGATTTTTCCTTTGCCGGCGTTCGCGGTGAAAACGCTCTTCGGTGAGATGGGTGAAGAACTGCTGCTTGGCAGCCAGAAGGTAGAGCCCGGAAAGCTGATTTCCAGCGGGTATCCGTTTCGGTATCGGGAGTTGCGGGCGTCGCTGGAGGGGTTGTTGAAGGTCTGAGCACGCCGGGAAGAGGCTGGCGTTTCTGGATAGGTACAGCTTGTCATCCCGAGCGCAGCGAGGGATCTTGGTCTTTGCTTCCACCCATCCTTGTCGCCGCCTCGAGTAAGAACCAAGATCCCTCTCTTCGGTCGGGATGACAACCCAGATAGCCTGCACTTTTGGCTCCCTAGTTCGGTGGCCCTGACTTTTCCCCTGAGCGGTCCATTTCCTCTTGCAGCTTTTGCAGAAGTTGGGCGCGTTGTTCGGTGCTCAGTTCTCGCTGCAGTTCTTCCAAAGCCAGGGCGACGATGTGGTAGTGGTGGGCTCCGGCGAACTTGGGGTCGGTGGTGATGTTGAGCCAGAGCTTGTGCATGAGTTCGACATCCTGCGGACGCAGACGCGGAGTGTGCGGGCCGATGAGATACTCGCGAACGGTGCCGTCGGGAGCGCAAACTTCCAGGCACAGTCGCGGACGAGGCTCAGGCATGCGCTCCCAGGCATCCCCGGTAAGTTTGGCCTGCTCGTCAGAGGTGAGTTTGTTCGAGAGGCCGCAGACTACGCGCGACGAGTCGAGCCGCTGCGCCGTCACCATGATGGCATCGAACACATCGGTTGCTGGCACCACCAGCAGTGAAATTGGCTTGCCTTCTTTTTCGGCGACCGCGACAGCGGCGGTGAAGAGTTCCTGTTCGTAGTGGTCGAAGACCTGGCTCGCTTCCATGACGGAGCTGCCGCCGAAACTGGGTTCGCGGTGGTAGAGGCGCGCGCTCATCACGATCACATCCTGCTTGGCGATGTTGGTTTGGGCCAGAACCTGGCGAAGGTAATAGAGATTTCGCGGATCGCGCACGGCCACCAGAATATTTCCCGGACGAACGCCCATAGCCCCGCTGCCGAGTTCCTGATTGCCGTAGACGCGGAACTGGTCAAGTTGCTCGGGCTTGCCGTGGCGCTCTTTCGCGACGTGGTGCTCGGAAAAAGTGAAGATCGTAAAGAAAACGCCGCTGAAAATTATCCCGGCAATCGTGGCTTCGTATTTTGTGAACAGATTTACGATAGCGGTAATCAGCAGCACGGCGGAGATGAGAATCAATCCCACGGGAAGCTCGGTCTTGCCAAAATGCAGGTTGCCCGGGACCTTCCATGCGCGGTTGCCGGGCTCGGTGAAGCGCAGCACGAGCACCGCGATGGACTTCATGGCGAAGCTCCAGATCACGCCGAACGCGTAGAGCGCCGCCAGTAAGTAGACATTGCCGCGGCTGAGAAGGATTGTCAGCAACTGAAGCGCGACGATCAAATTGATGATGCGGTAACTGGTTCCGAAACGGTTGTGCGGCTTCTGAAACCAACTGGTGAGAACTCCATCCTCCGCCACACGATTCAGCACGCCGTTCGCGCCCACGATCGAAGTATTCTGCGCCCCGGCAAGAATGAGCACGCCGACCAGCACGACGAATCCGTGGAACAGCAGCTTTAAGCTCTCCGGCCCCGACAGATAAACAGAGATGCCGCCGATCAGGTCCGCGAAGTAATCCGGACGAACCTTGTCGGGAATAATCATTACCGCGAAGAACGAAACCAGCGAAGTGAACAGCAGGCTGTAGATAAAAATCACGAGCCCGGTCTTTTCCAGATTCTTCAGCTTCGGATGCTCGATCTCGCGGTTGACCTGGGCCAGCGTTTCTTCGCCGCTCATCGCCAGCACGGAATGTCCGAAGCCGACGAAGAGGATGATGGTGGTGAGAATGCCAAGAGGCAAATGCCGGATCCACGTGGTATCAAGCCAGCCCAGCGATTCTTTGTTCAACAGCACCACGCCTGGGCGCAGTGGGTTCGGTGGCAACTGGATAACTGGCGCGCGCAAAACCGTGATCGTGCACCAGACCAGCAGAATCACCACCATCACAGTCGTAATAACCATGATCTGCAAAGCCTTCTGGCTGGATTCGTGCATGCCTTGCGTGTTTTTCCACCAGAAATAAATCACGACGACGATGGCCAAACCGGCGGCAAAATAATTGTCGTTGAACTGCACCGGGTGGTGAAGGTACACACCCATGTCTTTGATAAATCCGGCGAGGTATTGCCCTGCGGAAACCGCGCTGATCGGGCCGGTCAGCACGTAGTCGAAAAGCAGTGCTGACACGGAAAACTTGGCCAGGCCTCCGCCCATGGCTTCTTTGACGACGCGGTAAACGCCGCCGCGGACGAACATGCTGCTCGACTCGATGTAGAGCGCGCGCACCGCATAACTGAACAGCATTACCCCGAGAATGAACCACGGAGCGCTCTTGCCGATGACATTCTCAGCGTCGCCGCCGGCGTAGTAAGCGGAAGACGCGAGATCGGCGAGGACAATGGCCGAAGCTCGCCAGAAGGAGATGAAGCTCAACATCACCGTCGTGGCGACGAAGACTTTTATGGCCGGTTTGGATCCAGCGGACGTAGCCATGCTTAGGAGTGCGCGAGACTGCTTATTAGGATAAACCTAATGAAGATAGCATAGGAGACGGCGGGACAGGGCCACTAGCGTAATCTCACTTTCTTGGCGCGAGATAGGTGTGCGTGATGCGGTCGTGCCAGCAGAGGGAATCTTCGTCGAGGAAAACCCACGCGTATCCCATGCCGACGGAAGCGGCCGAGAGAAATGAAGCCAGCACGCGCCAGCGGCGCATGCGGCGGCCCGTGCGACTGCCATCGAAGCGGGTTAATTCAAGTTTCGCCAGTCGCAATCCGGGAGTCGTCCCCGAGTACACCACGAGCAAGTATTGGTAGGTGGCCCAAAGCACGGAAGCCAGCCCGGCCGCGATGCCGACAATCTGAATGAGCGGCGGACGAATCGCGGTCAGCTTCCAGAAAATGGCGCCGAATAGCGCGCCCGCAGCCGCGATAACGATGCCGTCGATCACGGCAGCGAGAACGCGCCTCGTCAGCGGAGCGCTTTGCAGCGGAATATCAATGCCCGGCCGCTTCTCGACTGTAGGCTGGTGCGCAGGCTCAATCGTGATTCCACCAAGCGCCGGAGGCTGCGGCACAACTTCGGGCGCTTCCAGGATGCGAGGTCGGTCAAGATCGAAAACCGGCTCAGCTAATTGGTCGAGCGGGGCCTGCGGAGGCGTCCAGGAGCGCGGAAACTCGATTATCTTTGCTGTAATCTGGGCTGCGACCTGGGCAGCGGCCTGCGTTGTCGCATGAGCCTGAGCCGCGGTCGAAGGCTGCGGCGCTTCCCGCGGAAATAAAGACATCTCCTGTGGAAGTTGCGCCTGAGCCGAGGCGGCAGACGACGCTGGAGCCTCGACAGAATCAACGGCGCTTACTTCGAATCCATCCAAGGCCAGCGCATGGTTCGAAGTGTTCGCTATTCTCCGCGGAAAAGCCTCGGGTTCAACAGAAGCGCCATTCCCAGCCCGCATGGCATCATCCTGGTCGAAACGCAGCCGCAGCGAAGGATAACGTGGAGGGCGCGGCTTGCGCCGCTCTTGATATCGATTCAGACGCGTGGCGACTTCCTGGCGCCAGAGAGTGGAATCTTCGACGGCGTCAGAAGAGCAGCGGCAAATGTCACCACAGGTCGGACAAGGCATGAATCACAATCCTACGAGAAACCAATCCTCAGAGCCGGCCGGGTAACCACGCCCGACAACCTCACTGAATAACCAAGCCGAATCACTCTGCCGGATAACCGCGAACCTGACATCGGAATCCAAGAGTTCGACGGCTTTGCCTCTCGAGGCTCAGCCGTGCTAAGTTCACACGACTGCTGCCGGTAGAAGCCTCCGAGGTCGCTCGCGGGCGCTTCGGATGATCTTGTTCCGACGAATTTCCGGCAATTTTTGTTCCGATGATCTTGTTCCGATGATCTAGTTAAGATGACTCGCAACAGATTCCTTATCACGGCGGCGGTGCTTTGTCACCTGCTTCTCGCGCTGCCGTTAGTTACCAGCCAGTTGCCGCCCGCGAACGCCGGCTCGACATCGCCCGCCGAAGCGTCCGAAAAAGTGCGGCTCGAAAAATCTTCCCCCGCGCAGCTAACCCCCTGCGCCGTCGCGGCTGCGGCACAAAAAGAAAAAGGAGAGAACGTCGACACAATTTGCGCCATCGAGCAGGAAGAACAAGGTTCGGTTTACCAACTGCACGGTGCGGTTGAAATCTACTACCAGGATTATGTGCTGCGATCGGATGAAGCAACCTACAACTCTGACACCAAAGAAGTAACCGCCAACGGACATTTCGCGCTCGACGGCGGACCGAACGACGATCACATTCGCGCATCGCACGGCACCTATAACCTGACGCTCGAAACTGGACGCTTCTACGACGTGACCGCGACCACCGGCATGCGCTTTCATGGCAACGCCATCATCCTAACTTCCACCGCGCCTTTCGCATTCACGGGCAGAATTGTCGACAAAACCAGTCCCGAGCACTATCTCGTCTACGATGGCACCATTACCACGTGCGAGTTGCCGCATCCCAAATGGCAATTCGATGCTCTCAAGATAAGCGTCGACGTGGGCGGCAATGCCAAAATTTACCGCAGCAATTTTCTGCTGCATGGGATTCCCATTCTCTATTTTCCTTTCGCAACCCATCCGGTGGAGAAAGAATCGCGGCAGTCCGGTTTTCTTATGCCATCCGTTGCGCGGTCTTCAACCAAGGGCTACGTCCTGGGCGACGCTTACTATTGGGCCATCAATCGCAGGATGGATGCAACCGTGGGCGCCGAGTACATGTCGCTGCGGGGCTGGTCGCAGCGCGGAGAGTTTCGCGCCATGCCCACGGAAACTTCCTACGTGGACCTCTACTATTTCGGCGTCATCGACCGCGGCATCGGCTATCCGCCCCTCAAAGAAGGCGGAGAGAATGCACGCTTGAACTCCGTTGGAAACATCGATGGCTTTCGCGGTGTGGCCAACATCGACTACTTGAGTTCGTTCCTGTTCCGCTTGGCCTTCAATGAGGTTTTCAGCCAGGCAGTGTATTCAGAGGTGAAATCGCAGGCTTTTCTCTCGAAATCCGAAGACGGCTACAGCGTGAATGGATTTCTGGAACGCTATCAGAATTTTCTGAGCACAACTCCGGGGCAGGTAATTACAATCTCGCACGCGCCCAGCTTTGATTTTTCCAGCGTGGATCAGCGCTTGGGCCGCACGCCTCTCTACTGGTCGTTCGACGCCTCAGGAGCAGGCTTGTCGCGCAGCGAGCCCGAGCAATGCTCGTCCTCAACTTTCTTTCAGTTCTGCACTCCGCCTTTTCGCACGGGAAATCTGCTGGGACGATTCGATCTGACCCCAGCGATTTCCATGCCACTTCTGTTCCGGGGATGGTCTTTGCGTCCCGAACTCGCCTTGCATGAAACCTATTACACAGAGCGGCTCGTCGGAGAAACGGAAACCAATCCCGGTGTCGCCGTCAACGATGCCATCAACCGCCAAGCGCTGGAAGCGATAGTAGAACTGCGCCCGCCCGCGCTAGAGCGCATCTTCGACAAAGAATTCCTGGGACGAAAATGGAAGCACGTCATCGAACCGCGCGCCGTATACCGCTTCGTAACCGGAGTGAACAATTTCTCCAATGTTTTGAAGTTCGACGAGCGCGATATCCTCACCGACACGCACGAGGTCGAGTACGGCTTCGTGACGCGCCTCTACGCCAAGCGCAACACTAACAAGCCCGAAGATTGCGACATCAACATGAAGGCCCTGATGGTAGGCGGCCCTGCGCCGGAATCGATTATCCCGTGGCAACACCCGACCACGAGGATGCTGGCCAACGCTCCGTGCCAGTCCGGGCCGCAGGTGCGCGAGGTTGTAACCTGGGAGCTCGACCAGAAATATTTTCTCGATCCTACATTCGGAGGCGCGCTGGTTTCCGGCCAGCGCAACGTATTCACGACGACCGCCGATCTCACCGGGATCGCATTTCTCAGCCAGCCGCGGCATCTTTCTCCGCTGGTTTCACGATTGCGGGTTGAGGCCACTTCGCGTACCGATGCCGAGTGGGATCTCGATTACGACTTCCAGAACAATCGCGTCAACGCCAGCACCCTGCTGGCGAACTACCACATCGGCGAGGTGACGATCGGCGGCGGCGACGCCATTTTGCAAATCCCCGGCCGCGCAACCCTGTTCTCCAGCTCGGGCGAAACTCATTTCAATCAGTATCGTGCGGCTCTGGGGTACGGCCGCCCCGTCAAGCGCGGCTTTAGCGCCGCCAGCAGTTTCGGTTTTGATGCGGATAACGGCTCGCTGCAATTCGTCAGCGCACAAACCACCTACAACTGGGATTGCTGCGGCATGACCATGGAATACCGCAGCTACAGAGTCGCCAATGTGCGCACCGAAAATCTGTTCCGCTTCACCTTCACGCTAGCCAACATCGGCGGTTTCGGCAGCATGCGCCCGCAGGAGCGTCTGTATTGAGAGCAGCGGCCAGCGGCTAGGGACTAGAACCCAGTTCACTCCCTGCCTCGCCAAGCCTGCTAACATAGTTTCATGTCAGCCGCAGGAATGAACATCGGCGAAAAAGACGCATTTCTACAATCCCGTCTGCGTTCTGTCGGCCGCCTCCTCGTCGCCTATTCCGGCGGCGTCGATTCCGCTTATCTCGCATGGGCTGCCCATCAGGCTCTGGGCGACGATATGCTGGCCATCATCGCCGACTCGCCCAGCCTGGCGCGCACTCAGCTCGCCGACGCGATTGCTTTTGCTAAAGAGCAATCCATTCCGCTTGAGGTAATCCCAACCTCTGAACTCGATCGCCCCGAATACGTCCGCAACGATGCGCAGCGCTGCTTTTTCTGCAAGGACGAACTCTTCACTCTCATGGAAGAATTGCGGCAGGCGCGCGGTTTCGATGCCATCGCCTACGGAGTCAACTTGGACGATCAGGGTGACTTCCGTCCCGGCCAGAAAGCGGCGAGCACGCACCACATTGTCGCGCCCTTGCTTGATGCCCGCCTCACCAAAGAAGAAATTCGCTCGCTGGCTCGAACCGCTGGCCTCCGCATCTGGGACAAGCCCGCCTCCGCGTGCCTCTCATCCCGCATCGAATATGGCCGTCCCGTCACCAGAGAAGCGCTCAGCGTCGTGGAAAAAGGCGAAGATGCGTTGCGCGCCTTGGGTTTTCGGCAGTGCAGAGTGCGGCACCACGGCGAGATCGTCCGCATTGAGATTTCTCGCGAAGAGTTATCGCGCGCACTCGATCCCGCCATGGCTGCACAGTTCACCAGCATATTCAAAGCGCTAGGCTTCAAGTTCGTCACGCTTGATCTCGAAGGCTTCCGCTCCGGCTCAATGAACGCGTTGTTGCCGGCGGAGAAGCTATTCGATCGCGCTGGCTGAAAAAAAAGAAGAAGTCTAGAAGCAATTCGCTTCTCCCGCGTCCTCCGCGGCCGTTCTCCGCGCCTTCCGCGTTTAGGCTTTTGAAGCCGTGGCAGCAACGAATCTTGAATCGCGGAGGCCCCGAGAATGGCCGCGGAGGACACGGGGAAAGGCGATCCCTCTGACCCGCGTCCCGCGCCTCCCTGTGAGATAATCGAGGTTCATCCTGTGATCTTGAGGCGGTTTTTAGTGACTCTAATTCGACGTTCTTTTCTACTTCCGCTTGTGGTCTGTTTGGGCTGTGTAGCCCAGTCTGCTTCGCCCGATTTAACCAAGAAAATTGAGCGCCAGCTCCGCTCTTACTACAAGATGCCGCCCGATGTTCAAGTGGTCATCGGCCCGCTTTCCCCCAGCACCGAGTTTCCCGCCTACGACGCGGTTGTCGTAACCATCGATAGCGGCCCGAGAAAACAGGACCTCACCTTCCTGGTTTCGAAAGATCACTCTTCGCTGATGCGGCTCACCAAGTTTGATCTGACCAAAGACCCCCTCGTCGAGACCATGAGCAAAATCGATATCAACGGGCGGCCTACGCGCGGTGCGAAGGCATCCAAAGTAGTGTTGGTAAATTTCGACGATTTCGAGTGCCCGTTCTGCTCGCGTTTGCACCAGACTTTATTTCCCGAGATTCTCAAGGAGTATGGCGACCGGGTCACTTTCATTTACAAAGATTATCCGATGATTGAAATTCATCCCTGGGCGATGCACGCTGCCGTCGACGCCAATTGCCTGGCGGCGCAGAATGTCGACGCCTATTGGGATTTCGCGGATTACATTCACGCCAACCAGCACGAGGTGAACAACGAAAAGACGCCCAGTGCGCGTCTGGAAGCCGTCGACCGGATGACCACCCTGCAGGGACAGAAGCATAATATTGATTTGCCAAAACTGCAGGCCTGCATGAAGGCGCAAGACGAGACTGTGGTCAGGGCCTCCAGGAAAGATGGAGACTCGGTTGGCGTAGATGCTACGCCCGAAATGTTCGTCAACGGGGAAAAGTTGGACGGCGCTCAGCCCATAAGTACGGTGCGGGCGGCGCTGGATCGGGCCTTGAAGGATGCCAATCTGCCCGTGCCAGATCATGCGGCGACCCCGGCAGCCGCTCCACCGGCTTCCAAATGAACTGTGATCAGTGAACAAAGATCAGTGAATAGTGAACAGCGAACAATGACAAAGCGCGTGATCGCGATTGCAGCCGTTGTCGATTCCATGGGCTCCGCGGCCATCGACGTGAGGGAGAAAAACGTTTGAAAAGAAACGCAGAATTTGTTCGCCTAGCCGCGTTGCTGGCCGCAGCCGTTGTGCTGGCCGCGATGCTGGGATGTAAATCACAAGTAAGCGGCGACGTGATGGCCAAAGTAGATGGCCGCAACATCTTCCGGTCCGACGTCGACAAGTACTACAACAATCAGGTGGCCAGCGCCCAGCAGGCGCCTACCGGCGAGCAAGCAACCATTCTCCGCCTCAACATTCTCCGCCAGTTGATCGACGACGAAATGGTAATGCGCCGCGCCGAAAAACTCGGCTTGCTCGCCACCGAAGAAGAAGTCGACCGCAAGCTCAACGAGATCAAGTCCCCGTACACGCAGCAGGAATTCGATAAGCGTCTGCAGGAAAAAAAGATCAGCCTCGAAGATTTCAAGCGCGATATCCGCCGCTCCATCACCGTCGACAAGGTGATGAACAAGGAAGTGTCCTCCAAGATCACTGTGACCGATCAGGACATTAACGACTACTTCAAGGCGCACAAGTCGGAATTCAATCTGATCGAACCGCAGTACCATCTGGCGCAGGTCTTTGTGACTCCCCAGCCGAATCCGCAGGTGCACAACCAGAACAACAAGGCGCAGAACGAAGCGGAAGCGCGCAAGAAAATTCAGATGATCAGCAACCGGCTCGACAGTGGAGACGATTTCGCCACGCTGGCCATGAACTATTCCGAAGATCCCGAGACTTCCGGCAACGGCGGCGACCTTGGAACGATTCCCGAGTCGTCATTGCGCAACACGGATCCCGGCACGCGCGACGCGGTGATGAAATTGAAGCCGGGACAATACAGTTCGACCATCATTCTGAGCAACCCCGCGAACAAGCAAGTGATGGGATTTCGTATCGTAAAGCTGGTTTCAAAAGAGCCCGCGGGCCAGCGCGATTTGTCCGATCCGCGCGTGCAGCAAGCCATCCGCTCGCAACTCCACGACAGGCGCGAGCAGTTGCTGAAGGCAGCCTATTACGAAGTCCTGCGCGACTCAGCCAAGGTCGATAACTACTATGCGAAAACAGTCCTAGACAGCAACGGCCTCACGAAGTAGCGCAGATAAATGCGGCTTCGCAGGCTGCGGAAAAACTCACAAACGCGTGCAACGCCGTGGAAAAGCGGCGCTTCAGCGCCGCGTAAAGCTTGCGAAAATCAACCGGGCTTTTAGCCCCCGTTTCGACCTCGCATTGGCATGTGCTTTTCCGCAAACTCTTGAGCCGCTGAGGTCTCATCACTCCACAATGGCCAACACATCCCCAGCATTCACAGTCGCACCCTCACTAATCAGAATTTTCTGAACTGTTCCCTTCTTGGGCGATTTAATTTCATTCTGCATCTTCATGGCCTCGACCACAGCCACACCAGCGCCCGCTTCCACTTCATTCCCTTCGCGAACCATCAGCCGGACCACTTTCCCTGGCATGGGCGCGACGATTTTCCTGGGTCCGTGATCGTCTCCGGCTCGGGCGCGCCCACGCAGCGAGCGGGGATCGCGCACTTCAGCGGCGAAGCGCGTGCTTCCCACCCACAAATGCAAATCGTTTGCCACGCGCTCCAACTTAATTTCATAAGCCAAGTTTCCAATGCGCAACGAAAGCACATCGGGACGCGCGAGGACGGCATCAACCTCGAGTTCCCGGCCATCAAGGCGGCAAGACCAGCGCCCATCGGCCTGATTGAGGTCAAGCCGGTAATTCTTGCCGTCGATGTTTACGTCGTAGAGCATAAGGAAAATCAGTTGCCGGTTGCCAGTTGCCAGCGGCCAGTTATTTTGAGCCAACCATGCAACGCGTCGGGAGCGGCACAGAGTCAAAAATGCCGCGGGCTTAGCCCCGCGCCGCTGAGCGTCAGCGCAGAGCCTCTCGTCGACTCGCTTCTTTCCATTTTGAAAGTGCCGCCGCTTCTACCGCATCGCCGCCGGCAGCACTTGCCGTCGCGCCAAGCGCCGCGAACATGCCCGCAGCGATGGCCGCGACTTCCGCTTCCTTGGAATTCGGCCGCTTGTCTTCTGGTCTCTTTAGCATCCGGTCGAGAAATCCCGTATCGAGTTTGGCAGCGCGAAAATCGGCGTCGCGCAAGATTCGCCGGAACAATGAAATGTTCGTCTTGATGCCGCCTACAAAATATTCGTTAAGCGCCCGCGCCAGCCGCGCGATGGACTGCTCGCGATCGCTGCCGTAACCAATCAGCTTAGCCAGCAACGGATCATAATCAATCGGCACATTCCACCCTTCATACATGCCGCTGTCGCGGCGGATGCCCGGACCCGAAGGCGCGAGCAGCAGCGTGATTTTGCCGGGGCTGGGAAAATAATTGTTGTCTGGGTCTTCGGCGTAAATGCGGCATTCGATCGCGTGCCCGCGAATGCTCACGTCTTTTTGCGTGAATGGCAATTTTTCCCCCGCGGCGATGCGAATCTGAAGGTGAACCAGGTCGAGGCCCGTGATCAGTTCCGTCACGGGATGCTCCACCTGCAAACGCGTGTTCATCTCCAGGAAATAAAAATTCTTCTTCTCATCGACCAGGAACTCAACCGTTCCGGCATTGGTGTAGGCTGCGGCTTGCGCCACGCGGACCGCAACCTCGCCCATCCTGCGCCGCATGTCGGCGTCGACAATCGGCGACGGAGCTTCTTCCATCACCTTCTGATGGCGGCGCTGCAGCGAGCATTCGCGTTCGCCTAGGTAGACGGTGTTGCCATGCTCGTCAGCCAGCACCTGCATCTCGATGTGGCGCGGATTGACGATGGCCTTCTCGATGTAAACTTCGCTGTCACCGAAAGACCGCTCGGCTTCGCTGCGCGCCGCATCGAGAGAAGACTTAAGCTGTTCGCGAGTGTCGACCAGTCGCATGCCTTTGCCGCCGCCGCCCGCAGCCGCTTTCAACATCACTGGATAGCCAATTCTCGCGGCAACTTGCTCTGCCTCCTCAAACGACTCGACTCCACGCGATGTGCCGGGCACGAACGGAACGCCGGCCTTTTCCATGGCCTGGCGCGCGCGCGTTTTCGATCCCATGGCTTCCATCGCTGCGGCTGTGGGCCCAATGAACTTCACTCCCGCGTCGGCGCAGGCTTGCGCAAACTTTGCGTTCTCTGAGAGAAATCCATAACCGGGATGAACGGCATCAGCGCCCGACCGCTTCGCCACATCGAGAATCTTCGGAATGTTGAGATAAGACTCGCGGGCCGCGGCAGCGCCGATCGGATACGCTTCGTCCGCTTTGCGCACGTGCAGTGACGCGCGATCCACATCGGAGTAAACCACAACTGCGGCAATGCCCATTTCATGGCACGCGCGAAGCACGCGCACCGCAATCTCGCCACGGTTGGCTATGAGAATTTTCTTGAACATTCTCTCGGATATTCGAAACGGCTTGACGAACCCAGAATTCTACAGGAAACGTGGCTAAGAGTCGGTGATGTATGTCGCCAATGGTGGTGTTTTCAGGAAACGCTTTCGGGCTGCGAGTAGAGAGCCCACGCGGTCGATAAATCTTGCACGACGTGGCCGAGCGATTTGTAAACCGTAATCTCTTCCGGTGAGCGGCGGCCTTCGATTTCGCCCGCCAATACCTGGCCGATCTCAGCGACGATGTGATCATCGCCGATTAAACCTGCAGCTTTAGCCCTAAGAAACTCCGCGCCCTGCGCCAGAACGCCTTCGCGACTGTCGGCGATGAAGCGCGAGTGGACGACGAGATCGTTATCGACCTCAACCGGACCTGCGTGGCTTGAGCCGACTAGATTCACGTGCGTGCCAGCGCGAACCCACGCTCCTTTCAAGATGGGCTCGGACGCTGAAGTTACGGTGCAGATAATGTCAGCTTCGGCGACTGCTTCTTGCACATGTCCTGCGCTCGAAACCGGAATGGCTAGCTCCGTTTGCAGTTGCTCAGCGAGGGTGCGAGCGCGTTCGGGCGAACGTCCCCAGATCTTGATGGATTGCAGCTTGCGCACTTTGCTGATCGCGCGCGCGTGGGTTGCGGCTTGTTCTCCGTAGCCGAGAATCGCCATGCGGCTTGCATTCTTGCGCGCTAACGCGTCGGTGGCGACTGCGCTCGCGGCCGCGGTGCGAATGGCCGTAATCTCTCCCGCATGCACGACGCAAACTGGCGCGCCATTTTCCGGATCGAACACAATTACGAGGCCTTGATGCGACTGAATCCCCTTCGCGAAGTTCTCCGGAAAGACGCTGATTAGTTTCGCGCCGAAGGGCGCCCTCGCACCCATTGCTCCGGGCATGACGCCGAACATGCGGCCATCGGCGAGCGGGATAATCGAGCGGAGAAGTTGCCGGGTTTTGCCGCGCGAGAATGCGATCATCGCCTCGCGCACGATCGGAATGCACATCTCATACGTGAGCCTGCGCTCGACTTCTTCGCGGTCTATGAATCGCATCAGAGGCTTCCCTGGCGGACGTGGTTTCTGTGCACCGATTTCACTCAGGCGGCACGCGGGAAAAACTCACCGCGAACGGAGCTTCGACTTCGTGGACCGATTTCGGCCAGCGCGCGCGTCGGGAAAAGCGGTAACGCAGCAACGTCCAGATGGCCAGCCAGCCATCGGAGTGGCGAATTTTCTTGCCTTCGCTGGAGGAGCGTGGGACGTAGGAGACCGGCACTTCGGCGATCTTTTCGTTCATGCGGCAGAGCTTAGCTGTGACTTCAGGACAAAACTCGAAGCGGCGGCATTGCAAATCAATCTGCGAGATTATCGATCGGCGGAAGACTTTGTAGCAGGTGGCTTCGTCACGAATGCGCGCGCCGTAAAGCAGATTGGTGAGATGGGTGAGCAGCTTCGCTCCGAGAAAAAATCGCAGGCCGCGCTCGGGACGGTCTGGGCGCACGCCGTAGACTACGTTCGAGCGGCGCTGTTCGAGCGGTTGGAGCAGCGCGGGATAATCCTGCGGGTCATATTCCAGGTCGGAATCCTGAATCAGAATATATTCTCCGCGGGCATATTGAAGCGCGGTGCGGATGGCTGCGCCTTTGCCGCAGTTTTTTTCATGGAAGACTACCGTGACGTCGTCGGCCAGAGGCATGGCTTGCAGTTTTTCGCGGGTGCCGTCGGTTGATCCGTCGTCGACGATGATGATTTCTTTTTTTACCGGCGAGGCGTGGATGGCTTGCAGGAGTTCGTCGACATGGGCGATTTCGTTGTAGACGGGGACGATTACGGACACGCATCCCGCCCAGCGGGCATATGATGCGGCGGTGGTGTGGGGCGAAGGCGCCAAGGATGTTGCACTCGTCATGCGGGAGACCGATGCATTGATAATAACATTTGAGTTTCAGCGCTTTGCGTCCAGGTCGGGTGCCTGGTCGGGGCTGTATCTTTCGCCCTTTCAGGGCTTGCTGTCCCGGCCAAAAGCAAACCCACGGCTTACGCCGTGGGCTGCATTCTGTCGCCGCTACGCGGCTCTGATCCTACTTCGGTTGATCCATCGTGATGCCCTGCGTGCCGGGCTGTTTTTCGGCTTTGGCCTTCTTGGTGATCAGCGTCTGATCCACCCAGTGGTCGGCGGTCTTCAGATCTTCCTGGCGGAGAGCGAGGTCGTCGCATTCCACGTCGGCCTTTTCGCGATACATCAGGTTCAAATAGGCCATGGCATCGTCGTAGTCGGGGCGAAGTTGAATCGCCTTGTTCAGGCTGTCAATGCCTTCTGTGATCGCAGGCCCATTCTTCACTTTCAGTTCGGCGCAGACCTTTTTCTGGTCTTTGTTCTTGGGATTCAGGTTCTCGTCCGGTTTCAGGCCGAGCTTGGCGCGCTCTTCCATGCGCGGCTGGTAGCAGGCTGTCCAATCGATCACGCCCACGGAGTAGTACGGCTCGGGATCGTTCGGATCCATGTCGGCGGCCATGCGGTAATACTTTTTGGCGTCGTCGAACTTCTTCATGTTCAGGTAGAGGTAGGCGATGCCCTTGGCGGAGTTTACTTTCTGGTCGCGCGCCGCCGCTGGCATGTCGAGAACTTTTTTGTATTGCTCAATGGCCTGATCGGCCATCTTCATGTTGTCTTTGTCTTCGACGCCGGGAATATATTGCTGCGCGAAAGCTGTGGCCAAATACATTTTGGCGTTGATGAGGGAGGGATCGAGAGCGACGCTCTGCTGGAAGTGATCGATGGCCTCTTCGTACTTCGCGTTTTTGTAAGCGGTGACGCCCTTGTTGAGCTGATCGCGGGCTCGCAGCTTGCTGCAGCCCACGGAAGAAACCAGAGCCAGGGCAGCGGCCACCAGCGTTAGCACTCGAATGTGTTTATTCATTGCGGTATAAGTCTCCCTTGCCACAGCATCCTAGGCCCAGAGACATCGGGTTGACAAGTCGCGGCCGCCGGCGGCGGGAAGAAAATGATTCTCCACTGCGGGCGGAATGCGTTGCGCGACCTTCCGGGCGCTGCTTTCTTTACGTCTTGAGCCTGAACTTCTCGCCGCGCGAGCTTACTGGCCCGCTTCGATCTTCGCTGTAATCAGGCCAACCTTATCTACTCCGGCAGCATGCGCGATGTCAATCACGCTCGCCACATCGGCGAAGGGAATTGGGTCATCGCCCTTCACAAACATGACTTTCTCGGCGCGGGTTTTGTAGATGTCGGCCAGACGTCCCTGCAGATTATCCCAGGTGGCGTCTTCCTGATTGATCTTAAGGCCCGGATCCTGGCCAGCGCCGCGATCGATCAACTGCACTACGATCGTGCGGTCGGGCGTATTGTTCTTGGGCGCGTTGGGCGGAGGCGGTTGAGGAACCAGCGCGTCCAAACCCTTCGGCGTCAAAGGCGTGATCACCATGAAAATGATGAGCAGCACCAGCAGCACGTCAATCAGCGGAGTGACGTTAATGTTGGCGCTCTGCCCTCCGCCGCTTCCCAATGACATACTCATAATTCGTTCTCCTCTGATTTCACTTGCTCTTCGCGCTTATTGTCCGCCCGTCGGAGTGGTGGAGGGAGGACCGCTTGGAGCGCTCTTCTTCTGTTCGGTGAGCAAGCCCAGATCGTCTACGCCGGCGGCGCGCACTGCGTCCACTACCTGCACTACGCTGCCGAAGTGGGCGCGGGCATCCGCCTTCAAATAGACTTCCTTGTTGGTGCGATTGGTCAGGCGATCTTTCACCTTGCCGGTGAGGGTGTCAACGCCGCCAGTAAGCTTGTCAGCGCCGAAGTAAACCGTGCCGTCGCGCATGACGGAGACCAACAGAGCATCTTCTTTGTCGGCGTCCTGCATGGGCGTGGGATTGTTTACCTTCGCCATGTCAACGCTGATGCCCTTCTGCAACATGGGTGTGATGACCATGAAGATGATCAGCAGAACCAACATCACATCGACCATGGGCGTAACGTTGATGTCAGAGTTGACATTCGCCCCTTCGTTTCGTTTGGCCATCGACATAACTTAATCTCCCGTACTTCGAACATACTTCGAACCGCGAGTGCGCCGCCTGAATTTGGGAAGCCCGGCGCTGGGAGTGGTCCCAGCGCCGGACAGCAACTCAAGAGCAGACTCTGTCTCAGGGATTTGTAATCCCCCAAGACCGAACGCAAAACTACGAACGGCGAACTTCCCGGCGCTTCAGGAAGTAGTCGATCAGTTCGCTGGATGAATTGTCCATCTCGACATCGAACGCTTCGACGCGGCCGGTGAGGTAGTTGAACATCATGACGGCGGGGATGGCGACCAGCAGCCCGAAAGCCGTGGTGACCAGCGCTTCTGAAATGCCGCCTGCGACCGCGCCCAAACCGGTTGCCTTCTGCTCGGAAATTCCCTTGAAGGCGTTCAGAATGCCCATCACGGTGCCGAACAGGCCGACGAACGGCGCTGTGGAACCGATGGTGGCCAGACCACCCAATCCGCGCTTCAGTTCAGCGTGGACGATGGCTTCAGTGCGCTCCAGAGCGCGCTTGGAAGCTTCAATGGTCTCGCCGGGGATGGCACCGGGGCTATCCTGGTGGGCCTTGAATTCCATGAGGCCGGCGGTGACAACCTTGGCCAGATGGCTCTTTTTGTTGCGCTCTGCGACCTTGATGGCTTCATCAATGCGGCCGTCACGCAAGGCTCCGGCTACGGCCGGGGCAAAGGCGCGAGACTGCTTGCGCGCGGCGCTGTACGCCATGGCTCGATCGATCATGACGCCGATCGACCAGCCCGACATAATGAACAGGATGATGACCACGATTTTCGCGATGATACCCATCTGCTTCCATAGCGAAATCGGATCCCACCCCACTGCGCCACCCTCCTGCACAATCCAGGCGGCTACCCGGGGAACATGATGGAACGCTGATACGGCAAAGTTAGCTAACATGAGTTGCTTTCCCTCCTCGGAACTTCTTTGACTTTGATGCGAGAACTTTACTTCCGGCAAAGGTCGACGGCAGAAAGTTTCGCCGTCAGCCACCGGATTGGCTACCTGACCTGGTTACCCTGATCTGGTTACCTTGAATGAAAGGCATGGCGGCCGCGCCCTGTAAAAGGGCCTTCCCGGCCACCGCTTTTGGATGGGAGGGGAGGGCCGCCTGCACTTGCACTTTCCAGCACTTCTTCCTAATGCACTTACTTCTTCTAAACGTTGTCGCTGTAATGGCTTACGCCAGCCGGAGTTTAACCTCCGGACAGGGTAAAGTTCACGGCAACTTCGGTATCCACTTCGACCGGTTCGCCATTCAGCAGATACGGCTTGTACCGCCACTGCTTGACGGCGTCGAGCGCATTCTGCACCAGCATGGGATGCCCGCTGATCAACTGCAGGTTTTGGATGGTGCCATCTTTGCTGATCTGCGCTCTCAGAATCACTGTTCCCTGAATGCGGGCCTGCCGCGCCAGAGGCGGGTAAGCCGGCTGCACTTTCTTGATGAGCAGACCGGAGATTACGCCGGAAGAAACGCGCTGGCGAACTGCGGGGGCCGCAACTTTGGGCACGGCTACCGGCGTGGAGCTGATAATACCGCCGATCACGCCGCCCATCTGGCCTCCCGGAATGCCGCCCGGAACGCCGCCGACCACACCGCTCGACGCCATGGATGGCGGCGGAGCTTCGTCTTCCTTAATCATCTGAATCTTTTGTGGAATCTTCGTGGGTGTGCGCAAGGCTCCATTCACAATGTCGGTCTGGACCTGCTTAATGATTTTTACCGGCGCAGCGGCCGGAGGAGGCGGTGGTGGCGGCGGAGGGGGCGCCACTAAAAATGTCATTAACTGTTGCTTGGGCAGGGCTTCCGTGAAGATGAGGGGCATCAAAACCATGAGGCCGATCAACCCTATTTCAAGAATGATCGCGAAGGTCGTTGTCCTGCCCCGCTTTGTTTTTAACCTGCCGCCGGATTCCAGAAGGCTATCTTCAAACATAAATGTTCCTCCTACTCAGAGCCTACGTGAGCTTAGACACCGACTGACTCCCCTTTGCTCCCGAATTGAACCAACTTGCCGGAAGTGGGTCGATTGAGGCCTTGAACCTGCCGGACTCATTTTCCCAACTCCCTACAAATAAAGGACTAACCGAGAACTGCCAGCCACGGTATCGGGCTCTTACCTTACCCGGGCAGGCATGGCAATCGCCCGCTTGCCCCGCTCGATTCTCCAATCCTGGTAAGCCACCAAGATCGGAGCGGCAATCGCGATCGAGGAATACGTTCCGATCAGGATGCCGATGACGAGTGCGAGGCTGAATCCACGCAGCACTTCGCCTCCGAACAAATAGAGTGCAAGTACGGTAAGGAACGTGAGGCCCGCTGTCAAGATCGTTCTGCTCAGAGTCTGATTAATGCTCCGATTGACGATCTCCGACAGTTTCTCCCGCCGCATGAGTTTAATGTTTTCGCGGATGCGGTCAAATACCACGATCGTGTCGTTATTAGAGTAACCAATCAGGGTGAGTATGGCGGCAATGACGGTAAGAGAAATATCTTTGTTGAGCAGCGAGAAGAAGCCGACGGTGATGAGCGTGTCGTGGAATACCGTGACCACGGCGGCGATTCCGTAAATCAATTCGAAGCGGAAGGCCAGGTAAATCAGCATTCCGGCCAGCGAGTAAGCCGTTGCCAGCAGGGCCTGCTTGCGCAATTGCGCGCCGACTTGCGGCCCGACGATCTCGACGTTGCGAACTCCGAAATCTGAAAGGAAAAATCCGTTCGGCATCGCGGCGAAGACTCCCGGGTCGACCGCGCCTTTTAATTGATCGAAGGAATTCAGCACGCCGCTGTTCGCCTTGTCGCGAGCGTCTACGACGGCCTGCGCCTGCTGGGTGTATTTCTGCTCGGCGTCCGAACCCAGGTGCATGGGATCTTTATCCAGCAGGTAGTTCTTGATATCCAGCAGGCTGGCGTTGTTCAGATCTTTCTTATCGGCCGGAACGTTGGTTTCGAGCGCGTTGATAATCTTCAGTTTGCCCTGGTCGAGCGCCTGTTCGCTGGTTTCCTGCACGTCGAGGTCGATCAGCACCTCGTTGTTCGAAGGAATGTCGTAGGTCTGGATCTTCGCGTTGTGCAGGCCGGCGCGATCCATCGCCGCGCGTAGAGAGTTGTCGTCCGGCGTGTGCGAGAACTTCACATACACCAGCGTGCCGCCACGGAAGTCGACTCCGTAGGGGATGTGGTGCCAGAACAACATGGAAAATAAGCCCGCCACACTGAACACGAGCGAGAAGGCGAGAAAATACCACTTCTTGCCGAGAAAATCGATGTTGGTATTGCGAAAGAACTCCACGACTTACCTCTTGTCCGATTTATGAAGAATTGAGCGATTGGGCGATTGAGTCATTGAGCGATTGAAAACCTCATCCGGACAACGGTTTTCAATCACTCAATGACCCGATCACTCAATGACTCAATTCCTAAATGCTTAAAGCTTCTCCGCGCTGCTTCCGGCTCAACACCCAGTCAAAGATCATCCGCGAAACGAACACCGCGGTGAACAGGTTTGCCAGCAGACCGAAGGTGAGCGTGACTGCAAATCCCTGCACAGGGCCGGTTCCGAACAGAAACAAAATCGCGGCCGAGACGATGGTTGTGACGTGCGTATCGACGATGGTGATCCAGGCGTGGCCGAAGCCCTGGTCCACGGCCGAAGGCGGCGTCTTGCCGTTGCGCAACTCTTCGCGGATGCGCTCAAAAATCAGCACATTCGAATCCACGCCCATACCGACGGTAAGGATCACGCCCGCGATCCCCGGCAGGGTCAATACCGCTCCCACATAGCCCATGAAGCCGAGCAGGATGATGAGATTCAGAATTAGAGCGATGTCGGCATTGATGCCGGCCGCGCGGTAGTAGACCAGCATGAAAATCAGAACGACCAACATGCCGATGACCGCCGCACGAACGCCAGCGCGAATCGAATCGCTGCCCAGCGACGGGCCGACCGTGCGCTCTTCCAGATACTTTATGCCCGCAGGCAATGCGCCGGAGCGCAGGATCATCGACAGATCCTTCGCCTGTTGCGAAGTCATGCTGCCGCCGCTGATTGAGCCGGTATCGCGGATCGGTTCTTTGATGTTCGCTACTTCCTCGACTTTATTCTCCAGGACCACTCCCAGCCGCTCGCCCACATGCGCGGAAGTGAAGTTGAAGAACCGCTGCCCACCCTCGCCGGTGAGGTTAAAGGTTACGCTGGGCTGGCCATTCTGGTCGGTGCTGGCTTGCGCATCCCGCAGGTCTTTACCTCTAACAGCCGGAACGCGCGACACAAAATACCACGCCTGCTCATCTCTTGGAGTTCCTGGAGTCGCATGCCCGGCCATAAGAATCGCGTCCGGCGGCATAACTCCGCCCTTGGCCTGCATCGCGGCATCTGCGCTGGCATAAGGCCCGTCCAGCACTTGCCTGATCTCCAGCACCGCGGTGGACTGAATGAGTCCCTTCACGCGCTCGGGATCATCGAGACCCGGCAACTGCACCAGAATCTGGTACTGCCCAAGTCCATGTTCCTGAATCGTAGGCTCGCTCACACCCAAAGAATCAATGCGGTTGCGGATGGTCTCAATCGCCTGCGTTACGGCCCGATTCTTCAGGTCGTTGAGCATCTGCGGCTTCATGGTGAGGATGTTTGTGCTCTCGGCTCCCGAACTCAGGTTGTACTCCGCGAGGCGCTCCGAAACGGTGTCGGACAATTCCTTCCGGCCATCGGACGAGATGCCCTTCAGCACAATCTTGTCAGGACTGCCCTGCGGATCAGGTTTCGAAATGTCGGTGAAGGCGACCTTGCGCTTGTTGAGTTGCTCTTTGAGCACTTCGACGGCGTTGTCGGAATCGGCATTCACCGCGTCATTGACCTGCACCTGCAGGATGAGGTGCGTTCCGCCCTTTAAATCGAGCCCAAGGTTAATGCGCTTGGTCATGGCATCGAGCAGGCCCTGGCCGGAAAAGCTCTGCGGGACGCCGAAGATCCCGAACAGAAAAACCAGCAGGATTACGACGACGAGTCCCAATCTCCACATCAGGTTCTTATTCATGATGAAAACAATTTCCCAAATCTAAAGTGTCCCGATCCAAGGGATGTACCGAACTACTTTGCACTCGTCTCATCGTCCGCTGTGGTGACCTGCGTGACGGAGGCCTTGGTTACTTCCAATAAAGTATTGCTCGGGGGAACGCGCAAATGAATGGCATCGTCTTTCAGCGCCATAATCGTGCCGCGCAAGCCGCCGCTGGTAACCACTTTGTCGCCAGTCTTCAGGGAATCCAGCATGGCTGTCCATTTTTTCTGGCGGCGCTGCTGCGGAAGAATCAGCAGGAAGTAGAAGATTCCAAAGATAAATAGCAGGGGGGCCACGCTCAACCACCCCATTCCGCCGCCTGCCGCCTGCATTGCTAAGAAAAAGTGCATGTTTGTCAGAGTCTTTGGCCTCAATCTGCGAACAACCGCCCACGCCTACAAACGCCGCTGGCCTGTCATTTCACGACGGGATGCTGATCGATTCCGGCCGGATCTATCTATTGCTCAGGCTTCCATCCGGGGAGGTCTCCCTAGAAAGGTCACGGTTACGGCGAGACCAGACTCCAAAAGAAAACGGGACTCTTCCCCAAGTCAAATAGAATGACGCACCCTGCGCATAGTGTCAAGGTAGAAACTCAGGTTGTGGATGGTATTTAAGACCTGAGCCAGCACCTCATTCGAAGCATAAAGATGACGCAGGTAGGCCCGCGAGTAGCGTTGGCACACCCGGCAGGCGCAATTGGGGTCGAGCGGGCCGGCATCCTGAGCATAGCGCGCCTGCTTAATCGAGACTTTTCCCCCGGAAGTAAACAGCAGTCCATGGCGCGCGGCCCGCGTAGGCAGAACGCAGTCCATCATGTCCACGCCAAGCTTGGCGTACTCGGCGATCTCCTCGGGCGTCCCCACTCCCATCAGGTAGCGCGGCTTGTCGGCGGGAAGATATTGCAGCGTGGCCTCCACTACTTCGCGCGTGCGCTCGCGAGGCTCGCCAACGCTAAGCCCGCCGATCGCATAACCAGGAAAGCCGATCTCGACAGTCCGCTCGGCGGATTCTTTTCGGAGTTCAAGATCCATCCCGCCTTGAACTATGCCGAACAGGGATTGGGCGAGGCAGGGGCTAGGGTCTAGGGGAGAGGGGCCAGTGTGAGTAAGGCAGTGGTCAGTGGTCAGTGGTCGGTGGTCAGTGGGCGGCGTGGCCTGACGTTCCTCATTGTCGTTATCGTTGTCATTCCGACCGTTCGCGAAGCGAAGCGGAGGAACCTGCTGTTCGCCGGCGGTGCCTGCTGCCCCAATTAACGGAGAACTGCCAGAGGCGGTTTCTGGTTCACTGACCACTGACCACCGACCACTGACCACCTCTTTCCACGGCACTTCGTGCTTATGTTCCTCAAAATACTTCTTACTCCGCTCAGCCCAGCGCAAAGTCAATTCCATCGACGCCCGCGTCCGCGCACGATCTGCGGGATACTCCGTGCACTCATCGAACGCCATAATAATGTCGGCGCCCAACCCGATCTGCGCTGCTATCGCGCTCTCTGGAGTGAAAAAGTGCGGCGAGCCATCGAGATGCGAGCGAAACGTAACTCCCTCCTCAGTGACTTTGCGAAGCTCGTTCAGACTGAAAACCTGAAAGCCCCCGGAATCGGTGAGGATTGCCCGCGGCCAAGCCATGAAACCATGCAACCCTCCGAACTTGCGGACAGTTTCGACTCCCGGACGTAGATAGAGGTGATAGGTATTGCCGAGAAGAATCTTCACGCCGAGGTCTTCGAGAACATCCTGCGGCACGCCTTTTACCGTTGCGACGGTGCCGACGGGCATGAACACAGGCGTTTCGACCACTCCGTGCGGAGTGAGCAGCCGCCCGGCGCGCGCTGCGCCGATCTTGGTTTCAATGTCGAATTGGATGGGCACTCACGTAATTGTAGTTCACGCCCCTCACAGACAGCTGCGCTGCCAGGCCGTCGCCATGGAGTGTCCAGTTTGGTGTTATGCTTCCGCATAAACAGAGGGGTTAGGGCGATGACCTTTTTTGAGACCGTTTCTAACGTTTTGACCCTTGGAGGGACATCCCGCGTCCGCCAATGGAACGAAAAGTTGCGCGCGGCATTGGAGCAGAATCAGGATGTCGTCTCACAAATCGGGTCCAAGAAAAACGATTTGCAGCAGGCAATCCTTCGCCTTGGGGCGCTGACAAGAAGAGCATGCGGATTTTTGCATCGCTCGCGGCGCCTGCTTCGGCCACTCGTTCGCACCAAAAGGCCGTTCATCCAGATAGCGCCGTCCGACTCTTTCACTTCGTTGACCGCGCACCCGATGGAACAGCGCATCGATAACTTTTACACCACCGGCGCTCTCGCACTCGGTGCGGGGACGGGGACGACAGCCGCCCTGGGAGCATGGACAATCGTTTCCAGTCTTGGAGCCGCCTCGACGGGAACAGCCATAGCCGGGTTGCAGGGGGCGGCGTCGGCGAATGCCATCACTGCATGGTTCGGCGGCGGCGCGCTGAAGGCGGGCGGACTTGGTATGGCCGGCGGCACGGTGGTTCTTACGGGCGTGGTTGTCGTGCCGCTAGTCGGGATCTCTGCGTACTTGACTCATCGGCACGCCAACGAGCTTAAGGGTCGAGAGCAAGAGGTGCGATCCGCGATAAAGAAGAACACGGCCATTTATGCGGAAATTCGGACAGCGGTTAATGTTGTGGGTCGGGTGACGGAGAAGATGGAGGGGGAGGCGTTCCTGCTTAAACGCGCAGTGAGGACTGCCGAGCGCACACTGAATCCTTGGGCACTCTTTAGCAGGCTTAGGCGCCTGATTCGCTATTGGTTCGGGGGCGCCTACTATACCGTCAACGATTTGCCTGCTATTGAGGCATTAAACCTAGCCGTGGCACGGTTCCTTGAAGCCTTCGGTGTGAAACAACTTGACCTTCTTCTAATGCGGGGCCTTTAGAGTTGCTGGCAAATGTCCCGCCCCACTCTCGCGTTGTCTTCGCGAGACGTAGGGGCACGTAAAGCCGCAGACTGAGCGATTGCTATCTGGAAGCGCGGACCGATGGAGCGATCTCTTTGGCCTGGCGAAGATGATCCTGAAGCGTGGGCAGCGTCTTCGCGGCAAAGTCTTTTATGTCTGAATCCGTCCCAGCGTTGCTTTCGCGCTGAAAGTCGGCGACGTCCTGCGTGTGATCTTTGACCATGTCTGACATGTAAGCCTTATCGAACTCTTCGCCGCTGAGTTGCGAGAGGCGATCCTTGATCGCACGGTCTTTTGCGCTGAGCTGTTGCGGCACGGTGATGCCTTTTTCGCTCGCGATCTGCTTCAGTTGATCGCCCGCTTTGCTGTGATCGTCGACCATGCGCTGCCCGAATTTCTTAACTTCGTCGGTCGATCCTTTCTCGGCCGCGAGTTTGCCTAGTTCGACTTCGGCCATCCCGCCTTGCGCAGCCCCACGGACAAACTTTCGGTCGCTGGCACTCACGCTTCCGCTGATCACCGGTCCGACAAAGGCGGAAGGCTTGGCAATGGACTGAGCGATGCTCGCCACAGGCAAAAGCGCGGCCGCCAGGGAAAGAATAGTGAGGTTTGAAATTTTCATGATGATCTCCTGTTACTCGACGATAGATAACGATGACTCGTGCACAGGGATTCCACCATCGGCATAAAACACTATTGTGACGATGAGAATTCCGTAGAGGAGACCGAAGGCTGCGCACAGGTCTAGTGTGGCTCTGAGTGCATGGACTTGAGATAAGCGACTACCGCCTCGGCGTCAGCGGTGCTCATCCGGAATTGAGGCATCGGAGGACGCAGCGGCTTTCCGCCGCCCCAAATTCCGGTCGTCAGCAATTTCACCATGTCCGCGTCGGTGCCGGGAGGGGATTGAGCCAGGCGAGGCGCAACCAGCGGCCAGTCCGCAACCGGTTCAGCCGAAACCAGCCATACCGCGGCGCCCTCAAGGTTTCTCGACCGGTCGGGCGCGCCCGAGTCGTCGCGTGGAGTGTGGCACTGGCCGCACATCGCAACCCCTTCGACAATATATTTGCCGCGGGCGGCGTCCGCGCTCACCTGAGGTTTCGCCGCGGTAGCCGGCCGCGGCGTCTTTTGCGCAACTGAGACGTTACAGAAAAACGTGAGCAGTACTGCTCCGAGAGCGACTTTGATGCCAGCGATAACTGTTTGCCTAAGAGTAGTCACTCTTGTTGGATGTTCGCCGGCCCGTCGAAGGTTTGCGGCCATCGTTCGCGAACGGCGAGTTACCGCCGAAAGGGTCGCTTAGCCGGATTGAGTCTTCTTCAGAAATTGGCTGATGCTGACGATTGCCCGACCTACGGTGCCGCGGCCGATCTCCCGCACATCGTCGCGCGCCGTCACGCGCAGCACATAGAAGCGGCCGTCGAAAGATTCCAGCGCAGCTTCCGCGCGGATGTGCGCGCCAATGCCGCTAGCCGCGCGGTGTTCGATGTTGATTGAAGTCCCCACCGAGATCTCATCGCCTTCGCAATAGGGTTGCAGCGCGTGAAAGCCGGCGGTCTCCATCAGGCGAATCATGTCAGGTGTGGAATAAACCGGAGGCAGTTGGGGATGGTGCGCGCTGAGTGTGTGCTTGAACTCGACAGTCTCCTGCGCTTCGCCGCGCGCGCCGATGGGGATTTCCCTTGCCATGCTGATCTTCTGGAGAAAGCTGAGATTGTTGGAGCCCCGGACGCCCTCGTCCGGGGGGCGTAACCGCACATCGAGAAGGGCACAACTCGGAAGGCAGCCGTGCCGAAAACCAAGCCGAATCGACGAGGCTTTAGCCGCTGGGGTACGCTCTAACTACGCGGCGTAAGTCATGCGCGCCGCTTCAATCCCATCCAAGGCCTTCCACAACAATTGCGCCGTCTTCTCGGCCGCATCCAGCGCGGCTTGCGCCGTTTCCGGATTGGCCGCGATCCGCTTCTCCAATTGCTTGTGCCAGACATTCGAGTGGAAAATGTCGGCGGTGGCATGGAGCGCGAAGTAGCCGACCGTTTTATCGTCGGCGCCATACAATTCGCGCAGGCCACGTTCTTTCTCTTTGGCCACGCGCGGCACTTGCGACTCGTAAGCGTAAAATGCTGCGAGCGCCTCTTCCGGCGCGCCTTCGCTCGATACGTTGCGGAAGTACCGCATCAGGTCGACGATTTCGGCGATGGGCAGGTGCCAGCTCATATCCCGGCGTGCTCCCATGCCTTCGGCAAAATCGAGCCACAACTCAGAGTGCGGCGCAGAATCTTTGCCCGATCCATCAGCCGCGCCTTTCTCTTCACACATGTTGGCTAGCACCGCGCGGCGCAGTTCGCCCTCGTCCAGGCGCAGCGCAAGCTCGGCCAGATAGCAGGGAAACGCTTCCACGTGATAGTAGTAGTCGCGCGCATACTCGCGCAGGTCGGCGCGCGTCAGCTCGCCAGCGGACCATTTTTTATAAAATGGATGACAAAGCAGGTCGTACCTGGCGATCGATGACTCCAGTTGCTCGAAGAACTGAGTGCTATTCATGATGGCCTCCTGATTCGGGTATGACCCACTACTATACGGTCGGGAGTGCGGTGCGGCAAGTGCAGGGATCACGCGTGGTGGTGCAGTTTGTATCTCTACAGGCTAGCAATCGGCTCCGGCCTGTGGGAAACTGTATGCATGGCACCGATAAAGACTGGTCAGATCGTAGAGCCCGATGGTTTGGTTGGCGTGTACAGGGTTGTGTCCATTTCAGCAGACGGACAAACAGCCGATATTGAGAAGTTCGATGTGGCGACGCAGAAGTCAGTCGGCGACCCTGTTCGCGCGATTGCGATTAACAAGCTGACCCCCTACACGGAAGACCCCAACCAAGCTGCCGCCAGGATCGTCAGAGAAGCCGCCACCGAAGACTAGCCAAGCCGCTTCCCGGATCGTCAGGGAAGCTGATCAAACGGTCAGCCCCTCGATGAAGCTTCCAGCTTGAGCACCTTTTCCGCATTGATGTAAGAAAGCTTCGCATAATCCTCAGCGCTGAGAGTCCCGCTAAGACTATCCAGAAACGCGCGGCCGTTTGTGTTCGGGCTGAAAGGATAGTCGACGGAAAACATGATGCGATTCGAGAGCGCCAGCCCTATCTCGCCGGGCAGGCCGGAGTAATAGACTTCGCGAACCTGCTCTGGCGGGAGCGCGGGGTGCAGGTACACGGGAACGCGAAGCGCAGCCGCGGCCTCCCACACCGGAAGGAATTTAGGGTCGTCGAGAAAAAGGCCGCCGGTCGTGCCGTCGAGCATTACTCCGCAGAATTTCAGGCGGGTGATGCAACGGTCTAATTCTTTCGCAGCGTTTTTGGGATCTTGCATCGCCAGCGCGGCGAATCCGCCGAGGCGCTTGGGATTCGCTTTGATCGCGGCGGCGAGTTCGTCATTTATATCGCGGATCAGAGGCGCGGCCACATCCGCAGCGAGCGGTTCGAGGCCCATCGAAGCCAGCGAGAGCACCTGAAAGTCGATGGCGGCTTCGTCCATGGCGGCAATGCGGCCTGCGCCCAAGTCGAGCAGCTTAGGATGAAGTTGAGCGATGGCGGCGTGAATTTTGTGGCCGGGGCGGTCGGTGGCTTTGATAAAAGAAGCGGTGACGAAGTGTTCTTCTAATGTGATGGTGCGCATGCGGTGTTTGGATGCCCGAAATGACGGCTCGGTTCACGTTCGTCTTCGTTCCGTGACGCGCACAGTCGATGCAGCTTGTCCGGTAGAATGAATGTGAAGCTGTGGGTTTTACTTTACTGATGCAGTTCACCGAACAATTCGATGTAGTCGTAGTCGGCGCCGGCCATGCCGGGTGCGAGGCCGCGATGGCGGTGGCGCGCATGGGGCTGAAGACTGCGCTATACACGCTGAACGTCGATTTGATCGCGCAGATGTCGTGCAATCCCGCCATCGGTGGAATCGCCAAGGGACATCTCGTTCGCGAGGTCGACGCGCTCGGCGGCATCATGGGCGAGATCACAGACGCGGTGGGAATTCAGTTTCGCCTGCTGAATACTTCGCGTGGGCCGGCCGTGTGGTCGCCGCGCGCGCAGTGCGACAAGCAGGCCTACCGTCTGAAGATGCGCGAAGTGCTCGAGTCGCAACCGAATTTGAAGATCAAGCAGGCGGAAGTCGCGGAGCTGATTCTTGAACCGGCTTCCGGCTTCCGGCTTCGGGCGTCCGGAGATGCGGATTCGGTTGAGACCGGAAGCCGCATTCTCGGAGTTAAGCTTCGCGACGGCCGCACCGTGGGCGCGCAAGCTGTCATCATCACTACCGGAACTTTTCTTAATGGACTCATTCATTGCGGCGAGCAGCAGTATCCCGCCGGACGTTCTGGCGAACCGAATGCTGTGCTCCTCGGCGAAGCTTTGAAGAATCTTGGCTTGCGTGGTTGCCGGTTGAAGACTGGAACGCCGCCGCGGCTGGATGGACGCAGCATTGACTGGTCGCGCTTCGCGGAGCAGCCCGGTGATGCCGACCCTACGCCGTTCAGTTTCCGTACCCGGCGCGTTGCGCATCACGATTCGCAGGTTCCTTGTTACATCGCATGGACCACGCCTGAAACTCATCGCATCATCCGCGAGAACGTCCATCGCTCGCCCATGTACAGCGGGCAGATTCAGTCGATCGGTCCGCGCTATTGCCCTTCGATCGAAGACAAGATCGTGAAGTTTCCTGACAAAGAGATGCATCAGCTCTACCTTGAGCCTGAAGGCCTGAACACGCATGAAATTTATGTCAACGGGATGAGCACGTCGTTGCCGGTCGAGGTGCAGCTTGAGATCCTGAAGTCGATTCCCGGACTTGAGAACGCAGAGATGCTGCGTCCCGGATATGCCATCGAGTATGACTCGATTGATCCTACGGAATTGCAGCGCACCCTGGAGACGAAGAAGATTGCGAGCTTGTTTTTGGCGGGGCAGATCAATGGCACGTCCGGTTATGAAGAAGCTGCGTGCCAGGGACTGATGGCGGGCATCAACGCGGCCTTGCAAGTGAAGGCGCAGCCGCCGCTGATTCTCGACCGCACTGAGGCGTACACCGCGATCCTGATCGACGACCTGATTTCGAAGGGGACGAACGAACCGTACCGCATGTTCACCTCACGCGCGGAATTCCGCCTGCACCTGCGCATCGATAACGCCGACCGCCGGCTAACGCCGCACGGCCGCCGCGTGGGACTGATCTCGGATGGGGCTTGGAATGATTTTCAGGCGAAGCAGCAGCGGTTGGAGAACGTGAAGAGCTTGCTGGAGCGGACGAGGTTGAGTCCTGAGATGGTGGGGCGTATTGACACGGCAATGTCGGAGAGCATTACCACACTTCGTCATTCCGAGGAAAACTCAGTTTGTCATTCCGAGGAGCGAAGCGACGAGGAACCTGCTGTCGCCGACAGCGCCGCAAAACTCGCCATCGGCCTTACCTCGGCCATAGGCCAGACCTGCGCGCAACTGCTGAAGCGGCCTGAGATCGTCATCGAGAAGCTGGCGCCGATTCTTCGCGAGCTCGATCCCAAGTTTTTTCAAAGAGAATCAATCCGTGAAAATCCGTGCGAATCCGTGGCCGAGCTTTCTTCGGCTGAGCTTTCTTCGGAGATCCGCAACGAACTTAAGTCTGTGGAAACTGAAATCAAGTATGAGGGCTACCTGCTGCAACAGCAGCGCGCGATGGAGCGGATGAAAAAGTCGGAGCAGCGTTCGATCCCGGACTGGTTCGACTACCGCTCCATCAGCGGACTCTCGCACGAGATGCAGGAAAAGCTGATTCACGTGCAGCCTCGCACGCTGGCTCAGGCTTCGCGCATTCCGGGAGTGACTCCGGCGGCGGTTTCGCTGGTCAATGTCTTCATTGAGATTCAGGCGAAGCGGCGGGAACAACCAGCTGCGCTGTAGGTTGCAGGGAATAGGGATTAGGGGTTAGGGCGTGGTCTTCGGTTTGCCTTTGGCGCTTTGCGGTAATGCTACGCTCGGACGTAAGTGACTGATTCTTCACGGGTGCTGACTTCTCTTAGGCGCAAGTTGTTGTATTTCAATAAGATATACATTCGAGCTTTCAAGTCGTTGATTCCAAAGCAGTCGGGAGGTGAACCGGTTTGCCTTGCCGCTACAGGGGCGCGGATGTTCTGGACGACCTTCGGGGTGCCTGGTGTGGTTCGTCGCGCTCTACGGGGCCTGCAAATCGATTTGTGGGGCATTGGGCGGAATGGCCTGGACGCGTTTTCCGCATCAAAAATGCCGGCGTCAGGTTTGAGGTTGCAGATTTGCTTGGAGCTAAGATGGCCTAGCCTTAATAAAAGACAATCCTAAGGAGTGGTCTAAACGAGCAGGCTTCCCGAATCCCAAGGCTCATCGTGCTGCACCTAAAATTCCCCGGATTTAACACTGCGTTAACAATTCAAAAATTACACAGGAGTAATATTCTCTCCCATGCCGCAAGAGACCTTACGAATCGACGACCAGCCCGGAAGCCAGCCCGGCCAGCGCGTTCTTCGCCTGGATGGCGCGCTCGTGATGCCCACGGTGTTTGGGTTCCAATCCACGGTGCGTGCCGACACTTCGCGTTCGCTGATTATTGATTTCAGCAACGTTCCTTATGTGGATTCAGCGGGCATCGGAGCGCTGGTCGGAGCCTACGTCACGCGCCAAAATAGCGGACGAAGCCTCGCGCTGGTGGGCGTGAGTGAGCGCATTCACAATGCGCTCAAGGTTACGCATGTCGAACAGTTTTTCCGCTTCTTCGATTCTGTGAGCGCGGCAGAGCAGGACCAGGGTTAAGGGGATAGGGATTAGGGGACTGCTCAGACATTCCCTGATCCCTGGCCCCTAATCCCTATCCCCTAGCCCCTGACAACTACTTCCAGTTATTTTCAATCTGCGGAGGACGCTGCAGGGTTTGCATTACTACGCAGTACTGCTCGGTTTTTATCTTGAGCGCACTTAACTGTTCTGCAGTTGCTTGCGGTGCGCGGATTTCGAAATTGACTCGGATTTTCTGAAATCCTACGGGCGCCTCTTTGGATATTCCTAGCGTTCCCTGCAGATCCAGATCGCCCTCTACTGTTACGTCAATGCCTTCTGTTGGGATTCCCATGGCGGCCGCTACCATCTGGCAGGTGATCTGCGCGCAGGCTGCTAGTGCGCCTAACAGCAAATCTCCGGAGCATGCGCCCGTGCCCGCGCCTCCGACTCCTTTGTGCGCTTCCGCCTTATAGATCGCGCGGCCCAAGTCCACAGAGCACGAGATCGGCGCATCGGTCTGGGTTCCGCGCGCCGTTAACGTGATGATCGAACTTGACGGATCCTGGCGGTAACGGTCTTTCAATGGGCGCTGCAATGATCGAATATCCACGAATGCCTCCCGAAAGCTGAGGTATTATAAGCGCGCGAAGGCTAATCGGCAGTTGTCGGATCGATTACCGACCGAACTTGCGAGATTCGGTTAGCGGGGAAACCGGCCTGCTGGGCGTGCTTACGAACCGCTTCTTCATCGGGCGCCATGTACACGCAGTAGACTCTATTGTCCGTGACAAAACTCTCAACCCACTGAATTTCAGGACCCATCTCTCGCAGAATTCCGCGGGATTTCTGGGATATTGCGTGTAGTTGCCCTGGCGACAGGCTTCCAGCTTCGGGTATGTCTCTTTCGATCACAAATTTTGGCATGGTGGTTTCCCTTGTTTCCTAGTTCTTGCAAATTTGATTTGGAATCTCATCTTTCTTCTTCGACCCACCCGGCATGATGTGGAAAGCGCTCTGTGCCTCCCGAATCTGAGTTCATGAACCCATCTTCCCGGTCGCGGTCGGTCCCATCCCGCAGGCAAATGAGGAGGCGAACGCCAACGTCTTTTCGCGGCGCAGCCTCCCCTATTGTCGCTTCGACGTATACCTACCTCTTAGCCAATACCAGCGGCAGCGTCTGGCGGCCTTGTGACTCCAAAAGAGCTTGCCGCGCCAAGGCCGGGTTGTAAATTAAGACCTTCCCCAGATCTGCGAGCACGAGGGAATACACCTGCATGCGACCATCTTTTTCTTTGAGCAGCAGCGTGTTCCTACGGTTGGTGGTGTCGTTCTGGCCGCAGTTCATCAGAAATACGACCGGGCTACCCGATGCCGTTCTGACAGAAGCCATGACGATGGAACCCGCAGTCGGGATGGTAATCACATAGTCTCCAGGCTGAAGGACGGTTGTGTTCCATTGAATCGGTTGTACCACTGTGAACCTTCCCTCGTATGCGGAAACGCCGGCTTGTGCATGTAAAGAAACGATTGACAAGAGGCCTACGAACAGCGCTGTAACCAAAACTTTACTTCCTGGTACTTTCGAATTCGTCATGGGATTCTCCTTGCATTTGTCATTGAGCCGGGGTTACAGAAAGACCCCGCTTGAGTCGGGGTCTTCCTGGGCAATCTACTCACCTGCGCAGGTGACGTGATTGTTCCAGTCCACGTAGGCGCCCTGAGGATTTGTCCTCCAGGCCCAGACGTGCAGTTCAAAGAACGCGGGAATGTTGAAGCGGTTAGGGCTGTCAACGAATTGGAAGACCTGGCCGTCCAGTACTGGAGGGGTGTTGTTATGAGCGGCCAGCCAGGCGTCTGAAAAGATTATGTACTCGACGCCCACCAGTCGCATGGCGCCGTTGGAAGGCTCGTAGATCAGGGCTTGCGGGGTCGAGACGTCGAGCACACCGTCGAGCAAAGCGCCATTGACATAGTGCACGCCCATGGCCCCATGGTCCGAACCGGTTACGCAGCCGAGGAAAGGCGCGTAGCCGGCCTTGCTGGCGGCATTGACGTCGATGTACTGCTGCGTGGCGGTGCGAACGAGCTGAACAAGAGGGGGCGGGCTGGTAGAGTCTGGTTGCATTTCATGCTGCGCCAAGGCAAAGGACGAGAGTGCCGCGGCAACGAACACCACATACGCCGGGAAGAACACTTTGGTTTTCATTTCATTCTCCTTTATTCTGAGCGCAAATTGAAGACTGCTCCCGATGGGAACTTCTTGTGCTCTATCTCTAACAGCGCAATGACGGAGCAAATCTGATCATGGATTGAAAAAATTCTTTCTCGACGCAGAATCGCTTGCCAGGACCAGGGTCTGAGCGACCTCAGGTTGACTTTCGCTGCGGGCACCGCTACGCTAGCGCGCAACCGCTTGTCTTTTTCTCTTTGAGGCTTCTTCTTGGGGCAGACGTCCACCGACGGAATTACCAAGCTTTTGCAAGGCTGGCGGGGTGGCGACCGAGCCGCGCTCGATGCCCTGGTGCCGGTGGTTTACAAAGAACTGCATCGCCTGGCCCACTGCGAACTGCGCAAGGAGCGTCCCGACCATACCCTGCAGAGCACAGCGCTAGTGCATGAGGCTTATTTTCGGCTGGTCGGGCAGACGCTGCCGCAGTGGGAAAGCCGCACCCATTTTTTTGCCATTGCAGCCCAACTCATGCGGCAGATCCTGGTGGACTACGCTCGCCGCCACCGGGCCTCCAAACGGGGCAGCGGCGCCTGCATGCTTACCCTGGACGATGCCGTGGTCCTGCCCCAGCGCAAAGATGTGGATGTGGTCGCAATCGATGATGCCCTCAACGCGCTTGCTGAGGTCGATCCGCGGCAGAGCCGCATAGTCGAGTTGCGTTTCTTTGCCGGCCTTTCGTTGCAGGAAATTTCTGAGGTGATGGGGATTGCCACCGCGACCGTGCAGCGCGACTGGACCGCCGCCCGTGCCTGGCTGCATCGGGAGATTTCCCGGAGACCGATTCCCGGAGACCCATGACATGAGTTCGGAACGCTGGGAACAAACCAAGGAAATTCTGGAACAAGCGCTGCGGCGCACGCCTCAGGAGCGACCGCCGTATCTCGACTCAGTGTGTGGGGCGGATGCCGATCTGCGCCGCGAAGTGGAATCTTTGATTGCTTCTCACGAGGAGGCCGGAAGCCAGTTTCTGCATGCGGCCGCGCCTGAGGTTCTGAAATTCGCGCCGCCGAGTGCCCTTGCCTCGGGCACGAACGTGGGGTCGTACCAAATTATCGAGTTACTCGGCGCGGGCGGCATGGGAGAAGTTTATCGCGCTAGAGATCCCCGTCTCGACCGTGAGCTTGCCATCAAGGTGCTTTCGCTGGCCCTGTGCTCTCATCCTGAAGCCTTATCGCGTTTTGAACGGGAAGCGCGGTCGGCCTCCTCGCTGAATCATCCGAACATCGTCACGATTTATGAACTCGGGCAATTCAACGACACGCGCTACATCGCGATGGAGTTGGTGAAAGGAGAAACGGTGCGGGCGATGCTTGCATCCGGGCCGATTCCATTTCGCAAGTCGGTCGCGATCGCGGCGCAGATTGCCGACGGTCTAGCCAAAGCGCACGAAATTGGCGTGATTCATCGCGACCTGAAGCCGGAGAACCTGATGGTGTCGGCCGACGGAACGGCGAAGGTGCTGGACTTCGGGCTGGCGAAACTTCTGAAGGCGGAAGCTGCGGCCAGTTCGGATTCGACGACCGCGATCAGCGAGCAGGGAACTGTGATGGGCACGGTCGGCTATATGTCGCCGGAGCAGGCGATGGGCAGCGAGATTGATTTTCATTCCGATCAGTTTTCTTTCGGGTCGGTGCTGTACGAGATGGTTACGGGGTCGCCCGCGTTCCGGAGGAAGACTCACGCGGAGACGATGGCTGCAATTTTGCGCGATGACATAGAGCGGCTGGGCGCGCGAATGCCGCAGGCGCCGGCTCCGTTCATCTGGATCGTCGAGCGCTGTTTGGCGAAAGATCCGAAGCAGCGCTATGGGTCGACGAGGGATTTGGCTCGCGATTTGGCTGCGGTGCGGGACCGGCTGGCCGAGGCTCCTGCGCGAGAGTTGGAGCCGCGCCCTAACAATTTGCCTGTGCCGCGGACTGCATTCATTGGGCGGGAAGCAGAAGCGGTTGCGCTCGGTCAGCTGCTGAGCCGCGAAGATGTGCGGCTGGTGACGCTTACTGGTCCGGGCGGCATTGGGAAGACGCGGCTCGCGCTGCATGTGGCGGGCGAATTGGCTGGACAGTTTCCGGGTGGGGTTTGTTTTGTGCCGCTGTCCGCGGTGGGCGAACCTGGATTGGTTGCTTCCGCGATTGCGCAAGCGGCGGGCGTGGGCGAGACCGGCAACCAGTCGCTGCAGGAAAGTTTGAAGGAGTACGTTGGCGTGCTGAGCCAGCCGATGCTTCTTCTGCTCGACAACTTCGAGCACCTGGTTGCGGCAGCGCCGTTTGTGGCGCAATTGCTAACCGCCGGTGTGAAGCTCAAAGCTGTGGTTACGAGCCAGGCTCCGCTGCATGTTTATGGCGAACACGAATTTCCCGTGCCGCCGCTCGGGCTGGCTGATCCTAAGTCGATTCTGCCGATGGAAATACTTTCGCGCCTTCCGGCGATCGCGTTGTTTGTGGCACGCGCGCAGGCGGTGAAGCACGATTTTGCGCTGACCAAAGAAAACGCGCCTGCGGTCGCAGCGATCTGCGCGCGCCTTGATGGGCTGCCTCTTGCGATTGAACTGGCTGCGGCGCGGATTAAGTTGCTTTCTCCCGCAGCGATGTTGGCGCGGTTGGAAAGTTCTTTGAGCCTGTTGACGGGCGGAGCGCGCGATCTGCCAAGCCGGCAGCAAACTCTGCGCAGCACCGTGGACTGGAGTCACGGCCTGCTCAATGCCGCGGAGCAAACTCTTTTCCGGAGGCTCTCTGTGTTTGCCGGCGGGTGCACGCTGGAAGCTGTGGAAGCGGTGTGCGACGCCAAGGGCGATCTGGGCCTCGACATACTCGATGCGATGGCCTCGATGGTGGATAAGAGTCTGGTGCAGCAAAGTATGGTACAGCAAAGTATAGTGCAGCAGGCGGAGCAGGCCGATCAAGAGGCGCGATTCTTTATGCTCTCGACCATCCGGGAGTATGCTCGCGAACGCCTCGCCGGAAGCGAAGACGAATCTGTTAGTCGCCGGGCGCACGCCGCTTATTACCTTGTGCTTGCCGAAGAGGGATCTCAGGAGACGGCGGCGCATCCGGAATGGCTCGACCGTTTCGAGGTGGAGCATGACAACTTCCGGATGGCTTTGGATTATCTGATCAAAACCGGTAATGCCGAGTGGGGTTTGCGCCTGGGCGCGGCTTTGTTTGGATTTTGGGAAGCGCGAGAGTATCTCTCGGAGGGCCGGGATGCCATTGCGCGGCTGCTCAGGCTGGAAGGGGCAGCGGCGCGTCCGAAACTGCGCGCGCGCCTGGTATTCGCGGGGGGCGTGCTGGCCAGCGAGCAGGGCGATTACGTCATGGCGCCACAAATGTTTAGAGAGAGTCTGCGGTACTCTCTCGATCTGAACGATAACCGCGGGGTTGCGGTAGCGCTCAACGCTTTGGGAGTGAATGCTCGCGACAATGGTGAACTCGGCGAAGCATCCTCGCTCTTCGAGCGATGTGTGGAGATCTGGAAGGGTCTCGGCGATTCTGCCGGCACTGCGCGCGCGCTGAGCAATCTGGCCAGCATGATGAAGTCGCAGGGAGAATATGCGCGCGCCTTCCTGCTGTACGACGAGTGCGTGACGATGTTCAGGCAGGCCGGAGATGAGGCCGGCGTTGCGTGGACGCTGAACTGCCTTGGAGATGTGGCTCGCGAGAAAGCGGACTTTACGGCGGCGCGCTCATTTTGCGAGCAGAGTCTGGCCGCGTTTCGGCAACTGCGGGATGGATGGGGAATGGCCGGCGCGCTTGCCGACTTGGCAGGCCTAAGTTCCGATCAGGGGAATCTTGTTGAAGCGCGGCGGCTTTATGGGCAGAGCATTGAGATGTTCCAGCAACTGGGGCACAAGCGCGGAATTGCACGGGCGCTGGAATGTCTTGCGGTAAGTGCGGCTGCGCAATCGCATGCCGAAGAATCGTTGCATCTGGCGGGGGCCGCTGCTGCGCTGCGCCAACGGCTGGGCGCGCCGCTCACTCCTAACGAGCAGCCCCGGCTGGAGAAGGCTTTGGAATTTGCGCGGCGAAGCCTGGGACATGCCGCGGGGCTGACGGCTTGGATGGAAGGATGGTCGATGCCGGTTGAACAGGCTGTACGCGAGGCGCTGGCCGGCGACGCTGGGATTAAAACTTAGAACCTTGGATTAGTTTGCGGTGTCCGGGTCCATGAGGCTGCGCACGGCCGAGATGCGATTTGCCGGAAAGCCTCCGCGGCGGGCGTGTTCGCGAACTGTTTCTTCGTCCGGCGCCAGGTACACACAATAGACTTTATCGCCGGTGACGTAGGAGTGGAGCCACTTGATTTCCGGTCCCATGTCTTTCAATACGCTTACCGACTTTCTGGCAACTGCCTGCAATTCCGCATCGGATAATTTACCTGCGCCTGGAATTTCGCGCTCGATTACATATTGCGGCATGGGACACCTCACTTCGCGTTTATGGTAGCAGAAGTTTATTGGGAAAGTGAACCCAGCGTGTCGCGCAGCTCGCGGCCTTATGATGGTGCATCGTCGCGTAATTCTGCGGATGGGCGGGCGTAGGCGAAAAGCGGCCTGCTCGTCAATCGTTAGAGTATTATTGTTAGCCATCCGGCGGTGGTCACCGTTCGAGAGCAGAGGTGGGCGAGATGCAGTTTTCCAAATCGACCGCCAGCTTCCAGCTTTCAATTGCCATTGTGACAATTGTCGCAATCGGTTGTTGCCTGGTCCCTGCCGCACACTTGGGCGGGGTTGAGGCGGCTCAGCCAGTGTTTCAGCAAGAAACTCAACTAGCACCCCTGGCCGCGAGGGTACCTGTGCTGATCGAGTTTTTCCCTTCAGCGGAATGCCCCACATGTTCGGCTGTCGATGCCGAGCTCGCCCATATTGAGCGCGAGCAGCCAGTTTCTGCCGCGCAGGTGATTGTGATGAGGGAAAACGCGGACCTCATGGAGGAGGCTGATCCAAACTTTCACTATGCCTCCGAATTATTTTCAGAGCGCCAGCGGGGCTACCAGGAAATATTTATGAAGGACAGCCTCGGCGCAGCACAGGTTGTGGTCAACGGAGCCGTGGTGGCCAAAGGGAGCAGCAATCGGCAAATTGAAGGCGCTATTGCGGAGGCGATCAAAGAGGCAAACGTTACCCCACTTCAGTTTGCAGGAGTTAGGCTCCAATCGCGTTCTGTAGGCTTTACTCTTCGGGATTGCCCAGAAATTTCCCATTACGTAAACGTCATTGCAGCGCTTGTCGATCCGGTGTCCTCCGAGGTGCGAGCCGTTGACGGCAGCGTAGGTCAGCAGGGGCAGTTGAGCGGCCCGCGCAGCTTCGGAATCGTTGGCAGCTCGTTTCGAACAAAAGCTGTGGTTGGAAATCATTTCAGTCTTCCCTTTTACCTGCGAGGGGCCGGTTCCAATTTGCGTGGAGTGGGCACGGCCCTCGAAGGGAAACGTCTCGTCGTCCTTGTGCAGACAAAGCAGGTTGGACCGGTGATAGGAATTGCTTCGTGCACGATTCATCTGGCGACCTCCCAGGCTGCAGGCACTGACCGAGCGTTCCCAGCCGATCCGTGCCCGATCTCGGATTCGCTTTGAACGGATGCAAAGGAGCGGGGTCCGAGAGCATTCTCTCGAAATCCCTCTTGTTCCTCCCACCTTCGTTTGACTGGTGTTCTCAACCCTCCTAAGATGAATTTCCGCGTTTAAAATTTCTATGATTGGGCAGACCATCTCGCATTACCGCATTACCGGCCAGCTTGGCAGCGGCGGGATGGGGATCGTGTACGAGGCGCTGGATCTGGATCTGGGGCGCAAGGTGGCGCTGAAGTTTTTGCCGCCGCAGCTTTCTAGCGACCAGAATGCTCTCGACCGTTTTCTTCTGGAGGCGCGCACTGCCTCGGCGCTGAACCATCCTAATATCTGCACTATTTATGCGGTCGAGAAGGTGCAGCTTGAAAACGTGGGCCAACAGAACAGCGTTCAGCAGTCGTTCATCGCGATGGAGTTGCTCGAGGGCGAGACGCTGGACCGGCGGCTCGGTGCCGGCGCGATGCCGCTGGATCGCTTGCTTGATTGGGTTATCCAGTTGGCGGATGCGCTCGACGCTGCGCATGCCAAGGGAATCATTCATCGCGACATCAAGCCCGCAAATATTTTCATTACGCAGCGTGGGCAGGTGAAGGTGCTGGACTTCGGTCTGGCCAAGCTGGCGCGTCGTGAGATGGAGATGACAACCATCGGAGCGACGCAGGATTCACCGGCGCCGCTAAATCTCACGAGTCCGGGATCGACCGTGGGCACGATTGCGTATATGTCTCCGGAGCAGGCGCGCGGGGAGGAACTCGACACGCGCACCGACTTATTTTCTCTTGGCGTGGTGATCTATCAAATGGCGACTGGACGCTTTCCGTTTACCGGCGCCACTTCTGCTGTTGTGTTCCACGCCATTCTAGAACTTGATCCGATTCCGGCGATGCAGTTGAATTCAGCGCTGCCGCCGAAGCTCGATGAGATTATCGGGAAGGCTCTGGAAAAAGACCGCGACCTGCGCTACCAATCGGCTGCCGATCTTCGCGGCGATCTGAAGCGGTTGAAGCGGGATATAGAGTCGGGCCGAAAAGTTACCCCTTCGGCGGCGGGAATTTCGGAAAGCGGCGCGAGCGCGACGACTTCCGCTCCGGCCACAGTTTCAGTTGCGTCCGGGGCTTCGCACAGTTCCAATCAAACCTCCGCGGTCGTTGCCGCCGCAGGCCGCCACAAGCTGGGGACTGGCTTGTTCGCGCTGGTTGGCCTGGTCGTACTGCTGGCCGCCGGCTACGGCGTTTACTCGCTGATTTCGGGCAAGCACGCGCGCCCCTTCGAGAATTTCTCGGTCACCAAGGTGACCGAAACCGGCGATGCGGTATACGCGGTGATCTCGCCCGACGGCAAGTACATCCTGAGCCTGGTGAGAGCCAAGAGCGACAACGGTCTGGCCAGCCTGTGGCTGCGCAATGTTCCCACCAACAGCATGACGCAAGTGCAGCCTCCGGCCGACGTCTGGTACGCGCAAAGCGCTCTGAGCTTCTCGCCTGACGGCAATTATCTGTATTTTGTGCGCAGCGATCCGGGAACGCCCGCCCTGAAGTTCCTGTATCGCGTGCCGCTGCTGGGCGGCACACCGGAGAAATTGGCCGAGGACGTGGATTCCAGCGTCACGTTTTCCCCGGACGGCCGGAAGTTGGCCTTCCTGCGCTACGGCAATCCCGATCCAGGCAAGTTCCGGCTGATCGTGCGCTCCGTCGATAATGGCCAAGAGACCGTGCTCGCCAGCGGTCCGAACAGCCAGGGACTTTCCGATCCCGCATGGTCACCCGACGGCGAGACGATTCTGTGTGTCGTATCTCAGCCCAGCGATGCTGTGGGCGGATTGACGGCGGTGGACGTAAAAGCCGGGCAGCAACATTTGTTCCTGAGTTCCGCCGACTATGTCCTCTCGCCTGCCTGGATGCCGGATGGCCACGGCCTGCTGCTTCTGGATGTTGGTTCTGCTTCGAATTTCACACGACCACAAATCGTCTTCGCCTCCTACCCGGAAGGAAAGCTGAGTCCGGTTACGCGCGATACCAACAGCTATTCCTCCCTGAGCGTGGGCTCAAACGGCCAGGTGCTGGCCACCGTGCTTCAAGAAGACCATTGGAACCTCTCGATGATGTCAGCCACGCTGGACGCGGTCGAGGCACGGCCCATTGGTCCGGCAAACCCCACAACTAACTTCACCTGGACACACGATGGCCGGTTGGTCTACGACAAAGACGGCACTTTGAGTTGGATCAATCCGGATTCGGGGGCCAAGGGCGTGTTCCCGACTGAGCCAGACTCGACCAGCGGCGATCCCTCGGCATGCTCGGACGGCCGCTATCTCGTCTTCGATCACCACACCCGCGCGGCCAACGGCAGCCGGAACATCTGGCGCGCCGATGCCAGCGGTGGAAACCTCAAGCAACTTTCGAATGGGAAGCTCGCCGCGTATCCGGTGTGTTCTCCGGATGGGCGATGGGTTTATTACCTCGATCTCACGACCGGACATGTGATGCGGGTTCCCATTGATGGCGGGGCGTCGCAACAGGTCTCCGACTTGCCCGCCCGTCAATTCGACATTTCTCCCGACGGCAGCACGCTTGCATTTGCGACCATCGATCACGCGAATGGTCATGAGGAAAAACTGGCGGTGGTCGAAGCCGACACGGGTAAAGTTCGCACGTTGCTCAAGTGCGACAAGACTACGTTCGAGCTGATTCGGTACACGCCCGACGGCAAGGCGCTGGTTTACGTCTTCCGTGAGAAAGGCGTCGAGAACCTGTGGCAACAACCTCTGGATGGTTCGCCGGGAAAGCAGCTTACCTCATTCAAGTCGGAACACATCTACGACTTCCACTGGTCCTTCGATGGCAGCCGGCTGGCGCTGGTGCAGGGGCATACCGATTCCGATGTCGTGCTGATGAGGGACGCGAAGAATTGAGCGATTGAGTGATCGGGCCATTGAGTGATTGGAAATCGGATTTCGACGCCGCTGTGATTTTCAATCGCTCAATGACCCAATCGCCCAATCTCTCAATAAAAAAGGCGGCCATCGCTGGCCGCCTTAATTCGAATTGTTAGCTGCGAAGTGGTTTATGCACCCTTCACGTTCTCGGCCTGCCAGCCCTTGGGGCCTTTGACCACGTCAAACTGCACTTGCTGACCTTCCTGGAGGCTGCGAAATCCGCTGGCCTGAATGGCGGAGAAATGCACGAATACATCCTCACCGTTCTGGCGGCTGATGAAACCGTAGCCCTTGGCGTCGTTAAACCACTTCACTGTTCCTGTTTCCATGGTGATGCTTTGTTCCTTTTTGTTGATGTAGCGCTGAAACTTTGGAAGGCTTCTTCTGCAGGCAGGTCACGCGCTGGTTAGCGGAGAAACTGGGTACTGCGAAAGAATTCTAAAGTCAAACGCAAATAAATTTTAAGAGAATTGCCCTAAAAAAGCTACAACATTTCTTTACGTACAGATATAAGTGCGTTATAGATCAATCATTTAGGGGATGGTGGCCGCGTGCAGAGCGTCCCTTGGATTTGCCAGTTAGACGGGAAAAGATACATCATCTAGACATGGATTTTCGAAAGCTGCTGATTTTCATTGTGGTTGCGATTCCGGCTTGGGCGGGGATCGTTGAAGACGTGCGCACGACGCTGGCGCAGAATAACTTTTCTGCCGCTGAGGCGCAACTGAGTTCTTACCGCGGCAAGAATGGCGTTACGCCTGAGTATGTCGAGGCCTACTCGTGGATGGGGCGCGCCGCCCTCAGCGCTCGCGACTACGATCACGCGGCGGCGTACGCGAAACAGACCAAGGTGCTTGCGCTGGAACAATTAAAGCAGCGCCCGCTCGATGCTGAAACTCACTTGCCGCTTGCCCTGGGTGCGGCGATCGAAGTTGAGTCCCAGGTGTTGGCGGCTCGCGGAAAGCGTACCGAGGCCGTCGCCGTTCTGCAGGCGGCGTTGAAGACTTATGGCACGACTTCGATCCGCGCTCGATTGCAGAAGAATCTGAACCTGCTGTCTTTCGAAGGCAAGGTGGCGCCCGCGCTCAAGGGCGGCGAGCAGTTTCTTGGCTCGAAGCCGCCCGTGTTGGCCGAGCTTAAGGGCTCGCCCGTGCTGCTTTTTTTCTGGGCGCACTGGTGTGGAGACTGTAAAGCGGAGGCGCCCATCATCACGCAACTGCGGACAGAGTACGCAGCTAAGGGATTGACCGTGCTTGGCCCCACCCGGCTCTACGGCTACACCGCGCAGATTGAGAACGCTGCGCCTAACGACGAACTTGCCTACATTGACGCGGTGCGCCATCGCTTCTATGGCGGGCTGCTCGATATGCCGGTTCCTATCAGCAAATACAACTTTGATGTTTACGGGGCTTCGACTACGCCTACGCTTGTGCTGGTTGATCGAACGGGCAAGGTGGCCATGTATCATCCCGGGGCGTTGCCTTATGACCAGCTTAAGGCGGAGATTGAGAAAGTCGTGGCGCGCTAGCCGCGATTTCTAAATATCGCTACTTGCGGTAACTCTTCTGGTTAAGCGCAGCCGAAGTTAGCGAAAGCCCGGAGGAGGTGAGCCATAACGGCGCTTACGCTTTACGTCGAAGGGGTCGACGAAGTGCATAATCAGAGCAAGGCCAGCAAACAGGAACGGGAGCGCCACCCAGATTGTCACATTCAGGCGGTGTTCCCATCCGTTCATGTAGGTGTAATAGCCATGGTTGTTGAGGGCATAAACCCGCCCCTCGGCTGGACTGGGCCTGGTTGGCATATCGGGCCACCAGTACATAGAAAAGCTAACAAGGAAAAAAGCCGCATAGGCTAGCGCCAAGGTGACCATCACGACTTTCCAGAAGAGGCGCATCCTCAATATCCAACGTGATGACCATTGTGCTGGCTTCTGCCGCCTAGTGCCAGTTACGTCGGTTCCACTTCCCTGAGCGCTCCGGTCTTCACGTCGTAAATGAATCCACGCACCGGGATGTGCTGGGGAATCCACGGGTGTGATTTCACTTTTCTTACCTGCTCGCGCAGGTTCGCCTCTAGATCATCGAAGGCATAGAAGTGCGCGGGCTCGCTGGCGATTGCATTCATTTTACTGGTGAGGTGCGCGCGTAGTTCGTATTCCTTCACGCGCAGCAGGCCGCAGTCGGTGTGGTTGACGATGATGAACTCCTGCGTGTCGAGCAGGTGATGGGAGACAATCAGCGAGCGGATCGCGTCTTCGGTGGCAATGCCGCCGGCGTTGCGGATCATGTGGGCGTCGCCGGGTTTTAATCCCAGGCAGCGCTCGAACAGGATTCTGGAATCCATGCAGGCCAGGACCGCTAGGCGCCGCTTCGGCTGGACAGCCAGGTCTCCAAGGTTAAAGTTTTTTACAAATTGCTGGTTGGCTAAAAGAAGTTCGTCGGCGACTGACAATTGTTTATTCCTCTGGTTCGATATGTTCGGGCCTCGTGCGTACTTCAGCCTTCGGCCGCTGGTTGTTCTTCCAGTTTAACCGCTACAATCGCCCGGTGAACCTTGACGATACGATTGTTGCTATTGCGACGCCACCGGGGCGCGGCGGGATAGGAGTAGTGCGGCTTGCTGGAGCGCGGGCGCGTGAGACCGCGGAGCCGATGCTGCGGCTGAGGCACGAGCTTGAGCCGGGACGTGCTGTGTTTGGGGAATTGATCGAGCCGGAACGGAGGGCGACGACGGATACTGAGGAAGTCAAAGCCCCCACCCTAACCGCAAAAACCGCGGTTAGGATGGGGCACCCTCCAAGTCCCACCTGTGACGTGAGTCAGCGCATTGACGAGGTTGTGGTCACTTATTTTGCCAAGCCACATTCCTATACCACTGACGACATCGTGGAAATCTCTGCGCACGGGTCTCCAGTGGTGCTGCGGCATATTGTCGAAATGTGCGTGGCCGCGGGGGCTCGACTGGCTGAGCCCGGAGAGTTCACTATGCGCGCCTTTCTCAACGGCCGCATCGATCTTACGCAGGCGGAAGCGGTTCGCGACTTGATCGACTCGCAAACGCTTTACCAGGCGAAGATCGCGGCGCAGCAGCTCGAAGGAGCTCTGTCGCGGCGCTTGCAGCCGGTGAAACAGAAGCTGGTGGAGCTGATCGCCGTGCTTGAGGCAGGCATTGACTTTGCAGAAGACGATGTTTCCGTGCTGCCCGATGCGGCCATTGTTGAACGCATCGCAGCGGTGCGCGAGCCGCTCGAACAGCTTGCCGCTTCGTTCGCTTACGGCAAGATCGTGCAGGAGGGGCTGACGCTGGCCATCGTCGGGCGGCCGAATGTTGGCAAGTCAAGCCTGTTCAATCGCCTAGTCGAACGCGAGCGCGCCATCGTTACTGCGACTCCTGGCACCACTCGCGATCTGGTCAGCGAAACCGTCGCCATTGGCGGCATTCCGATCCGGCTCGTCGACACGGCGGGAATCCGGCAGGCGCTGGACGAAGCGGAAGCGATCGGCATTCGCAAATCCATGGAAGCATTGGCGGATGCCGACTTAGTCTTGATCGTGCTCGACGCGTCACAGCCAGCGACGGCGGAGGATGAAGAGCTTACGCGGCACACCGCGGGACGCCCGAGCATCGTGGTTGGAAACAAGTGCGACCTTGAAGGCAGTGCTCCGTGGTCAGCGGTCAGTGATCAGTCCATAGTTCCGGTGGTTCTCGCTTCTGCTCTTACAGGCGAGGGCATTGCTGAACTGCGCCGCGAGATTTTACGTCACATTGGCGGCGAAACTGGGGCGCAAGCCGAAGCTGGGTTTCTTACGAACGTCCGCCATCAGGGTCTGGTGAAAGACTCGCTGGCCGCGCTCGATACCGCTACTGGAGCCGTTGCGGCCAAAGTCCCGCACGAGATGCTGCTGCTCGATCTCTACAACGCGCTGCGGCCGCTTGATGCCGTCACCGGGGCCACCACGACGGACGACATCCTCAATCTGATCTTCAGTAAATTCTGCATCGGAAAATAAATTCGCGCGATGGATCAGGCTTCCTGAATGGCTTGCCCGGCGCGGGCGGCGATTAGGCGCGCGACTTTTTTCGGGCGGAAAAATGTGTAAGACGAGAATCGGGCTTCGCTTCCGTCTGTTCCCAGAACCCAGTACTGTTGCGCGTTGCCCACGCGTTTGTGCTTGATTGCGGCGATCTGGTCCCAGGTTAGAAACAGGTTTGAAGGCTGCTTCTTTGTGCCGAGGTTGAAGTCCGCGCCGCGGCTATCGAGCTTCACCCGGTAGTCCGCCATTTTGCGGCCCAGCTTCCACAGCCACGGGCACATGAGACCCATAGACAAGGCGGCTAGAGCCCATTGGAGGGCGGCAAATCCTCTCGCAACACTGAGAGCGCTGAGCGGAATAATCTGCGAAATCACGCCGAAGAACATGAGAACGGCGAAGGTCGCGGCAACCATGCTGCCGAACAGGGTGAGGCCGATCAGGATGCGGCTATTGCGCAGGACCATGGCGTGAGCGCGATTGGTCGCGATTTGAGAATTGATACCCGCGCCCGGTCCTGAACTCGGAAACCCTGAATTCGGAAAACCTGGATCCGGAAACTCTGTGGGACTCATTGGCACAGCCTCTTCATGGACTCAACGTGATCGCTGCGGAGCATCGCCACCCCGCACATCGGAGGAAGCCGCGCCAATCGATCAGATTGCAATCTATCAGAAGGTGCTGTGCCGCGCTACGCCACGCCCCGCGCTTTGATGACGGGCGTGATCGGGTTTTCCACCCCCGGTGTTGGACGCTCGGAATCCTTGACGATGCGTGCTGCCAGCGGCTTCAGCCACAGCAATGCCATGAACGCAGCAACCAAGTCGCAGGCAATCATCGCCCAGAAGACTTTGGTCCAGGAGCCGGTCCTTTCAAACAGCCAGGCGGCACCGGGAGCCGCGAACAGCGTGGCCAAGCCCTTCGCTGTGTAAACGATGCCGTAATTGGTGGTGGCCCATTTTCTCCCGTAGAGGTCGGCGGTGATCGAAGGGAACAACGAGTAGATATTGCCCCAGGCAAAGAAACACAGGCCGGAGAGCGCAATGAACCAGATCGGGCGGCTGATCAGCTGCAGAAGAGCGAACACGGCAATCGCTTCCAAAATGAATGAGATGAATAACGCGTTCTCGCGGCCGATATGATCGGAGATCCATCCCCAGAACGGCCGAGTCAGACCGTTTAAGATGCGGTCAAGCTCAATGGCAAGCACGAGCGCACTCATGCCAAACGCCACGATAATTTTATCGACGTGGTAAGACACCGCCATGGGGCTGAGCTGCACAGTCACCACGATGCCGCCGAAGGCCAGCATCGTCATCATCAAGTAAACGACGTAAAACGAGGGTTGGCAGAGCATCTCCCATGGCGTCAGGTCGATGGCCGATACCGTTAACTTGGATTTGATTTTCGCTTCTTTCTCTTTCCATCCCGGTGGTGTCCATCCCGCTGGTGGCTTAGCGAGGAATAAGGCTGCGGCTAAAACAACAACGCCTTGGATAGCTCCCCAAAAGATGAACGTGTGCTGGTAGCCAGAAGCTTTCAGCATGTTGGAAATTGGAATAATCGTCAGAGCCGTTCCAACGCCATAGGCGCCCGCAGTCAGTCCGACGCACAAGCCGCGATAATCCGGGAACCACTTCAAGGCGTTGCCGATCGTTCCGCCATAAACCATTCCGGCGCCCACGCCAGCTAATCCATACCAGAAGTACAAGCCGCCGAGAGTCTCAGACTGGCCAGAGCCTATCCAGCCTAAGCCCACGGCGATCGCGCCCACGCCGAGCATCAGGCGCGGCCCGACGCGGTCGACCAGATAGCCTTCGAATGGTACGAGCCAGGTCTCAAGCGCGATGAACAGCGTGATCGTCCATTGCACATCGACCAGCGTGGCATGCAGGTGGGATTGAATGGGTTTGGTAAAGACGGTCCAGGCATATTGCAGGTTGGCGACCGCCATCATGGCGAAGATGCCTGCGACTAACTGGATCCAGCGGTTCGGAATTCGGGAGGGATGGATCAGAGACTCTGGAGTTGCCGTGGATGCAGCCATTCTTTGGATCTCCGTGACGGCGCGTTTAACGTGGAGCGCTACTGCCGGAACTACAGGGTCCGGCATAGTCGTACGACTGCACCCATGCGGGCGTGAACTCGAGAATCTTTGGTTCGATAAAGGTGTCCTGTATACTGGTCCACTCATCGAACCACTTGTCGGATACGGAATTTAACACGCTTATTTCGGGCTGTCAATGGCCAGAAAACCCTTGTGGAGAGCCGCATCCGGCCGCTTGAGCGCGGACATTAGCGGGAAGAGTTAGGGGACGCTATTTTATGGATGACAGCCTTCGGGCTCAGATCGAGACTTACCTCACCCGCCTCGGAGGTTTGATCAGCCGCGGGCGTCAGCTTCAGGACAAATTGGCGGTCGACCCCTCGAACCCCTCGATCATTGCGGAGACTCGCGCCTGGCAGGAAGATTGCGGGGTGACGATCAATCAACTATCTGGAGGCAGCAAAGCGCATTGGCTTGCGCGTTCGTTCAGCCAGGGGTTTCTGATGCGTTCAGTCGACGGGAATGCGGCCGAAGGCGCGGCGCCTGCCGAGATCGTCACGCGGCTGCTTGGCGTGCTTGAGCAGGCTGTTGCCTCGCTCACTCAGACGGGAGAAGGAGCCGTCATTTCTGCATCTTCGGCGCAGCCGCCTCCGCGCCGGTTTGAATTCGTTCACAACGTCGAACTGCGGCCGGTGGTCGAGCAGGCTTTCATCGATAGCCGTCGCGCGCTCGAGCACGGAGAGTATGACCTGGCGATGCGCACTTCGTGCGGAATCCTCGAAGCTATAGTGACTGATGCGCTGGAGCACAAGGGACTGAGCGCGCTGATCGATTCAGGAGCGCCAGCAGACAAGATTGCCGATTGGTCGTTTGAGACACGGCTTACCGTTGCGGAGCGCGCGGGATTGATTCGTGGTGGATGCGCGCGCCTGCCGGCTGTGGCGCGGGCTTATCGCGATGAGGCTGACGCGGATTCGAGCGTGGAGATTTCTGAGCGCGACGCCCGAACAACCGGGCAGGTGCTGAATGTTGTTATGAGGGATTTGGATCCGGGGCGGTGATCTTTCGCTCCGTTAATCTTCCAGATCCTGGCGGAAAACTGGCTGTGAGGGATCGAGGCTTCCATCAATCACGGCCACGAGCAGGTTGCCGTAGGCGTTCGTGGCTTCGGGCAGCGAGGCGTAACCGCGCTCCCTTTGAAGCGCGCCGCTTTCAGAATAGACGAGTGTGAAATAACGGCCGGAGGAATACTGCAGTTCGAGCAACTTGTTCGGCATGTCGGGATCGCCTTCTTGTCCCAGCACATCCATTAAAGCCACAGTCCAATGGCGGCCTTTGGGGTCGGTGACGACCTCGCGCTCAACGAACTGCCACTCGTCCATGCTCCACAACGGCATATTTATTCCAGCAACTGCGCCAGCGCTCTTGCAACCTGAGTCCCGGTGAATGGTTTTGGAACCAGCAACACTTTTTGCGCTTTTCTGGAACGCAAGCTGACATCCGCTTTTTCCGGAGTGTCGCTGATGATTACGACCGGAAGTTCGGCGTGACTGGGATGGCTGCGCACGCTGTCGAAGAGCGCCTCGCTCATCTCGAAGGCGGAGCAGTCGAGCACGAGCGCGTCGGCGCGCTGCTCCTGAATCAACTCGTTGACTGCCGTGCTGTATCCCGCCGAGAGCACCGCATAGCCGAGATCGCTCAGCGAAAAGGTGAGTAGCTCGGCGATCTCCGGCGTGTCGTCGATGAGCAGGATGCGGCGCAATCGCGGGCTACTTCTTGCCGGGCCCGGTGCCGGGCAGTCGAGGCTTCTTGGCCGCGCACGGTTCCAGATCCATGACCCATATGCGCCCGCCGGCAGTGTAGTAAGCGCGTTGATCGTTCTCGATCATCGCACCCCAAGCCTCCAGCGTGCGCATGGCAAATGTGAAGCCTTCGAAGTTGTTGCGCGCGTGATCTAGCACTTCGTTGGTGTGCCAGTTGTTGGTGAGAATCGCGTCCCCCGGGTGCACGCGCAGCACAGTGTAAAAGCGATCGTAAGCCGCTTCCGGCCGCACGTCGCGCGTGGCGCCGCGCTTCTTGCCCTCAGTGACTATGTAACTTTCCTGTCCTTCGGGCTCGACTTCCGGGTCACCAGGATTAGTAGTGGTCGTTTCCTTGATCATACGGTCTCCGCTACGGCCGTGGCTTCTGCTGCCGAGGCCATGTTGACAAGGTTTTTCGCATCCGCGGCGTGGATCAATGCCTCGGGCAGTTCGACTCCCATCATGCGCCATTGCTCGTTGGCGAATTTCTGCAAGGTGGCGATGTGCTCGGCGTGAAGATGGCCGAAGCGTCCTTGCAACTTCAGGTACTCGGATACCGGGCGCATGCTCGCGGGACGGAAGCTGTAATCGAAAGCGCGCTTCTCAGGATTCCACTCCCACATAGGATAGAGCCCGCATTCGACGACCAGTCGGCCGAGATCGATCGAGCGCGGCGTCTCGTAGACGAAGCCCTTCTGGCAGGGCGTGTAGACCATCAGGTACGCGGCGCCTTTGTGATTGAGTCCCTTGCGAACTTTGTTCATCAAGTCGATGGGATAGCCCACGCTCGCGGTCGCCACGTAACAGTGCGGATGGCCAGCCGCCATCATGCGCGCGAGATCTTTGGGGAACAGTTTTTTGCCTTCTGGAACTAGCGGGCCGGGAGGCGAAAAGGTTGTCATGCCGCCATAGGGCGTGCGCGACGACGCCTGGATGCCGGTGTTTGCGTATTGCTCGTTGTCGTAGCAGATAATCAGGCAATCGTGATTGCGATAGAGCGCGCCGGAAATCGACGCGAGGCCGATATCGGACGCGCTGCCGTCGCCGGCCTCACAAATAATATTTGGGAACTTGCCCTTCCACTTGCCCTTGCGGATCATGGCTTCATACGCCGCCGCCACGCCCGCTGTAAAGCTGCCGGCGCTTCCGATCTGCGTGTGCGCCCACGGCACGTTGTAAGGCGTGCACAAGTACGAACTGTTCGCGACATACATGCAGCCGGTCGGTCCGACGAGGATGGTGTTGTCGCCGGCGGCTTTGCTCGTCATCCGGTATTGGATGGACGGGCCGCAACCCGCACAAGTGCGGTGACCGGGGACAAACGGCTCGCTCGACGGTAGTTCAGGGTTAAAGAAACGCGCTCCCTGGTTCGGGCTGCCGAGAATCGGCAGCAGCTGCCGTTCAACTTCTATGGTTGCCATATGAATTCTCCAATCGCGGGCCTAAGACCCTGAACTCTTATTCTTCGAACCCAACCCAGTGGGTGCGCTTTTCGATCTTCCCACGCCGCTGCGCATCCAGCATTTTTTCCGTCATCCAATAAAATTCTTTCAACACGATGGCCTCACCGCCCATGCCAGCCATGAATGACATCACGAGCGGCCGCTGCTGGCTTTCATAGAGAGCGGCGGTGACCTCGCCATACAGCACGCCACCGCTGCTGACGCTGCCGAGGCCCATGTTGGTCTCGATCACGCCGACTACTTTGAACTTGCTGAGAACTTCGCGCACGCGCTCGGTCGGATACGGCCTGATGGTTCGCAGCCGTACCAAGCCGACTTTCAAGCCGCGGTCGCGCATGTGCTGAATTGCGAACCGCGCTGTCACTGCATGGGCGCCTTGCAGGAAAAAAACCACTTCGGCGTCATCGGTCATGAACTCTTCGATCCACGGATCGTATCTCCGGCCGAAGATCTGCGCGAACTCTTCGTGCGCCTGCTCAATCACGGCCATGGACTCTTCCATGGCGCGCGCACGCTCGAGCTGCAGCGGCGGACCCTGCTCGGGCATGATCTGCGGGCCGTGCGACACAGGGTGCCGCGGATCGAGCGGGTACGGATGCTTGTACGGCGGCAGGAATTCGTTCACCTGGCCCTGGTCGGGCAATTCAACGTCACCCGTGATGTGCGAGACGAAGAAACCATCCTGACAAACCATCTGGGGCAGAAGCACGCGCGGGTCTTCGCCGATGCGGTAAGCGATGATGTGGTTATCGAACGCTTCCTGCGCATCGCAGGACCAACCCATGATCCATCCCATGTCGCGCGTCGAGAGCGCGTCGGTGTGCTCGGAGCCGAAGTCGCCCGGAGGATCGAGCGTGCGGTCGGCGATCATCATCTGCACCGGCATGCGGCTGCCGGAGATCGGCGAATAAAGTTCGTAGGCGAACTGCACGCCGACTCCCGAGCTGCCGGTGAAGACGCGCGCGCCGCTCGACGAAGCTCCATGCGAGATGCTCAACTGCGAGTGCTCGCTGTCGGCGACAATATATTCGGCATCGAGTTCGCCGTTCGCAACCATCTGCGCAAGGGCCATCATCGTCGCCGTGTAAGGCCGAATGGGGTATGCCGCAATCACATCGACGTCGGCATATTTTGCGGCCTGCGCCGCGGCGACGCAGCCGTTGATTCGAACTGTTTTCTTTTTTCCTGCTGTAGCCGTTGCCATATTCACTCCGATTTTAAATGTTCTTTGCGGGCCGGTCTCCGAGGTTCATCAGTTCTTGCGCCTGCCGTCCATGCAATCCCGGCGAGATCGCGAACGCGGTATCCATTCGAACTACGCCAGTATCGAAGTCCAGCTCGGGCACGCCTTCAAGGCAGCCAGTTGGACACTCTTCGATGCATACGCGGCAACCCTTACAGTAGTCGACGAGAATCTTGTAAAGGCCGTTCGACCGCTCTGGGCGCGCGATGCACGGCTCGGGACAAACGAGATAACAGTTGTCGCAGGCATTACAGGTGCCGCAACTGAAACAGCGTCCGGCCTCCTCGACTGCCTGCTCTTCCGAAAATGCCTGGATCACTTCGTCCTGCGTCTTGCGTCGGCTGGTTGGCGGCAGAAGTTCCTGCTGCACGCGCGGGAAGTGCGGGAAGTACGTCATGTTCATGCGATTCAAATCGAAGATGACGTCGACGGGGATGGTGCGGGTCTGCAGCTTTTCACCGCGCATCACCTTATCCAGATTGAAGGCGACGCGCTTGCCATCGCCGACTGCGTTGACGACCATCAACGGCTGACCTGCACCGAGTTGCACGATGTCGCCTGCGGCAAAAAAGTTCGTGTCGCCGAGGCGTCCGAACTTGTCGATCTTGATGGTGCCGCGCTCGGTCTTGAATTCAGCGGGCAACCATGCGAGCGACGAATGCTGACCGACAGCGATAATCACGTTATCAACGGCGAAGCGCTGAGCGGGAGCCTGCCGATCGACTGTGATCGGCGAAGCATTGATTGCTCCAGAAAATTTCGCCGGATGCAGTTGCAGAGCCTCAACCTTGCCTTCACCAATTACCGCGGTGACGGCCAGGCCGTGCAGCAGTTCCACGCCCTCTTCCATCATGTCGTGCAGGTCTTCGGGGACACACGGCAACTCTTGAGGGTTGCCTTCCACCGTGATCATCGTTACTTCAACCGCGCCTTGGCGCAGCGCTTCGCGGGCGCAATCGATAGCAGTGTTTCCTCCGCCGATCACGGCGACGCGAGCGCCGATCTTTACCTTGGACGTTCCCATGCCGATATCGCGCAGGAAGGGAAGTCCGTAAAGGACGCCGGTTTTATTTTCGCCTTCGGCTTTCACGCTGTTCGGTTCGGTGAGTCCAACGGCCAGCACGCAGGCGTCGTAATTCTTTTTCAGGTCGTCCCAGGTAACGTCCTTGCCGACTTCTACGTTGGTCTTGATTGTGATGCCAAGTTGTTCGAGGCGCTCGATCTCGCGATCGAGAACGTCTTGAGGAAGAACCCAGTCGGGAATGCCGCCGCGATTGAGACCGCCGGCCTTCGGAGATTTCTCCAGGATCGTCACTGCATAGCCGAGCCGCGCGAGTTGATACGCGGCGCTGTGTCCGGCGGGACCCGAACCAACGACCGCGACTTTCTTGCCGTTCGATTTTCCGGCTTTGACGACATCGTTGGTGAGCGCTTGTCCCAGATCGCCGAGAAAGCGCTCGACTGCGCGAATCGAAATCGCCTCATCGTACTTCCCGCGATTGCAAGCCTGCTCGCACGGGTGGTAACACACGCGGCCCGTGACCGAAGGGAACGGCATGTCTTCCTTGATGAGCGCGTAGGCGTCCAGATATTTGCCGCGCTTCACCAAGTCGAGATAGCCCTGAATTTTTTCGTTGGTTCCGCAAGCGTTGTTGCAGGGTGGAAGCTTGTCGCGATACACCGGCCGGATGGCGCGCCAGTTGCCGGTTGGGAACAGGTCTTGGCCTTTTTCCTGCGAGGGTGCTGGAGTGATCCCGGCGAATGGGACTTTAAGCCAATCGGGGATGTGTGTGTTTTTTGTCGACATGTAATCCTTCCTAAACGGCCACTGGATTCAGCGGCATGATCTGTAAGTGTTCGAGTGCCATATGAAATGCGGTCTTGTTCGCGATCATGGGCTCGATGGTTTCCACCTTCACGATGCCCGTAGTCTTGACGACCGCGGCGATGAGCGGAGCAGCGATATCGGGCGCAATCGATTTGTTGCGCTCGGCGGCGCCTTCGGTCGAAAGACGGTCGAGACCAAGTTCGCCCAGTCGGTAGTAGAGCCATTTGTGATCGGCTAAATGCGCGGCATCGACGCAGACAAGTTGCGCAAGCCGCTCCGCGCCGGGCACGAAGCGAATCATGTAATCGGGCGTGTAATGCGTGTTGATCACCAGCGTTCCGCCCGGAGGCATGCCGCGCATGTAATCCCAACCCTTGACCATGGTGCCTTCGACGAGAACGACGATGTTGGGGTGGTCGTTTTCGTAAGTCAGTTCGTTCTCGAGGATCTGATCGCTCACGCGGCAATATTTGCGCGTGGGAGCGTTCGTGCGGTCGGGATTATCAACGTAGTTTTCCATCGCCTGCGCGTACTTGCCCTCGATGCGGGCGGACGCGGAAATGGAATTGACGATGTCGCGGCCTTCTTTGTCCATGATGATGCCGCGCGTCCAAACTGTGAGTTCCGTGTAAGCCATAATCAAACCTCGTCGTTACAAAGTTGCTTAGAACTTTACTTAGTCAGATCCATCTGGGCACAAAGCCGCAGTCTTATCGGCCAAAGCGCTCGCTGATTTCAATTGCTCGTGATCACAATGCTCTGGATCGAGAACCGCCAGGAAATCGTTTCGCAAAACCGTGAAGGGCGCGCGACGGCGGCCATTCTGAAATTCTACGATTGCAGAGAGCGTCGCCTTCTTGCACAGGCTTTCGATGTCGGCGCCCGTGCAGCCATCCATTCGGACGGCGAATTCTTCGAAATCGACATCGGGCGCGAGCGGTACACGGCGGCAACAAAGCCGCATGATTGTCGCGCGCTCTTCCGCGCTGGGCTTGGCGAACGGGAGTATATAGTCGAAGCGCCCGCTTCGCAACAGCGCTGGGTCGATGCGCTCGGCACGATTGGTCGCCGCCAGCAGGATCACGCCTTTGACATCGCGCAAGTTGTCGATCTCACGCAGAAGCTGGCTGAGAATTCTTTGATATATATCACTGCCGAATTGATCGGAGCCGAACTTCGGAGCGATCGCGTCAATCGTGTCGAAGAACAGGATGCAGGGCGCGGTCCGTCTCGCCTTCTTGAAAACTTCACGCAGCGCTCGTTCGGATTCGCCCAACCACTTCGAATACAGTTGCGGACCGTCGATAGCGATGAGCGGAACTTGTTTTTCACCGGAGAGAGCGCGCGCCATCGCCGTCTTTCCGGTGCCCGAAGGGCCGGCGAACAAGATGCCGCGGGGCGGAGCGAGGCCAACCTGCTCGTAAATCTCATCGTGCATGTGCGAGTGCTCGATTACGCCGTCGAGCAAGCGCTTCACCTGGTTGAGACCCCCGATGGATGCGAACGTCGAACTGCTCTTCTCGATAAAAAATTCGCGGGTCGCGCTGGGCTCGACTTCTTTTAAGCCGGCGAGAAAATCTTCGCGCGTGACCTGAAGCGACGCGAGATCAGCAGAGGCAGCGCCGTCTGCTGCGAACGGAACGGCTGAGAGAAAGCCGCGCAACGCAATCATGCCAACTTCCTGGCCGAGCGCCTCGAGATCGGCTCCGACGAATCCGTGAGTATGCTCTGCGATCTCATAGAGGTCGACGTCGGGCGCCAGCGGCATGGCCCGCGTGTGGATTCTTAGAATTTGCAGCCGGGCTTGCGTGTTGGGAACGCCGATTTCTATTTCGCGATCGAAGCGGCCCGGACGGCGTAGCGCCGGATCCAAAACTTCGGGAATATTTGTCGCGCCGATTACGATGACCTGGCCGCGAGCGACAAAACCATCCATCAAACTGAGAAGCTGAGCCACGACACGCTTCTCTACTTCGCCCGCCACATCGGTGCGCTTGGGGGCGACGGCATCGATCTCGTCGATGAAGAGAATCGCGGGGGCGTGCCGTGCCGCTTCCTCGAACACCTCGCGGAGTTTAGCTTCACTCTCTCCGTAAAACTTGCGCATGATCTCAGGGCCGTTGAGGTGAATGAAGTGCACACGGCTTTCGGCCGCGACGGCGCGAGCCAGCAGGGTCTTGCCTGTGCCCGGCGGCCCGTACAACAGCACGCCCTTGGGCGCGAGAATTCCCAGGCGCTCGAAGATGCGCGAATGCTTCAGCGGCAGTTCGACCATTTCCCGCACTCTTGCGACTTCACGCTCCAGCCCACCGATGTCTTCGTAGGAAACTGACGGCGCGCGTGCCGCCGTTTGCTCGCCTTCGACAACGCGAATGTCGGTACGCGGCCCGATCACTACAGGACCCGACGGAATCGTGCGCACGACCTGGAAGTTCACCGCTTTAGCAAACGTTGGAACACGCACGACCGAGCCCGCAATGACCGGCACATCCAAAAGATCTTCGAGCATGCGGTCGGGTGCGATAGTCGCGGGCGCGGCTCCTATCCACAGCGGGGCGAGGCGCACGGCGACGGCCTGCTCACGCTCGATCAGCGCTACCGTCACTTGTTCCTGTAATCCGGCACTGCAGTTGCTGCGGATCGTGCCGTCGATCTGAATCATGCCTTCGTGTTGTTCGTCAGAAACATCGACTCGCGCGACGCCCAGCGTTCCGCCGGTGATTTTCAGTACGTCGCCAGCCCGGGCACCGAGTCGCCGCAGATCGGCCGGCGCCAGCCGCGCGATGGCGTGACCCACATCTTCGACGCGCGACTCAGCCACGCGGAGCGTGAGCATTGCGCTGGAAGGCGTTGGAGTGGTTTCCGTCATGGCGTGACCAGCAACCTGCTTTTGGCGGGCGAATGCATCGACGAGCGTCACCGTGTTCTGCTTCTCCATTTGATCTACGTTGATCGATCTAAGTTGATCTATGCGGGACGCATTCGTGGCACTTCAAAACTTATCAAGCACGATCTCTTCAACGTCTTCAATATGTCGCCGCATCGCTGCTTTTGCAGCCTCGGCATCGTGGCGCTTGATCGCAGCCATGATGCGCCGGTGGCCAGCGAGCGACTTCTGCGCGCGCCCGTCCACTTGCAAAGAGCGTTCGCGGGTGTCGCGCAGCAGATCCATGAGAATGTCAAGCACCTTCAGCACAACACTGTTGCCGGAAGCGAGCGCGACGCTATAGTGAAATTCGGCATCTTCGGCGACGGCAGCTTCGCCCTTCATCTGCTTCTGTTCCTGCCGCCGCAGAATGTCTTCCATCTCAGAAATCTCGTCGGCAGAGGCGTTCTTAGCGGCGCGCGCGGCTAGCGGCGGTTCGAGCATCTTTCTAAAATCCAGAAGTTCGCTTACCAGTTCGCGGCGCCGCTTCAGCGCGCTGGCAAAAGGATTGGTCACCAACTCGGAGGAAACTTCGCGAACGATTGTGCCTGCTCCCTGGCGAGGCTCGACGAGACCCATCAACTCAAGGCCACGAATCGCATCTCGAATGGAGCTGCGGCTCACGTGCAGCATCTCGGCCAGTTCCCGCTCCGAGGGCAGTTTGTCGCCGGGGCGCAGCTTTTTCAGGATCAGGCGTTCGATCTGCTGCGCGACTTCCTCGTAGACTTTGTTCCTGCGGATTACGTCAAAGTCCGATTTGACCGCACCTATCAATGTGAACTCCAAGTGGTCCGATAAGTGGACCAGCGAGAGAAGTATACCCCCGCTGTCAAGCCTCTCGCAAATATTTTGTGTGGCAGTGAGGAAGCGGCTCTGAATGCCGGCCAACTCGTGAAAGCGCGTGTCTCTCGTGCCGCTCTCACGCTTTTCGCTGCGACGCACGCTCCGCCAACAGCTTCGTGCAACTATACACAGTTCTTGTGTAGGGCATGGTCAAGCCGACGCACTCCCCCAACTCCACGACGGCGCCTACCAGAGCTTCCAATTCGATCGGCCGTCCGGCTTCGAGATCCTGCAGCATTGAGGTTTTGTGTTCTCCAACTTTTTCCGCGCCGGCAATTCGCTGATCGATGGTCACCGGCAACTCCATGCCTAACTTGTGGGACACGCCTTCCACTTCCTGCATGATGTTTTTGATCAGCGCACAAACTCCCGGATCGCGCACCATCTGAACCAGCGTGGCGCGAGTTAATGCACTGACCGGATTTAAGGAAGCGTTGCCCAGCACCTTTACCCAAATCTCGTGGCGAATGCGAGCAGTAATGGGAGCGCGCAAGCCGGACACGACGAGCGCTTCCGCTATGCTGCGGCAGCGGTCGGAACGGCTTCCGTCCGGTTCGCCGAGTGAAATGCGATTGCCCTCGATGTGTTGAATCACTCCGGGCGCCGTAATCTCGGTCGAAAAATAAACGATCGATCCAAGCACGCGTTGCGCTTCAATGGCCGATGCAATCACGCCCGCGGGATCGACTCGCTCCAAACGTAATCCCTTCCATTCGCCGTCAAAATTCTGAAAGTACCACCAGGGAATTCCATTCTGAGTGCTGACGACTGTGGTCTCCGGACCTAACACGGGTCTTAACTGAGGCGCGAGTTGGGGCAAGCCGTGCGCCTTCACTCCGAGGAAGACAAAGTCTACCGGCCCAACTTCTTCGAGCGAACCGACGACTACCGGGCGCGCCACGAAATCGCCTTCTGCACTCTTCACCTGCACACCATGATCCTGCATGGCGCGGAGGTGCGGCCCGCGCGCGAAAAGCGTGACATCGAATCCAGCTTGCGCCATACGCGCACCGATGTAAGCTCCAATTGCTCCCGCACCCGCGATCAAAAATTTCATCCCTGGTTATCCATAAGCGCGGCAGCGACAGCGCGCCGGCGGATTTTTCCGGTTGCCGTGGTGGGTATGCTTTCCACGACGTAGATTTTTTTCGGAACCTTGAACTCCGCAAGCCATTCGCGGCAGTGCTTGATGAGTTCGGAATCGGTGGCGCCGTTACGCTCATGCAAGACCACGGCCGCAGCCACTTCTTCGCCCAGCGTGGGGTGCGCGTAGCCGAATGTAACCGCTGCCGCGACCGCCGGATGTTTCCTCAGGATCTCGTCGATTTCGTGAGGAGCGATGTTCTCGCCGCCGCGGATGATGATGTCTTTCATCCGTCCGGTCAAATGCAAATAGCAATCGGCATCGAGGTATCCTTCGTCGCCGGTGCGAAACCATCCATTCACGAATGCGCGAGCGTTAGCATCGGGATTGTTTTCATAACCGCGAAATACATTTGCGCCTTGAATGGCGACTTCCCCGCGCTTGTCTATGCCGAGGTGATTGCCTGCTTTGTCCATGATGCTGAGTAGAAGGCCGGTGCCAACGCCGACCGAGCCCGCCTTGCGATGCCGCGGCGGCAATGGATTTGAGGTCATCTGGTGGGCCGCTTCAGTCATTCCATAGGCTTCGACGAAGGGCACTCCGAAAGTTTCCTCAATTTTGCGAATGAGTTCCGCAGACATCGGCGCGCTGCAGGAACGAACAAAGCGCAGAGACTTGGCCTCCGCCGGATTGTGCTGGGCCCGTGCGAGCAAAAGTTGGTGCATCGTGGGCACGCCCGAATACCATGTCACGTTGTGTTCACGCACCGTCCGCCAGAAAGAAAGCGCATTGAATTTTGTGGGAACCACCACCGTTCCGCCTGTCAGCAAAGTGGCCATGGTTGAGCCGATCAGGCCATGAATGTGAAAGAGCGGCATGATGCACAAAGAAACATCTTTTTCCGAAAGCGCGTATGTGTTCGCGATGTTCGCGGAGGACACGGCCAGGTTGAAATGCCGCAGCGGCACGCGCTTGGGACGGCCAGTGCTTCCGCTGGTGTGCAGGATCAGCGCAACGTCGTCGGCTGTCGGCTCGGTCGCAGAAATTCCCGTGGGCGCGCCTTCGATGTGCACAACGCCCTGTTCGGTCATCTGCACTGAGAAGGCTGGAATCTTGCGGTCTGCGGCGGCGCTGCGCACGAATTCCGCTCCGGCCGGAGGGCACAGCAAAATGCGAGCGCCGGTGTCGCCGAGGAAGAAAAGAAATTCTTCGTAGGGATACGCGGGGTTTAATGGGGCCGCGGTACCAGCGATGGAGGCCGCCAGAAAAGTCACAATCGCAGGCAAACCATTCGGCAGGGCGATCGCCACCGCGTCGCCGCGGCGAATGCCCAGCGAGGCCAAGGCGTTCGCCATGTCGAAAACCTGCTTGCGAAGCGAGTCGTAGGTGATGCGGATTCCGAGCTCGGGAACAACAATTGCCGTGTTGCTATCGGCGAAATGCAGAACCTCGAGCAGAGTCTGAACTGACTTCAGTGTCATTCGTTCATGCCTTTGGCGCGGCGTCCGGGCGTTCGCGCGATTCTCCGCACGGCGATTATAGCTTCCCCGCCGTAGAACATGTCGTGATCAAGCGCACAGTTGCTAGTGAACCGTGACAAAAAAATACGCGCTCATAAGGAGGCCCACGCCAATCACGACGGCTCGCATCTTTCCGGGCTCGGCCTTTTGCGCGTAGCGGGCGCCGAACCATCCCCCAACCAGGGAACCTGCGACCATCACGGCACACTGCGGCCACAATACTGCTCCGGCCACGATGAAGGTGATCACGGCCGCAGCATTAATTGCGACAGCCAGAAGCGTCCTGATCGCGCCCATGGCATGGATGTCACGCATCCCAAGCATCGATAGCATGGCGAGCGTCACAAAACCGATCCCGGCGCCAAAGTATCCACCATAGACAGAGAGTAGTAGTTCTGCGACGGAACTTACCACGATCGCCTGCCACGATATTTTTCGCAGATCATCGACGACCGCAGTCTTGCCAGCGAACGAGCGGATCGAATTGCCGAAGGCGAACAGCAAAGTGCCACCCAGCAGCAACCACGGGACGAGCCGCAAAAAAGTGTGCTGCGGAGTCTTCAGCAGCAGCAGCGCACCGGCCCAACCTCCGGCAATGCTCGTCACCAATAACGGGACTAATACCCGAAGCGGTGCGTTCAGCCGTTTCAAATAAGCGAGCGTGCTGGCCGCCAACCCCGGCCAGAGCGCGACCGTGTTCGTCGCATTGGCGGCCACGGCGGGGATCCGAATAAAAAGCAGCGCTGGGAAAGAGATGAAACTCCCGCCGCCCGCCACTGCGTTCAAGGCGCCGGCGATTCCAGCCGCGATGAGCAGGAAGATGGCTTGGCCGAAGTGCAAATCCATACGCATCAGCGACAAACTCCCGAGAAGAACCCGCACGCAGCGGCGGTGCAAACGAGGAAACAATCTATCAGGAATTTGAAGAGGGAGTCTCCTGCCGCGGCCGTTCCCATGCACCTAAATTGCCACCTGTCCCGCCGCCCCGAAAATGCTATAGGTATCGAACGCGTAGTGACGTGCATCAGAAAAATTTCTTGACAGTATGCATTTTTATGTGGTACACCCGCCCGGTCGAGGTAACTGGTCCGCTTTCCAGACCTCACCCAAATTCATTCGCAGATTTAGAAGTTTCGTCGCCCGAACGGACAGGGTAGCGCGCGGGCTGCTCGTTCGTGTGCCTTGAGGGAAGGCCCGCTATGCAGATTATTCCGGAGAAGACACAATGCGCTCGCTAAGAACGGTTTTCCTGCTGCTGGTCGGTTTTATGGCGTCAGGTTGGTTCGCCCACGCTCAAGGCACGGAACCCGCGAGCAAGAACGATGGGTCAACCTCCGTGAGCGCCTCGAGGGGTGCGAGCGCCACCGAGGAAGAAGTCAACGAGTTGCGTCATGAGGTCGCGGAGTTGAAGGCGCAGATGCGGCGGCTCATCGAGGCGAGCGCGCAGACCCAAAGCGGCGCTCCACACCTCGCTCTGGTCAACGCAGTCGCGAACCCCGCTCCCGACGTCTCGCCGGCCGCTCCCGCTACCGTGGCGGAAGTCGAAGCTCTGGCGACGGAAGTTAGCGCATTGCAGGACAAGGCTAACACTGCCCCTCCGATCACCGCCGGTTGGAACGGTGAGCACTTTTTCCTGAAGAGCTCCGATGGCAACTTCACGCTTATGCCCGTCGGATACCTGGATGGGCAATACACTTTCTACAACGGCGACGGCGCGCCTCCTGACACCTTTGCCATCACGCGGGCGCGCTTCGGTGTGCAAGGCAACTACGGAAAACAACTCGACTACGCATTCCTGTTCGAGACGGCTTCCGCGCTTACCATCCGCGACGCTTACATGGATTTCAAGCCTTGGAGCGCCTTCAAGATCATGGCTGGCCAGTACAAAGTGCCGTTCTCTATGGAAGTTGGAACAGCCGATACCTCGGTCGAGTTTTATAACCGCTCCATCATTTCCGTGCTCTACCCGGATGCCGGAGGAGCTTTCCGCGCTCCCGGAATCGATGTTCATGGAGATTTGGCACACGGCGCTGCGGAGTATTGGGTCGGCCTTTTCAACGGACAGGGATTGCTGACATCGGGAACTACCAATGAGCCTGAAGTGGTTGGCAGAGTGCGCTTTACGCCCTGGAAAAATACCAAGAGCAACGAGATCAAGGGGCTGTCTTTTGGTGGTTCGTTCGAGCATAGTCGATCTAAAGGTTTGGCCAATGAACTTAGCTTCAGCGGCCTCATGAACGACAGCACCTACACGTTCTTTCCGCAGTTCAAGATCAACGGCGGAGTTGAGCGCTATAACGGATTCTTCGCGTGGATGAGCGGCCCCTTGGGCATTCGCGGAGAATACGCTCACCTCTTGCAGAAGCGCAGCGATATCGGCTCATTAGCGCCCGGAGGCGTCGGCTTCAACACCATTCCCGGCGTTTTGGGCAACGGCGCCTACGTTTCAGCAACATACTTGCTGACCGGCGAGCGCGAACCGGAGAACGCCATCCCTCGCGTAAGGCACCCAGTGATCGGTCCCAATTCTCCGGGAGAGTCTGGAGCCCCAGGCTGGGGTGCGTGGGCTGTCAAGGCCCGCTATTCCTGGCTGGAAGGGAGAGCGAACGGCGCAACTTGCGATGCCACGACGGTGCCGGCCTGCCCGATTACGCCGGGAATCGTCCCATCGTGGAGCGACCATACCGATCAACTCACTGTGGGCTTCAACTGGTACCTCAATTACTGGGTTCTTGTGAAGTCAGATTTCAACTTGAATCAGCTCAAGGATCCAAGTGTGCAGGGCATTCTGCCCCGCAATTACTTTGTGTTTCTTGAAGGTCTTCAGTTTCGGTTTTGATAGTTTCGGTTTTGATCCGGGCCTCGAGCGCTTGGGATGACTATCCAGGCGCTACAGACCCAAGACCAATTGCTCTTGAACAGGCGGTTCGGCATGCTTCAGATCGACGGAGGAAATTCGATGAAACCGAAATTATTTTCACTGCTGGCGCTCGTCGCGCTCTTTGGAGCGACTCTCATCCTGAACAGTTGCGGCGGCAGTCCCGCTGGCTGTCCCGTCTGCGGCACGGATAAGAACGGGACCATCGGATTGATTGATGTGATGTACGTGCCCGAACACAACCCCAACGGCGAGCCCGGCGGCCCGTTCAATATTTTTGACATTAGCTGGGTCGATCCGGTCAACCGCCTGTACTACGTGTCGGACCGCATTGGCCTCGACGTTCCCGTGTTCAGCACCACCAGCGACATCGCTCTGTGGGCCATTGGCGGCGACAATTCCATTGCCGAGGCGGGCAATAATGCCAGCAGTTGCTGGGTGGATGGCACGACCGGAGAGACTATTCCTCCCATCACCACCGCGCAGGGCAACTACACGCGGTTTGGATGCAAGACCAATACTTTCCGCCTTCCGGGTTTCTTCGGTCCTAACGGCCATTTCGGTGGATTTGTTGGCGGCCAATGCTGTGCTTCGCGCTCCAATAATCTCAACCCGCTTTCGGGTCCAAACGGCTTGGAAGTCTCGGGCGATGGAAATTTCCTGTTCGCTGGAAATGGCAGTTCGGCCATGTTCGTTTTTGACCTGCTACCAATGATCTCGAGCGGCTATGCGTCAGGACCCCTGTTGACCGCTGTCATACCCACCGGCACGTCTCCCGACTATGACGGTCCCACCGGCGTCACCGGGTGCATGGCGTCTGCTAATGGAAGAGCCTTCTCTGATCCGAGTTGCGGCGACCTGCGCGGCGATGAAATCGCGACTACCGGCAGCGTTGTAACTTTCCCGCAAGACGGTTCCTCGCGTTATCTGGTTTCGATCATCAACGGCGACCCGGGACTTCCCTTCGTCAGCATCATTGACGTCACGGGGGTGGTGACGCGAGGCGCGAACGCGCCGGCCGGAGCAACTCCCGCGCAGATCGACCAACTGGCGCATTGCCTGCCTTACGCGCCATTCACAACCGCCGGCTCTCAGCCTCCGTTCAGTCCTGGGGGCACCGGCACAACCTTCACCGCGAACTACGCTTCGTGCATTCTTGGCCAGATTTACTACGACAATGCCCTCCCAACGGACAACACGGTGTTAGTGGATGAGAACAATGGTTTCGCCTGCCCCGATCCTTCTCTCCAGTTCTACGGTACGCCTGGCAACCCTGGCCCCCCTGTTCCTTCGGGCGCATCAGGCGACGCAGCTGGCTTTAACCCCGCCGTTTCTTGCCATCACGGGCCCATGCTGCGGAACTCGGCCCCCGGCACCCCCACGAACGGTATTTACTGCCCCACAGCTACGTCGTTCACAGACTGCTTCGGAGCCTTTGCGCCGGCAGGGCTGGGTGGGATGATCTATTATCCCGCTACAAACTCGTTCCTTTTGACCAACGGAAATGCGACTACCGACATCACTGTCGGAAGTATCGACGTCATCAATCCTCTCACCCCCATCACTGTCGGCGGTGCTACTCAATATGTGCCGACAATCACCAACAGTTTTCCGATATACAACTGCATGCCTACCGGCTTGAATCTCGGGCCTGGCACGGACGTCATGGTGGCTTGCGCTGACCATGACGGGCGCGCGTTCTCGCCGAACACCGTGATTATTAACGGCACCACCGGCCAGGTTCTCGCTACGATTAACAATGTTGGGTTCGTGGACGAGACTTGGTATAACCCCGGAGACAACAACTACTATCTGGGAGCCAGGGACATGCCCAGCGGGCCAGTTCTCGGAGTTATCAATGCCGGGACCAGAGAGTGGCTGCAGAACGTTCCCACGAATGGCAATGCCCACAGCGTCGCGGCAGACCCGAAGAACAATCACATCTTCGTGCCACTGCCCTCGGGGGGCCAGAACTGCGAAACGATCGCCGCTGACGGTTGCGTGGGTGTGTACGCCGCGCAGTAAATGACATGCGGGATTTTATTTCCAATCGGGAGCCCGAGTTCGCATTCGTGAATTCGGGCTTCTGCTTCTCGTGGGGCTAACTAGCGGACCTGCGTTTCCTGATAGCGCATCATTTTCCATTTACCGTCATGCTGAGTCCAAAGTTCGCCGATGAAAACTCTTCTGAAATGGAGGGTCGAGGTTCGTGGGAACTGCATACTACTCTCGTAGGTCACGAAAGCATAGTCCGGCCCGAGCGGCTGAACCTGGAACATCTGAAGCGTGTAATCGGTAAACATGCAATGTTCGACTTCGCCAAGAACATGAAGCTTGGCTCGCTCGCCGTCGCCATCGGATTCCACCGCCTGAAAGTCATCGGTGAGAAATTCCGCGTAGGCGTTTTTATCTTTTTTCTTGAACGCATCCCACGCGGCCCTCACCTTCGCTTCCAGCAAGTCAACCAGCTTGGGTTGAGCCGTTGAATTTTGCGATGGCGCGCTTTGTGATGGCGGGCTTGTGGAGGCTTTGTCCGCTGCCGCGGGTTGTTGGGCAAACGCGACGCAGGGCAGCACTAGAGCAACGCATGAACATAGCATCCAATTTTGCATCCTTCGCATCTGTTCTCTCCGTGACCGCGGGGAATCGTACTAGCCTTCAGACTGACAGTTCAAGCAGAGCTTACTATAGCCGCGGTGGGCTGTTTATCGAGAGCCTCTTTGCGAGTTTGCCGTTCGCCGGGCGCTCGGCTAGTATGAAACTCTGCCGCGAACGCGGATTTTCTCGAAACAATCGCACGCCTTATTGTGCGAATTCTGCCGAAGACTAAGGACACAGTCCGATGAAAGCAAGCTCGCTGGCTCTACTCGTCCCCCTCGCGTTCACATCATTCGGATTCATAGCCATGGCGCAACAGCCCGCGGCGTGGCAGCAATCGCAAAAGACAGATGCCGCGGCTGGAACTGATTTCACACGCTTCACCCTGGCCGGAAAGTTCGTGAAATCGCCACAGGGTGATGTCGCGAATGGTCCTACTCTCGCGCTGGATTGCGTCCCCGGCAAGGAATCTTACCGGCACAAGAGCAGGTTCGTCGGGGGGAATCTTGTGGTCGGTAGTCCCCTGAAGATTCACTACGTTGAGCCCGAAGAAATTCATGGAACGTCGTACTACCCGAAGGTTTCAATCCAATACCGCTTAGACGGTGCTAAGGAAGAAATGGAAAAGTGGTCGCCGGGAACGGATAAAACCTCAGCCCCGGTTCCTACTTCTGCCTCTATTCCAGTAGATGCGGTGAAAAAAATGCTTCGCGCACACACCGTTGAAATAACTGCTGAGGACGCTGGGGGGGCGCCGGTCGTGATTCAGTTTGACATGCCTAACCCAGCGACCGTCGAAGAAGGCTGCAATGTAGATGAGCCTAAGAAGTGAGATGTGATTCTGGTCAACCGCAATTTACACTAGCTCGAATTTCAATTCGCCCAGCTTTTCCAGGCTGCAAGCGATCTTGTCACCCGGCTTGAGCCAAACCTGCTGCTCTTTAGGCTTGCCCTGAATCACTCCCTGCGGCGTACCGGTGAAAATGATGTCACCGGGCTTCAACGTGATGACCCGGGAAATGTAGCTGATCATCTTCCGTGTGCTGAAGATAAAGTCGTTTGTGTTCGAGGACTGGCGTGTCTCGCCGTTGACGCGGCACTCGACCTTCAAATTGTCGGGATCAATCTGGTCAGCGGTCACCAGATATGGGCCGATCGGCGCGAACTGATCCGGAGTTTTGCCCACCATCCACTGCCCGCCGGTTTCGAGTTGCAGGTCGCGCGCAGTGAAGTCGTTACCGGTGGCATAGCCGGCAACGTAGGAGAGCGCGTCCGCCTCGCTTACGGCTTTCGCTTCGCGTCCGATCACCACTACCATCTCGGCCTCATAGTCGAACTTCTGGGCGAAATCTACGGGGAGCTTTATCGTGCCGTTGTGATGATTGAGTGTGGTGTTGAATTTGTTGAACAGCACCGGCTGCTTCGGAATTGGGGAGCCAATCTCAATGGCGTGCTGACGATAGTTCAAGCCCACGCAGATAATTTTTTCGGGTCGCGTCACCACGGGGCCGTATTGAATCGACTCTTCCTTGAGGAACGCTTTTCGCGCCGCCGCCGACTTGAGCGCCGCTTCCACCAGCGCATTCAGGCTGGGCCCGTCTTCATTCTGAAGCAGGTCGTCGATAGTCGCCGGGGCATGCATGTGCAGGATCTTCGCAGCTTCGCTCACATCCAGTATCCCTTTTTCGGTCTTTACGCCTAGACGGTATTCGGTCCCCTGGCCAGACTTCTGCGAGATGTTCAGCACGGTGAGTCCGCGCGCCATGCCGCGGGCCTGAGGCGCGCCAGGCTTGGTTTCTGCAAGTGCCGGGAGTCGGCTCGTTGTTGCCAGGGCGCAAACCGCTCCTGTAGTTTTCATGAAATTCCTGCGATTCTGCTTCATTGAAGGCTCTCCTTCAACTTTCCTATTTTTTCTATGACGGGAATGCCGAGAAATTATAGAGCAAATCGGAGTTGAAGAGAATGCAGCGTATCTCCAAAAAGCGCAGATGTGGCGTGAGGCTAGGTTGCAGAACCGAGAGCCGAGAACTGAGAACTGAGAACTGAGAACTGAGAACTGAGAACCACACCTACTGCAGATCTTTAGCCCTCTTTCGCACCGAGGCGAGCAAGGCTGCGGGCAGTTCGGCATAGCCTTCCTGCACAGCAAATTGCTGACCGTCCGAGTATACCCAGTCAAGCAGATTGCCCAGGGCGATCGCACGAGCGGAATCCGACGGTGCACTTCGCAGATAGATCCAGGTGAAACTGGTGATAGGAAAAGAATCAGCCCCGGGTGCGTTGGTTAGTGAAGCGGAAAAGCTATTCCACCGTGGGGCTTCGGTCGCCTCGCACGCCGCAGCAATGCTTCTGTCGGAAGCCTTGACGAACTTTCCGGCGGGATTCAGCACCGCAGCCTGGGGAATGCTATTTTTCACCGCATATTGATATTCGACATAGCCGATGGAACCTGTGCTGCTTTTCACCTTTTCAGCCATATCGGAACTTCGTTCGGCAGCCGTTCCTACGGGCCACTTGGGCGAAGGCGTGGTTCCAACTTCCGCGCGAAACTTTGAACTGGCCTTGGAAAGAAACTCAGTGAATACGTAGTTGGACCCTTTGCCTGCGGGGCGGTTCACCACTTGTATTGGAAGATTCGGCAAATCCATCCCGGGATTGAGCTTCGCAATTTGCGGCGCGTTCCAAACCTTCAGATCGCCGAGAAAAATTCCAGCCAGCACTTCGCCAGAAAGCCGTAGCTCTTGGTGGACGTCAGGCAGGTTGTAGATGGGAACGATTCCGACAAGCACCACCGGCAATTCGACCAGCCCACCCTCTTTCCGTTCTTTGTCTGTGAGCTGAGCTTCCCCGGCGCCAAAATCACCCGCGCCATGAGACATCTGCTTGATTCCTTCGGTTGTGCCGACCGTCAGGTATCGCATTTGAATGCCGGCGTTATGCTTGGCGTACTCCTGCGTCCAACGATTGTAAAGCGGTGCAGGGACGCTCGATCCCGATCCCACAAGCACAACTGCATTTTGGGCGTTGGCAGGAACACTGCGGAGGGCAAGAACGAATAACCCCAAGATCAAAAACGTCGAGACATTCCTCGATCGCTTGGACTTCGTACGTCCTGCAGTTGCGAGCATTACCCCCCCAATAGGCACATTAGTTGAATTCAAATCTATTCCATGAATACGAGAAGTGAAGATAACTATGGTAAGTAACCTTCTTTTCCACTGAACCAGGTCTTTTGACCAGCAACCATTGTCAGAGTTGGAACGTCCGAAGCTTGTAGGGTTTTGTTTGCGTCAGGACCGAAAATTTATGGTGTAAGATGCTCACGATCTAACTGGTCGAACGATATTTATGCCACTTGATAAAGTCGAAAGTTTGGCGAGTGAACTTTTGTCTGCGTATGGGACGGGCCAGATGGTTTCTGTTATTCCCTCCGCGCGTCCCGGTTTCGACCTCAAAATGGCTTATGAGGTTGAAGCCACACTGAGGCGGTTGCGCGAAGCGGAAGGACATCGATCTGTTGGCCGCAAGGTTGGTTTTGCCAATAAGGCCATGTGGCGGGTGCTGAAACTCGAAACCTTGCTATGGGCCCACATGTATGACGACACCGTGCATTACAGCGAAGGCAACTCTGCATCGCTCACGCTGGCACATCCGCGTTCGCTGAAGATCGAACCAGAGATTGTCTTCGGCTTGAAACAGCCAGTGATGGAAGGTTCTGATGCCGCAGCCGCCCTCGCATCTGTGGATTGGCTGGCGATTGGATTTGAAATCATCGATTGCCCTTTTCCCGAATGGAAGTTCGAAGCCAGTGATTTCGTAGCGTCTTTCGGATTTCATGCGGCGCTCGTGGTTGGCGAGCGAATGCAAATTCAGCGTGATCTGATCCCAGGTCTGGTGACTGCCCTTCCGCAACTTAAGGTGCGGATTTTGAAGGGCGGAGAATTCGTAGAAGAAGGATCCGGCAAAAACTCGTTGAAGAGTCCTGCCTTGTGCCTTGCGGAGATGGGCACCGCCATCGGCCGGAGGTTCCCAAACGAGCCGTTGAGCGCGGGGGAGATCGTCAGCTCTGGAACCCTGACAGGCGGACATTCCACGGAATGGGGCGATGTTTGGACCGTGGAGGTTGAGGGGCTGCCTTTGCCGCCGTTGACCCTTACGCTTCTGCCGCCGCGATAACTATTTATCGATGGATGAGGTCAAACGTTACGGCCCCGGCCGAGGAACCGATGTTCGTCAAGGATACGAAGCGTTCCAGTTTGTGATGGCCGGTCTTGTGGAAGAAATAACTGAGAGCGACCACGCCCGCCGTCTCACCAGCGAAGTTCATTGCAAGCATAGGAGTACTGCCGGTGAAGACTCGAGTTACAGGGTTCAGCTCCTGTCCGCCGCCGCGCAGGTTGTCGCGCGTTACGACGAAGTCAGCCGCGTTGAAGGCGGCAGTAGTGGCAAAAAGAAAAGTGTTTTCGCGATCCCAGAATCGATGGCTGGGAGCTTCTGGCAGCGTCGCAGGTTGCACCGTGGTGATTGCGGGAGTCGGCGTGAATGCAGCGGGTTGCATCGCCGCGGGTTGAAGCAGCGCGGCCGAAACTTCCTGGCAGAGCGCCGGTTGACACAAGCCCAGAACGCCCAGCAAAAGTGCTGTCCGAGGGTCCAGAATCGAGCTCCAAGTTTTCCGCATGACTTTTGTGTATATCGGCATTGGCCACCTGTACCAGTACTAACGCAAGGGCAGGGCCAAGCGGAATGGCCCCTCAGTGCTACTAAAGCGTTTAGAATGATTACTTTGGAGTTGGCCAGAGTTACTGGGGTTACTCTGCCGAGGTGCAAATAATTGCACAGAAGGCCGGATTCTGCAACTACTTTGAGAGGGACGCCAGTGCCTCCCGGAACAGCGAATCGAATGATCCGCTTTTTTCTTTGCCCAAACCATTCTTGACCGCGCTTGCCAGCGCCTTCTCGGCCAAAGGGCGCTGGTAGCCTAGGTTCATCAGCGCCGAGAGAACATCTTCTTCTATAGCGCTCATCGCGGGCGCGGTTGGGGTCGAGATTCCTGTCGCCGGGGGCAACTTGTCTCGCAGCTCCAATACCATGCGCTCGGCGGTCTTCTTGCCTATGCCCGGAATTTTCGTGAGGCGCGCCAGGTCATTGCCGCGGATCGCGCCGGAAAGTTCATCCGCCGCCATCCCGCTCAGAATGGTGATGGCCAGCTTAGCCCCGATGCCGCTCACGGTCATGAGCTTTTCGAACAGTTGCTTTTCAGCGGGACGCAGAAATCCGTAAAGCGCAATCACATCCTCGCGCACATGCGTGTGGATGTGCAGCGCGACCTCGGAACCAGCGGAAGGTAATTCGGAAAAGGTCGGGACGCTGATATTCACTTCGTAGCCGACGCCGCCAGTCTCAACCACAACTTGATTGGGATGCTTGGCCAGCAATTTTCCGCGTAGGTGAGCAATCATGTCAGTACCTAGTATCGAGTACCTAGTACCAAGTAGCCGCGCGGTACCCCCGAAGTCAACGATCAGGACTCGGCACTCGCTACTGGGTACTAGGTACTCGGTACTGTTCTTCAGACAACGAAAACGGCAGGGCCGACCCCCTGCCGTTTCGAAGAGATCCCCTACTATCTGTTCGCTATTTCTTGTTGACGGTTTTCTTCAGTTCGGCCCCAGGGGTAAACTTCGCGACCTTGCGGGCGGCAATCTTGATAGTGGCGCCGGTTTGCGGATTGCGCCCGTTACGGGCCTTTCTCTGCGATACCGAGAAAGTGCCGAAACCTATCAGAGCTACGCGATCCCCTTTTCGCAATGCGCCAGTAATGCTGCTCACGGCGGTGTCAATCGCAGTTGTAGCTTGCGCTTTGCTGATCTCACAAGCGCCTGCGATCTTATCGACTAGATCGGCTTTATTCATTTGTCTCTCCTCGCAGGTCTCTTTCACTTGCATACACAGCCGCACTGGGATAACAAAAGCTCGCGGCTGAGTTGGGAAACCTGACGGGACGTATTCTCCTCTCTCTGCGGAGAATGTCAACTGTGAAAATCCGCGCCGGAAGCCTGTTTTGCACTCCCCCCTACCGGAATGCGGCTGGAGACGCCGGCTGCGGGCGAAGTATGTTCTTCGCTGACCACCAGCCACTGACTGTCACTGACCACTGACCAGTGTTTTTCCTCCTTTCTCCACAGCACCGGTGACGCCTTCACAGCTTGTGCACAGGCCGCCCTCGTTTCGCACTTGCAGGAAGCTGGCGTGCTGGTGCAAAGTCAGATAAGACACTCTCAAGGATCAAAGAAGAAGGTTGAAGTTGATCAAGACAGCAGCAGAAGTTTGTCCGCTATGCGAAGGGACAGGATGGAAGACGCTTCCCGCCAATCCCGGCTCGCACAAGAATACGAATACGAGTACGAATGCGAGTTCCAATAAAGACCGCCGAGTCACCCGTTGCGATTGCCAGTTGCGAGCGCGAGCCGGAACCCTGCTATCAGCTGCGAGAATTCCAAAGAGATATGAGCATTGTGAACTCGCCAGCTACACGACGGATTTTCCCGGAGCGCACCCCTCGTTGGCCTTTGCCTATGTCTCGGCCGCGAAATTCGCGCAGGAGTACGATCCTCGCGCCGGGACAGGCCTTCTGGTTATCGGCAAGATCGGCACGGGGAAGACTCACCTGGCAGTTGCGATCATCAAGGAGTTGATTCTCAACAAAGGCATTGCCTGCTTGTTCTACGATTATCGCGAGCTCTTGAAAGAGATTCAAAATTCATATAATGCCGCAGTTCAAACCACCGAACTGGATGTTCTTCGTCCGGTCTTTGAAACCGATGTTCTGGTTCTCGACGAATTGGGCGCGGTGAAACCTACGGAATGGGTTTGGGACACGGTGAGTCTGATCCTCAATACCCGCTACAACAATAACCGCACCACAATCATTACAACGAACTTTGAAGATCAGCCTGCAGCCGGCGCCAATGGTTCCGGTTCTGCCGTCCGAGCTGCCACGCGTGCAGAAACCCTCGGCGACCGCATCGGGGAACGCATGCGCTCGCGCCTGCACGAAATGTGCCGGGTTATCAAGATGGAGGGTGAAGACTTCCGCCAGAAGTTCCGCAGCGCCAGCTTCCGGTGAGCTGCCATCGCGTGTTTGCTGGCAAGGAATCTTGAGCGCCTGCTACTATCTGCTTTTCTTACTAGAAGGGATCAATCATGCGCTGGTACCACTATGTCGCGTACTTCTTCGGCGGAGCTTTTCTGGCGAACGCCTTACCCCATCTCGGCAATGGAATTTCCGGTCACGCCTTCCAGAGTCCCTTCGCATCGCCGCCCGGGGAAGGTTTGTCCTCAGCGATGGTGAATGTCGCATGGGGCCTGTTCAACCTTGCCATCGGCTACCTGCTCGTCTGTCGAGTCGGCAACTTCAATCTGCGCGAGACCCGGCATGTGCTCATCCTCGGTGCGGGCATTCTGATCATGTCGTTCATGCTTGCACACTCGTTCGGGCGCTTCCATGGAGGGTTGTGAGTTTGCCTGCCCGGTCAGACGATCCAAGACCATGGCCACGGATCTGCACGAATTTTCACAGGTCAAGAGGACTCCCTGCTCGAATGTTTCTCCTAGGATCTGATTTATCCGTGAGAATCTGTGTTAATCCGTGGCAAAACAAGTTCTCCTTGCTAAATCCGCACTAAAATGGCTTTGTGCTGACCGAGCGGGTAGAATTCGCTGCTGAACGCGATGCGGAAATCTTCGCCGCCATCCCTGCGGCTCCGGCGGTATTTCTGCTTCGCGGAGAGGACGCGCAAGCCGAGCCTTACGTCAGCAAGACTGCCAACCTTCGCCGCCGTCTGCAACGCTTGTTGGGGCCGGTCGAAGAACGTACTAAGAAACTGAATCTGCGCGATCGCGTCCGCTCGATCGAGTACGCGCCGACCGGTTCCGACTTCGAATCCGGCTTCCTGCTCTATAAGGTTTTGCGCGAAACGTTTCCCAAGACCTACGGCAATCGCATGCGCTTTCGCTTCGCGCCGCTGATCAAGCTGCATCTCGAAAACCAATTTCCCCGTGCTTCCATCACCACGCGAGTGGGGCGCCTTAAGGGCCACAACCTTTACTACGGGCCATTCCAGTCGCGCACTGCCGCCGAGAAGTTCATGAACGATTCGCTCGACTTCTTCAAAATACGCCGCTGTGTCGACGACCTGCATCCCGACCCGCAGTTTCCCGGCTGCATCTATTCCGAGATGAAGATGTGCCTTGCGCCTTGTTTCAAGGGCTGCACGGACGATGAATATTCTGCCGAAGTAAACCGCGTGCAGGCTTACTTCGATTCCGGTGGCGAATCTCTGTCTCGCGAATTTTCCGCACAACGGGACGCCGCCTCGGCCAGTCTTGCATTCGAAGACGCTGCCGCGATTCACGTTCGCCTGGAAAAACTGAAGCCAATCCTGGGCCAGTTTCCGGAAATCGTCCGTCGCCTCGATCGCCTTTCGGCGCTCATCATTCAACCCAGCCATCTTCCGGACTCTGTCACTTTCTTCCGCATCGACAGCGGGGCGATTTTCGGACCGGTTGCGTTTTGCATCCAACCTGCCGAGCACATGAAATCACAATCCATGGAATCGCGTGTGCTGGCCGTTCTCGATTCGTTCCCCCCAGCGAAAGCCTGTCCCGCGCTCGAAACCATGGAGCACCTGGCAATTCTCAGGCGCTGGTACTATCGCGGCCGGCGCACGGGCGAAATATTCCTCGAGGATGACAAAGGTGTGCTTCCGATGCGCCGCATCGTGCGTGGGATTGCGCGTGTTCTGAGAGGCGAAAGGCCGGAAGAGGATTTACTCGAACAGGCAAAGGTTCGGGAGGGAATTATGGAGTTCCCAACTGAGACGAAAGAAGCTGAGCAAGAAGGGAAATCGCAATGACGAAAGGCGCAACGAAAATCAAAGATCCAAACAGCAAACAACTTCGCGAACACGTGCTCTACCTTCTCAATGGCGGGGGTGCTCACGCCAGGTTTGATGACGTCGTGAAGAACATGCCAGAAGAATTGCGGGGCGCAAAGCCGAACGGGCTCCCGCACACCGCATGGATGCTGCTTGAACACCTTCGCTTGGCGCAGTGGGACATTCTTGAATTCAGCCGCAACGCAAAGTACACGTCTCCCAAATGGCCTGAGGGATACTGGCCGCAGAAGCAAGCTCCGCCGGGTGCCGCTGCGTGGAACAAGAGCATTCAACAATTCCGCAAGGACCTGAAAGCTATGCAGGATCTGGTTGCGAATCCAAAGAATGATCTGTACGCGCGCATTCCATGGGGCGATGGCCAGACCATTCTGCGCGAGGCTTTGCTACTCGCCGATCACAACGCCTACCATCTCGGTCAGTTAGTCGACGTACGCCGACTGCTCGGAGCCTGGAAGGGATAGATCTGGCGGGGATAGAGAAGAGCCGCCGAGACGGCGGCGCCACGAAAAACTGCTCCACAAGAAAATCAAGCCGGCCCTTTCGGACCGGCTCGATTGCTTCACCAAACTACTCAGCTCTTCAAGGTGCCACTGTTATGGTGACGGGTATCTCGTTAGTGAGAGATCCGGAAGTTCCGATCAGCTCGATGGTTGTGGTTCCGGTCGGCGCGCGTCTGGTAGCGCTCCACGTGATGGTTACGTTTACGCTGCCGTTGGCCGGAGGCGTCACGGGGTTGGCCGAGGCCGTCGCCGATACGCCGCTGGGGAACTCGTTCACGCTCAACGTGACTGCAGAATTAAATCCATTCACGCTGGCGACAGTGAGAGTGGTGGATTTGCTGCCGCTGTCATCGATAGTGAAAGAAGAAGGCACCAGTGACATCGTGAAGTTCTTCGTTCCCGAAGAAGCATTCACCGTCAGAGTGATTGTGGTGCTGTGACTGGTTGAGCCTGAGGTTCCGGTGATTGTCACCGTCGCCGTGCCAACCGTTGCGCTTGCGGATGCGGTCAGCGTCAGAGTTGACGTCGCGCTGCCGTTCGCCGGAGGAGTCACAGGGTTTGTAGAGAACGCCGCAGTCACGCCCGAAGGCAGGCCGGATGCGCTCAAGGTGGTTGCGGAATTGAAACCACCCGTGCTTGTGACGGTGATGGTGCTGGTTCCGCTCGTGCCCTGAGTTACGGTCACTGACGTGGGCGAGGCGCTTACGCTGAAGTTCGGCGTCGCCGAAGAATTGACCGTGAGAGCCAGCGTTGTGGTTGCGGTCAGGCTGCCGGAGGTTCCGGTAATCGTGACTGTGGACGTTCCAGTGGTGGCTGTGGCGCTCGCCGTCAGGGTTAGAACGCTCGTCCCTGTTGTGGGGTTGGTGCCAAACGCTGCAGTTACACCGCTCGGCAGACCGGATGCAGCCAGCGTTACGCTGCCGCTGAATCCGTTCACGTCGTGCACCGTGATGGTGCTGGTGCCGCTGCTGCCTTGCGTAATCGTCAGACTGCTCGGCGAATCGGAGAGCGTGAAGCTCGGCGTCGCAGAGCCAGCCAACAGGTTGATGATCCCGGTCGTATTCGGACTGCCCCAGCCGGTGCAGAGATCGAAGCCCGTGGCTGCCGAATACTTGCCGCAGCTTCCGCTGGTTATGTCGTGGAAGTCGGTGCCATAGCCGGATCCTTCAGCGGCCGGGTAAATGATCGGATTGATGAATCCGATCGACTCGCCGTTGGATGCAGCCTGTTGATTCGCCAGAGCAAGGTAGCCGGCCCACATGGGCGCCGCAAAGCTGGTCCCGCCGTACTCGTTCGCCGTGCAAGTGGTTTGGTCAGCGCAAACGTAGAAGGTGAAGTTCGCGTTGGCGGAAACGTCCGGGCCGTTTCGGAGGGTCTTCGAACAACCGGAGCACCCATCCACGGGCGTTTGCCACGAGGGGATTGCGATACTGTCTGGGGAAACTCCGCCGCCGCTGTCTGCCCAGGCGGTTTCCGATGCCCAGGGGCCAGCTGCCTTGGTGGTGGTTAAGTCTGTGCCGCCGACCGAGACGATATTCGCATCGTCCGCCGGCCAGGCTTCATTCGACGAAGACCAGGCCGAACTGTCGCCAGACGCGGCGAAGAAGTTCTGGCCTTGCGACGCCATCTGCTCAAAGTATGGGTCCAGAGTGCTGGGGTCGGCAGGTGTCCAGCCCCACGAGCAGCTGATCTGCTTTGACAAGGGAGCATCCGTATCCGAAACCATCGCGCTGATGCAGTCCGTGTCGCTGATCGTCGATGCATTACCGCAAACGTACATATAGAGCATCGTGGTGCCTGGGGCCATGCCCATCGCCTGCGTCATGTCGAGGGTCTGCTCGGTGTCATCGCATCCGCCGCTCTCGGTGCAGCTCGTGCTATATCCGCCGGTTGAGATGAGAGTTGGAGTGTAAGGTTTAGTTTGACCTACGTTGCTGTAATACGTGTTCAAGTCGGCCAAATCGGTGCCCAGAAATTCGAACAGGCCGATCATCTGGCCAGTGCCGGTGAGCGCCGTTCCTTCGTAGTAGGCCGCGCGCATGTCGCTGCCTAAGAAAGAGGCCGAGGGGCCGGAGCCGGTCGTGGCATGAGACACGACCTTGTCGGGATCGAGTCCATGCGCTTTGGCGTAGTCGCTCTTCTTTACGTAAAGAGGATGCGGCTTGGAATCATTGTCCAACCCGGTGATGTGCCAAAGCTGGAAGGGAAGATCCACGGTGGGCTCGCGGTCAATCGCGAAGAAGGTGCGGCTTTCCGTGAGGTCTTGATAAAGGCCCATGCTTACATGGAAGGCCTTCTCAACGTTCGCCACGGTGCCGGTCAGTCTTAAATCTCTGCCTTTGATGTCTCCGCCGACGATTTCAAAGCCGCTGGCTTTGGCGAAAGCAACCAAGGCGTCCCAATCTTGCTGGCTGGGGCCAAACCTCGCTGTGAATTCCTGCGGGGTAAGGAACTTGTGATAGAAGGGGCTTGTAGGATCCTGAACTTCCTGCACGAAATTCTGCAATCCTGCGCGATCACTCAGCGGTAGAACTATATCGAAGCGCAGGGTTTGGGTTGCCGGGAGTTTCCCAATGAGCTGCGCCTGTCCGTTGGTAACTGCGTCGCGCACATGACGCGTCAATAGGGGCTGCGGTTGGGCCTGTCCTGGGATGGTAAACAACAAAAACACGATCACGCAGACGAACGCGGTCTGCGTGAGCAGTGGGGAGGTATTTCTTCTCATTTTCTTACCCTCTTTCTTTGATTAACGTTTGTTTCGGCTGTCAAGCCGTACTACAGGCCAGAATGGGAGGCATAGTAACTCACAAGCGGGCAGGTTATCTAGACTTTTTGAAATCTGTTACGAAAATGGAATTCCAGGCTGGGAAAGGACGGCAAAGCGTAGCGCAGAGTAAGGTTTATACCTGATCTCGGGACGTTTGCGGAAAACGCGACGTGACGTGATTGTCAGACGCAAGCAGGGGGATTTTAAAATTACCTTGCGGCGGCGGCATCGAACAGGTTTAGGAATTCCAGCTTTTTCTCTGCTGGCAGGAATGATGCTTCGAAGGAGTTGCGGGCTAGTTCACGCAGGTGCTCGTCGGTGAATCCGAAAGTCTGCTGGGCTAACTGGTACTCGCGCGCTAGCGTGGTTCCGAACATAGCCGGATCGTCGGTGTTAAGTGTGATCATTATTCCGTGGTCGAAATAGTTTTTAACGGGATGATCGTTGAGGTTGGGGCAGAGGCCGGTGCGGAAGTTGCTAGTGAGACAAATTTCGACCGGAACCTGACGCTGCGCGAGTTCTTCGACCAGATCGGGATCGTGGAAGGCGGTCAGGCCGTGGCCGACGCGTTCGACTCGAAGATTGAGCGCTCCCCAGACGGATTCAGGCGGACCGGTTTCGCCAGCGTGGGCGGTCAGCCGCATGCCGTGATCGGCGGACCAGGCGTAAGCGTCGCGGAAAAGTTCGGGCGGCGCTTTCTGTTCGTCGCCTCCGATGCCGATGCCGACGACTTCGCGATCATGATAGCGGACAGCAAGCTCGAAAACTTTCTGCGCTGCTTCCGCACCTAATTGGCGAACCGCGTCGAAGATCCAAAGCAACGAAATGCCGAAGTCGCGAGCGCCTCGGGCGCGTCCGCGATCCAGTCCTTCAAAGATGGCGGCGAAATCCTGCTTGCGCCAGAGGCAGACTCCGACCGAGACGTAGACCTCGGCGTGCAGCACATTTTCTTCTTTGAGTCGCTGCATCAGGCGGTAGGTGACGAGTTCGTAATCTTCTGGCGTGCGCAGGTGCTCGGTAATGTTCTTGAATGAGAGAAGAAATCCCTGAAAATCTTGGTAGCGGTAGAGCGCTTCGACCTCGGCCTGGGTGGGACGTTCGCCGCGGCGCTGGCGAATCTCGAACAGCGTGGCCGGCTCGATTGCGCCTTCGAGATGCAGATGCAACTCAGCCTTGGGCAGGAGTCGCAGGAAACTGCTCGGCGGCCGATCGGAGGCGGAGGGCGTCACGTCTTGATTGTAGAGTCTTAGGGGAAGATTTGCGAGGAGCGGCAATTCGGCTGCACTAAGAAGAGCGAGGCCGAAATGGAAAATCCCTGACGAGGCTTTGGTGCCGAATAACTGAAAGGGGTCCTTCGACTGCGCAGACCGATTCGCTTCGCTCACCGGTCTGCTTCGCTCAGGATGACAGAGTGCTTTTGCTGACGGCTGATAGCTACTTCTTCGCGAACTCGCTGCGGTGACGGCTGTAGAAAAAGTAGATTGTCAGTCCGATGGCGAGCCAGGCAAAAAAACGAAGCCAGGTCAGGATGGGCAGACCGGACATCAAGAGAACGCAAAAGAGCACACTCAACACGGGAGCAGCTATGCCGCCTGGGGCGCGGAATCCGCGATGCCGACCGGGGTCACGATAACGCAGGATGATCACTCCGATGGAAACCAGGGCGAAGGCAAAGAGTGTGCCGATGTTTGAAAGATCGGAGAGCGTGCCTATATCGAGAATGCCGGCTGGAATGCCGACGACGAAGCCGGCGATCCACGTCGCGGTGGAGGGCGTGCGAAATTTCGGATGGACACGGCCGAAAAGTTTGGGCAGCAGGCCGTCGCGAGACATGGAGAACCAGACGCGCGCCTGTCCGAGTTGAAACACCAGCAGCGACGAGATCATCCCCATCATCGCGCCGAAGAGAACGCCGAGCTCCACCCAGCGCAAGGTGTTTGAACCGGTGCGGGCTACCAGCAACTTTAAACTGTTGGCAACGGGGGCTGCGTCGTCAAGTAAGGATGCCCAAGGCACGAGACCTGTGAGAACCACCGCGACCGCAATGTAGAGCACAGTGCAAACAACGAGCGTGGCTATGATGCCGATAGGTAAGTCGCGCTGGGGATTCTTGGCCTCTTCGGCGGCGGTAGAGACGGAATCGAAACCAATGTAGGTGAAGAAGATAATCGAGCCGCCGGTGAGAATGCCCGACCATCCTTGCGGCGCAAACGGGTGCCAGTTGGTGGGGTTGACGAAGTGCGCTCCGGCGATGACGAAGGCAAGGATGGCAGCGATCTTGAGGATCACCATGGTGTTATTGGCTTCGGTGGATTCGCGAATGCCGCGCACCAAGACGACAGTAAGAATCATCACGATCAGGAACGCAGGAACATCGAAGCCGAAGTGGAGACCCGGAGCATAAAGGACATTTCCCTTTAGATCAGTGAGGCCGCCCGGCAAATACGCTGGCGAAATCCAGCGCAGGGCAGGATGCCAGCCGAACCAATCGAATGCTCCGACCAGATGAGCCGCGAACCCGACACTCACCGCCATGTTGCTAACGGCGTATTCAAGAATCAAGTCCCATCCGATAATCCACGCGATTAACTCTCCCATCGTCGCGTAGGTGTAGGTATAAGCGCTGCCTGCGATGGGGATCATCGACGCTAGTTCGGCGTAGCAGAGCGCAGTGAATCCACAGACGATCGCCACCAGCATCAGTGATAGCGCTAGGGCGGGCCCCGCGCCGGGCCTGCCTTGGGTTGCAGTGTGGCGGATGAGGTAGTCGAGCAGCGGCGCGTTGAGAATGGAAGAAGTATCGAACTTCTGCCCAGCGATCGCCGTACCGATGACGGTGAAAATTCCCGAGCCGATCACCGCACCGATGCCGAGCGCTGTGAGCGAAATGGGGCCCAAGGTCTTCTTGAGCCGACGCTCAGGTTCTTCCGAGTCCGCAATCAGCTTGTCGATCGACTTGCAGCAGAAAAGCTGGTTGTCGCTGGTTCGGACGGTCGCGGTGCGCGCCGTGGCGGTGGGGCCCGGAGGTGATTGGGACAAGAGGTAGTTGTCTCCTGAAAACAAGCCTTTAGCCGTTAGCACTCAGCATTTAGCCGGTCTGGTTCCTATCAGGTAATTAAGAACTTTCCCGGCCAAATGCCAAGCGCTTATTGCCAATTGCTGCCTTTACCGTTTCGACTGGCCACGCGCCAGCTTTTTCACCTTGCGCTTCTTCGATCCGCGGGCGTAGTCGCGGGGCTTCTTCGGCTTTTCCGCCTTGGTCTTTTTACGCGAGGCGCGTTTTGATTTCTTGCGTTCTTCTTTGGTCAGCGATGCTGTGTTTGCCATGAATTCCTTTTGAATTAGATAATCGTTAAATTGGGTAATTGCGTAATTAAAGATCACGGGAAACTCCCCGCTCACTCAATTCCCAATTCTCCAATCTACTACGCCCGCTCTAGTTGCGCATACTTCTCCACCAGCTTCTTCAATCCGAAGCGAGGGAATTGTACCGTAATCTTGGCTTCTTCGCCTTCTCCTTCTCGCTGGTAGACCGTGCCTTCACCGTATTTAGGATGACGGACCTTCTGGCCGGGGCGGAATCCGCGCTTGCCAGTGGGTTCTTCTACCGGCGTTTTTGGGACGGTGAACTTCTTGCCACGGCTCGCGAAAAACTCGGCGATGTTCTCGATGGAGTTGTAGGGTTTGGCTGGGGCCGTTGGTTTTTGTCGGCTGGGTTGACCCCCATTGCGCCAGCTTGCGCTCTGGTCCTCATCTTCGTAGGAGTAGTGGACATCTGCCGCATCGTAGGCCGCGGAACTGCGCCCTGCTTGACGGCCGAGGGCCGTTCCTACATGGCCTGTTCTCCCGTAGTCCGTCCCCGTGCGAGAGTTGCGGCGTCCCCCTAGTTCTTCGATCAACTGGATTGGGACTTCTTCCAGAAATCTCGAAGGGACGCTGGCTTCAGGCTGGTCTGTTCCGTACCTGCGGCGGTAGACGGCGCGAGTGAGGACGAGTTGATCCATGGCGCGGGTCATGCCGACATAGCAGAGACGGCGTTCTTCTTCCACGTCGTCCGGCTGGAGCATGGTGCGCGAGTGCGGGAACAATCCTTCTTCGAGGCCGCTGAGAAAGACCAGCGGGAACTCCAGGCCTTTGGCGGCGTGCAGGCTCATGAGCGTGATCTGAGAGCGCTCGTCGTAGTCGTCGGCGTCGGCGATGAGCGCGGCGTGATCGAGGAACTGGTCGAGCGTTTCGCCGCGGTCGCGCGAATCGGCGGCGGCGTTGACCAACTCGCGCAGGTTTTCGATGCGGGCGAAGGCTTCTGGAGTGTCTTCAGCTTCGAGCAGCTTGATGTAGCCGGTTCGGTCGATCAGGAATTTGAGTAGGTCGGCGGTGCTCACCGTAGGAGCGGGGAACGGACTTGCAGTTTCCGCATCGGCGGCGGCAAGTGCGCTTTCATTCTCGAATACCGCTGGCGGTTTGTTGGCTGCGCCTTCGCTGGCAATGCTTGCTTCGTCGTTCACACCGTACGCTCCGCCGAAATCGAAGGCCGTGTTTTCGAACTCGGAGGGATCGAATGCTGCTGCGTCGTCATCACTGGAGTTCGCCGAGATGGAATCGACAGATTCTGGCTCTTCTGCAAACTCGGGCGAAGAGGCCCTCGTCCCACTTGCCTCTGCGCTTTCTTCTGTGAGGTGCTCCGCAAAAGTTCCCGCTAACATCGCCTGCGCATCCCTGACCAACTGTTGAAAGCTCTTCAGCGCCGCTAGCGCCCGCTGCGGCAGAAGTTGGCGGCGAATCGCTTCGCCCAATGCGCCCCACAGAGACAATCCTGTCTCTAGCGCGAGCCGCTCGAGAGTATCGATGGTGCCTTTGCCGATGCCGCGCGTCGGAGTGTTGATGACGCGAAGGAGCGAGATCGAGTCGTCCGGGTTTTGGATGACTTTCAGATAAGAGATCATGTCTTTGATCTCGGAGCGTTCGTAGAAGGAAAATCCGCCGACGACTTTATATTTCAGTCCGTAGCGGCGCATGGCTTCTTCAAACAGGCGCGACTGGGAATTCGTGCGGTAGAGCACGGCAGCGCGCGGAGTTTCGCCGCCCGAGTTTTCAGCACGACCGGCCTCGCGCAGATATTTTGCGATGTGATCGGCGGCGAAAAGCGCCTCGTTTTCTCCGTCGGGGGCCTCGTAGTACCCGAGCTTGGTGCCGCCCTGGCGTGACGTCCAAAGATTCTTGCCCTTGCGGCGGACGTTATTTGCCACGACCGTCGATGCCGCCTGCAAAATATTTTGCGTGGACCGGTAATTCTGTTCGAGGCGAATGATCTTGGCTTCGGGAAAATCTTTTTCGAATTCGAGAATGTTTCGGATATCGGCGCCGCGCCAGGAGTAAATCGACTGATCTTCATCGCCGACCGCGCAAACGTTATGGCGCGTTCCAGCGAGCATGCGCATGAGTTCGTATTGCGGACGGTTCGTATCCTGATATTCGTCGATCAGCAGATATTGAAATCGGCGATTGTAATACTCACGCACCGGCGCGGCAGTTTTGAGCAGTCGTGTGGCCTCAAGAAGCAGGTCGTCGAAATCCAGCGCGTTGGCTTTGCGCAACTCCTTGCGGTATTCCTCGAACAGGTGCGCGATCTTTTCTGTCTTGGGATCGGCGGATTGAAGGTAAAGCTCCTGCGGATCAAGCATGTGATTCTTCGCCCACGAGATGCGCGACAGCACGATGCGCGGCGTGAGTTGCTTGTCGTCGAGGCCGAGGCGTTTCATGATGCTTTTGACGACGGATTGCATGTCGCTCTCGTCGTAGATGACGAATTTCTTGGTGTGGCCGATTGGCGGTTTGCCGGGCGTGGCCGAGGGAATTTGCAAGGCTTCGATATCGCGGCGAAGAACTCGCACGCAGAAAGAATGAAACGTCGAGATGACCGGCTTGGCGATGCTGAGCCCGCCCACAAGTTTTTCGACGCGCTCGCCCATTTCGGCGGCGGCTTTGTTGGTGAAGGTCATCGCCAGAATGGATTCCGGCATCACGCCCATGTGTTCGATCAGATAGGCAATGCGGTAGGTGATGACGCGCGTCTTGCCGCTGCCCGCGCCGGCGAGGATGAGCACTGGGCCCTCGGTGGTTTCGACGGCCTCGCGCTGCTGCGGGTTAAGTTGATCGAGAAAAGACAATGCGGAAGTGGCTCCGGAGGTGATGGATCAATTTTACAGGGGATTCGGAATTTGCGATTGTTCAGAGTTTGTCCCTTTTCGGAACGCACAGATTAGTATTTCACCTAAGGCTATGATCATTCCTACGAATCGGGAATAGACTCGTTGTCAGGGCCCGTGGTGTAACGGCAACACAGCACCCTGCGACGGTGGCAGATGCGGGTTCGAGTCCCGTCGGGTCCACCTTCCCGTTTCTTGGGAGGCGGGTTCTGTGGGGAGCGAACGCAGGGATAGCTTCCCTACAAAAGTAACTTGACTGCAGCACTGGGTAACCTATACTGAAACTGTCGCAGGGTGCTGTAATGCCCAGATTCAATTGGCCCCGAGCAATCGGGGCCTTCGTTTGTCCGGAAGAAATCACACCCACGCGCCCATCAGATGTCCAATGCTGCCGCGCACGAGCAGTCCATCTTTACGGTCTTTGAAGTAGCGCTCGTTGAGTTCCTTGCCTTGGAGAAAATCGGTACGGTGAAATCCCATCGCCTTCAGTTCGTCCTGTAATTTTTCAGGATTGAAGAATAGTTGGAACGGCTCGCCATATCTGGCCACACGTGCCGACAGAGCATCGAGCGCCTGTCTCTGCCCCGCGTTCAGCAGCACAGGGTCGACTGCAAAATCAAACACTACTCCGCTGCCTGCAGGCATCTTGGCGATGAAACTTAGAGTGGCCATGCACGCATCGCGCGTTAGATAAGGAGTCACGCCCAGCCACGAGAAAAACGCCGCGGCTTTTGCGTTGAATCCCGAGTGCGCAAATCCATCAGCCAGGGTTTCTCGCTCGAAGTCGATTGGGACGAAGGTCAAAGATGGCGGGATAGCAATGCCTGCGCTCTCTAATTGTTCGCGCTTCCATGCCTGCGTTGCGGGATGGTCCACTTCGAAAACTCGGAGTTCCGCGTGAGGGTTGCGGTAGGCAAAAGTATCGAGCCCCGCGCCGAGGACAACATATTGCATCACCCCGTGCCCCACGGCACGGGCTAGCTCGTCTTCGGCGTAACGGCTGCGCGCCGCCATGAAGGCGCGGAATGCGCGAGAGAAAGCATGGTGCTCTTTTGGATTGGACCGAAGTTCTTCTGCGGCTTCTGAACCGATGATGCGCAATGCAAAAGGGTCGTCGAACACGCGAGGCAAGTCGAGAAGTTGGTGGGCAGCCCGTCGGACTGCCACTCGCTGCGCGGTTCTGCTGAAGGTTCGCTCTTGCATTAGCGGGGTTAGGCCCTACTCCGAAGTTTGCGTCGGGGCAAGCCTGCATTCCTCACAAGGGCAAACTTCGCGCAGAAATTTCCACGAGTAAATGCCGAGGTCGTGATCGTCGTTCCACTTAAAACGGATGGCGTACTTGCCCATGCCTTCGGCAGAAACTGGTCTCGCCGCGGCTTTAAACATGGGCAACGCGCCGGGCGCAAGTTTGGGTGGTTCGCCAGGCTTGCGTCCAGATTTGCCACGCTCTTCATTGCACATCGCGCAAGGGCAGGCATCGCGGAGGAACACGAAATCGTAGTGCGAAATGTGACCGTCCGCCCATTCGATATCCATACCCGTGCCGGTGGTTAAGTTCACCTTCACTGATTTGGGGTCTGTGGCCGCGGTGGGCGACTGAAGCGGGGACTGCATACGTTCAGTATCGCATACGAACGCGGAGGGTTTGAGGAAGGATCGAGCTAGTGGGCGGCGGTAGAGGCAGACTTGGGACTAGTCGCGACACCGAGGACGAAACCGCCGAGCGCCCCAGCGAGAATCCCCATCAAGGCCAGCACGAGCGCGCTTTCTACCAAAGTTACTTTCCCACGACTAGCCATAAGTTCCCCCTGTTTTCGCTCAAAGACAGCTCCATTCTACCTCACCCCGTCAACGCGGACGGCCTTACTTCAGACTCCCGACTTATTATTTGCGGTCTTGAAGAACGCCGCCAGGAACAGCAGGCCGAACAATACATCGACGCCGCCAAGCGCCAGATCCTGCGGGTGGAGCCGCCGTTGAAGATAGAGCACGACCAGAGTAGCGCCGTAGCCAAACTTCTCGAGTACTGACGGAATCATTATCGGCCGGAGGCGAATTGGGTCTGTGGCGATTACGAAGAATACGATCTGAAAGGCGAGACCAACGCCGGCGAAGCCGTAGTAAAACGCGGGATGGGTGATCGGCGGCGGATCGTTGCGGCCGATCGTGTCGAAGATGAAATAGAGAGGCGTGAGAATCAACACGCCCCAGATGCCGGCGATGAAAAATACGATCCTGGCAAATTTCATGTTCCGTCTATCTTCGTCGCGATTATTCGCCGCCGACCGTTAGGCCGTCAATGCGCAGCGTTGGCGAGGCGACTGATCCGCGGAACTCGAGATCGTTCGCGATTTCGGAGATATTGAAAAAGATTTCCTTCAGGTTCCCGGCGACGGTGATTTCTTCGACAGGGTAAGCAAATTCTCCGCCGGAAATCCACAAGCCCGAAGCGCCGCGAGAGTAATCGCCCGTCACCAGGTTCGCGCCATGGCCGAGGAACTCGGTGACGTAGAGTCCTTCTTTGATCTCAGAAATCAACTGCTTCGGCGTTCGGGTTCCCGCTTGCAGAAAGTAGTTGCCGGGGCCGATGCCGGGTGTGCCAGCGAGTCCGCGGGACGCGTTCCCGGTCGTCTTCAATCCTAGCTTTTTCGCGGTGTAAGTATTCATCAGGTAAGAACTCAGCACGCCATTCTCGATGACCACCGTGCGCCGCGTGGGCACGCCTTCGCCATCGAACGGACTGGTGCCGAAGCCGCCGGGGATGGTGCCGTCGTCGATGATGGTGACGTTGTCGCCGGCGATTTTCTGTCCCAACTTGCCGGCTAGAAACGAAGCTCCGCGATACACCGAGTCGCCGTTGATGCCTTCGAAGATGTGTTCGAGGATCGATGTGGCAACCATGGGATCGAAGATGATGGGCACTTGCGCGGTCTTGGCTTTACGCGCACCGAGGCGGCGCAGCGTGCGTTCGGCCGCAACCTTGCCGACATGCTCGGGTGATTCGAGTTTCGAGAGCATGCGCGCAACCGAGAACCAATAGTCGCGCTGCATCGCTCCATTTTCGGTTTGCGCAATGGGAACGGCGGAGACCGAGCAATAAGACCGGCGGAACTCGCCAACGAAGCCATGCGAGTTGGCCAGGATTTTGTGGCCAGTAGCGGCGTCAAACGATCCGCCTTCAGAATTCTTGATGCGCGGGTCGAAATCGAGTGCAGCTTTTTCGGCACGGCGCGCGTAATCGATGCGATCGGGACCGGGCAGTGAATAAACGTCTTCGTGATAGAGATCCAGATCGCCGGTGAGCGAGCCGAGTTGCGAAGCTTCGGGGATCCCGCCGAAGGGATCTTCGGAGGTGATCTTCGAAAGTTCCAGAGCGGACTTCACCATGCGGTCAAGACTCTCGCGCGAGAAATCGCTCGAGTAAGTGCTGGCGGCGCGCTGGCCGTTGAAGACCCGCACGCCAATGGAACGCGAACCGGATTCCTTGAGGGTTTCGACCTGGCCGAGGCGCACCAGCGTGGAGAATTCATCGCCTTCGCGGACTACACATTCGGCTGCGGTTGCGCCACCGGTCATGGCACGGCGGACGATATCCTGGGCGAGTGATTTGAGATCGCTGCTTGCTTTCGGGCTCGGAGCTTCTACTTGAGTTGAGGACATAACACCTTTCACCACAGAGGCACGGAGGCACAGAGAAAAGAGAGAATTAACTTTTCTCTGCTCCTTGACGCTCCAGCGTGCGCTTAAACTTCTATTATCTAATAAACGGCGGTCTTTCACATGAGCGGCGGCAAAGGGAAAAAGGGAACACAGCGTCTTCGAGCGGCCTCACGCAAGTCCGCTTCCAAGACGGACACTACGCGGACCGGCGACATCGGTGACTTCTTTGGCATGCTCGCCGGCAAGACGAAGAAGGTGGCCATGATCGAAGAGATCAACGAGGCGGCGGCCGACGGTTGGGCAGGCCTGGTTAAGATGGATGAGAAGTGAAGGTCGTCGTCGCCTACGAAGGAATGTGGCTCGGCGCGGAGACATTTGTTTTCGTTTGATAAGAAGGCGGTGGGCGCGTTGCAGGAGCAGGGGGTGGCGGCGGGCCGATCCAGTAGGCCTCGTCAGATCCTTTTTCTCCTTGCGCGTCGATTGAGATTCGAATACAGTGTCCTTACCACCAACGGGGCATTGGCCTCTTGGCTGGAATTCGAGCTCTCTTGAGGGGCCAGCAGCCTCCAAGCAGAAAGAGGAAAGCATAATGGTACTAAGCATTCCCACCACGCAGGAGCAGATCCGCTCCTTTGAAGATCCCAACAGACGAAACTTTCGCATCCTCCATTCATTAATTCGCGTGCTTGACTGGCCAGACAACGTACCGCTGGGCCCCGATCCGCGGGTTCCGAAGGAGAAGGGGCCTGTTGTCAAGAAAATATCCGCTTCTCTCGCCACTGGTGACGGGCGGTTCCACCTCTTGAATCGCGGAATCACGCTGTCGGTTAGAAAGGCGGAGTTCGATAACAAAGAGCAGACTCTGAGACTGCAGATCCCAAACGAGGAACAATATGGCATCATCGACGGAGGGCATACAAGCTATGCGATCACGCACACCGTCAGCTCGATGCGCGCGGCTGGGTTGGAAGACAAGCTAGGCAATCAATATGTTCACGTGGAAGTCTTGTCCAAGATTGAGAATGATCTTGCAGACATTGCTGAGGCGAGAAATTTTAGCGCCCAGCTGAAGCCGTGGACGCTAGCCTCGTATCGGGACAAGTTCAAATGGTTCTTAGACGCGCTGGGCGAGGATTACTGCAAGTACATAAAGGTGGCCGAGAACGACCCCGAGCCCGTTGGGATTCTCGACCTCATTCAGGTTATGTGTGCAATCAACCCCTCCCTTTATGAATCCACGAGTTCCTCCGTCAACGAAGCTTACAAAAATGCGGGGAAATGCCTTCAGAACTTCGTTGAGGATGGGAACGGGCACGATCCCAACAGGCAACCCAATTTCAAGGAAATGGAGCCCATTTGCCGGGATGTTATCCGGCTGTACGACTACATCCGGCTTAAATGGAAGGACGCCTACAACGCGGAAGACGAATCTGGAAAGCGGGGGAGAATCGGAGCCCGCGTGGAGATGCAAAAGCGAAGGCGGAATCGGTCGGCGCTGGCGACCTATTACTTCCTGGAAGAGAAGCCGGTTGAGGGCGACATTCCTGTTGAAAAGGGCTTTGCGATCCCGATGATCTCTAGTTTCAGAGCTCTAATGGAGCGAGGGAAGAACGGGAAGCTGAGGTGGTACGCTGATCCTTTCGAGTACTTCGATGAGCACGGGGCTCACTTGGTACGACTCGTCATGCAGGCGAGTGATCGCGCCGGAGGCGATCCGCACCAGGTCGGCCGTGATCCGCAGGTGTACACGTCGCTCTACTCTGAAGTGCGACGATGGTACCTAGAAGGACGTTTCAAGAATCAGTTAGCGTAGCGTTGGGGACTTCCCCGCCACAGCGGTTTAGCGGGGAAGTCCAATCCTAAGACCGTGGCGAAGCCTTACTGCATAAACCCGCCGGGATCCTTCTTCGCAGTCCCGCCAACAGTTAGCCGATCGATCTTAATAGTCGGAATGCCCACGCCTACCGGCACGGCTTGCCCATCTTTGCCGCAGGTGCCGACGCCTTCGTCCAGCTTCAAATCGTTACCCACCATCGAGACTCGCGTCAGAACATCGGGTCCGTTGCCGATCAGCGTTGCGCCTTTGATGGGCGCGGTGATCTGGCCGTCTTCGATCATGTACGCCTCGCTCGCGCCGAAAACGAACTTGCCGTTGGTAATGTCGACCTGGCCTCCGCCGAAGTTTACGGCGTAGATGCCATGCTTCACCGAGCGGATAATATCTTCGGGATCGTCCTGGCCCGCTAGCATGTAGGTGTTGGTCATGCGCGGCATGGGGATGTGTTCGTAGCTCTCGCGGCGTCCGTTGCCGGTGTTGGCCATTCCCATGAGACGGGCCGAAAGCTTATCGCTTAGGTAACCTTTCAGAATTCCCTTCTCAATCAGCACGGTTTCCTGGGTGGAATTGCCCTCATCATCGACATTCAACGACCCGCGCCGCCACGGCATAGTTCCATTATCGATGACGGTGCAGCCTTCACTCGCTACGCGCTTGCCGATCAGGCCGGCGAAAGCAGAAGTCTTTTTACGATTGAAGTCGGCTTCGAGTCCGTGACCAACTGCTTCGTGCAACAGCACGCCGGGCCATCCCGGACCGAGAACCACTTCCATATCACCGGCGGGAGCTTCGCGGGCATCGAGTTGCAGAATCGCTTGCCGAGCTGCTTCTTTCGCAAAGAACTCAGGACCTTTGTCTCCGAAGAAGAAGTCGAGGGCGACGCGACCACCGCCGCCGGAACCGCCACGAGCCGAATTGTTTTCAGTCTTGGCGATACAAGAAACGTTCATGCGTGCGAGCGGCTGGGAATCTTCAGCGAACGTTCCATCAGAAGCCACGACAAGAATATTTCGCAGTTCGTCAGAGTAGCTCGCGCGGACTTCCTGAATGCGCGGGTCATACGCACGCGCCGCTTTATCGGCACGCATCACCAACTCAACCTTAGCCGTGATTTCGGCATCGACCGAGGGCAACGTCACGGGATACAAGCTGCGCGCCGCCGTCTGCCGGAAGCCAGCCACGGGAGTTTTCGCCGGGGCGCTGGCGATCAATGCCGCGGTGCGCGCCGCGTGCAGAATGCGGCTGGCAGAAAGATCGTCGGTATAGGCGTAGCCGGTGCGCTCGCCTGAAACCACGCGCACGCCGCATCCGGCTGAAATGCCCTGCGATGCCGACTTCACCATCGACTCATCCACCATCAGCGAGGTAGAAGACAGATACTCAAAATAAAGGTCGGCATAATCGCCTCCGGCGGAAAGAGCGGCCGCGAGGTAATGCTCGAGGTCGTTTTCGGTTACGCCGTAGTGGTCGAAGAAGAAGCGCTGCTTGTCTTTATCCAGAACAGGCTGATGATTCAAGCTTTTACTCATAGGGATTAGATGCCGCCGCGGTAGAGCAGACTCAGTTGGGCAGATTTGTTCATTATCCCACAGGGAGCAAGAAGGGGATGTGCGAAACATCCGCGAACGAACTGTGACTATGGTCACATGTCACAGACATCGTCGGGGCCGTGACCACATAATCCTGTGGGAGATTTTCATGCCGACCGTGACGCCGCAGGCCTTAACTCGAACCGTGCAGGATTTTCTCAGCGAAGCCGCGGGCGCGGTGGTGCTGGAAAACGGCACTCTCGCTTTCGATCTGTCGCAATCCAAGTATTCGATTTCTGGTGAGTACAACCGGTGCCTTCTGCACATGTGGTCGGCCGAGCGAAACGCCGTGCGGCGTGTGCTTGATGCGGAAGTCAAGAACGGCACTTTGCGCCTGGCGGTTCAGAAACTGGGGCAAGCGCGCCCCTCGAAGTTGGAAATTTGCCGCGAACGCGACCGCCGCTCCCCTACAGCTCGACGTGCGGCTCGCGTTGCGTACGAACAAAAGCTGCGCCGAACGCTGGAACGTCACTTTCCTGATTTCAAGATCATGAGACTGACGACCGGTACGGATCTGGAAAAATCCTTTGGGCCGGTCTATACGCGAGGGCTGGTAAAGCAGGGGCGCTCAGCCTTTGCGGTACTCGGGGTGAATGCGCGCGAAACGCAATCTTCTATCGATGCGGCTCTCACCTTCGGAATTTTGTGGCTCGATGTGTGCCGGCAGTCTCAGGCGGCGAACGTGCTGGTGGAAGGGCTGAAGATGTTTGTTCCAGCAGGGACATCCGCGCTGGTACAGGAGCGAATGGCGAACTTGAACCGCGATGCCGCCAAGTGGTCGCTCTTTGAGCTGGAAGAACGAGACGACGCGCTGGTGGAAATCGACTGCGGCGATCGTGGCAATGTGGCAACGCGGCTGGTGCATGCCGCGGACGATGATGCGGCGCGCGAGCGCTTCAAAGATTCGGTTTCGAGAATTCAGAAGGTTCTGCCGAACTGCGAAGTCGGCGTCCTGTCAGGGGCGGAGATTGCTTTTCGCTGGCGTGGCCTGGAGTTTGCGCGGGCGCGGCTGGGATGCGCTCTTGGATCGTTTCGCAGCTCGGAGGAAATCGTATTCGGCGTGGGCGCGGAGGAGCGCGTTCTCGAGGAACGTAACGAAGCCGAATTCACTGAGCTTGCCAACTGTCTGCGCGACACGCGCCATCCCTATGGACCGCGCCACCATCCGCTGTGGCGGCTTCGGCCCGAGAGATGGCTCGAGTCGCTGGTGGTGGGCGATGTGAGCGTGGTCGATGGGCGACTCGAACCGTCGTGCCAGTATTCACAGATTCCGGCTTTTTCCGCCAGCGACCGCGCCATGCTCGACGTGCTCACGGCGACGCATGCGGGCCGGTTGGCGGTGGTGGAACTGAAGGCTGACGAAGACATCCACCTGCCGCTGCAAGGCTTGGATTACTGGTCGCGCGTGGAGTGGCATCATGCGCGCGGTGAATTTCAGCGCTTTGGATATTTCGAAGGCCGTGAGTTGTCCGCCGAGAAGCCTCTGCTATTTCTGGTGGCTCCGGCGTTGCATGTGCATCCGGCTACGGATACATTGTTGCGCTACCTTTCCCCTGAAATCGAATGGGAGTTCGTGGGGATTGACGAGCGCTGGCGCGAAGGAGTAAAGGTTGTGTTCCGTAAACGAGTTGACCGGAGCACGCGACTTGGACCCCAGTTACCTCACCGCGCAGCCAGTTGAACTCTGTGGCTCGCCCCGCCCTGGCGCGCTGCTGAAGCAGGTCTACACCATGCACGGGAGCCAGTGAGCTGTGCCTCGACACATCGGCATCGTCGCTTGCAGCGCGGAAGGCGCCGCACTCTGCTATCGCACCATCTGCCTCGAGGGCGCGGAACTGCTCGGCCCGCATGCTCACCCTGAAGTCTCCATGCACGGCCACAACTTCGCCGACTACGTGAAGTGCATCGAGGCCAACGACTGGGCAGGCGTGGCCGAACTCATGCTCTCTTCCGCGGATAAGCTGGCCAAAGCTGGCGCAGACTTTCTCATCGCTCCCGTCAACACCGTGCATCAGGCTTTCGACTTGGTCGAGCACCGTTCGCCGCGCCCCTGGCTGCACATCGCCATCGAGGTCGCGAACGAAGCCAAGCGCCACGGCTACAAACGCCTCGGAGTTCTGGGCACGCGCGCGTTGATGGAGGGCCCGGTCTACGCAGAAAAACTGAAAGCCGCGGGCATCGATCATCGCATCCCGCGGGCCGAGCAGCGCGGACGCATTCACCGCATCATCTTCGACGAATTAGTGCAAGGCGTGTTCCTGCCACAAACACAGGCCTATCTCACCGAAGTCATCCGCACAATGAAAGATGAAGGCTGTGACGCGGTAGTCTTAGGCTGCACCGAAATTCCGCTGGTGCTAACGCAAGAGCAATCCCCGCTGCCAATGTTAGACTCAACGCGCCTGCTGGCAAGAGCCGCGCTACGCAAGGCAGTCGAAAGCTGAATTTTTATTATGTAGGGACAGCCGCCTCGGCAGTCCAGCGAGCGCAGCGAGAGATGGTCTGGTGCCGGCACTCTTGTCCGCGAATTCTATCCGCGACGATGATGTAATAAGCTGATAAGTTCTTTGCATCTATGCTCAAGTTCCGCCAGCTCCGGGATTACTACGCCATACTGCGCCAATCTCCAGACGCACCGATCCCAGCCTGGGCCACAAACGGCGAGTTCACCTCAATCACCCGCACCCCAGAAGAACTCTCCATCGTCTGCCCCGCCGAAAACATTCCAAAAGATGTTGATCCCGGCCCGCGCTGGATCTGCCTCAAACTAGAAGGCCCCTTCCCCTTCTCCCAAACCGGAGTGCTGCTTTCCTTCATCGAGCCGCTCTCCAACAACGGCATCCCAATCTTAGCCATCTCCACCTTCGACACAGATTACGTTTTCATCCCACCGGAGCACATAAGCCGAGCGCTCGCCTTGCTGTGCGAAGCAGGGCACGAACGGGTGAATGGCTAGAAAACAAAAAGCCGGAGAATCCCGCGATTCTCCGGCCAGGCCTTTGCGACCATCTGGCAAGTTTTATTGTTTTAAGTCGCTCGATGCCATATCGATCGTAATCATGAACCCGTTGGTTCCCTTGTACTCGAACGGTTTAGACCCGGTTTTGTAAGTCTCAACCTCATTCGGCATCATGATGAAGCCGTCGTTCCGGGGCGTGCCCCAATACTTGAGATTCTTGATTACAACTGGCTCGTCGGTGTTTCCGGGAAAGCGGTGCAGCTTTACCTCTGCGGTCTTGCCGCCGTCGATCGTGGCATGCGCTTCATCCTTTGTGTATTCCCAGGTGTCAATGTTCGCCACCGTAGTCTGAAGCGAGTTCCACTTCACAGGGAAGACGTGGGGAATGATGGTGCCGAGCGCCTCCTGCTGTTCCTTGGTTGTGGCCTTGTCAAACGTAACCAGCGCCCAGTCCATTTGTCCCTTCGAAAAATCACCGCCCAGGTCGCCGGTGATCCAGAACTTCGCGCCGTCCAGGTTTGTCGCGCCGTAATGGCCATGATTCACCTTGTAGGCGTTGTTAAAAAGGCAATAGTGGGCTGCCGTGCCGTGCTCGTGGTGGGCGGCAGGTTTCGGATTGAAATAGCATTGGCAGAACATCGGGCAACTGCAGGCTTCGATGGTGGTTGCATTCAGGGCCCAATCCTGCTGCGACTTGTCACTGGTATTCAGAGCGAGTAACGCGAGGACGAGAGAGATACCCCAAGCTTTAAACATACTGAATTCCTCCTCGGCGGGCAATTATGATCTCCATTCGGCGATTTTTCAAGTGAATTAGCAGCATTCACGTATCCCACAATTTGCGCCATTCGCCCTTCATAATTTGCCGAACGCTGTTGCGAACCCTGCATTTATCCCGCATCCATGCTGTAATAAGAGTATTCAACCAATGCCGTCGACTATCACAACCCTGCGCCGCCGCGCCAAAGCTCTACACCGCAACCTGCGCGGAGCTTCCATGGCCGCGCGCGCCCTAGCCTCCACCGATCATCCGCTGCTCGCGCACATCATTCCAGTTCGCCGTTGCAACCTGGCCTGCACCTACTGCAACGAGTTCGACGATTTCTCGAAGCCCGTCGCCACGGAAGAAATGTTCCGCCGCATCGACAAGCTAGGCGCTCTCGGCACGGCGGTAGTCACAATTTCCGGCGGCGAGCCGCTGCTGCATCCCGATCTCGATGACGTGATCGGCCGCATCCGCTCCAACGGCATGATCGCCGGATTAATCACCAACGGATATTTTCTGGTGCCGGAAAGAATCAAGCGCCTCAATCGCGCCGGCCTCGAGTGGCTGCAGATCTCCATCGACAACGTGAATCCCGATGAAGTTTCCAAGAAGAGTTTGAAAGTTCTCGACAAGAAGCTGCAATGGCTGGCCGAGCACGCCGAGTTTCACGTGAATATAAATTCCGTAGTAGGCGGCGGCGTTTCCAATCCGCACGACGCCCTCACCATCGGCAAGCGTGCCGTCGAGCTAGGTTTCAGCTCGACCGTCGGCATCATTCACGACGGCAGTGGACAAGTGAAGCCGCTCACCGGCGAGGAGCGCCGCATCTACGACGAAATGAAATCGTGGGAGAAGAGCAGTTTCACCCGCATCAACGCCTTCCAGGACAACATCGCCCAAGGCCTGCCCAACGAATGGCGATGCCGCGCGGGCGCGCGCTATCTCTACATCTGCGAAGACGGATTGGTGCACTACTGTTCACAACAGCGCGGCTACCCCGGAGTTCCGCTAGCCACCTACACCCGCGACGATATGCGCAGGGAATACCTCACCGAAAAAGGTTGCGCCCCGAATTGCACGGTCTCATGCGTCCATCAAGTCTCAATCTTCGACAACTGGCGCGCCCCGCAACATCCCACCCCGCCAACCCCAGTCGCGGCACACGCCAGCGAGCTGGTGCAAATCAAGTAGCAGGTAGCCATTAGCCATTAGCTTTTGACCACTCGGCTCGATGCCGGGTCAGTGCTAACTGCCAATTGCTAATGGCTGGGCTTCCCCTGCGCCGTCGGCGGCACAATTCCATTCAACCGCAAATACATCGCGGCCGCTCCGTAATGATCGGACCACCCTCCCGCCAGAAAAAACACTCCCATGGCTCGCGGTCCCTGCACGCGTCCGAAGTCCACATTTTCTCCCAGCTTGGAGTCGTCGACATTGGCCAGAGCTGAGGTGCAGAAATCGAAAGAGGCGGTGGCGGCTGCGAGCAGCTTGTCTTTGGAATCAGTCTCTTTGAGTTCATCGACTTTCGGCGCGGGGATATCGGCGACCTTGGCGCACATTGCGTTATTCGATTCCGTGATGTGGACGACCAGGTGAGCGAAACTGATCTGATCGGGAGTCGGCTTGTAACTGAACTTGTCGGCGGGCATGGCGTCGATGGCAGCGAGAATGTTCTTTTGCTGGCGCGGCAGAATTATCCGCAGCACGCTTGTTACCGGATTCTTTACCGGTGCCGCAGCTTGCGGAGCAGCGGCGGAAGGTTGACTCATCTGTGCGCTCCCTGAACCAGGGATGGCACAAACGAAGACGGCGAACAAAAATGCGGCTGTCATGTGCTTCATTGGATATCTCCTGAACAACCTTATTAGACTTCGATGTCTTGCCGAGGTTAGCGGAATTCCAGCTACGACATGGAAGCGAGTCCCGCGGCGGCAAGCTTCCAGAACAAATACCATCCGGCAACCACCGCAATCGCCGTGCCGCGCTTCACCTTGCTGGTGCTGGAGAATCCAATGCCCATCAGCACAATCGTCCATATCGAGAGCAGATCCAGCGCAGACGCCAGGGAATAAATAAACTTGCCCGTCGTCGCCTTGTCGAGGACATGGGCAAGATTGGTAGCGACCGGATTGTTGACATCGAAGCCTTCGGGATTCACCCCCGCGTAGAGCGAGATCGTGCCCAATATTGAACCTATGATGCCGGGCAGGCTGGCATAGAAAACGATCGCATATGCCGTCTTAAAAGCAACGTCGGCCCCCGTAGCAAACCTGAAAGTCACCCACAGCACCACCGCGGCAATAGCAAAGAAGATCAGGATCGTCACCGGCGTTCCATACGACAGGTAACGAATGAGAGTGCTGGTGAACCGAAGTTGCTTCTCTTGCTGGTCGGGTGGAAGCTTGTCGAACTGATCGGCCCGCGCGGACTGCGCCACGGCGTTCTTGCTGACCTGCTCGAATCCGATTTGCCGATCGATCGAGTAGACAAAGATCAAGGCAAAGATGGAGATCAGCAGCCAAGGCCCCCACCAGCTAGCGTTGCGCCGCAAATCGGTAAAAGTTTTCGAGGGCGCGATAAAAGTATCAACAATGCGCGCCCCCTCAGAAAGCGGAGCAGACTCCGAAGCGGGCACAGACGCGGGCGTTGGCGGGAGCGGAGAAGCGGCCATATTGCCTCCTAAGTGGATGCGAAGGAATTCTAGCCGGGAGCCAGCCCGGATACAAGCCGAATGCCGCCGGAAGAAAAGCAATCGACTAAGTGGCCCAGGATAAGTGGAACGGGAAGGGCATAAAGTTGAGGAGTGCAGAAAAATTCACAAGCGCCGAGGGCTATAGAAAACTCACAAGTGCGTGCGGCACCGTGGAAGAGCGGCGCTTCAGCGCCGCGTAAAGCCACTCAAATGAATCGAGGCTTTAAGAGCCAGAGGTGATGCCCCGTCGCACTCTAACGCCTCGAACCATTCACCAGCGCGATGTGCTGCTCGGAACTAAATCAATGTTTTTCTACCGACGCGCGAGGCGCGAACAGCGCCGCCCACCAGCCTCAACAATCACTCACGCCAGCCCGGACTGGCTGTGAAGCTTGTGCTTTCAACCGCGGCGCCAGCCAACGAAACAGCACCGTAGCACACACAGCCCCAGCAACCTGCGCTCCAATAAACAGCGGCACATCAATCGGACGAATCCCCGCAAACGTATCAGACAATGATCGCGCAATCGTCACCGCTGGGTTCGCGAACGAAGTTGACGCAGTGAACCAGTACGCTCCCGTGATGTAGCTCGCAACCGCGAACGGCACCGCTCCTGGCCGCGTCCGAGAGCATCCCCAGATCACTGCCACAAGTCCGAACGTCGCCACAAATTCGCTAAAAACCAGCGCCCACCCATGCCGCGAATGTGTCGACAGAGAATACCAACGAAGCCCGAACATCAAATGCGCAAAGATAGCTCCGGCAACTCCTCCCACGCATTGCACCAGCACATAAGCCGCTGCATCGGACCACGCGATGCCGTGCTCCAATGCGTCGGCAAGCGTCACAGCGGGATTCAAGTGCGCGCCAGAGATCGGTCCGAACGTAAGAATCAGAGCCACCAGCGCCGCGCCCGTCGCAATCGTATTCGCCAGCAAAGCGATGGCGACATTACCGCCCGCCAGCCGCTCACCCATAATTCCGGAGCCAACCACGGCCGCAACCAGAAACGCAGTGCCTAAAAACTCAGCCGTAAGTCTGGCGCGCAGATTGAATTTCATTTGTGGCCAATCTTCTCGACCTCTCGTTTGATCGCCAGTTCGTCGATCGTCGCGAGAGGCAGACTGAGAAATAAATCAATTCGTCGCTCCAGGGTCACGAAAGCCGAACGGTATGCGTCTTGAATTTCCTCCGCATTGCCGCGAGCCGCAGCCGGGTCGGGAACTCCCCAGTGCGCCGTCAAAGGCCCGCCCGGCCAAAAAGGACAGACTTCTTTCGCAGCGTTGTCACAAACCGTGAAAACAAAATCGAGCTTCGGCGCTTCCGGTTTCGCAAACTCATCCCAACTCTTGCTGCGCAGGCTTTGCGTCGGCAGGCCAGCCCTCTCCAGTTCCACGATAGCTTCCGGTCGAACCGCCCCTGAAGGATGGCTCCCAGCGCTGTAAGCGGTAAAGGTCGGGTGCCCTCTAAAATTCATGATCGCCTCGGCCATGATCGACCGTGCCGAGTTTCCCGTGCATAAGAACAAGACGCTGTAGTGTTCTTGCATCCTGTTCCCTCAATGGCAGCAGGTTGGCCCGCAGCAACTTTCTTTTCGCAGTGGTTTCACAGCCCGCACGAATGCGCTCATAAACTTGCCATCCACCAGCGGCGCAATCGCATCCACGTCGATGTTTTGGCCGGATAGAAACTCGCGGGCATCCTCAATTCGATAAATCCTCGTTGGTTCAATCTCAATTTTCTCGAAGCCCGCAGCCGTAAGCTTGCCGCGGTATTCATTTTCTTCCAGCGCGCCGGCAACGCAGCCCACCCAGAGCAACACGCTCTGGCGAATCTCAACAGGTATCTCGCCGCGAGTCACCACATCCGAAACCGCAAAACGCCCGCCCGGCTTCAGTACGCGCAGCGCCTCCCGCATCACTTTGTCTTTATCCGATGAAAGGTTGATCACGCAATTTGAAATGACGACGTCGACAGAATCGTCCGGCAGCGGAATGTGCTCAATCTCGCCCTTCAAGAATTCAACATTCTCAACTCCTGCCTTGCGCTTGTTTTCGTTCGCCAGCGCCAGCATCTCGTCGGTCATGTCCAGGCCGTAAGCTTTGCCCGAAGGTCCGACGCGCTTCGCCGAGAGCAACACATCGATCCCTCCTCCGGAACCAAGGTCCAAAACAACTTCGCCCGGATTCAATTGCGCCAGTGCAGTCGGATTTCCGCAGCCCAGCGAAGCCAGCAGCGCTTCTTCCGGAATCTGCTCTGCCTGCAACGAGTCGTAAAGATTGGACGTGATCGGATCGCAGCATCCGCTGCTCGCCGTCGCTCCGCAACAGGAACTTCCGCCAGCCTTCACACGCAGAGCGGCTTGCCCATATTTTTCTTTCACGACTTCCTTTATGTCAGTGGCGCTCATGATCCCTCCTATTTGCAGATGCGAACGATCTGTTCAGGCTTGACCGCTTTATTCCGCGTGCAGCACTCGGCATACAGAAACTTAAGCAACTCTTGCAGTGCGTCAGTATTCGCCGTGTAGCGCAGAAATGTGCTCTCCCGTTGCACATCGACCAGTTCTTCCGCTTTGAGTTTGTCAAGATGATGCGATAGCGTGGAGTTAGGAATATCCAGCTCTTCCTGAATCTCCCCCACAACCAAACCTTCAGGATGCGCCGACAGCAACAACTGCATGATCCGCAGCCGAGCTTCCGTCCCCATGGCAGAGAACATTTCGGCGTATTTGACCACCTGCTCAACAGACGGCTTCGCCAGGCGCATCTTCATATTTCGATAATTGCAGAAATATAAACAGATGTCAAGGCATGGTTCTGTCAGGGAAAATATTGCGGGCGGCCAATGTTCTCGTAGGGACGGGCGCCTTCGCCCGTCCGCCGAGCGAAGCGAGGCAGTTCTTCTCAGCGTCAGAGGGCTAGCTGTGGTGTGGCTTCCAACAAGCTGCGCGTGTAAGCATGCGCCGGCCGCTCCGTAATCTGCTCAGCGGTGCCGACCTCCACAATCTTGCCGCGATGCATCACGGCAATGCGCGTCGAGAGATAGCGCACAACCGGCATGGAGTGCGAGATGAAAAGATAAGTCAGTCCAAAGTCGCGCTGCAGTTGCGCCAGCAGATTCACAATCTGCGCGCCCACGCTCACGTCGAGAGCCGAGACCGGTTCGTCCGCCACAATAAACTTGGGATGCAGCGCCAGTGCGCGCGCAATCCCAATGCGCTGCCGCTGCCCTCCGCTAAACTCATGAGGAAAACGCCGAAGGATCGATTCATCAAGGCCGACAGCGCCGAGGAGTTCGCGCACGCGCAATCGAATCCCACTCGCGCTTTGATCTCCATGTGATCCATGAATGACAAGCGGTTCGGCGATGATCTCTTCGACGCGGAAGCGCGGATCGAGCGAGGCAAATGGATCCTGAAAAATGATCTGCATATCGCGCCGCAACCGGCGCATCTCGCCGCCGCGAGCAGCCAGCAGGTCGCGCCCTTCGAAGCGAACGCTGCCCGAAGTAGGTTCGATGAGGCGCAGGATCAAACGCCCCAGCGTGCTCTTGCCCGACCCTGATTCGCCCACCAGGCCGAGAGTCTCGCCCGCATGAATATCAAGCGAGACATCATCAACAGCGCGCACTTCATTTCCGCCGCGAGGCTTCGCGCCAAAAACAGATTCGCCCTGCGAATAAATCTTGGTCAGCTTTCGAGCTTCAATCAGCGCCATGGCTTGTATTCTCAATTCTAGAATAGAGAATGAATCGGGCCTATTGAGCCGCAATCATGGGCACGGCAGCCAGCGCGGCCAGCAGCCCCACGAACCTCCAGCGCGAGAAGTGTTCTTTTAGAAACAAGCGCGCTAGCAGCACCGTGACCGCGGGATAGAGTGAGGAGATCACGACTGCTTCATCGAGGCGCCCGGTCTGGCTGGCGCGCACGAAGAGAATTGTGCCGAGCGAATCGATGCAGCCGGTGAGCACAGCCCAGCGCACGCCAGCGGAAGTGATGTCGTGAAAGTTTCCGCCCACCAAGACGACCACGCCAGTGACGATCAGGCCGCCGGTTCTGCTGAGCGCTGCGATCCAAAACACTGAGGCGTCGCCAGCTTGCCGAATGCACAAGTAGAAACAGGCGAAGCCGACGCCCGCGAGCACAGCGAGGCCAATGCCTGCGGGCCTGCCTCCGTCTGCGGCTTCGCCAGGCTGAGTGCGCGTGATGAGCCACAGGCCCAGTGAGGCGACGACGAAACCAACGATGGGAAGCTTGCCGGGCAAGCCTTCGGTGAAGATGGAAAACAAAGTTGGGATCGCTGCGCCCAGCACAGCGGCGATCGGCGCGGTCACGCCCATTCTTCCTTGCGAGAGCGCGCGAAAAAAAATGGCTACGGCTGCGCCGCCGAACATGCCACCAGCAAGAACCCACGCGATCGTGTGCGTCGAAGGGAAAGGCGCGTGGATAGCTGCGGCCACGCCCGCGGCGAGCGCCAGGCCTCCGAGATTAAAGACGACTGCGAACAGGAAGGCGTTGGCGCGGCGGGTGGCGTAGCCTCCAAGGAAATCGCTGGTGCCCCAGGCGAGGACTGAGGCGAGCGCGTAGGCAGCGGATGCGAAGTGGGGCACGGCGGGCACGTTCGACGAGGGTATCACGGGCTACCCGGCCGATAGGGGCTGGCACGTTGTATGTACAAAATGCTCCAGCTGGAACATAGTGCGAGTATGTTCCAGCTGGAACATACTGGCGGTTTGCAGTTGTATGTACAAGCGTTTCGGTTTCGATTTTGTGCTGAATGTTCCAGCTGGAACATTTTAAATTGGGAAAAACTTTTGCCGTAAGTTGTTGATTCTTCGTGCGGGCTTTTTGGCGAGCCAATGGATTCAAGAGGATAGGCTGTGGAGGGAATGTCTACTTTCGAGGACGTCGGATGTCTACTTTAGTAGACTTGACAGGCATGCGACGTACTTTATAAGGTACGCCGATTCGACCGCGGCGCTGCTAGCGGTTGGCGGCGGCGAGTGCTGATTATATGAAGTTACGGGATGTTCTCAGTAGGGAAACCAGGCCGCAGGGCATAACAAACCCATGGTACAGGCAGCATCGTCGCCCGCCCTTGCAAGGAAACGCAAGGACGGGGCACCCGCCCCGTTAAATGACGGCGAGGTTGAAGGCCCGGGCCGCCCGCCTAAGTCGTCAGAAGATCGAAATGGCGGGTCGAAGCCAGAAAGCGTCCCCCTTGGCGGCTTCATCTCGCCCCGAGGTTGATCTCGATACTTACATGCCGCCCCCCTGAAAGCGCGACCTCTTCGGGCCTGCCTTTCTCGTAGCTCGTTGCCGCAGCCGATACGATCACGGGTCTGGCTGGGACGGTGAATTGAAAGGCTCCATCCTTGTTAGAAAACACCTCAACGTAGGCCGCGGGGGCTCGGGCGTCGGAGATCGTGACCTTCGCCCCGACGATGGGAAGCCCCGTCGCCTTGTCCCGAACCCTACCTTCCAGCACGCCGCCCCTCGCCCCGAGAACGACGCGCACACCTGAGACGTCTGACTGCCCGATAACGACCCGGGGAAACTTTGCGCTAGGGTCCGTGGACAGGAGGAAGTTAGGGTCGGGGTACCCTTCGGCCTCGTCCTTTGCCCGCATGATGTATTCCCCTGGCCGAAGTCTCATCGTGAATGCGCCGTGCTCGTCGGCCTCTGTGCAGCCCATGTTGCCTGCGCTAGGCCCAACCGGTCGTGCGGAGACGCAGGCCCTTGGCGCCTCAGAGCCATCGATCCCGGTAACAACTCCAGCAACACTATGTTCTTCCGCCTGGCCACTTGCCACCACAGATGGGGCGCAACATACTACAACGATGAGCAAAGCGGCGAACATCCTCGTCAGGGGGTTGTCTGGGGCGATAGTCGAAGACATTTCCGTCATCTTAGTGTCCATCAATTTTAGTATCCATCAATCAAGATCGACGTGCATTGGTACGTAATCGCGTTGACGTGAGGAAGCGGGATTCCGCTGACCGTCCAGTTCTGGAGAGCGCCAGTTTTCCCACTGCCTGGGCAGGACGCCGAACAAACGTAATACGTGTCGGGAAAGCTACCATCCCCCGTGGTCGGATAACTTCCTACCTGCGCCCCCGATATCCCAAGCTGGTTGGGAGTGGTGGTAGTAATTTGGTCTGCGGCCGTGAGGCCGGAGACCGCATATGGCGAACCATCAACGTACTGCACTTGATTTGTCACATTCCGAACCCATCCGGCCTGCCCTTTTATGCTGCAGTCCGCCGGGCCCTGCGATGCGGTGTTGATGGGTTCCACCTGATACGGTCCGACCGCGACGGGGGCGTACTCCTGCACCGGCTCGAATATGCAGCCGTCTACCATGACATCGCCGCTGGCTGTGGCGGTGGTCGTGCCCGCCGCCACTCCCGTGACCTTGCCTGAGTTGGATACGGTCGCGATGGCGGAGTCGTCGCTCCCCCAGTCGTCGAACTCGCCTGAAATGTTCCCGTAGGCACCGGTGCACGAATCCATCGCCCAGACCTCGCCGAGGCCGGTGTCGTCGATCGACAGGTCGAAGTCATCCGGAACCCAGCCAAGATCTTCGGAGGGGCAGCACTCCGGGTAATTATGGTGGACCCGCAGTCCCAACATGCCGTCGACCGCCATTCCCGTCGCCATCAGGCTATGGCTACCGGGAGTCAGATCCCGCAGGTCGTAAGTCGCCGAGTCAACGCCGACGGGCAGTATATTGCCCTTGCGGTCAGGCACGCGGTTACGGATGAGTTGCGCGAAATTGACCCACATCTGATCGCCTGGTTGAATGGTCTGCTGCATCTCGTACTTCTTCTCGCCATTATCATAATGCAGCGTGAGCAAGGCGTCGGCCGGCTTTGTGCCGGTATTGGTAATGGCTGCGATTTCATTGTGGTCGGCATCGACTTGCCATTCGCCGCCAGCGAAATGGTCGCCCAGGGCGCCGGTGAATCGCGACTCGGTGCCATAACGCCCACTGCTGTCGCGGCTGGACGCTATAGCTACCAGATCGTCGGGCAGAGCGTCGGCCGTCAAGGAGACGAGCGCCCAGTGCGCGCTATCGGGGACGCCCAGGTCTTTTTGCATCGCTCCGATCTGCAATTGCTGCGTGGCAAAAGGAGCCAGCCGTAGTTCTGTTAGCTTTGCCTCTCCTTTGCCCGAAGGGCCGCGCCAGTTCAGTGTGATGCTGGCGGCGATGTATTTGGCCGTGGTGTTGCGCACGAAGATGGTCGGCTGCATGAAAGTTCCGGTTGGTAATCCGACAGCCGGGTCAGGCGTGCGCAATGCCAGCATCGGGGCCTGCATCGTCCATTGCTTTGCGTCCTTCCCTGCGCGTTGCCGTAGAGTCAAGCTGGGGTCTCGCCTAAGCATTTCGAGGGATGCAGAAAACTTTGCCTCTTCGCTATAGATGAAGTGGACGCCATCAACCGCGGAGGCCGACGACGAGACCTGAAAGCTGACGCCTCCGTAGGTTCCGCTAAGGCCAGCCTTCTGCAGGAGATCGCTGGTGGCCATGCGTAGGGTCTGACGCGGAGCAAGAATCAGCACTTCGTTCCACCGATTACCGCTGGCATTGAACAGCGACAAGGTTCCGCTAATTTTCTTCTCTGAGCTGTTGCTGATCACCAGCAAATCGTTCAGGCCAGCGCGGGGCTGCCACCAGATTCCTTCCAGACTGCCGGGCCCGTTTCCCCTGAGCGACTGCGATGCCGGATGAGCGGAGACAGGGAACGCGATTGGCTCCCCATGAAGGAGGGGAACGGCAGTGGCGTACAGATTCATGGCGCTTAGGGAGGTGAAGCGAAACACGACCGAGCCGTACGAGTCGGGCACATTGAGCACAGCAGGTGAGTGCTTGAGCAGTTGTTCGTTCACCCACACCGAGACTGATACGTTCGACGGAACCGTCACCGGATCAAGTGCGATCTCTTCGCCCGAGGCGACACGCAGGAAAGGCGTCACGGTTAGCGGTCCAGAAGCTAAGTTGTTTTTCAGTTGGAGCTCGGTATCCCAACCTGGCTCGGAGGTCCAGTAAGAGGCAAAGACTTCTTGCGGCTTAGGAGAGGGCTTTTCAGCGTAGGCGGCAGAAACGGCGAAAACCGTCGCGAGAGCGGACACGAGAGCGCGTTGAAGAGTTGGCATGCGTCCTCACGATTAATTTATCTTCCTGTGGTTATAACGCGCGGATTGTTTCACGAGTTTCACATCTGCGAAATGGAAATTTGCGGCTGTTACGAAAACCGAACAGGAAGGAAGGAAACCATAGGGCCGGTTCAAACCCGCTTTGCATTCCGCCTGCCGTCTTTGCGAGGCACGCATGAACGGGGCATCCACTTTGTTGGTGATGCCAGCGACATCAGAACCCGGGCAATCCCGCCTGTTGGCGGCCTGTGCTGATTTCAAGGAGCTGCGGGGAACGTTGTGTCTGGTCCCGCATTTGCTGGACCCGCATTTGCGCCTGAGCGGACTGTTGGGGATTCGGTTCTGCAGCAGAGGCCGTAGCGTTGCCAGAGTTGAAACCAGGGGCTATGCGCCAGTTGTTCGTCGTGGCGCCGATTTGCAGCGGAGATGTCGCTCGCGGTTAGCGGTCGGATGTCCGGGGCTTCGAACATTTCCCGCAACTGCTCGATCTCGTTAATGGTGCGTTCTACGTCCATTCCGTCTCAATATCCAACATAAGGGTGGTAGTCGTCAAACGGAGTGGGGGCTGCGCTGTGCCCATGGTTTGCTCTTTCAATTCTAGGTCGAGAAGCAAAGTCAAAGGCAGCGGGCAGGAGTGTCCGCTCCTCACTTGCTGACGAATTGATTACGGTTGGGTGATGGGATAACCTGCTTGGAGCACTGGGAGGGTCTGATGCGTCGAATCGTCCGGATGGCCGCGGTTGGTCTCGCAGTTTGTTTTGCGTTCTGTTTCGCGCTTTCTGCGCCTGTTTTCGCACAGACTTCGGATAGCGATCCGGCTACGAAAGAGGATGTGGTCGGTTACCTGCACACGATGCGCTCCCACGATATGTTCGAGGAGATGATGGAGATACAGACGCAGTCGATACAGAAGGTTTTGTACGACCAGGTGCAGCAGGATAAGGGCGAAATTCCTACGAATTTTCAGGCGCGCATGAAGAAGTCGATGGACGACCTGATCAAGGGCATGCCGGCGGACGAAATTATACAGGCGATGATTCCTTCTTATCAGAAGCACTTCACTCGAAGCGACATCCAGGCGATGAATGCGTTTTATTCTTCGCCGGTGGGGCAGAAGGTGCTGCAAGAGTTGCCCGAGGTGACGCAGGAGGGGATGCAGGCGGCGCTGCCGATCATCAGCAAATATCTGAGTGACTGGAAAAAACGCATGGAGCAGGAGATGAAGGATCTGGATAAGAGTTCTACGAAGACTGCTCCGGACGGTGTGGTTAAGGAGTGACCCCCTAACTTTTGAGGTTCGTGGTTCCCACTTCTCGCGAAAGACGCGAGAAATGGGGCTCCCATTTGTGGTTCTACACGCCATTTGCTTGTGCTTTGCGTGTTAGAATTTTGAGACGCTGCTTGTTTCGTTCGCTCGCGTTCTTAGAGACCACCATTGATTGAGCTGGCACCTTCGATTCTTTCGGCGGACTTTGCCCGTCTGGGCGAGCAGGTGCGCGCGGCTTGCGAAGGCGGAGCGAATGTCATCCATGTGGATATTATGGATGGGCATTTCGTGCCTAATCTTACGATTGGGCCGCCGGTGGTGAAGTCGCTGCGCAAGGTGACGGACTTGCCGCTGGATTGCCACTTGATGATTGAGAATCCGGATGAATTTATTCCGGCGTTTGCGGAAGCGGGCGCGGACTGGATCTCGGTGCATCAGGAAGCTTGCCGGCATTTGAACCGCACCCTGCACCTCATCAAGAGCCAGGATTGTATGGCGGGTGTGGTGATTAATCCGGCGACGCCGGTGGAGGCGCTGGCCGAGGTGCTTGATGTTGTGGAGTATGTGCTGGTGATGTCGGTGAATCCGGGTTTTGGCGGGCAGAAGTTTATTCCGTCGACGCTGCACAAGATGCGGCAATTAGCTGAGATACGCAGCCAACGCGGCCTGACTTACCGCATCGAAGTAGATGGGGGCGTGGGGCTCGACACGGTGGGCGACGTAGTGCGGGCGGGCGCGGAAATTCTGGTGGCGGGCAACGCCGTGTTCGGGCATGGCGATCCAAAGAAGAACACGGTGGAGTTGCTGAGGGCGGCCACGGAAGCGGCGGCGCTGAAAGTTTAGCAATTGGCAGTTAGCAATTAGCAGTTGGAATTCGTTTTCGAGGTATTCATGTCACGTCGACTTTCATTCCTTATCGCGCTTTGCATGCTGCTGATGATTACGGCGGCTTGCAGCAACAAGAAGTCTACCAATCCGCTGGCCAATATTGGGTCGAAGCAGCCTGACAAGGTTTTGTTCGACAAGGCTATGGACGCGATGAAGCACAACCGCTTCGACGTGGCGCGCATGACGCTGCAGACATTAATCAATACTTATCCGGACTCGGAGTTCATTGCGCGCGCGAAGTTGGCGGTGGGCGATTCTTGGTACGCGGAGGGCGGAACGGCGTCGCTGGCGCAGGCCGAGCAGGAGTATCGGGATTTCGAGACATTCTTCCCGAACATGCCGGAGGCGGCTGAGGCACAGTTGAAGATCGCGAATATTCAATACCAGCAGATGGAGAAATCGGATCGCGATTATACGCACGCCAAGCGGGCGGAGGATGAGTACCGGAACCTGATCATGCAGTATCCGGACAATCCGAAACTGGTGAAGGAAGGGAAGGCGCGCCTGCTGGAAGTGCAGGAAGTGTTGGGTGACCGGGAGTTCAACATTGGAAAGTTTTACTATTACCGGCTGTCGTATCAGGCGTCGGAAGCGCGGTTGAAGTCGCTGGTGGATAAGTATCCGCTCTACAGCCGAGCGGATGAGGCGCTGTTTCTGCTGGGGCAGAACTACGAAGCGCAGCTGGCGATCGTGCGCGCGAAGCCGGTGTGCACGGGATTTAATACTCCGGCGGGCTGCGTAGGCAGTGAGACGCAAAAGTCGAAGTATATGGAGGACTTGACCAAAAATTCCGCGGCGGCGTATTCGCAGATTATTACGCGGTATCCGGCGATGGAGCGCGAGCCAGACGCGAGGAAGCGGCTCGAGGCGCTGCATCAGCCGATCCCGCACCCGACCAAGGCAGCGCTGGCGCAGAACAAAGCGGAAGAACAAAGCCGGCACGACGCGAATACGCTCGACCGGCTTGCAGGTGTGGTGAAGAAGGGGCCGGATTTTTCTCAAGCCGCGAAGGTCGGTGACCCCACATTGACAGACCCGACGCCGGTTGCGCCGAGTCAATTAGCCCAAGAGGAAATGCGGAAGGTGCTGGGACCGCCTGCCAACGAACACGGCCTGGCGGCCGAGATCGTAGGAAAGGATGCACAGCCTGCGGCCAACGAGGCGGCTCCGCGCTCGGATGCGCCGCCGGCCAGCGGCCAGCCTTTTGCGCGGGTAAACACGCCGGCAGATCCCAATGAACTGAAGCCTGCGGCGCCGGATCCGAATGAATTGAAACCTGCTGGGCCGGCTGATCCAAACGAGTTGAAGCCGACGGCGAACAATCAGAATGATGCAGCCTTGCCGCCGCCAGTGCAGCTGAATGAAATTCAGCAGGGACCGGCTGCGGGCGACGCGGCTGCTAGTTCTAGTTCTGCCGACCTGGCCAGCGACAAGGATGTTTCGAGCAGCAAGAAGAAGAAAAAGAAGGGACTGAAGAAGATCATTTCGTTCTGAGGCCGCAGAGACGCGACGAGTTTCTTTTCTTCGGGTTGTGCGGATGAAGGTTCTTCAGTTGGGCTGCTTCGGCTGCATTATCGGCGAGCGGTAGGTTAAGTCCAAGTCCTTTTCTATCTGCTTTGCCTGGGCGGGATTCTCTGCCTTCATGGCTTCGAGAATCGGATCGAGGAAGCGGTTGTATTTCTGCAATCCCTCGATGTCACGGTTCGTGAGTATCTTTTGCACCGCCTGCGTGGTTGCAGGAGTGACGAGTTCGAGGCGGCCCACGAAAACGCGCACGGTCTGCGCCGGGGCCGGACTGATGCTCAGTGGAAGAATCGTGTTCAGAAACTTTCCCGGCACGATGTAAAACAACCGGCTACCTTCTTCAAACCACGATTGCCGCCAGGTTTCGATCATGGCGTGAGCTTCGTCCGGATAGAGACCTTGACTGGTTAAAATGTCTTGAAGATCGCGGCTTAACGACTCGAAGGTCGCGGTCAGTTCGGGAGGGTCGAGTTTCATCTGGCTCGGTAGCGCGCCTCCTAAACGATATCCAAGTTTGTCTCCGCGGCGCTCGAATAGAATCACGCTGGGGATTTCTTCTGGGTCGAGGTTTCTTATCTGGATCTGTCCTTGCGGCGAAACCATCGCTGAAATCGGCGGGGAAGACGCGGAGACGCCGCGATAGAAGAGAAATTTTTCCTGCTGATCTTTTTTCTGTGGCTCGGCGGCGGGCGTCCTTACGACGAGGGGCGTGGCTGAAGTTTCCCGGGCGGCGTAGTACTGGTTCGGTTCGTCGTCACCTGGTTGATTTCCGTGCGGGAAGCTGGCAGCAAGATTCGGCGATACGGTTACCGAGTTCCACTCGATGCTGCCGCTGCGGCGGCTGTGAAAGAGAGCATCCGGCGCAATAAATTTCGCGGGGTCAGGCTCGACGTGGCTGGCTCGCGGATACCACTCCGTGATTACTCCCTTGGAAAACTTCACCTTCACCGATACCGTGGTTTCGTGTGGCGAGTAGAAATATAGGACGGGAGTTTCCATGCGCACCCGGCCGCGCAAGCCAGCTTTGAATTGGGCGCCGTTAAGATGTTCCACGAAACTGGGAAGGTCCGCCGATCCGCGCAGGGTCGACCATTTCATGGCCAAGCCGTCTCTGCCCGCGATGGAGGTGAATGTGCCCCACTCATGGACGGTAAGATCAGGATTGGCGCGCGGACTCTGCGCTCCGAAGTCGGTAGTGAAAACGAGGCAAAGAGCTAAGAGGCTCAGGACGCGAGAGCGAATAGCGGGTGCGGGCATAGTCAGCCCTCCGTGCGCGAGGCTAATTGTAACTCTTCTCTTGGACGGTGGCTCCGGCGAAAAGGTTAGACGGGTCCCCGGTTTGTTCGAGTCTGCAGCTATGAAACGACGGCCGACCTGCGCGCCCCGCCGACTGGTGGACGCGGTAGGTGCTGACCGCTGGTAACCGGGTAACATCCCGTAAGATCATTGACTTACGCCAACGGTCGGGTTACCTTCGCGTTATCTCCCCGCATCAGAGGAATTTTCTTTGGCCCGAAAAATACTGCTTGCCGACGACAGCGTGACCGCCCAGAATATGGGGCGCAAGATTCTCGCGGATGCGGGCTATGAAGTCATTGCGGTCAACAATGGCTCGGCGGCGCTGAAGAAGATCGCCGAACTGAAACCCGACCTGGTCATCCTGGATGTTTACATGCCCGGCTACAGCGGGCTGGAAGTGTGCCAGCGGCTGAAGGAATCGCCGGAATCGGCGCGGATTCCGGTGTTGCTGAGTGTGGGCAAACTGGAGCCTTTCAAGCCGGAAGAAGCGCAACGGGTGCGCGCCGACGCTTATATCGTCAAGCCATTTGAGGCCAGCGAGTTGCTGAGCGCTTTGTCGAAGCTGGAAGATAAAGTGGTGCCGCGGGCTGAGCCCTCGAAGCCGGGACGGTTTGCGCGGGCGATGGCGGCGGCGGAAGAAGCTGGCCGCAGCAGCCGCAAAGAAACGTCCGGGGAGCAGAACGGCTGGAACAGCCGGATCGGGTTTCCGCACGAGAAGACTCAGCCCGAGGAAAAAGTTGCCGACGAGTCTACGATTTATAACCCCATGAATCGGGATCTCCGCACGGTGGTGGAAACCGCCGCGGAGAAGGCTGCGGAGCACAAAGAAGAGAAGTATCAGCCGGCTGCTGAGGCGGGCGAGACCAGCGTGGATGTGGCAGCATTGGCGTCTGCAGGTTTGCCGAAGGATGTGACGCCGGAGGAAGTTGCGGCGATTACCGCGGCGGCAGCGCAGATCCACATGGCGGGGGCTGGCGTTAAGGGTGAGGATCAAGTTCGTGAAAGCAAGTCCTCCGATGCCCCTTCGACCCCAGTCGAAGAAAATATTGTGCCTCCGGTAGTCGAAGAAGCGGCGACGGAAGTATCGCAATCTGGCGAGCCCGTTGTGGCCGGGGTTGAACCGCACTTCGACAGTGAGAAATCGGAGGAAACACAGGATCAGCCGGTGACGATGGCGGTGGCCACAGCTGAATCTGTGTCCGCTGCGAGTGCGGACGGAACGCGATGGATGGCAGTGCCGGTGGCATTGGGAGGCGAAGAGGCAACGATCTCGCTGGAAGAGGAAATGCAGAAAGCGTATGCGGCGTACGCGGCGTATGTGTCCGAGGTGCCGGATTCTTCTAGTGTCGCGGTTGCGCAGGAAGTGGAAGTAGCCGCCACGGAGAATTCTTACTCGCCACAAGTTGCCACTCCAGTCGTTATTGCTCCAGAGATTGAGGCTGGGCCTGCCGAAAATTCATCTTCAGCGGAGATAGCAACATTCGAAGCGGATGCCGAGGTAGCGCCAGCCGCCGAGTCCGTGGAAGCCGTTGCGATTCCCGCTCCAGTACTGGAGTTAGCGGGTTCTGGCGAGCAGACGGCAGTTGCCGAGCCTGCCAGTGCGATTGAGGAGGAAATGCAGGTGTCACAGCCGCAAGAACTGCAGCCCGCGATTGCAGCGGAATCTACTATGGCAGAAACGGCAGTTGCGGGCGGCGAGTCTGCGGCCATCGTTCGCGGGGATGAACTTTCTGCCGATGAACCTGCAGCGGAATACAAACAAGATTCCGACACGGTTAAAAGCACTGCAGCGGCGTGGGCGAGTTGGCGTCAAATCCGCGATACTCACAAGGACGGCGAGGCGACACCGGCCCAGTCGAAGGAATTCGAAGTGTCCGAACCGGTCCCTGCGGAGGCGGCCCGCGCAGCGGCTGCCGGCGCCGAGCAGATTATGCAGGAAGCCGCGGCTCCGTCGAACGGCGAACCCGTCGACGTAGCCAGCATTGTAGAGAGCGTGCTGGCCAATCTTCGTCCCAAGCTGATGGAAGAGATCTCGCGGAAAATGGCGGAGAAGAAGTAGGGCCGCTATCAGCCTTCAGCTTTTTCTCGCTCGTCTGGTGGTTGCACGCCAGACTGTCTGGCGCGACTGCCCGGCCCTTCGTGCAGAATAAACGATCTTCTAACCCTTCAATCCGCTTGTCTGATCGGCCCGCTCTCGCTAGGATAAATCCACGATGCCCGAGAGAGCAGCCAGCAGCACGTTTCCCCTCGACAAGGTGATAATTGGCGATTCGACCAAGGCCCTTAGCGATCTCCCGTCCAACTCAATCCACCTGATTCTGAGTGATATCCCGTATGGAATCGGGGCAGAAGATTGGGACGTCTTGCATGACAACACGAATTCGGCATTTTTGGGCTCAAGCCCGGCCCAAGAAAAGGCTGGCGCTATTTTTCGTAAGCGCGGCAAGCCAATAAACGGGTGGTCGGAGGCGGACCGCGCCATACCGCGTCAGTATTATGACTGGTGCTCGGTCTGGGCTTCGGAATGGCTTCGGGTTTTGATGCCCGGGGGGACGGCATTTATATTCGCGGGCCGCCGGTACTCCCACAGGTGCGTCTGTGCCTTGGAGGACGTAGGGTTTTCATTTAAGGACATGCTTGGTTGGGTTCGCGACAGAGCGCCGCACAGGGCGCAGCGCGTAAGCGTGGTCTATGATCGTCGGGGTGATCGTGCCGCGTCGGACGAATGGCGAGGCTGGAGAGTTGGCAATCTTCGCCCGTCGTTCGAGCCAATCCTCTGGTTCACGAAGCCATACAAGATTGGTACAACCATCGCCGACAATGCCCTTAGCTACGGTATCGGACCGTTCAATGAGGAGGAGTTTCTTCGTTATGTCCGTCGGCCCGACAACTTGCTTGATTGCGGGTTCGTGCCGGGCGAGGCGGGCTTGCATCCTACGCAAAAGCCCGTGCAGCTCATGCAGGCGCTGATAACCCTTACGACCAAACCACGTCACATTGTGCTGGATCCGTTTGCGGGAAGCGGCACGACCGCGGTGGCGGCGCAGAACCTAGGCCGCCACTTCATCGCGTATGAAACGAACCCCGATTACGTGGCTGTTAGTCGCAAGCGGCTCGAAAATAAGCCGCTTCCGTTTACGGGATAGAGAGTATTCCATTGTCCGCCACTAGACGGATCACTGATTCGCGTCCATCAATGTTCCTATCCTTGATCAGACGAGTGATTGCATCCTCCCGCGTCATTTTCATTATTTCCTCCCGCTCCTTCGCCAATATCGTCAACGCTTCCTCTCGCAATATCCCAATGGCTTCGATAGTTGCCAGCTTCTCGGTTGCCCATAGCTCAGCGATTGAACGGTGAAAGCCAAGCATGGCCAGGTTGACCGTGCCCCAATAAGCGGTCGAATCCTTTGTGGGGTTCAGGGCCTCGGCGCATTTCAAGACGGCAAGCAGGAGACGTTGAGCGGCGATGGTGCCCAATTGATCGCAGAAGCCCACGAGCACCGAAAGGTGAGAATAGGTGAATATGCAAACGTTTCTTGCCTCTGCCTGCTGGTAAATCTGGCTGCTCCTTGCGGGGAGTTGGTAAATAGGACAGACGACCAAGGCGTGGAGCTTTCCGCGTTTCCAGCCATGCATCGCCTCGACCTTAAAGTCTTTTTGATTCTTGGCTGTCCTACTTAGCCTGAACGCCTTGGCATCCGCGACAAGGCTATAGTCGGGTCCAACGGCCTCCACGTCGGCTGCGTCAGCTCTCTCTACAATGACGATGCTTGTAAGTCCGACATACCGAAAAACGGTAGCGAGGAGCGCATCCGTGTACTTCGAATAGAGCTTCTCTTCGCTCGAATCATGCCGATAGTGTTCTGGGATAGATCCGCATAAAGCTAGGTGATCGATGAGGGCGGCGACCCCATCGCGTTTGATTTCAGCCGCTAGCTCTGCTTCTATTCGTGAGATGTCTTCGCCGAATCGGCCGCTGATCTTAACGATCTCCTCTATCCAATAGGCTCTGCGCGCGATAGCGGCTTTAGAGATGACTAGAGGTCCCGGCATTGCACGGCATGTCATCACGCCACAGCACTTCGTCTTTAACTCGGCGTTGACATTCTCGTTTACGTTCCGGTATCTTTAAGACTTTGGGAAGTCTCGCGGTTGCCCGCCTGATGGTCTGGCGTCCTCGCCGGAGAATCAACGAGCGGTCTTCTTTGTAATATTCAATCGCGTTTCGCATTTTTTCATTCTGGGAGAGTTCCGATGTCAACCTATTTCCCGTCACCGGGGGAAATTGTGCGCAAGTGGTACGTCGTGGATGCGGATGGGCAGACGCTTGGGCGTTTGGCCTCGCAAGTGGCGCGTATCTTGATGGGCAAGGAAAATCCGCAGTACACGCCGTTTCTCGATACTGGCGACCACGTGATCGTGGTCAATGCCGAGAAAATTCGAACCACCGGCGTGAAGTCGGAGCAGAAGCAGTATCACCACTACACCGGCTATCCGGGTGGTCTGCGAACCGAGGATTACCGCAAGCGTTTGGCGCGCAAGCCGGAAAAGATTATTGAAGATGCGGTGCGGCGCATGCTGCCGAAGAACAAACTGTCGGCGCACATGCTGTCGAAGCTGAATGTCTACAAAGGCGACAAGCATCCGCACGAAGCGCAGAAGCCGCAGGATTTGAAGTTGGAAGTAAGGGCATACGGCAGCGGCAGTTAAGATTGAGATCCTTCGCTCCGCCTGAAAAGCGGCTGCGCTCAGGATGACAAAATTTTAGGGATAGATAAAGCTCGCTTCGGCGGATTCAAGCTAGAAGCTAAGAGCTTAGGAGCTAAGAGCTAGCATGGCAGAATTAGTTCAGTATTACGGAACGGGACGGCGGAAGCGGGCGATTGCGCGAGTTTATCTGCGTCCGGGCAGCGGCGATTTCAAGGTCAACGGGCGCGAGTTCGAGGAGTATTTCGTGACGCCGGCACAGCGCTCGGCGGCAAAGGCGCCCTTGGCTCTGACCGACTCGGCAGCGGGCTTCAACATTGTTGCCAGCGTTCTCGGCGGCGGAGTGCGCGGTCAGGCCGACGCGGTGAAGCTCGGCGTTGCGCGTGCACTGATGCAGTTCAATGCGGAGCTGCGCGGCAAGCTGAAATCCGAGGGCATGGTTACAAGGGACTCGCGCGGCAAGGAACGGAAGAAGTACGGGCAGAAGGGCGCGCGTAAGCGGTTCCAGTTCAGCAAGCGGTAAAGGCGATGTGGTAAGCAAAACCGGGATTCCTCCGCCCCTCGCGTTCGCTCGGGGGTCGGAATGACAAAGTTTTTTCTTGGTTTGGCTAGAAGCTAAGAGCTAGAAGCTAAGAGCTGTTTTAGGTGTTCAATTCTTCCTGTGCCTCGCGGCGCGGGGCAGGGAATGGCAATCGGAGAGAATTTGCCGATTGCCAGTTGCTGGCATCCAGTGGGTTTTTACTGGGAGCCGGCAACTGGCGGCTGGCAACTGATTTTCCGATGCAGACTAAATAAGGAGGTTCTTTGGCTACCATCACCATGAAGGAGTTGCTCGAAGCGGGTGTTCACTTCGGGCATCAGACGAAGCGCTGGAATCCTAAGATGAAGGAATACATCTTCGGAGAGCGCAACGGAATTTACATCATCGATTTGCAGAAGACGCTGAAGATGTTCAAAGAGGCGTCGAAGTTTGTGCAGGAGCTGGCGGCCGACGGCAAGATCGTTCTGTTCGTCGGAACCAAGCGTCAGGCGCAGGACGCCATCGCCGAAGAGGCGACCAAGTGCGGCGGCTTCTACATCAACCAGCGCTGGCTGGGCGGACTGCTCACCAACTGGGTTACGGTGCAGAAGTCGGTGAAGCGGCTGAAAGAACTCGACGAGATGGCCACGGATGGCCGCTACGAGTTGCTGCCGAAGAAAGAAGTCATCAAGCTCGAACGCGAGCGCAAGCACCTGCAGGCGAACCTGGCGGGCATCAAGAATATGAGCCGGTTGCCCGATGCTGTGTTTGTCATCGATTCGAACAAAGAACAGATTGCGGTGCGCGAGGCACGCAAGCTTGGCATTCCAGTGGTCGCGGTGGTCGATACGAATTGCGATCCGAGTGAAGTGGATTATGTGATTCCGGGCAACGACGATGCGCTGCGGGCGATTCGGCTGTTTACTTCGAAGATTTCGGAATCGATTGCCGAGGGCGCGCAGTTGATGACCGACAAGCAGGTCGCAGACATGACCGCCGCCTCAGAACAAGCGCAGGCCCGGGAAATGCAGCAAGCGGAAGATGCCGCGGCCGCGCTCGAACTTCGTGCCCAGGAAGCTGCTGCTGCCTCTGATCTGGCGGACATTGGCGAAAACATCAGCATGGAAGAAGTGCTGGGGCCGGGCACGCTGAAAAAGCCCGTGGCCAACGAGGAAGCCGACATCGTCCCGAAGGTGGAGAGCCAGACGGTTTAGCAGTACCGAGTCGCGAGTACCTCGTACCTCGTAAAAAACCGGGCACGTGAATATCAGACCCGCGCAGGTCATGCTTAGAAAATTCCCGGCGCGGGTCAAAGTTTGTAGGGAACAGTCGTTGGTCCTTGGTCGTTCGCCCTCGGCCTGACTTCCAGGCCAACGACCAACGACGAAAGACCTAAGGACTACTTAATGAGCACTACTATGGCAAATATTTCTGCAGCACAAGTGAAAGATCTCCGGGAAAAAACCGGGGCTCCAATGATGGATTGCAAGCAGGCTCTGACTGAAGCCAAGGGCGACATGGAGCAGGCGGTCGTGATCCTGCGCAAGAAGGGCGTTTCAGTTGCGGCCAAGAAGGCGACACGTGTGACCAGCGAAGGCTCGGTGACCAGCTACATTCACGCCGGCGGCAAGATCGGCGTGCTCGTTGAAGTAAACTGCGAGAGCGATTTCGTGGCGCGCACCGACGACTTCAAAGAGTTGGCGCACGATATCGCCATGCACATCGCGGCCAGCGATCCGAAGTACGTTCGCAAAGAAGACGTGACGGAGGCAGACTTCGCGCGTGAGAAAGACATCTTCCTGGATCAAGCGGTGAAGAGCGGCAAGCCGCAGAATATCGCGGAGAAGATGGTTGCGGGCAAGATGGAAAAATTCTACGAAGAAGTCTGCCTGCTCGAGCAGCCCTTCATCAAGGACCAGACCATCTCGATCGCGCAACTCATCGCGGCGAAGATCGGCAAGCTGGGCGAAAACATCAGCGTGCGGCGCTTCGCGCGCTTCAAGGTGGGCGATGTGGGTGCGACAGTCGCAACCACGAAACCTACGGAACAGAAAGCTGAGTAATTTTCCGGGCGCCTTCGGGCGCCTTTTTTTGTGCTTGCGGCGAGGGCGGGACGCCCTCGCGACAGCCGGCGGGACCCTTCGGTTACACTCAGGGCATGCGCCGGCGCTACGTTTGGCGCTACTATGCCCCCTGCCTTCAAACGCGTTCTGCTTAAGATTTCCGGAGAAGCCCTTGCCGCCAATCAGGGCTTCGGCGTGGATACGGCGCGCATCCATGAAGTTGCGGCGGAACTGGCTGATGTCCACAATCTGGGAGTGCAACTCGCGATCGTCGTGGGCGGCGGCAATTTCTTTCGCGGCGTAGCTGACCAGGCTCGCGACATGGACCGCGTTTCCGCCGATCACATGGGCATGCTGGCCACGGTGATTAACGCGCTGGCCCTGCAGGACGCGCTTGAGAAGCAAAACGTCTACACTCGCGTGCAGTCGGCGATTGAGATGAAGCAGGTTGCGGAGCCGTTCATCCGGCGGCGCGCCATCCGGCATCTCGAAAAAGGCCGCGTCGTCATCTTCGCCGGCGGCACGGGCAATCCCTACTTCTCGACCGACACTGCGGCGTCTCTGCGCGCCATGGAGATCAAGGCCGAAGCGATTCTCAAGGCCACAAAAGTCGATGGCATCTACGACGCCGACCCGATGAAGGTGAAGGACGCCAAGAAGTTCACCGATATTACTTATATGGATGTCCTGCGGCTGGGACTCAAAGTGATGGATTCCACCGCCATCAGCTTGTGTAAAGACAACAACCTGCCCATTATCGTCTTCAACCTGAACCAGCACGGGAACATCCGGCGTGTTCTCAGCGGAGAAAAGATTGGATCGCGGGTGAGCGCATAGAGGTTTTAGCCACGGATTTACACGGATTCCCACGGATCAGAAATTCCACATCCGTTCGATCCGTGAAAATCCGTGGCAAATTTTATTTTGGGTTTATAATTCAGCGTTTTGATTCTTGAATTCTTACGGAGCTGACTGAAATGGCTCAAGCCACCATGGCCGCGATTCCGGGCCTGAAAGAAACTTACGTACAACTGAAGACGCGCATGGAAAAGGCCGTCGAAGATTTCCGCAAGGCGATGGCGGCCACGCGGACCGGGCGCGCCTCAGTGCACATGCTCGACAGCGTGAGTGTCGACTACTACGGCTCGCAGATGCCGCTGAATCAAATTGCCCAAGTGCATGCGCCGGAGCCGCAAATGATTACGGTGCAGCCGTTTGATCCGTCGCAGATCGGCGCGATTGAGAAGGCGATTCGCTCGGCAGAACTGGGTTTGAATCCCATGAACGACGGCAAGATGGTCCGCGTGCCTGTGCCGGCGCTCACGCAAGAGCGCCGCCAGGATATGGTGAAGCATCTCCACAAGGTGCTTGAAGAGCATCGCACTGCGGTTCGCAATATTCGCCGCGACGGCAACGACGCCATCAAGAAGGCGATGAAGGATAAAAAGATTAACGAAGATGACGAGAAACGGTCGCTCGAAGAAATCCAGAAGCTCACCGACGACGAAATCAAGAAGATGGAAGAGATGAGCAAAGGCAAAGAAAAAGAAGTGCTGGAGTTGAAGTAGTCGCGAATTGCTTTAGCGCCACGCTTACACTAAGGTACATGCCCCACTAATCGCGCTGCTTGGCGCGGCTTCTAAACCTCTGATTCCAAGCAAGATAGCCGCATTCCCATTCCGGTGGTACATAGAGTAACCACGTCCGCAGGTTACGCGACATCTCCAAGGTAAGCGTGTTTTCATGAGGGTGGATCAAGTCGCGTTCCCCGACAAAGTTCACACCAAATCTTTCGCTTAGGAGTTTGTCATGAAAAAATTTCTTGGGATTGCATTAGCGGTCGCGCTCTCCATGCTGGGTGCGAGTTGCGGCGGAGCGTCGAGTTCCTCTCCGGCGTTGTCTTCTCAGTCGCCGGCCGTCTTCGTGACCGGCGAAGATGCGCCCCTGGCGTCGGTAGTCGGCTTTGAAGTCACCATTACTTCGATCACTCTGAACGGCAACAACGGTTCGCCACAGGTGCTGTCGACGCCGACCACAGTCGATTTTGCCCGTCTGTTGGGATTGCGGGCTCCGCTTTCCTTCAACACTGTTCCTGCTGACACGTATGCCAGCGCAACTTTTGCGATATCCGATCCGGTCATTGAATACGTCGACATGACCGCGAACCCTCCGGCGCTGACCACGCTGAACGGAACCTTCAGCCCCACGACCGGTTCGCCCACGCAGACCACGGTCACGGTTAATTTTCCGACCGCCAAGATTGTTACCAACAGCGGCCTGGCTGGCCTTCGCATGGAGTTTGACATTAGGCAATCGGTTGCCGTCGATGGCAATGGCCAGATCACAGGCGTGGTCAATCCAACCATTAACGCCAACATGGTTACGTCGGCCGATCCGACCGGCAAGGTCACCGATCTCACCGGCGGACTGGTTTCGGTAAACGCGAGCGGCAATTCGTTTGTCATTCAGGGACCGTATGGCCGCCAGTTGACCATCGATGTGAACAACAGCACTCAGTTCAACAGTGGATGGAGCATCAACAATCTTGCGACTCCGTCATTCATCGGAGTCCGCGGATTCTTCCAGGGCGATGGCACTCTGCTGGCGACGGATGTCGAAGTGATCAGCACGACCAAGTCGTTCCTCTCCGGCCGCGTGTTGGCGGTGAACCCAACCTCTGGGCCGGTGCAGCAGATCACGATGTGGGTGGGTGAAACCAGCGCCGACACGGTCACCGATGTCGATTCCATCCAGACCATCAATGTCAGTGCGGTGACTCAGTATGACATCTGCTTCTTCGATAATCTGTTCACTAACGCGCTGTTCAATGACTCATCGGTCATCGTGGGCCAGCGCATCTTCGTCGGCGGAAGCTTTTCCAGCAACGTCTTCACTCCGCAGATGATCTCGCTGCGCTTCCAGGGTGTCTCTGGCATGCTGGCATCGGGCAGCGTGAACATCGTCAACGGTAACGACGGCAGCTTCGAGATGCAGAACAACGGGCTGATCGGCTACTCGCTGGGCGGCGGGCCGCTCACGGTGGATACGGGCAACGCTACCCTGTTCGTGAACACGACCGGCTTGAGCGCCCTGCAATCCAGCGGACAGATCCCACTGGTAACGGGCGGCCTGTTCTTCCTGAACCCGATCACCAGTACTCCGCTGATGGCGGGTGCCGCGGTGGTGGAAGTTCCGCAGGCGCAACCGGAGTAGAGCATAACTGCTGTCGAATAAACCCAACGGGCGGCCTTACGTGCCGCCCGTTTTCTTTTTCCCGCTTCCGATATTCTCGCGAATAGCACTTTATAATCGAACGAGTCATGAAACAGGTCGTCCATGCCGCGTGTCCGCACGATTGCCCTGATGCTTGCGGCGTTCTGATCACCGTGGAAGATGGCCGTGCCACGAAGATTCAGGGCGATCCAGGGCATCCGGTGACGCGGGGATTCTTGTGCGGGAAAGTGGCGAAGTATCTGGATCGCGTTTATTCGCCGGATCGGGTGCTCTATCCGATGCGGAGGATTGCGCCGAAGGGAGTAGCAGAAAAGCAACGGAGGTTCGCTCCTGGACAGCCGGGGGCGGCTGTCCCCACACAAGCAGCGCAAGTTTGGCAGCGCATTAGCTGGGATGAAGCTTTGGACGAGATTGCCTCGCGCTTTCGCTCGATCATTGCCGAGTTCGGTAGCGAAGCGATTCTGCCTTATTCGTATGGCGGAACGTTGGGCGCGCTGAATGGCGCTTCCATGGACCGCAGATTTTTCGGTCGACTCGGCACTTCGCAACTGGAGCGCGCGATTTGTTCCGCGGCGGGCGAGGCCGGATTAATCTCAGTGCTCGGCGTGAAGCTCGGCACCGAGCCTGAGCAGTTTGTCCATTCGCGTTACATCATTGCGTGGGCTTCGAACATTCACGGAAATAATGTTCACCTGTGGCCGTTCATCGAGGAAGCGCGGCGCAACGGCGCGAAGCTGGTGGTAATCGATCCCTATCGCACGCGCACTGCGGCGTGCGCCGACTGGTATCTTCCAATCAATCCGGGCACCGATGGCGCGCTGGCGCTCGCCATGATGCACGTGATCATCGGCGAAGGTTTGCATGATGCCGATTACGTGGCGGAGTTCACTCTGGGCTTCGAAGAGTTGCGTGAGAAAGTAAAATCCTATTCACCGGAGCGTGTGGCGCAATGGACGGGGATTGCGGCGGAAGATATTCGCAAGCTGGCGCTGGAATATGCCACGGTGAGGCCGTCGGTAATTCGTCTGAATTATGGTGTGCAGCGGTCCGATGGCGGTGGGATGGCTACGCGAGCCATCGTGATGCTGCCTTGCATCATCGGATCTTGGAAAGAAGTCGGCGGCGGACTGCAGATGTCGACCAGCGGTTCGTTTGGATTGAACAAAGATGCATTGACGCGGCCCGACCTCAAGCCAGAAGGGCTCGACCACGTGCCACGCACTGTGAACATGGTCGAACTGGGCAAGGCGCTGAATACTTTGAATGATCCTCCAGTGAAGGCCTTATTCGTTTACAACTCAAATCCTGCGGCGGTTTGTCCCAATCACAATGAAGTGGTGCGCGGGCTGAAGCGCGCGGATTTATTTACCGTTGTCCACGAACAATTTTTCACCGACACAACCGACTATGCCGACATTGTTTTGCCGGCGACAACATTCTTCGAGCACAAAGATTTGCAGGCAGCCTATGGCCACTACTACCTGCAGGTGTCAGATCAGGCGATTGAGCCGTTAGGAGAGTGCCGCGCAAACGTGGAAGTGTTCCGCGTGCTAGCCGAGCGTATGGGATTCAACGACGAGTGCTTCAACGAGAGCGTCGACGAAATGATCGATGGCGCGCTGGCCTCAAGCAATCCTTGGTTGAAGGGCATCAGCCGCGAGCGGTTGGAGCGGGAAGGTCAGGTGCGGCTTAACTTCAGTTGCCAGCCGCCAGTTGCCGGTTACCAGTCAGAAACACCAGAACCATTTCTTCCGTTCGCGCACGGCAACTTCCGTACACCTTCGGGCAAGGCTGAACTGTACAGCGAAGCGATCAAGGCGCAGGGGCTTGATCCCGTGGTGGAGTTCACGCCTCCGGCGGAATCGCGGCATGGAGTCGAGAAGAAAACTTTCCCCCTGGAACTTCTGGCGCGCAAGGCCGATAACTTTCTGAACTCAACTTTTTCCAATCTGCCTTCGGTACAGACGATGGAAGAGACGAATCTTCTCGAGATGCACTCCGCCGATGCCCGGCGGCGCGGTATTGCCAACGGAGACACAGTCCGGGTCTACAACCATCGCGGAGAAATCTTGTTGAAGGCGCGAGTCGACGGCGCGGTTCAGCCCGGAGTAGTTTCGGCGACGCTGAATTGGGCCAAGCTCGCTCCGGGATTTCGGAATATTAATGTGCTTACCTCAGAAAAACTTTCCGATCTGGGCAACTCCGCCACGTTTTATTCCGTCTTGGTGGAGGTAGAGTCAGTGAAGTCTTCTTCATGAGCCACCGGCAAGAGTGGCGGCTTGGACGCTTTCTATTTTTCTACCGTATAATGATCGTTTTCCCACATCCCAGAGGCTGAGGTCGTAGCGATTCATTTTTGCTCTCATGCAGATAGTGCTGTGCCCGGGCGCAGCAACCGTTCTTCCGGCGCTGTTCAGCCTTCATCTTCTTCATCCGCAAGGTTTTGCCGGAGAATGAAATGGCTTGGGTGGGCGCTCGGAATGTTGCTCGTTGTGCTTTCCGCCTCCGCGAGCTGGGCGCAGACCGATGTGATCTCCGAGATCAACATCCAGGGAAACCGCAGAATTCCCGCCGAGACGGTGAAGGCGCGCATCTTCACCCATCCTGGGGACATTTACGATCCCGCCGCGCTGGAGCGCGATTTCAATTCGCTTTGGAACACCGGCTACTTCGAGGACATCAAGTTCAGCCGCGAGCAAACTCCGAAGGGATGGCGGCTGATTATCCAGGTGAAGGAAAAGCCGACGATCCGCGAGATCAACTACGTAGGCCTGAGTTCGGTTTCCACCAGCGACGTATTAGACCGCTTCAAAGAAGCGAAGGTCGGATTGTCGGTAGAGAATCAATACGATCCGACGAAAGTGAAAAAAGCAGAAGTAGCAATCAAAGGCTTACTCGCCGAACATGGGCGGCAGTTTGCCACGATCCGGACGGAGATACGGCAGATCCCTCCGGCGGCGATCGGCGTGACATTTGTGATCAAAGAGGGCCCCAAGGTTAAGGTGGGCAAGATCACGTTTACGGGAAACAAGAACGTCAAGACGCGGGTTCTGCGCTACGCCATGAAGAACCTGCGGCCCATCGGCGTTCCGCATTCCATTTTCCTGGAAAACGTCTTCGCTCGCACTTACGACGCCACCAAGCTCGAAGAAGATGTGGAACGCGTCCGCAATGAATACCAGAATCGCGGCTATTTCAAGGCGAATATTGCCGAGCCCAAAACTGAGATTCATGACACTGGGCACACCGGCATTCACGTCCCGCTGTTGCAAGGTGGATCAGGCAAATCTGTCGATATCACCATGCCCATTGATGAGGGCGAGCGCTACACGCTGGGTGGAATTACGTTCAAGAACAATAAGGCCGTACAGAACGTGAAGGCGCTGCGATCCATCTTCCCCATTAAAGACGGAGATGTCTTCAGCAAAGAGAAAGTCGGCAAGGGCCTGGAGAACCTGCACAAGGCTTATGGAGAGTTGGGCTACATCAACTTCACTCCAGTGCCGGAGACCCGGTTTGACGATGAGAAAAAACTGATCTATCTCGATATCGATGTCGATGAAGGCAAGCAGTTCTATGTGCGTCGCATCGAGTTCGTGGGGAACACCACGACCCGCGACAAAGTGATCCGCCGCGAAATCGCCCTGGAAGAAGGAGGCATCTACAACTCGAAACTGTGGGAGTTGAGTTTGCTGCGCTTGAACCAACTGGGATATTTCGATCAGTTGAAGCCGGACGATCCGAATGTCACAACTCGACAACTGGATGAGAAAAACGGGCTGGTCGATCTAACGCTGAAGGTCCACGAGAAAGGCAAGAACAGCATTGGACTGAATGGCGGCGTCAGCGGACTGGAAGGCGCATTTGTGGGCATCAATTATGCCACCAATAACTTCCTCGGCCTGGGCGAGACGCTTCAGGTGCAGGCCAGCATCGGCAACCTGGCAAAGAGCATTCGCTTCGGCTTCACTCAGCCCTACATGTTTGACCGGCCATTGCAGTTCGGCTTCAACGTGTACTACACAAAGACGAAGTACGATCAGGCGCGGCAACTCTCCATTTTCAGGGGGGAGAACCTGAACCTGCCCAATACGGTATTGCAGAACCTCCAGAATTACACGCAAGCAAGCGCCGGGTTTACCACGTCACTGAGCTATCCGTTGCGCGCGCGCAACAAGCGCCGCTTCAATCGACTCGGAGTTACTTATTCTTTCGACCGGTCCTCGCTGGCGGCGCTCAGTTCGGCGTCGAAGAATTTATTCGAGTTCTTGGCTTTCCGCGGAATCTCCGGGCCCAATGCGCTGGAAGGAATTATCACCAGCAAGATCTTTCCAAACTTCTCTTTCAATACCATCAACAGTCCCATCTCGCCGCACAGCGGGCACCAGTTCACGCTGGGCGCCGAACTCGCCGGGTTGGGAGGGACGATTCGGTCAGTCCGTCCGATCGTTCAATATAAGCGCTTCATTCCGATGCAGAGGGGGCGCAACGCGATCGGCTTCAATATGCAGGGGTCTTTCATCACTGGTTACGGCGGCCTAGTTGCGCCTCCGTTCCAGCGCGCTTACATGGGCGGCGAAAACGATCTGCGCGGTTTCGATATCCGTTCTGTTTCCCCAGTCGCATTCCTGCCGAGCGTGGGATCGATCCCTCTGACCAATCGCGACGGAACGCCCGTACTCAAGAACGCGCAGAACCCCCTGCAAGGCCCCGTGACTATTCCGATTCCAGTGGATCAGATCGTTTTCCCGGGCGGCGATTTAAGCTTCTTCACGAACATGGAGTATCGCATCACGATCGTTGGGCCGGTGGCGGTGGCTCCTTTCGTCGACGCGGGCATCGACCCCATTCTTCGCAAGTCACAGTTGCAGATTGCGCAGGTTCAATACGATGGCGTGATCGGCCAGGCCTTTGGATGTCCGCAGTTGTTGCAGACGGGAACCACGAATACTTGTACGATCGGCAGCGTGTTGAACCCGCCGCCGGGGCAAGATCTGCAGGTTCTGGGCTCGACGAACTGGCGTCCGAGAATGTCGACGGGGCTTGAACTTCAGGTGTTCCTGCCGGTGGTCAATGCGCCCTTCCGAATTTACTGGGCGTATAACCCGCTGCGGCTCGATAACCCCGCGATGCCGCCGATTCCAATTACACCGGGCATGTTCCCGCAGGTTTGCGGCCCCTCAGGCTGCCACTTAACGCAAGCGGGAGATTACACGTTCAACCTGGCGAGGAACGCTTACTCGCCGAGCTTCTTGCTGCGGGAGCCGCGCAAGACATTCCGCTTCACGGTGGCGACGACTTTCTAAGCCAGCGGCTGTTTTGAAGACAGATGTTCTAACGAAGATTCGCGGCAGCAGGTTTGACGGCGTCTGAGGATGCTCTCTATAATCGTTGTGATCCACGGGCATAAGCGAGTTGAGCAGGTGGACGACACGTCGCAACCCCGGCGTGTAGCGCTGGCAGTCCAGTGTGCCTTGTCTTAGCGAAGAATGTCTGACGGCCGTTGCCAGAACGCGGTCCAATAATTCCGGCCCAGAGTTGCCTGAAAAGGTAGTCTGAGTTCATTCCCGGAAAAATCTACGGAACTATGTTCCAAGGAGTTTAAGAGATCCAATGACAAGCAAGTTTCTGCGATCTGTCCTGGCTATTGCGGTGTTCTCGATGATTTCCGCATGGGCCCAAACCGGTGGCGCTGCCACTCCCTCTAGCCCATCTGCTGCCGCTGCAAGTCCGGCAGCTTCCCCAACCACGACTGGCCCTGGCACCAAGGTTGGGACGATCAACGTAGAAGCTGCCGTCTTCGGTTCTAACGAAGGCCGCCGCGACGCCGATGCTTTGACCAAGAAACTTGAACCCAAACAGAACGAACTCAAAGCTCAGAAAGAAGAGCTTGATGGTCTGCAGAAACAGCTAGACACGCAGGGCGACAAGCTGAACGAAGACGCCAAGGCCACTCTGCTCAAGCAGATCGAAACCAAGAAGAAGTCTTTCGAGCGCGCCTACCAGGATTTTCAAGAGGACGGGCAGAATCAAGGAAAAGAAATCTTCGCCCGCATCCTGCAGAAGATGGCTCCAACGATCGTGAAGTACGCGCAGGACAATGCGTTCCAACTGATTGTGGACACGTCGAACAATTGGCCACAGAGCCAGGTTCTCTGGTCTGGTGAGGGCGTGGACATCACCAAGGCGATCGTGGAAGCATACAACACGTCGTCGGGTGTGGCCGCCCCTGCTCCAACTGGCGCTCCAGCCAAGGTGCCTGCGAAGCCCGCGGCTCCGAAGCCTGCAGCTCCGTCAACCACACCACCCAAATAACTTTTTCGCGACACCGCATGTGTCGGAAAAGTTCCTAAAAGGCCGCGCTAGACGCGGCCTTTTTTATTTGTTTTCAGGGCGTCCAATCGTGACGGCCCTGGTGTCCTTATCAGCAACCCACTCCACGAGGAGGACACTATGTTTAGCGAGACCAGATTCACCGACGGTATGTTCGCCAGCACGATCAATTCATCGTGGGACGAGCGTTCGCGTCGCGGATTGACCACTCTGACATCCTTCGGCCTGCAGGCCCTTGCATGCGCGGTGTTGCTGGTTTTGCCGCTGCTTCGCCCCATGGGATTGCCTTCGTTGCGCCCACTGTCTACGCCGGTCACGCTGGGTCAGCCTCTGGCGGAAGCTCCAACGGTCAGAACGCACACGAGTGCAAATGCGGCTGCTACAAACGCTCCCGCGGTCTTCATATTCAGAGCGCCCGCGCGAATTCCGACCAGCATTCCCACTTCCGGTGATGATGGCCCACCGCAGGTCGGGCCATCTGGTCCGGGTACCGGAGCTTTGGGACCGGGCAGTCCGGAGGGACTGTTGAGCGTGTTGGGAACGGGTGCGCGTACGGTTCTGCCGCCTCACCCCGTGGCAGTGACTCCGCCAGTCCGCATCTCGCACATGGACGAAGGAGACTTAGTTCACAAGGTCCTGCCTGTGTATCCCTCGCTAGCTCGAACGGCGCGCATTCAGGGGCAAGTCGTGCTGCAAGCGCTGATCAGCAAGCAAGGCGTCATCGAGAACCTTAAAGTTCTGTCGGGACATCCGATGCTAGCGCCGGCGGCAAAAGAAGCCGTGCGGCAATGGCGTTACCGGCCTTACGTTTTGAACCATGAGCCCGTTGAGGTGGAGACGCAGATCACCGTGAACTTCTCGCTGGCGGGGAATTGAAATAAACGACGGGAAACTGCCGTGGGAGTAGCCCAAGCGTAACCTGAGAGCGCGAGTTACTCCCGCTATAATCGAGCGCAGTGGCGACAACTGTAGAAATTCTGAGCCGCGTGGCTACCCGCCCTACCTGGGCGGAAGTTTCTCTCACTACGTTGCGGCAAAACTTCCGCTCGGTTGTGAAACATGCAGGTGCGGGAGTGACGGTGTGCGCTGTCGTGAAAGCTGACGCTTACGGCCACGGCGCGGTGGAATGCTCGCGCGCTTTACAGGCGGAGGGCGCGAAGTGGCTCGGCGTTACATCGCTGGATGAGGCGATCCCGCTGCGCGAGGCCGGCATTGAATCGCGGATTTTGTTGATGACGGGTTTCTGGCGCGGCGAGGAAAACGAAATCGTCCGCTCGCGGCTCACTCCCACCGTGTGGGAACCCTGGCACATCGAGTCTCTGGAGACTGCCGCGGCGCTCGGAGCGGCGCGGCACGCAGTGCATTTGAAAGTGGATACCGGGATGGGCCGGCTTGGTGTATCGCTGGATCAACTTCCCGCGGTGCTGAACGCTCTCGCCGCGGCTCCTCATCTGGTTCTCGAAGGGCTTTCAACTCACCTAGCGTCTTCAGAAATTATGGATGCTCCTTCGGTGGCCGAGCAGGAGCGCCGTTTTGAAGAGGCGCTGCGCATGGTGCGCGCGGCCGGCTTCGATCCGAGTTTGATTCACATGGCCAACACCAGCGCCCTGATTTCGCGGCGCGAGACCTGGAACAACATGGTGCGTCCGGGCATTGCGGTCTACGGATATTATTTGCCATTCCAGCGCGCGGGCCGGGAAGTGAGCGGAGGAACGCTGCGCCTTCCGGTAAAGCCGGTGCTGACCTGGAAGACGCGCATCCTGTCGATGCGAGATTTCGCCGCCAACCAGCCTCTAGGTTACGGCGGAACTTATGTGACCAAGGCGCCGGCGCACGTCGCCGTGCTGCCCGTGGGATATGCCGACGGATACAACCGGCAACTTTCGAATCGCGGTCGCGTGATCGTCCGCGACCACTACGCCCCGATCGTGGGCAGCATTTCGATGGACCTCACGCTCGTAGATGTTACAGGCATTCCGGAAATTGCAGTTGGCGACGAGGTGATCCTGCTCGGAACTCGTGACGGGCTGAGCGTCGATGCGCTTGAACATGCGCGCCTGGCGAGCAGTTCGCCGTATGAGATTCTCTGCAACATCTCGAAGCGCGTTCCGCGGAAATACGGGAACTAGATTTTCTGCGCTCAGGAGCTGAAGCTCTTAACCCGAAGCTGCGATGAATCTGCCCCGAGATTTGGCTTGGGAACCCGCTCGGACCTCAGGCTTAATCAAGACTAAAAATATTCAGATAAATCGAGCTAAAATATCTGGAATCAACAAGTTACGCGCCTTTGATCCGGCCTAGATCCAGTTAAAATATTGAAAACAAATGACTTGCCCGCAAAATACTCTATTCAAAGGACTTAGGTGCGCCTAGCCTCGCTAAACCGCTTGGAATCAGCGGCCTGATTGCAAAATATTGAATCCGCGGGAGTTATCTCGTTGCTATTCAATTGTCAAAGAGCAAATGCGTAAAGAATATGATTGCAGGAGACAGAATCGAAGTCAAGCGAATTCCGAGCAGTGGCTCAGCTTGAGTTCTGAATCTCGCGATCCGTCATTCCGAAGGGCCCGCGTTTTCGCCGGCGGGCCGAGGGATCTCCTGTGGCACACAGCGTCATAGCGTGAGATCCTTCGCTCCGCCTGAAGAACGGCTAAGCTCAGGATGACGCCATCTACGAGAGACGGCACCATCCCCGAAAGCTCCAAATTCGGCTTACGTCCACCCCTGTGGATTTCTTTTCTTCTCTTATTCACATTTGATTCATAACCTAGTAACCCCGCAGCGGCTACCTTGGGACCGTGGGTTTATGTGCGGCTTCCTCGGGGAGGGAAGTCGTGGGTCCAGCAGGGCGCCGAGCGTCAACCTGGAGTACTGAATCATCCTCATTTACCAATGCAAAGTAACGTGGTAGAGTTCTGCGCTAAAACTTGAGTGAGTACGGATACTGGAAGCAGTTGATGCCGAAGACCCTCCCCATTGCGCTTTTATGTCTGTGCTTTGTTGCGTCGGCGCAACCTGCGCATGCCGCTGAGGACCTTTGCCCACGCCCTTCGCCGGGCAGCACTGTCACCGGTCCGACTGATCTGCGAAGCCGCAACGGAGTGCTGAAGGTGGAATTGACCGCCCACAATGCGAAGCAAAGCGACGGCACGACTCGCTACTGCTTCGTCGATGAGAACGGATCAGAGTCACCGACCCTTCGCGTAAGTCCCGGCGATCTTGTCATCCTGACGCTGAAAAATGATTTGACCGTGCTTACCTCCGGCGCAGCGATGGCCCATCGACACGCGCACGAGGATGCGGCGAAGAATGGCAATTCGTGCACCAGCGAACTGATGACGCGAGGATCCACGAATCTTCATTTCCATGGTTTGACGATTCCTCCACTCTGCCACCAAGATGACGTCCTCCACACGTCGATTCAGCCGGGCGATGCGCCATTCGAATATCGTTTCCGCATTCCAGAGAACGAGCCTCCGGGGCTCTATTGGTACCATCCGCACATTCATGGTTTTACGAAAGAGCAGGTGCTCGGCGGCGCATCGGGCGCCATCATCGTCGAGGGAATCGAGCGGGCTGACAAGGCGGTTGCGGGATTGCCGGAAAGAGTTTTGATTATTCGCGATCAGGATTTGCTGAATCCGAATGCGCCGCCTTCGAAGTCAGAACCAATTGTTCCGAAGATGCTCTTTGATCGCGATGGAGATGCAGCCAACACCGGCACGGGGTTCGGCAAGCCGGCGAAGGATCTGTCGATTAATTTCGTGCCGGTACCCTATCCGGATTACCGGCCGGCTGTTATCGAAATGAAGCCGGAGGAGCAGCAACTGTGGCGCGTCGTGAATGCGTCGGGAATCACATACCTCAACCTGCAAGTCCTGTTCGATCGTACTCCGCAGAAACTTGGCCTCGTTGCCATGGACGGAGTGCCGTTAAACGCGAACGGTCTGCCGGCAGATTTTGTGGACTGGCAAACGCATCTCGGAGTGCCGCCGGGGGCACGCGTGGAATTCATCGTGAAGGGGCCACCAGCGGGCATTTCGGGACTTCTGGTCACGAAGACGGTCGACACAGGCGCTGGTGGCGAGAACGACCCTAATCGCACGATCGCTACGATCACGGCTTCCAACGATGCGCCGGAGCCGCCCTCCAAACTTGCGGCATCGCCGCAACCGCTTCCGCCTTCGCAGATGCCGTGGCTGGGAAGCGTGGCTCCAGTGCGGACGCGAAGGTTGTACTTTTCTGAGAAGTTGCTCGACCCGAATGATCCCAACAGCGCGACGGAATTTTACCTTACGGTTGAAGGCCAGGCACCGGTGCAGTTCGATCCGAAATCAGGAATTCCAAACATCATCGCGAAGCAGGGCACGGTCGAAGATTGGATCATCGAAAACCGCTCCAGCGAACTGCATACGTTCCATATTCATCAGCTGCATTTCATGCTGATCGATTTCCACGGCAAGCCCGCGAATGAACCGTTCCTTCGCGATACCGTCAACGTTCCCTACTACAACGGCAGAGCGTTGGAATATCCCAGCGTCCGGTTGCGGATGGACTTTCGCGATCCGAATACAGTTGGCGATTTTCTGTACCATTGCCATCTTTTAGAACACGAGGATGGAGGAATGATGGGATTGATTCGCGTAGAGCCATGAGCGGTAAGCGCAGGGTTCAAAGCGAATTAGTTCCGACACAAAAACTTTTCTACCGCATTACTTGCACATCAACGCTTCCACTCTAGCCAGGTTCAGTTGTTTTGCCGGAAGAGTTTTTAACGTTGGTGTCCCCTTAACCAGCAACTCAACCCCACGAGGAGAAAAGAAAATGACTGTTACATCACTCGGATCGAAAGGCGTGCATTTCTTGCGCAATGGACTGGCATGGCTTGCCATGTTCCAGCTGGCAATCGGCGTTCCCTTCGCCAGCGCAGCTGATCAACCCAAACACGCAGCGGATGCGGCGACCACCACGCCGATCAAGCATGTCATCGTGATCATTGGAGAAAACCGTAGCTTCGATCACGTCTTCGCCACTTACCCTCCAAAAAAGGGAGAGACTATCAATAACCTTCTCTCAGAAGGCATCGTCAAGTTGGACGCCAACAAGAACGCGGTTGCCGGGCCCAACTTTTCACAAGCTCAACAGTTTGCCGCCACGGATACCGACACCTTCCTGCTAGATCCGCCGACGCAGGAATTTCCCCGCAACATTCTGCCTGCGCCGCTAGTGGGAGGCCCGAAAGGTGAGAATGGCTATTTCACCGGTCCCGCATCTTGCCCGGCATTTCCAAACCTCACTCCACTTCAGTGCGCTGAAATTACGGAGAACGGTCTGCCCGCCGGCCATTACTATGCTCTGACCAGCGGCGGCTCCGGACTCTCCAAGTACACTCCCGATACGCGTATCACCAACGTTACGACGCTGCCAGCCGGACCGTTTCAGTTGACCAACGGCAGCACGCTTACCGACGACTCTTACGCAGCGAGCCCTGTCCATCGTTTCTACCAGATGTGGCAACAGATGAATTGCGGCTTGGGTCACGCTACCAGCAGCAATCCGTCTGGTTGCAATTCCCAGCTGTTCTCCTGGGTTGAAGTGACGGTAGGGGCAGGCACCAATGGCGCAACGCAGCCACCGCTCTGCTCTTCTGATGGCAATACGCTTCCCTGCTTCACCACCAATTACTTGCCCAGCGTCCCTGACGCGCAAACCACGGGTGAAGGATCAACCTCCCTTGGTTTTTACAATATGCAGAAGGGTGATGCTCACTACTTTAAGAACCTGGCGGATGAATACACGATCAGCGACAACTTCCACCAGTCCGTTATTGGAGGCACCGGGCCCAATCACATCATGTTCGGTCACGCCGACGCGATCTGGTTCAGTGATACCAGTGGCAACGCCGCGGAGCCACCGGAGAACCAACTGGTATTCACCGATCCCTATGACGGAGCCGCGAATCCGGACGAGGGAACTGTCAGCGAAGTTGAGAATCCGAATCCGGCTTCCGGCACTAACAACTGGTATACCGAAGATGGCTACGGCAACAGCTACAACTCCGGCTACCCGCCACCTTATTACACCAACCCGGCTTCGGGCGGCGGATCGTACAGCAATTGCTCCGACACCACGCAGCCCGGCGTCGGTCCGGTCGTGACTTACCTCAACTCTCTCGGTATCGACCCGCGTTGTCAGACGGGCCACTACTACATCCTGAACAATTACAACCCGGGATGGTTCGGCAACGGCAACAATGCCTATATTGACCAGAATCCCTCCAACACGCCATTTACGGTTCCGCCGTCTTCGACGCCCAGCATCGGCGACGACCTCAACAGCCACAACATTTCGTGGACGTACTTCGGCGACCAGTGGAACAACTACGTCAACGATCCGTACCAGTTGAATTACGGAACCAACGGCCCGAACGCCGATGAATACTGCAACATCTGCAACCCGTTCCAGTACGACACGTCCATCATGTCGAACCCGGCTCAGTTGGCAGAGCACATTCAGGATTCCATCAACCTGTACGCGGACATTGCAACGGGAACGCTGCCTGCAGTTTCGATCGTGAAGCCGAGCGGATACGTTGATGGCCATCCGGCATCGTCGAAGCTCGATCTGTTCGAGCAATTCACGAAAAAAATCGTGGACCTGGTTCAGGCTTCGCCGTACTGGAACGATACCGCGATCTTCATCACGTTCGACGAAGGCGGCGGATACTACGATTCAGGCTATATTCAGCCCGTCGACTTCTTCGGCGACGGAACTCGCATCCCGCTGCTCGTGGTCTCTAAATACTCCACGGGTGGGCACGTCAATCACGATTATGCCGACCATGTCTCGATCGACAAGTTCATCGAGAGGAACTGGAGCATCGGTACGATCACTTCTCGCAGCCGTGATAATTTCCCGAACCCAGTCACGACCGCGGGCAATCCTTACGTCCCAACCAACGGACCAGCACTTAGCGATTTGTTTGGGGCATTCACGTTCTAACTGGCGCGGATGCAAGCTGCCTGGATTGATTAAGGCGGATTGGTTCAGGCGCCGGTCAAATTGATAGCCGATCAGGAATAAATCCCTGATCGGCTTTTTTAGTTCAAGGTGGATCGTCAGTTCAGACTCTAATTGTTGGGAATCTAAGGCGTCACTTCAAACGCGACTCCACTGCTATAGCTCCCACCATTAAAAGTTGTCCCGTACAGATTGCCAGCGGCATCAGCCACTAATCCTCCAGTCGGGCCGCAACCGTCGTCTCCGCCGGTAAAAGAGTAGAGCACGGTCTCGTTTAATGCCTGCTTGTTTTGCGCAACCTCGAAAACGACGCCATTGCCATTCGGATACAAGCCGCACGCGCCATTCACGATGCCGCCTTGCTGCGTTACTCCGTATTGCAGCTCTCCATGCAGCAATACGGGCGCCATGGGCTGCGCTCCGTTGGTAAGGTCGAAAGCGCTTGCGGTCAATTGCCATCCGCTGGCGGTTTGCGCCAGTTCGTACACGCTCCCGTAAGGTCCAGCGCCTCCGCCACTGATTGTTGTTCCGTAGATTCGACTTCCGCGCACCGTTACCCCAGCCTCTGGCAGATTTCCGTCGGAGCAGTCATAGTTTGAACAAAAATTGTGAATGATGACCTCGTTCCACGTTCCATCCGACGCGGCAGTTAATTCAAAGATCGTACCGGGAGCCCCAGAGCCAAGAAAAGTGTGACCTCCATTTACGGTCGTGCCGAACAGGTTACCGCTGCCGTCAAAGACCAACGCGCTCGCCGGATTCGCACCATCATCCGGATTGCCCTCAAAAGAGTGCAGGACATTTTCGCTCCACTGTTCGGTACGCACCAATTCGAACACGACCCCACACCCATAGGTGCAGTCGCCCGCGCCTCCGTTGTAGGTTGTACCGTAAAGATTTCCTTCGCTATCCAGAATCAGCGCATTATCGGGCGTTCCTCCGTCGGTACCGCCGGTGAAAGTATGCAGCAGCCTTTCCGTCCATCCTGTTTCCGAAGGAACCAATTCGAAGGCCACACCGCATCCTGCCGAGCAGGTGCCGCTGCTAAACATTCCCCCCTGCTGCGTGGTCCCGTAAAGATTTCCCTTCGCGTCGAGAACGACGCCGCCGAAGGGACCGCCTCCATCAGCAATACCGGTGAAGCTGTAAAGAACTTTCTCCGTCCAGTCGCCGTTCGCCGACGGGCTCAACTCGAAAACAGTTCCGCCACCGTGGGCCCCGCCGCCAACCGTGGTGCCATACAGATTCCCTGCCGCATCCATGACCAGCCCGCCGCCGGGCAGGGCCGCATCCGAGGCGCCATTTGTTCCGAATGTGTAGATCACTCTGAATGTGGATGCGTAGGCGCTGGCTGCGATGGCTAGGACGATTCCCAAGCTTAGAACGGGAGCAAATCGCAAAGTGCGGCTCATGGGTACTCCTTCGGAGACGTCGATCGAGGGGAGTCCGACCTGTTTTGGATGACAACCCGATGTGCAGGGTTGGGTCCCTTTCCGGGAGTCGTGAAGCGTTCGTCTATCCAAATGGCTATCCAACGGTCGAATCCTGCGCGCATGCTCCCTCATCCTTTATCCTTAGTATCGACATTATTTCTATGAGTCCAAAATCCAAAACTGCCAATGGTGGCGGCGGTGCCTCGCTCGTCGACGCTGCCCCTCAGACTGACGTCAACCCTGAGCGCGAACGTGTCTTTAATGCATTCCGCCAATGGGGATATCTTGAGGGCGATCTCGATCCACTGGGCTTTCTCCGTCCGCGCATCGCTCCCGAGCTACAAATCGAAGGCGAGTACGCTCGCGAAGCTCGCGCGATCTACTCGTCGACCATCGGCGTCGAAATCAATCACATCTATGCTCCCGAACGCCGCCGCTGGATTTATGAGCGGATGGAGTCGCCGTCTCAGGGTTTCGAGGTCACAGAAAAAGATCAGCAGCGAATTCTCGATTTGCTGATCCGTGCCGACGTCTTTGAGCAGGTCATGCAGCAGCGTTATCTCGGGAGCAAGCGCTTCTCGCTCGAAGGCGTTACGGCGCTGATTCCGTTAGTCGATGAACTTCTCGATACTGGCTCGCGCCTCGGCGCCTCTGAACTTGTGATGGGCATGAGCCACCGCGGACGCCTTAACGTAATTGCCCACGTTGCCAAGCGGCCTCCGAATGAAATTTTCGCTGGCTTCGAAGACGTTGACCCGCGCAGCGTCCTCGGCTCTGGCGATGTGAAGTACCACATGGGCGCAACCGGCGAATACGTCACGCGTAGCGGCAATAAAGTTCATATTCACCTAGTGTCAAATCCCAGTCACCTCGAAGCTGTCGATCCAGTGACTGTCGGTCGAAGTCGTGCCAAACAGGATCGCTTCGGCGAAGGTGGACGCGAAAAATATCTCCCGCTGCTGGTTCACGGCGATGCCGCATTTGCTGGACAGGGCATTCTTGCCGAAACCATGAATTACGCCGACCTGCCCGGCTACACCGTCGGCGGCACCATTCACGTAGTCGTTAACAATCTGCTCGGGTTTACGACCAGCTATTTCGAAGAACACTCCACGCGGTTCGCCGCCTGCATCGCGCGTCGCCAGTCGATTCCCATCTTCCACGTGAACGGGGAAGACGTAGACGCGGTCGTCCGCGTCGCCCGGCTCGCGACGGAATACCGCTACCAGTTCGGCACTGACGTGGTCATCGACCTCATCGGCTACCGCCGCCACGGCCACAGCGAAGTCGATGACCCCACTGTTACCCAGCCGCTGCTTTATAAAAAGATTAAAGAGCATCCGCCGCTGTGGGAAATCTATGCTGACGACATTGGCGCAACCGGCGCTGCAGCTCAGGCCGCCGCCATTAAAGCGGAGTTTGAATCGGCGCAGAAAGATGCCGGCAAGATTACCAAGAAGCCGTTGATGCGCGACCTGCCCAACTACTGGGATCAATACTACGGCGGCCTGCACAAGCCGGAATTTGAAGTAGAAACCGGACTATCGATGGATGAGGTAGCCAGGCTTAGCGAGCGTCTCACCACTTATCCAGAAGGCTTTCACATTCATCCGAAGGTGAAGAAGCTCTTGGAGCAGCGCGCCGAGATGGGCGCGGGCAAACGGCCGGTGGATTACGGAATGGCGGAAGCTCTCGCTTTCGCCAGCCTGGTGAAGGCCGGTACTCCGGTTCGGCTTTCGGGGCAGGACTCCCGCCGCGGTACCTTCAATCAGCGTCACTCCGTTCTCATCGATATTGAAAACGAAAACGAATACGTACCGATGGAAAACATCGCGCCAGACCAGGCGCGGTGCGGCATTCACAACTCAACTCTTTCTGAACCCGGCGTGCTCGGCTTCGAATACGGCTACAGCCGCGACTATCCGGAAGCTCTCGTTCTTTGGGAAGCTCAGTTCGGCGATTTTGTGAACGTCGCGCAGGCTATTATCGATCAGTTCATTTCCGCGGGTGAAGCCAAGTGGGGCCTGCTCTCGGGTCTCGTGCTGCTTTTGCCGCACGGCTACGAAGGGCAGGGACCGGAACACTCGAGCGCGCGCATCGAGCGCTTCATTCAGCTCGCCGCGAAACATAATATCCAGATCGCACAGCCTTCAAACGCCGCTCAGTATTTTCACCTGCTGGGCCGCCAGGCCTTGCGCCACTGGCGCAAGCCCTTGATCGTCTTTACTCCGAAGAGCATGTTGCGTCATCCCGACGCTTCATCGCCTATCGCAGATTTCACGCGCGCGAGCTTCCAAAACGTGATCCCCGACATGGAGGTTGAACAAGCCGACCGAATCCTGGTCTGCACCGGCAAGATTGGCCACGAACTGCAGACAGAGCGCAAGAAAAGAAAAGATACTTCGACGGCTATCGTGTTTCTCGAACAGCTCTATCCTTTCCCGGAGAAAGAACTCGCTGCTGAATTCGCCCGCCACGGCAGCACCGGCGACATCGTCTGGGTGCAGGAAGAGCCTGCGAACATGGGAGCGCTATTCAACATGCTTCCGCGCCTGCAGCGGATCGCCGGCGAACGCCATGTGCTTTCTGTAAAACGCAGCTCGAGCGCCAGCCCTGCAACCGGCAGCGCCAAGGCCCATGAGGTAGAGCAGAAGACGCTGCTGACGCTGGCGTTCAGTACCTAAGGGTAAGAAGAGTAGTCGGCAACTCGGAGGACATTGCGATGCCGTTTTTCAAAGAGCTGCGTGAGATCGCGAGCATAGCGCAACTGCTGGAAGAGGTGGAAACCGTCATCCCGCCGCAGGATTACCGCTTCGACAGCATCTATCTACGCGGGCAAGCATTCTACGACTGGACCCTGCGCCCGACGATAGCAAGGCCTCTGGAGTATGCCGGGTTGAGGACAGATGGCTACGACAAGAATCGGGAACTTTATCTGCTGCATAGGTTTCGGCGATATGTACGGCCGCTGGTGGAGGATTTTGCGGAAAAAGAACTCTTGCTTCTCGCTCGTCACCACGGGATCCCTGTGCGCCTCCTCGATTGGACTAAGAGTCCATTAGTGGCCCTGTACTTTGCCTGTGTCGAGGACCGGTGGCTTGGCGAGGACGGAGCTGTCTGGGCATTTGTCCGGTGCCAGCATCAACACGATTATTTTTACGATTTCTTCACTGACCCGCGACCGCTATTCGATTTGCCGGGCGTAAAGATAATCTATGCACCCTACGTCTCTTTGAGGATCCCAGCCCAATCAGCCAACTTCACGATTCAGCAGCATCCGGACCGAGACTTGGAGACCTACGGAACTGCGGGCTGCGGGAAGGATTTCGATATCGAGCGAATTGTAAAGTGGAGAATTCCCAAACACCGCAAGACGGACCTTCTACAAGCCCTAGAGAGGTGCGGAGTGAACGAGAAAACAATGTTTCCAGATTTGGACGGCATCGCCAGAGGTATTAACAGAACCGAGGTTCTGCAAACGGGTAGGCCGAAAAGTACGACGAACTCTAAAACCCCTCCCAGAACTTGTTCATAGCCGCAAATGTTACCCTAATTCTCCGAATTGAACCTCATGCCTCGCCGCGCCCACCCACTTCGCGTAGCCGTAGACACCGGCGGCACCTTCACCGATTGCGTCTGGAGAGACGAAGCCGACGGCCGCCTGCGCATGTTGAAAGTTTTCTCCACTCCAGCCGATCCCTCGCAAGCTATCGTCGAGGCGCTTCGCAAGATCGATCACAAGGGCGAGTTGGTGATCTTGCATGGCACCACTGTTGGCACGAACACTCTTCTCGAGCGCAAAGGCGCGCGAACGGCTCTGGTCACCACCGCCGGTTTCGAAGACGCCATCGAGATTGGACGTCAGGCCCGCCCCAAGCTCTACGACTTTTTCTTCGATCGCGTGGAGCCGCTGGTCCCGTCCGATCTCCGCTTCGGCATTGAAGAGCGTACATCTAGGGATGGTGAAATCCTGACGTCGCCGTCGCCGGCAGCCCTGAGATCGCTCGTCTCCGAAGTCACAGCGAAGCAGCCCGAGTCCATCGCCATCTCGCTACTATTCTCGTTTGCAAATCCGAAGAACGAGCAAGCCATCGCAAAGGCGCTCACGCCCCTGCGAACTCCGCTCTCGATCTCTCACCAGATCCTCCCAGAATTCCGTGAATACGAGCGCAGCTCAACAGTAGTCATCAACGCATATCTGCAACCGGTCATGCAGCGCTATCTGGAAAATTTGAAAACTCGCGCGCGACATCTAGTGGAAGAGCGGCGCTTCAGCGCCGTGAAAATGTCTTCCGAGAAGCGGGCTTCAGGCTCTGCGCCGCGAATCTTCGTGATGCAATCGAGCGGCGGCATTACTGCCCTGGCCGCTGCCGCAAGCGAGCCCGTTCGTACTGTGCTCTCAGGCCCCGCCGGAGGCGTAGTTGGAGCGGCTGCCAGCGCCCGCGCGAGCGGCTTCGATCGCATCATCGCCTTCGACATGGGAGGAACCTCCACCGACGTTTCGCTAGTCGAAGGCGCAATCACTACGGCAAGCCACGCCGAAGTCGCAGGATTCCCAGTCAGCGTGCCAATGCTTGACATTCACACGGTGGGCGCCGGTGGAGGTTCTCTTGCACGCTTCGATGCCGGGGGCGCACTCCGCGTCGGCCCTGAATCTGCCGGGGCCGACCCCGGCCCTATCTGCTATGGTCGCGGCGTGCAGCCCACAGTTACCGACGCTAATCTGTTGCTGGGCCGCCTGCAGCCCACCCGCTTTCTTGGCGGTGATTTCACGCTCGATCTTGACCGCACTCGCCGCATCACGGGCGAATGGCTGAAGCGACAGGGAAGCTCACTGACTCTCGAGAAATTCGCTGCCGGCGTTGTTAGAGTTGTGAATGCCACCATGGAGAAGGCCATACGCGTGGTCTCGATTGAACGCGGTCGCGATCCCCGCGACTACGCCCTCGTAGCCTTCGGCGGCGCCGGAGGCCTGCACGCATGTGCGCTGGCCGAAGCGCTCAGCATTCCGCGCGTGATTTTACCTGCGCTGCCCGGCGCACTTTCCGCGCTTGGCATTTTACTGAGCGACGTAATCAAGAATTACTCGCGCACGGTGTTGTGGCGCGTCTCCAGCGAAATTCCTGTTGCGCGATTGGATCGCGAATTCTCTTCGCTGCAGAAACAAGCCGAGAAAGATTTTCGGGAAGAAGCGTGGCAAGGAAAGATGCATCTTCAACGTAGCGTCGACCTCCGCTATCGTGGCCAGGGATACGAACTGAACCTGCCGTTCACCAGCAATCTCTTGAAGGAATTCGAACGCGAACATCAGCGCCGCTACGGCTACACTTACGCCGGTCGAGAAGTAGAGCTGGTGACCCTCCGCCTTCGCGCGTCGGTGAAATCAGCAACAGCTCACGCCGGGAAGATGGACCATGGGAAGTTGGACGATGTGGGGACGGGCACTCTAGCCCGTCCAGGGCGAGCAACGCTCGGCTCGCCTTCCGTGCCCAAAGCCAAGGTCTTGTTCGATGGCAAGAAACTCGCAACGGAAATCTATCCTCGAGAGACGCTCAAGCCCGGGAAGACTTACTCCGGTCCTGCCATCATCACAGAATACAGCGCCACCACCGTGATCCCGCCCGGAAAGCGCTATCACATCGACGATCAGGGAAATCTCCTAATCGCCATCTGAGAACACATAACGGAAAAGAATCTCCCAGTCACTTTAAATCCCAAATGAAAGAGAAAAAACCATCCAAAGACCATCCAAACATTCTTTGGGAAGAATGTTTAAAACATGTTCACTTCCCGCTGCTTTTCGATTGCAACTCTCTGAGTCTGGTACGCCTCTAATAGTTAGCAGGTTAATGGCCGTTAAAGGAGGCTTCGATGCGTGCACTTAGGAACAGTCTGCGGAGAGCCCTGCCGGTACCTGTATGCCAATGTGAATGCCGCGCTTGCGATATTGGGATTCATTGTTCGAAACGCCCCTGCGAATACTGTTCTCAAAGGGCTACTCCGAACGTACGCTCGCGCCGTCCCGTTGCTTCCGCCTCAATTCCTTATCGACCCACTCCACAAAAAACGACTGAAACTCTTCCTGCGTATACACTCCCTTTCGAATCAGCAGAGTGTTTATCGCGTACACGGTAGCCTTGAACCCTTCGTCTCTTGACGCGGCGGCAAGCGCTTCTTCAAACGACATCTGAGTATTTGTCCCTTGGAATTGTCCGAATTAGACGAACTCCATCAAAACATCCTCGCCGCCGGCAGTCAACGACAAATGCCCCCGCGAGGGCGCAACAGGCCCGACTCATCAGGCCAGCCGCTAACTTAATTGTTACAATCCAATGAAAATCGCTGTGCTCGCCCCGTCCTCACCACTCGGTGCTAGGTACTCGCAACACCCTTCGTTACAATAAACCCGTGAAACCAAGCATCTTCGTCGTCGAAGACGATCCCGATATTTCCCGCCTCGTTCGCCACCACCTGGAGAACGATGGCTTTGCTGTGCGCGTCTATCCCAACGGCTCGACTGTAATCGCCGACGCCGAACGCCAGCGGCCGGCGCTTTTCGTGCTCGACATCATGGTTCCGGGCAAAGACGGACTCGAACTCTGCCGCACCGTGCGCCAGACTCCTGGCCTTGCATCTGTGCCGGTGATTTTTCTCACGGCAAAAAGCAGCGAAGCAGACCGCGTCCTCGGCCTTGAGATTGGCGCTGATGACTACATCTCCAAACCTTTCAGCCCGCGTGAACTCGTCGCACGCGTCAAGGCCGTGCTACGCCGCTTTGAGCGCCCGCTTCCGCCCAGCCCGCTCAAAGTTGGAGATATTGCCATCGACCCCGCCGCCATGATTCTCACCGTTCGCGGGCAAACCGTCCCCACCACTGCCACGGAATTCCGCCTGCTCGATTACTTCGCTCGGCATCTTGGCCGCGTATTTTCTCGCGATCATCTGCTGGATTCCGTGTGGCGCGACACTTCCTACGTGACCCCGCGCTCGGTGGATGTTTACGTCCGCCGCATCCGCGAGAAGATCGAACCGGACCCGGAAAATCCGCGCTATCTCAAGACCGTGCGTGGCGCGGGCTACCGGTTCGAGGCTCCAAAGTGAGCCCCGAGAGAGAAAAGAATTGAGGAACGGAATTTTTTTCAAACTGATGGCGGCGTTCCTCCTCGTCATTCTTGCAGCTGCGGTAACTTTCGACCTGATGCTGGGAGGGGCGTGGCAAGCTTCGCTGCGCGCCGAAATCGAGCGCAACTTAATCCAAAAGACCGAACTTCTGGCTCACCGCGTGGAAAGCGATCGCAGCCATTCCCTCGCGGACATCGCCGCTCAAGAAGGACAAGCCGCCGGCGCTCGTGTGACCATCATCGATCCCAAGGGCCAAGTTCTTGCCGATTCAGAAGCGAATCCCGGCGGCATGGAGAATCACTCCGCCCGTCCCGAATTCGTCGCTGCCCTTTCTGGCACAATGGGTCGTGATGAGCGCCGCAGCGCGACCATCGGCGTTCCGTTTCTCTATGTGGCCGTTCCCATCTCCGGTGGCGCTGTCCGTCTGGCCTACCCGCTTTCCGACGTTGAAGCGGTTTCCGCGCTGGTTCACCGCAGGCTGGCGCAGGCTTCCGGCTTGGCCTTTCTTTTCGCTCTTCTTGTAGCCGGCGTCGCAGCGAATTGGACGGCTCGCCGCCTCGAACGCATCGTCGGTGTCGCCGCCCGTATCGCCGAAGGCGATCTGCAGGCCCGTATTCGCGAAGCTTCACAAGATGAAATCGGCCGGGTCGCCACCGCCATTGATGGCACGGCCCGCCGCGTCGAAGAAAGTTTCGCCGCGGTCCGTTCCAGCCAGCGCCAGCTCGAAACTTTACTCAACAGCATGCAGGACGCCGTTATCGCCGTCGGCGCCGATGGTTTGGTACAGTGGGCCAACCAGCCCATGGATCGCCTGGTTCCGCAGGGCACGCGTTTGCACCAGCCCGTGGTTGAAACCATTCGCGACCCTGATTTTCTCGGGACCGTGAACGAAGCGATCTCCACACGCGAAGTCAAAACTGCGCGCGCGACTTCCATCGTTCCCGGCCGCGCCTTCGACGTTACCGCTGCGCCTCTGCCCGGAGGCGGCGCCGTTGCCGTGCTGCGCGATCTCACTGAAACGGAGCGCGTGGAAAAAACCCGCCGCGACTTTATCGCAAATGTTTCCCACGAACTGCGCACGCCACTCACTTCGATTCAAGGTTACGCAGAAACTTTGCTCGATAGCGCTCCCGAAAATACAGCGCCCACACGCGAGTTTCTGGAAATTATCCGCAAGAACTCCTCTCGCATGTCGCGGCTCACCGAAGATCTTCTTACCCTGGCGCGCGTCGAATCCGGCGAAACCCGTTTCGATTCTGAGCCGGTCCCGCCCGCCGAACTTCTCCACGACGCCGAAGAAAGTTTCCGCGAAATCGCACGCACTCACGGGATTGATCTGCAAATCCAGAATTCTCCCGCGCACCATTTGCAGAGCTCAAATTTTCCCGGGCCCAATCCGCTTCCCGAAAGTCTTCCTGCGGTTCTTGCCGATCGCGAAGCCATCCATCAGGTTTTTTCCAACCTGATTGACAACGCTCTCAAGTACGGCGCTTCCGGCGGACGCATCGTGCTCGGCGCTCGTGCCGTTCCCCATGCGGTAGAATTTTTCGTTCAGGATTTCGGCGGCGGTATTGCCTCTGAACATCTACCGCGCTTGTTCGAGCGCTTCTATCGCGTCGACAAAGCCCGTTCCCGCGAATCGGGGGGCACTGGCCTAGGCCTGGCGATCGCCAAGCACATCATGCTGGCTCACGGCGGCTCCATCCGCGCCGAAAGCGATCTTGCTCACGGCAGCACGTTTTTATTCACCCTTCCCAACGCCTGAAACCCTTGCTAAACCTGCGTCCAAAGGTTACTTCAGCCACCTACCCTGAACGAGGGCGAACGATTTACTATCGTGTAAAATCGCTGCATAGCTTCCATTCGCAAGCGTTCTGAAGTGGAGGAGCGGTGAAAACCGCGGTAATCGGCGCAGGAAATCTGGGGCATGGGATCGGCAGGTCGCGCTTTTAAGCTGCTTCGCCGATAGTATGTTGTGGCAGGTTTTTCAAACTGAGGTATTTTTATATGAAACGAATTGCAGCGTTCATCCTACTGCTCGCCGCTTTCAGCGTTGCGTTGTCGGTGCCAGCTCATGCGCAACGTGAAAATAGGAGCATCGGAGAAAATAGCCGCGAGGCCAAGAAGGCGGCCAAGCAGCAGCAAAAGTATTCCAAGAAGCAGGCCAAGAGACAGCGCAAGGCCGCCAAGAAATATCAGAAAGCGCAACGCAAGGCGGCCAAGCAGCAGAAGCGGCGAAAGTAGAAGGTAGCGCCGGCGTCTCGTCGGCGCTCGCGAGAGCCGGCCCTGAGCTGCCGAAGGGGCCATCCTGCCATCGCTCCCTGCGTCACCCAGCCTGGCCAAGAAATGACCAAAAATTCACAGCCTCTTAACCCACGCCGCGAGGAGAAAGTCTACCCTTAATCGTTGACCATTCGGTTCTGGATACGTCAGAATCAGAGTCACAGTTACACGCACGTCCAATCCGCGCCACAGGGATGGCCCCATGAGCACTGCCCGCGCAGCAAGCCTGCCCCCCGAACCGGTTCACCATCACATCGTCCGGCGCACGATCGAAGCGTGCCGTCTAGCCCAGGAGGCCGCAGGGGCCGCCGCTGAAGGCATCGCCACCGGCTCCGCTCCATTGCTGAACTCTCTGCGCCAGCGCGAGCGAGAACTCGACACGCTCGACATGGAAATCGACAGCGCCGTCACTACGGCCATCACTGAGGTTGAGCCAGCCGAGGCCCGGGAACTTCTGGCCTGCATGAAGTTTATGATCAGCCTCGAACGCATTGGCGACCTGCTTCTCAGTTTCGCCAACAGCGCTCAAGCTGCTGCCGGACGCGTCGATTCCGACGACACCCGCGACCTTACACACATGGCGACGATCCTCGAAAAAATGTTGACCGACGTTGGCGACGCGTTCTCCGCGCGCGATGTCTCGAAAGCTGTTGACGTTCTCCGCGCCGATTCCGAGATCGACCGCCTGCGCAACCTGATCTTCCTGCGCCACATCGAGAATCCTGAAAACATTGCGCGACAGGCGAGCCTGCAGGTCATATTTATGACTCAGTCGCTCGAACGCGCCGGGGATCACGCCAAGAATCTCGCCGAAGAAGTCTGTCACGTGGTCAGCGGCCGCACCGTCCGCCACGTCCTGATGGCGTACGACAAACCGGTAGAACAGATGTTCATCGATTATTTACGCCGCCGCGAGCGCTAGCTGGAAGTCCAAGTATTTTCACTAGGTACAAGGTACTAAATACTGGGTTCAGCAACTACTTCGCCGGCACCCAGTAAATCTCTTCCTTAATCGCTACCTTGTCCAGAAAGCCGCGCCGCTTCAAAATTGCCTTGCTGTTCGCGATCATGTCGGGATGGCCGCAGAGATAAGCGTGAGTATTGCTGGCATCGAGCCCCCACGAGTCCGCATACTTGCGCAGAATGTCGTCGGCGCGTCCGATCTCGCCGGGCCAGTCGGCGTGATCCCATGGCCGGCTCACGGTCGGAATATATTTCAGCCACGGCAATTCCTCGGCAAAGCGCGTCAGTTCGTCCTTGTAACCGAATTCCCACGGACGGCTGGCGCCATTGAGTAGATACAGTTTGTGCGCGCCGTCGAATCGCCCTTCCTTCCAATCTTTCGACAGCGTGCGGATGAAGCTGACGAACGGAGCAACGCCCGTGACCGTAGAGACCAGCAAGTGATTCGTCCGCCCGTCTCCGGTTTCGAGTACGAACCTTCCCTTGGGCGCCTTGCGCATCAGCAATCCGTCGCCGGGTTGCAGCTTGTGGAGCCGCGGTGTGAGCGCTCCTTCGGGCACCAGTTCGAAAAAGAATTCGACTTCACTTTCGCTGGGAGACGAAGCAATAGAATAAGGACGCTCAACGCGATTACCGCCGTCCTCCACGCCGAGCGTGGCATACTGCCCCGGAACAAAATTGAACGTTCCGCCCGCCTCGATGCGAAACATCCAGAGATCGGGCGCAAAGTCCACGCGTTTTGTGACCCGCGCCTGAAAAAACTTGTCGTCCACAACCATAATTTCAAAATCCTCGAAGGCCCAAGCCTAAATTCGACGAGAAATGAAACGGATAATTTCGGGCCGGTAAAGTGGAAAGATAATACATGGCGAGCTAGGCGGTTGACAACCGAACGGTCGTTCGAGTACGGAGCTGGTTTCCCGCAATCGACCAAAAGTCTGAGGGGCGGTTGGGTGGACGGCGATTTCCTGTTTATTATCGGATGATGCGTTCCTTGCGCTCTGTTGGATGGATTCCGCTTTTCGTGGCTCTACTTGGCACGGCTACAGCAGGATTCTCCCAAGCCATCCCAACCGGATGGACTATTTATCCAACGCCCGAGGAGGGAAGCGCCGAGCTACATTGCGCGTCATTTTCGAGAACGGTGTGGCGTGTTTCAGCGTCTGAGGCAGGCATGCTACAGATCGATTCTGGGGCTCCTCCCACCGGGCGTTTGGAACTTCCGCTTCCGCACGGCATTAGGCGGAAAAAGGGAATGGTTGGCCGTCAGACTCGCCTCAAAATACCTAGCGGCTGGCTGCTGGGTTTCGACGGTGGAGAGTTTGGCGGCGGCTTGTGGTTCGCAGCCCGGACCGGCAACACGCAACTATTATCTGGTGAACAAGTCCTTGGGTTCACGACGACGCCGGAGGGCGTTCTGGCTGTTGTTGGCGTAGGTGGTCAGGCTACCGACGTGGGACAAGTCCTGATAGTGCACGACTCAGGCGACTCTCAAGTGACGGTCAAGACACGTGTGGTTTTGGACGGTGCCCCTGAGGCAATCACACCGTTTTCTGAGCACTCGGTTCTCGTGGTGACGACGCATGGCATATCCCAGGTCAGTTCTGACGGGACCGTGAAGCGATTGTCGAAGCGCAGTTTTGGATTTTTGTACCCCAACTCAGTCGTGGTGACGAAGGATGGAGAAATCTACGTAGGGGGCGAATGTTCGTTGCTAGGCTTGTACCGCAGTCTGGAGAGTATACGGAGCAGTGGCTGGTACGTCAGGGTTGCAACCGCCTCAAGCGTACCCAATTTGACTGTGTCTGCAGGAAGAAGTAGCGTTGCTTGACGACCTAGGAACCGCTCAGGGTCGAGCTGAGGAGAGCTTCCTGGAGACCTCACCCGCCTCCGCACCATCGCTCCGAATCTCAGAAGTAGTCTTGCTTCCCGGCGCATCTTCTGGCAAAGTGCGTAGCTTCTCGACTTCGCCTTCAGTCTTCTGCCAGTCCGCCGGTTTTTTCTTGGTGGCGATCGGCGCACTTGGATCGGCATAGAAGGCCAGAATGTTCGCACGTAAGTCGGGAGTGATCTTGTCGAAGTTGTGCCCCGCCAACTGATCGAGTAATCGCGCGTACGTTTTATCCGTCAGGCCGTATTCCCCGGCGCGCGTGTCGTGGCCAGTATCGAAATCTGTATTCGTAAGCTGCACCGGTCCCACGGCGGCCTGTTGCAGCAACTTCGTGTAGTTCTCCATCGTGCGGTCAACGCTCGCGATGTAAAGATCCTCAGTCTGCTTCGTCGGAATCTTGAAGTCGAGCGCCTTGAACGGGCCAATCTTCGGCACGAACCGGAAAAAGAACGCGAGCACACGCGTTCCGAAACCCGGCTGTTGATAAGTGCGGCCCCATTCCTTTTGATAACTCGCGCGCGACAAATAATAGCGGAACTGTCTCGTCCGGAAGTTCGGTGTCTCGGCGGCGACAATCTCTTTTTTCCGCGTACTCAGCGCCACCCGGGTCATCTCCGGAATCACTCGGCTGATGGCCCGCCGGAAAGTGCCGAAAGCCATGTCTTCATTCTTGATTACATCGCTGAGCGGAATGCCGTAGGTATCCAGAAACGCCCGCTCCAGCACCGGCTTCGAAATCTCGAAGCCGATAAAGTCGTGATAGGCATCGGAGGTATAGCGGTTCTTCGCAACCTGAGTTACGTCGAAACCGAATTCCGTGCGGATGTGGGCTTTCGGATTGTCCTCATACGTCACAACTTTCCCATACTTTTTCTCAAGGTTCGAGAACTCTATGCCAACCACCTGATTGATCGTGGGATGCCCGGTGTTGTCGGCAGAATAATGAGCCAGCGCGCCCAGTGCAAACGCATATTCGTTTACATCAGACGCTTCTTTGAGCAAGTTGACGACAAAGTCGCCGCTGCGCACGTAGTGGGTAAGGTCGCTGAAAAATTTGTTGCCGAAGGGATAGTAGCCCATGTCCTGCATCACCGATCCGCCATACGCGAACGCGTGCGCCTTCTTCAGATCGTCGTCCGTTGCGGCGGGGAAGCGCTTTTTGAGCATCGGCAGGAAGTTGTCCTTCCACGCCAGATCTACGACCTCCTCATGGGTCAACACGGAGTAGGCAGCGCACGGCTCAACGCCGTACCGCGCTAACAAAATGATCGTCAGCAAAGAAGAGACAGCGACTCGCCAGGAATCGAACGGACGCTTCATTTGGCCACAACCAATACGACGAAGCTGTCGGGCAAGATAGATCGACGAGGATGCGGATTATCCGCAGTCGCGGCCGGAGCCGGACCGAACTGCGCAGTCACCACAAACACATTGTGCGTTTTAGAATCCAGCGCCAACGTGCGCGCACCTTGTTGTGTCGGAACGTTTTCCGCCACGCTGAATTTGTCGGGCGTAAGCTCGCGCACTACCGTCAGCACGCCTTCGCCGCAAGAAGCAAAAGCCAGCCCGGTCTCCTCATCGAAAGCGGTCGCGTCTACTCCATCACCGATGGCGGGCGTAGCGAGAACCTTGCCCGTATCGGCGTCCACCACGGCCATCATCTTGTTGTCGCAACCAACGAACAGCCGGCGATTCTTTCGGTCCATCGACAAGCCCGAAGGCGATTCGCATGGCGCCAAGGGCCACTTGTTCTTGACCAGCAACTGGTTCGGATCAATCGCCGTGAGTTCGCTCTTGTCTTCAATGTTCACGAAGATCTCGCCCTTGCCGTCGCTGGCGGCAAATTCCGGCTTGCCATCCAGTTTGATCGTGCCCAGCACCGTCCCCTTCACCGCATCAATCGCGGTTGAATCCTGGCTCCGGCCGTTGAACGTGAAAACCCTCTTCGTTGCCGGATCGTACAGAATCGCATCCGGATCATCTCCGACCTTCACCTTGCTCGTAGTCGCCAACGTCTTCATATCAAAAATGCTGACAGTGCCTTCGCGGCCGTTACTGATAAAACCTCGCTCCAGTTCCGGCGCGAGCGCGATGCCGTGAACTCCCGGCGTGTCCGCAATGTCGCCAACCGTCTTGCCGGAATCGAGGTCGAGCACGATGACGTGCGTCGCTCGCGAAATGTAAAGACGCCGCGCGGCCGCATCCGCGGTCAAGTAATCCCAACCGCCATCGCCGCCTACTTTGTAGGTGCTCACAACCTTGTACCCCGCACCGGCCGCGGCTAGAGCGGCAGTACAGAACACCACAGCGAGTGAAGCCGATCCGCGCATCATCTTTCCCTTGCCTGACATTCTTTCCTCCGCAAATTCCTTCGCGGCGGCGTAATCCGATGCCGATTTCGCCCCGCAGGTGGCCGAGATTTTTGCATCAATCTCACTGGGGCGGGTCCCGAAGTAACTTTACCCTGTCCCACGTCCTCCCTAAACTTGCTTATGGGCGCATCGCGACCGAACTTGCCGCCACAACATCAGGGCGCGGATGCGCGATCTCCGGACCCGCGCATGCAACCCTCACCTGATTATGGCACGCTCGGTCCCACCTCGGATGTCGCGAGTCTCGCCGCGCCTGCGTCCGGTTTGCTCACCCCTTCGCCTAACGTTTCAGGCGTTTCCGCATCACGCCGTCAGCGCCAACAAAGCTTATGCCGGCTTTGCGTCTTTGCAGCGATCGTAGGGGCAGCGGTCGCACTCGCGTTTTCCAGCGTCCGAAGTTCCGGCGCACATTTGAAAAATCTCGCCAGCCCGCACGCGGCGCAGACGCCATCTTCCGTATCCTCCGGCATGCTTTCAGATGGCGAACTGGATCGCCAGAGGCCGCAGAAACAAGCTGAGATCCTTCTCGAACGCTCCGTAACCCGCTCCGGCGAAGATGCAAACGAAGGCCAAGCTGAAAGTGCAGCGCAGATCGAGGCGCGCCTAGATGCCTGGCGTGGCAAACTCAGTTGGGATGCGGAACTCGGCGAGCTTACCACCGCCGCGCTTAATTCCAGCGACCGCAGCGTGCGGACTTCCGCCATCGAAGTGCAACTCGCAGCCTACGGATTAACCAAGAGCGAGTCGAGCGTTGACACGTTAGTGCGGCAGGCCGATTCCTCCGACCACGCGCAGAAAGATTGGGCTTTGTGGGCTCTGGGCTTGCTCGGCAATCGCGGGATTGAAACCGATCGCGTGGTCCGGGTATTGACCGCGCATCTGAAAGACTCTGGCAAGAATTCAGCGTCAAACTCAGATGAAGAGACGCGCCGTTGGGCCGTCGAAGGCCTCGCTCTGGTCGGGACGACTTCAACCATCGTCCCACTGCTCAATGCCATGCACAGCGATCCCTCGCCGGTAGTTCGCGAACGAGCCGCATGCAGCCTTGCGGAATCCGGAATGTTGACTCACCAGCAGCGCCTGGCCGCAGTACCGCAACTGATCAATTACTCCGACGACCCATCGCTCGATGCTCAGACCCACTCCTGGGCATTCCAGGCGCTGACCGAAATCACCAAACAACATCTCCCCAACGACTCCGCAGCGTGGCGAAAAGCAGTGGCCAGAGGCCAGTGAAGCAGGGATCAGGGGCTAGGGGTTAGGGGTTAGAAAAAACCGCAGGCTCCAATCCCTAATCCCTCGTCCCTACGCCCTGACCCCTAATCCCTGCCTTTTCACTCTGCCATCTTCGCCACATGCACATCGAATCCCGTCTTCGGCAACAGCGACATCAGCGAGAACGCCTTGAATCCATCGCCATTCACCTCCGTGTGACGATAGACTCCCGGCTCGCTCTCAATCGTTTCCCTGCGTCCTTCCATGTCTCCGAGAAATGCCTCTGCCTGTGCCATGCTCGCTTCGCCGCCTTTCGCCCGCGACACCACCGCTTCTGAAGCATAGGAGCGCACCAGCTTCGGCCAGTATTTTTCCAGCAGCTCCGTGCTGGCGAAAACATCAGCCCAAATGACGCGCCCGTTCACCGCAACCACCACCCCGACCGCTTTGCGATCGCGCAACTGCTTGATCAGGCTTTCGTAATTGTGTTCGATCGGCGCGGCAATCTCATCCACCTTCTGCTTGACGTCTTTGTTCTCCATAACTCGCGCGTAAGAACTAGTGGATTGAATCTCCTCGGTGCTGACGGACGGAGATCCTGCGACTACTTCGACTGTCTGCATCGCCTGTTGCTGCTTCCTTACTTCAGCCCAAACCTGATTCTGATCTTTATCCCCCATTGCTTTTGCCCGCACCGACGGTTGGGCCATGAGCGTGCCTGACGCCGCCGCGGACTTCCCCGAGGTCGGACCTCCGACTGCGCCTCCATATGTCGTCCCCGAAGTCCCGAAGTGCTCGCTGGTCGCAACCCAGCGCCCCGGCTCCACGCAGAACACGCTAAGATCCACCGGATCGCTTTCCGCGGGAACGATGCGATCCTTGCCGATCACGCGATCCTGCTTGCCTCCAGTAACAATCTCTCCAGCCAGCAGCAGCAGTGGACGCTTCGAGTTGTTAATCAGCACCAACCGGTTCACCTCGGCACTTTCGCGGCGCACCGCCGGCGCAGGACCTCTTCGCACCAGGCCGCGCACGTTTCCATACTCGGTGACCACCACTTCTCCGGATCGCAATCCTTCATCCAGCGTCAGAAACTCGCCGGTCGCGTAAGACTTAGGAGCGACAACTGGAAACACCGTCAGACTTCCATGCCGGATCGGCTCCAGCACCTTGTAGCCAGAGGCAGAGGGCTGCTCCCCCGCCCGCACCGGCCGCAGATCCAGACAGACCATTCCGGCCACGATCACCACCGCGATCACTGCCCCAAATAATCTCGGACGCATAACTCTCCTCCCCGCGCGGGCGGCGCGCACCGGTCCCAGGAGGCTGTAGGTCCAGCTCCACGGAGCGCACCGCCCTTTCGACTCGACGGAAGAACGAAATAAACCGCAAGCCTTGCGGCCAAAATTAACGTTGCAAACGTCTAATAATTGGTAGCATCGTGAAGAGTCTCGTCGTACTCTCTTTCTTTCAATTCTTTTTAATGCGCGCCACGAAACCGATCTCCGCTGCACTCGAATCGGCAGCCGCCGATCTGCTCGCGGATCTGTACGCGAAAAGTGGCTGCGAAAAAATCGGTCTCTCCCGCGAATCCTTCGCCGCGATTCTTTGTGAAGTGGCCACAAAGTATCTGCCCGCCGAAACGAATCAGCCAGAGGCTCGCACTTTTCTGCTCACTCTGCGCGTCGACGAACTAGCGCTAGCCCGTGCATGCGCCGCAGGCCACAACGCCGCATGGGAACTATTTCTCACGCGCTATCGCGAAAAACTTTTTCTATCCGCGTTGCGCATCGCGCGGGAAGAATCTGCCGCGCGCGATCTCGCCGACAGTCTTTACGCCGAACTCTACGGCACCACCACGCGCGAAGGCGAACGCGTTTCAAAGCTAGCCTCGTTCACGGGACGCGGATCGCTCGAAGGCTGGTTGCGCACGGTGCTGGCGCAGGAATTCGTGAACCGCTATCGCCGCACCAAACGCTTGGTCAGTCTCGAAGAAGAGAGTGAAGAGGGCATTCAGTTCGCCGCACCGGTACCGGAGCCGCTTCCCTCCGCCGACTCGCGGCTAGAATCCGCCACGGACGCCGCCCTCGCTGCCCTCGACAGCGAAGACCGCATGGTGCTCTCGGCATATTATCTCGATGGCCGCACACTGGCCGAGATCGCCCGCATGTTGGGAGTGCACGAATCCACCATCAGCCGCAAAGTGGACAAGCTAGGCAAGTCGTTGCGCAAGAAGATCATGGCTGGCATGATGCAGCAAGGCATGGCCCGCCGCCAGGCCGAAGAGGCATTAGAGGTGGATGTCCGGGACCTGCAGGTCGATATTCGCCGAAGCCTCGCGCAAGATTCTCCGGCACCAACGTTCTTAGAGAAGAAAGTTCAGGTAAGGACCAGGGAAGGCTCAGGATAAGCAGCTCTTAATCTTTGCCTAACATGGGCTGAAGGAACAGCTAGAAGCTAGAAGCTAAAATGCAAGACGTCCCCAAAATCGTGAGAGCCAGATTGCAGCGGACAACGCCGGCCACGGCAGAGACACATCCCGATGCCGACCTGCTCACCGCGTTCGCCGAGCGCTCTTTAGTCGGTGGTGAGCGCGACCACGTGCTCGAACACTTAGCTCGTTGCGCCGATTGCTGCGACGTCGTGGCGTTTGCGTTGCCTGCCACCGAAGACGTTGTGCTGGCAAAGCCTGCAGCTCCGCGACGCGGATGGCTGACGCTGCCCGTTCTTCGTTGGAGCGTAGTTACCGCAGGAATCCTGGCCCTCACATCGGTAGGGATTGTGCAATACCGGCAGCGCGGTCAAGAAAAGACAGCAGTAGCTGCTAGGCTCATGTTGCGCGATCAACCGGCGGACTCTGCCGCGCCGAATCCTGCGTCTACTCCGCAGGCGAAAGCTTCCCAGTCGCTTACTTCGCCAACGGAGACGGGAAAACAAACTGTGACGGAGAAGCGTGCTCCGGTGCCGTCGGGCGCCCAGAGCGCCTTTTCCGCACGGCTGTCCGCAGATAAGTCTGCTCCTGCGCCCCGTCCAGTCTTCCCCCAATCCCAGTCCGCACAACGCGCAGCTTCGGCAGGTAAGGTTCACGGCAGTATCGGCGGTCCGGTCCGCGGCCTTGGCTTCAGCTCCGCTGGCGGTCGAGCCTCCAGACGTGCCGAGGCTGCGACTCCGCCCGGCTCTTCGGCTTTTGCCGACAACTCAAAGAACGCGACATCCGCCATCGTGCCACAGAATCCAAATTTCGGAGCCGTTCAGCGTGCTCCCGCCACTTCGACCGCGACCACTGTTGAAGTGTCGGGGGCATCTCCGCAGGTCACGACCCAAACCACAGCGCAAAACCAGCTTCAGGATCAGCTTGTTCAGAATGACGCGGCCGGAGCGTCGTCCTCAGCCGATCGCGTGGGCAAAGCAAAACCCGCGTCGCCGCAAGTGTTGGTCATGGCGCCGGCGCCTTTGCTGCACGCAGAACCCGCTCTCACGAAAATTGCAACCGCCCCACGTTGGACCATCAGCGCAAGCGGCGCACTGCAACGCTCGTTCGACGGAGGCAACACCTGGCTCGATGTAGACGTCACAGCGAACGCCACCCAGAGCGCCAATCTCGCACGGAGCGCCCAAGCCGGAATGGCCGTCGAAGTAGCCAGCGCGGCCGTCGAAGTCCAAACCGAAAGCCGGAACGAAGCCCCAACCGAAATTCAAACCGAAACCCAAACCGCGGGGAAGTCCGAGAAAAAGACAACGGCGAAGTCCATGGCAACATCCGGCGCGCGATCCGCTGCGAAGTCGTCGCCAGGCACGCACACAATCTTCCGCGCCGTTTCTGTATCCTCGAACGCCGCCGACGTCTGGGCCGGAGGTTCAGCGGCTGCCCTGTATCACACCGTAGACGGCGGCAATCGCTGGACCCGCGTGGTTCCGTCCGAGGCCGGAGTCCTTCTCGCCGGCAACATCATCGCCATTCAATTCTCCGACCCGCAGAACGGAATCGTAACCACATCGACCGCCGAAGTCTGGACGACCGTCGACGCCGGTCAAACCTGGCACAAGCAACAATAAAAAATACCGTAACTATCGTGTCATCTTGAGCGGAGGTTGTGCTTAGCGAACGCGAAGCACAATCATATTCGAAGGACCCCTTTTCGATTACGCCGCCATTGACGCCTCGGGGAATTTCGACAACTCGCCCTGCCACTTCCACTTTGTGTCCCGATTAGTACACGCCTGAATAACTGGGAAAATCCGATTACTAAAGTGACGTTTACACGAAATCACTAGTTCTCTACTATCCATTTCGTGGTTTGGCAGTTCTGGGGGAGGGCTGCCGAGGCGTCTTGAACTGAAAAGTTCAGGACGCTTTTTACTTGCTTACGTAAAGCCGATTATGTGGGGACAGCCGCCCTCGACTGTCCGCCGGGCAAAGCCCGGCCCCTAGCCTAACGCTACTTCGAACAAGCCGCGCAGTACCCGCCAATCTCCAATCGCGAAACCACAATCCGGAACCGGCAATCCTTCTCCACCTGTCCCTTCAGCTTCTCGAAAATGTCGCTGACAAATTCCATGATCTTGCCGCAGCGCAGGCACGCCATGTGGATGTGGTCTCGATTCACCTTGCGCTCGTAATAATGTCCCTCGCCATGAATGTGCATCAGGTCGAGTTCGTCAATCAAACCGTGCCGCTTCAGCATGCGCAGGGTCCGGTAAACCGTGCTGCGATCCACGCTCGCATCCAGCTTCTGCGCTTTGCGCAAAAGTTGGGCCGCATCCAGATGTTTGCTCGCTGTCTCCATCACCCGCAGAATCGCGCGCCGCTGCTGGGTCATGCGGATCCCACGTTCGGCGAGGTGAGCTTGCAACCGGCCCGGTATTTCAGTCTGAGGTAATGGCATAAGACGCTTCTCCACTGTCGCAACTGGTCGCAATCACGCTGCGACGGAATCTAACGCCCGTTCTTGACTCCGGCTGGCAATATCCGTCACTATGAAAGGTTCAGATGCGACTCGATTGCAACTAGCAGCACTTCGCTTCTTCCCCCTCGAATCCCGGCGGATTAGCAATCGAAGGCTAAAGCATAGCGGTAGATGCGACTGATTTGCAACTGGAAGTTTGCAGCCTTGAACGCGCTTCAAGAAATCAATGCGGAGTCTTTTCAAAACAATCCTGAGCCTGCGCCTGTCTCTGTGCCTCGTGGCGACAGCCTTCGCCGGCGTAGGCGGCAGCATCTCCGGCACAATCCAAGATCCCTCGGGCGCAGCGATTCCTAAAGCCTCCGTAACTGTGATCAACACCAGTACGGGCGTCCGGCAGTCCACCACAACCGACAGTCGCGGCACTTACACCTTTCCAGTTCTTCCAGTCGGCGGCTACGCTCTCGAAGTGAACCAGCCTGGCTTCAAACCCTACCGCCGCAACGGAATCACACTCGACGCCAACAGCGCTCTGCTGCTCGATGTTGTGCTGCAAGTAGGTGAGACATCCGATGCCATCACCGTCAACGAGAACGCGGTCCACGTCGAAACCTCCAGCTCTCAAATGGGCGAAGTCATCACCGGCACCACCATGACCGAAGTTCCTCTCAACGGTCGCAGCTACACTGATCTTCTCTCTCTTCAATCCGGAGTCGCTCCTGCCACATCCATCACCTCCAGCACGGTGCAGGATGTCGGCGCCAGCGCCTTCTCTCCCTCCGGAGACCTGAACCCCGGTACCGTCTCCATCAACGGTCAGCGTGAATTCGCCAACAGTTTCATGGTGAATGGCAGCGACGTCGAAGAAGACGTCAACATGGGCACCGCCATCATCCCCAATCTCGATTCCATTGCCGAGTTCCGAATTCTCACCAACAATTTCGACGCGGAGTACGGCGAATTCAGCGGCGGTCAGATCAACGTCATCACCAAGTCCGGCACAAACGCATTTCACGGCGACGTCTTCGAATTCCTGCGCAACACCAATCTGGACGCTCGCAACTACTTCTCCCCCACTCGCGGCTCTTTCAATCAAAATCAATTCGGCGCAACGCTCGGCGGCCCCATCACTCGAAGCAAGATATTTTTCTTCTCCGACTATCAAGGCACGCGTCAGACTCAGGGCGTCGACACCGGATTAATTCCCGTGCCCTCCACGGCGGATCGTTCCGGTAATCTCTCCGACTTAGCCACGTCTTTATCCGAAGTAGTGAGCGGCGCCGCATTCGCCAATACGCTCTCTCAGAATCTCGGCTATCAAATCTTCACCGGGGAGCCTTATTATTTCGCGGGCTGCAAGAATACAAACTATTCGCCGACTAGCACCACCGCGTGTGTTCTTCCCACGCTGCAAATCCCCACGAGTGCGTGGTCCGCTCCCGCGCAGCATTTGCTGCAATACATTCCCGCGCCGAATCTGTCCGGCAACTACTTCGCAACTTCCGTCAACGACCAGACCCTCCATGACAACAAAGGCGCACTCCGCCTCGACGCCAACACGCGCTGGGGTCTGTTCTCGTCCTACTATTTCCTCGACAACTTTACTCAGAACAATCCTTATCCCACGTCTCAAGGCGGAGCGAATGTCTCCGGCTTTAACGCCCTGAATCTAGGCCGCGCGCAGTTGCTGAACTTAGGCAACACGAAAACACTGAGGGCGACTGCCGTCAACGAATTCCGCTTCAGCTACTTGCGGGACTCGAATGATCTGGGTCGTCCGCAGGGAGGACTCGGCGTCAGCCTCGCATCTCAGGGTTTTGAAGTCGGGCCGAATACTCCCGGCATCGTGCCTCTCTCGCCGCAAACCGAGGGCGTGGAGAACGTCGTCTTCAACAACTACTCCATAGGAACTAACACGAACGAGCTCCACCAAACCAACAACACCTTCCAGTGGCTCGACAACTTTTCGAAAGTTGTGCGCACTCATACCATGAAATTCGGCGCGGAATTTCACTACGACCAGGTCAACACTCACGCCATCGCGCAGTTCAATGGCAGCTTCCTGTTCTTCGGCAGCCAAACTGGATCTGATTTCGCCGACTTTCTCCTAGGCGCTCCCACGCAATACAACCAAAGCCAGCTCCAACCCTTTTACGGACGCAACAAATATCTCGGCCTCTATGCACAAGATAGTTGGCGCCTGCGCCCAAACTTAACGCTGAACTACGGCCTGCGCTGGGACCGCATCGAACCCTGGTATGAAAAATACAATCAAGTCGCGACCCTGGAGCCAGACCGCCAGTCAGTTGTGTTTCCCGGCGCGCCCGCCGGAATTCTCTTCCCAACCGATCCGCTGAGTGACGGAAACCGAGTTCCTCGCACCTTAGCTCCGCCGGGCGACAAAGACTTCGCTCCACGCGTTGGCATTGTCTATTCGCCCACCGCCAATTCGAATTCACTTCTAGGCAAAATCCTCGGGGGCCCCGGCCAGACCAGCCTCCGCGCGGGCTTCGGCACGTTCTACACCGCCATCGAAGCCCTCACCATCGGAGTGCTCAGCGCCAACGCGCCCTACGGCACCACCTACACCAGCCCCACCCCGCCGCTCTTTGCCACGCCGTTCCTTTCCGCTTCGACAGGCCAGGGCAGCCAATACTTTCCGGTGCAACTGGCACCGCTCGATTCCTCGGCGAGCCATCCCGACCCGAACATCGATTGGTCGCAGTACGAGCCCATCAGCGGACTTCCCGCCTATCCCACCACCAACCGCATTCCCTACACTGAGGAATACATGTTCTCCGTGGAGCGCCAACTCTCGTCAAACACCGTGCTCAGCGCCAGTTACGTAGGCACCCAAGGACATCGCTTGCTCGCGCTAGTCGAAGCCAACCCCGGCAATCCCGCGCTCTGTTTGTTCTTGAGCAATCCCGCAAACCTCAAATCAGAATCGCCCCCACAAACTCCCTGCGGACCGTTCCTCGAAGGCAACACCTATCAGACAGTTTCAGGCCAGACCATCAACGGAACCCGCGGGCCGCTGGGCTCAAACTTTGGCAGCGTGACAAACGAGGCCACCACCGGCAACTCGAACTACAACGCACTAGAAGTCACTCTCCGCCACCACACCGAACACCTGGAGATTCTTGCCGGCTACACCTACAGCAAGTCGCTCGACCAGGCTTCCAACCTGGGCGAAGAGATCAACCCCATCAACCCCGCGCTGAGCAAGGCTTTCTCCGCCTTCGATGTGAAGCAGAACTTTGTGGTGAGCTACAACTATCAACTTCCATTCGAACATCTTTCCGGCCATTCGAAGCGCTGGACCCAAGGCTGGGCGCTCTCCGGCATCATTCGATACAGCACCGGCTTTCCAGTCACGCTCTACAACTACGGCGACAACTCCTTACTGGGAACTGAACCAAACGGCGTGAATAATTATGGTGTCGACGAACCCCAGTACACTCCCGGCCCGCTCGCACTGAATCACAATCCCCGCAACGCCGCTCCCTACTTCAATACCAGCCTCTTCAGTCTTCAGCCCTTGGGCGAACCAGGCAACGCCAAGCGACGTTTCTTCTACGGCCCGGGCATCGACAACTACGACATGGCACTGTTGAAAAATGTAGCGCTCACCGAGTCCAAGTCTCTTCAATTCCGCTTTGAGGCATTCAACGTCTTCAACCACGCCCAGTTCTATGGACCAGCTTCCGTGAACGGCAACATCAACAGCTCCTCCTTCGGAGAAGTAGTCAGCGCGGCAGCGCCCAGGCTGATGCAAGCCGCAGTCAAGTTCATCTTCTAGCGGCCGCGGAAAAACTCACAAAAAGACATTGCTGAAAAACACACAAAATAGAGGTTGCGGAAAAATGCAAATAGAGCCGCGGGAAAACTTACAAATTAGAGATGCAGAAAAATTTACGAACCAGAGATGTGGAAAAACTTACGAACTAGAGATGTGGAAAAAAAGTTCCAAAGAGAGTCGCGAAAAGACTCACAAACGCATGCAGCACCGTGGAAGAGCGGCGCTTCAGCGCCGCGTCGGGAACCATAGATGAAACGGGCTTTAGCCCAGTGGCCCGTCCTTGCATCGCCAACGAGTTTCCGAACCTCTTCTACCCACGCAACCCGCAACGTACCCTACCGGACCATCCAGCCTTCCTGCGACTTCCTCCCCTCCCCGAGCATCAAACGGCAGTGATACGATAATGGGTTGACCCCAAGTTGGGTAGCCATCATAGGTATTCAAATACGATCGTCCGGGTCCCGGCAAAGACACTCGTTGTTTCCAAAACACGGGAGCGTCCGCCGACAACGCGACGTTACAACGAGGAGAAACGAACATGGCAGGTAATGGAATCGTCGAAGTCACCGATGCAAACTTCGACCAGGATGTATTGAAATCAGATACGCCCGTGCTAGTGGATTTCTGGGCAACATGGTGCGGCCCGTGCCGCGCTATCGCTCCCATCGTCGAGGAACTGGCCAAGGACTACCAGGGCAGAATCAAAATCGGCAAAATGGATGTCGACTCCAACAGCTCCACTCCGATGCGCTACAAAGTAACCGGCATTCCAACGCTGCTCGTCTTCAAAGGCGGACAAGTAGTGGAGCAGATCGTCGGATACAAGCCCAAGGAAGCCATCGCGCAAGCGCTTGATCGCCACGTCAGCTGAGCCATTTCTAACTTGAACCTCGAACGCACGCGGACCTCATGAGTCGCGTGCGTTCCGCTTTTATGTCGAGCTTCGCCAGAGCTCGATTGGCCCGAATCTAGAAGCTAGAAGCTCTCTCACTCCGGCAGCGTGTATTCGAATTCGTATGAGTGCTTCCCGGAATCGATCTTGATATTCATCGTCCCCGTAAGCCCCTCGAGTTGGCCAGTGCCCGAATCGGGCACAACCGTGACGCTCAACTGCGGCGTGCCCCGCGTCATAGTCCCGCTGTGCTGCAGGACGAAGCTGCCCGTGCGTCCTTTCAGTGTCCCGGTAACGCGCTCCATCGCGACATATCCACCGGAGCCCTTTACTACGGCCGCAGCCGAGGCCAGCATAAACCCCTTGCTGGTTCCCTCCAGATCGCCATGAAACTGCTTGTCAATCGACATTCGGCCCAGCCCCGCATCCCCATCTTCAGCCGCCTGGGGCGTAACCTTCACGTCAAACATTCCACCAGCATGCATCGTCATAACTTTCTCCTTTGCGGGCGCTGCATGAGCCGGTGTATCTTGCCCGTGTCCTAGAGGACCAACGGTCAGACACGGAAAGATCGCCAGAAGCAACACAAATCGAGTTGAAAGTCCGCGGCGCATTAGTTTGAGAGGAAGCGAAGGCCTTTCTCCGCGATCCCCGCGGCAGTTCTCCGCGCCCTCAGCGGTGAAAGGCTTAAGATTTTGAAGCCCGAAGTCCGAAGCCCGAAGTCCGAAGCCGGAAGTCCGAAGCCGGAAGCCCGAAGCCGGAAGCCCTAAGCCCGAAGCCCGAAGCCCTAATACTTCCGAAGCACTCCAATCACCCGCCCCTGCACTTCCACCGACGCCGCCGGCACAATAATCGGCTTCATAGTCACATTCGAGGGTTGCAGGCGAACGTTATCCCCTTCGCGATAGAACCGCTTCAGGGTAGCGTCCGATTGCTCGATTAGCGCGACCACAATATCGCCATTGTGCGCCGTCTTCAGTTTCTCGACTAGCACATAGTCGCCGTCGAGGATGGCCTCATCCTGCATGGAATCGCCGCGCACTTCCAACACAAAAACTTCTTTCGAGCGCACAAAGTCGGCAAGCGAAATGGTCTCATTACTCTGCACAGCCTCAATGGGCTGGCCCGCGGCAATGCGCCCCAGCAGCGGCAGCACCAGCCCAGTATTCACGCTCATAGCCTGCTTCAGCCGTCCCTTGGGCGGCACCAAGTCAATAGAGCGACTGCGGTTGTAATCGCGCGTGAGCAATCCCTTCTTCTCGAGGTTCGTGATGTGCTTGTGCACGGTAGCCAGCGAGTTCAGGTCAAGCCCATTGCCAATCTCTTCAAACGACGGAGAATACCCATGCTCCGCCACAAAGCGGGAGATGAAGTCATAGACTTCGCGCTGCCTGCGTGTAATCGCCATGCCGACATTGTTGGCGAATGGAAGGCGAATGTCAAGAAGAATCAACTGCTAGCTACAAGCTTCTAGCTACGGCTCGTGTGGAGCGGACACTCCTGTCCGCTGCCTTTGACTTTGATTTTGTTCTTGACGCTGACCTACACCCAACCAAACCTACAACGAGATCACCCTGGCCATCCCTTAGACGAACTTGAAAGGAGGACCTAGCGTTTTCCACACCCACCCTGTGACATCTAACCTTGCGCCTCACCGCGAATCAGCCCATCATAGACGAGGCGAAGGCAGTCCGGGTAAAAGAGCCGAGAACAGCCCTAACTCCTTTGTTGTCAAGATTTTTACCTCTAACCCCTCTGCAATCAAGACTTTGCAGACACTTTTTGCGAACTCCGCGCCCAGCAAGCCTTTTCAAGGTATGGGGGGTGGGGGGAGTAACTTCAGAGGAAGATTATTCACTTGACACAACTGTTACACTAGTCCTGCCGTGACGGGGTTTTAAAATATTTCCGTGGAGAACAGGTGGATGCCTGTGGAAAATACTGTTAACTATGTGATAAAGACGGTTAACATGCTGATTCTGCTAAGCATTCAAGTATTGAATAAAATTGCAAGCGAGCGCATCATATAGGTGCGCGTAAGTTTCGCTGGGTCGCACCCGGCTTTCCCCGCAGCCCCTGGGTATAATGAGGGGCAGAAAGGCCATCCGAAAAGGTGGCCTTTTGCCTTTTTAGGGCCAAACCTGATTGTAGTGTGCCGGATAGTGGTCACTGTCTCTCGGATGGCAAGTCACAGGAACGAGCAAGGTTGCTCCGACCCTACGGCACACAAGAACCTTGAATTTATACTTGCGGCCAGTGGGATCAAATTCTTTCACGTAAAGTGTGTCCCCCGCCTTGTCAGGACCGATTAGAGGCTGCGCTCGCAGTTCAAAAATCTTTGTTGGTCTCTGAATGATCGGGATAACCCAAGGGAACGTTTGTACTCTTTCCGTGTCGTATCCGCCAAAATCCGCGTTTGTTTTTGCCCCGGCCCTAATGGCGAGTGCCTGTTTTTTGGGATTGTTCACCTCTAGCGTTGAGTTTTTTCGCAGTAACTTAATCGAGTGGGGGAATCTCTCAATTGAGAATCGGACCGTATGACCGCGAGGATCGACCAATTTAACGTTACATAGATTCTGCTCGTACCATTCCAGCATGGCGCGCAGATCGTGATGCCATATTCGATCAGGCGGTCGCTCAGCCAATTTTCACCCCCACGCTCACTTGCATAAGGCGTTCCTTCTTTATTGCAGCGCTGCGGCTCCATCATCTTGCGAAGACGATTCTTGAACAAGTTCATATTCTCCGGGAGCAACCCTCTTGAAAAGTTCGCTCCGCTTGATAACGTTGAAGATGATGTTGTTGGCGTTCTTGCGGCTTTTCGTCACCCCAGCTCGCAACAACAAATCCTTTGCCGTTATGAGCTTTAGGCGATTATTGTTTGCCTTGGCAATTTTTGTTAGAGCTTCCAATTGCGTTAGACCTTTGAGGTCGCTTGCAAAAATGGACCCCGCTAATTGCATAAACGCCTTGCCGCCAGATTCCTGCTCTTTTAGGAGCTTGCAGGTTGTCTCCACCGATTCTAGCTGCCTTTTAAGCTCTGTAAGTTGCACAGTCAGGGTATCAAGCTGCGCTCTGAGATTGCGCTTCAAATCCTCGACTTCTGGAAATAATTGTTTCATACTCGTCATGTTGCCCTCCTCGACTCCTCAATAGCGTTAGAGTTGACAACTCACGCGTTATATGTGTGACGCTAGTAAAGACGATGGCGGAAGGCGGGGGAATCAAACCCCACCGTGCTCGTAACACGGCGACCCGCTTATAAGGCAGGCTCCACGCTCAACGGGTTGCACCTTCCGACATTTGACAAAAATACAGAGGCCCGGACCAGAATCGAACTGGCATAGGCACCTTTGCAAGAGGAGCCGCCTATCCATTCGAGCCACCGGGCCATTTGTATTTTCACTCTACGGATTAACGAAAGTCAAGTAGTGATTGAAAGGCAAGCAGCGAATTGTTTAAAGGTATGAAACAAAAAGAGAACAAATAGCGAAAGGTATGCTCTATTACATTGTATGAAGGCAGACAAGGGACAATTCGACGCAGTTCTCCGACAAATGCTATCGAAGCCTCCGCAGAAAACCTCAGAGATAAAGGGCAAGAAGATAGCGCCGCGAAAGTTTAAGCCTTCGGGCCAGAAGTAAGTTCCGCGAATCGTAGAGGACTCACATTGCAGAGCCGCCGCACTGTGTTTATGAACACGTCCGACTCGCTCCGATTGTTAAAACGGTACTCAAATTCCGCAAGATAGCGATGCAGGTGTTTGCCTGACAGCTTGTGAAACTGGCCTATTACCCCGCGCTTGAGAAGCGAGAATGCCGACTCAATTGAGTTCGTAGTCACATCCCCGCGAACGTACTCGCCGATTATGTGATTAACCTTTTCGTGACGATCTACGAACTCCGGGCCAAGTGCAGCCGGATAAGCGCGAAGCTGGTCTGTCATCACGCGCTCAACATCGGGCGCAAGCGTAGCCTTTACGAAGCCGCTAAGGGTCTCTATTTTCGCATCTGGGATGTGGCGCAGTCGAAGTTTCCCGCCGCGCTGTACGGCACCCGCAACAACGCGCTTTTGTTTCTTAGCGAACTTCATCCCCATGCCGCTAACCTTGCCGCCAATATACGTTTCGTCAATTTCCACGATCCCGCCGAGCGGTACAGGATTGGCTTCCTTCATGCTTTCGCGGATGCGGTGAGTCAGATACCACGCGGTTTTGTATCCGCCGATCCCTAGGTCGCGCTGCAATTGCGCTGCACTGATTCCTTTTTTCGCGTTCAAGATTAACCCGATAGCGTGGAACCACGTTATGAGCGGGAGATGCGAGTCCGCAAACAGGGTGCCAGCGGTCGGAGAGAACTGCTGGTGACAATCTTTGTTGAGGCACAGATAGAACCAAGGCCGCTTGTTTTTGGACTCTGATTGCCGCATGACGCGCTTAACGTTCTTGTCACCACACGTAGAGCAACGCACCACGCCATCCGGCCAGCGCATCTTTTCGACATACTCAAGGCATTGTGCTTCGGTCGAAAACTTTATGAAGATGTCCGCAATGCTGATTGGCTTGGGATGAATTCGTTTCGGCATGACCCTACCTTACCGGAATAGGGCGTTTGTGTCAAGTGAATAATCTTCCTTCAGAGTTAATAGATTTTTCCATTTCGGTTCCATCGTTTCCAGAATCGACGCAAAGTTTTTTCGCGATGGAAATCCACAGGCCCATAATTGGCATTCCCTCCAAACTGAGCCTGCTCTTCAAATTCTAAGGTTTTTGGGGTACGCTTATGCCGCTTGTTCAAGGAGGCCTCTATGGCACAGAACACTCCGGTTGAGATGGTGAAGAGAGGTTCGACGGTTTCCATTTTGTGGGGAGTCTTGCTCATCGTGTTTGGGATGATGGCGGTCGGTTCGCCGTTCCTTGCCGCCGTGGCCGTTAACGTTGTGGTTGCGTGGCTGATTGTTTTGGCGGGCGTCGTCCACTTGATGCTGGCTTTTCGCGCGCATGGCGCGGGGAGCGTCATCTGGAAGGCTTTGGTCGGCATTGCCTATTTGTGCTTTGGCGGGTATTTGCTCGTGCGTCCGGTCGCAGGCGTAGCTTCGCTTACGCTGCTGCTGGCTTGGCTGTTTCTGATTGAAGGCGTGCTCAACATCGTGCTGTATGTGAAGATGCGTTCGGTCCACGGATCGAGTTGGGTGCTGATCGATGGCATCATCACTCTGCTCCTCGGCGCGATGATTTATATGCAATGGCCGTCGAGTTCATTGTGGGCGATCGGCACGCTGGTCGGGATCAGCATGATCATCAGCGGACTGGCGCGTGTGATGATGTCATTGGGAGTGCGCAGGGCCGCTGAAGATGTGGCGAACACAAAGTTAGCGGCTTAGTGAGAAGAAGCTAAGCTCGAAGGCCGGCAGAACCAAAGCAAAACTAAAGGCAACGGACCGGACGGCCCGATCCACACAAGCGGACGGGCGAGTCTACCCGTCCGCTCGCCCGAAATGTGTGTTGAGGACATCCGAAACTTCTTTGGGATTCGTAAGTCTAATACTGAGGATGCAGTCGATTAGCTGGGAGGACGTTATGGCAAGGGCTTCGGTTCGGATGGTAGCGATAGTGCTGACGATGCTGGCAGTGACGCTAGCCTGCCAAGCTGGCAGCGGGGCGAATGGCCCAGTTCCCACCGCAGTGGTCGACGAGACTAAGGCTGCGGCCAAGGGAAAAGAGACGATGGTTGTGGCCGGAGGATGCTTCTGGGGCATCCAGGCTGTGTTTCAGCATGTGAAGGGTGTGCGCAGCGCGACCTCGGGATACTCGGGAGGCACGGTGAAGAATCCCGGCTATGAAGAGGTGAGCAGCGGTCGCACCGGGCATGCGGAGTCGGTAGAGATTGTTTACGATCCGTCGAAGGTTACTTATGGAGAATTGCTGCGCGTGTTCTTTTCGGTGGCGCTCGATCCAACGGAACTGAACCGGCAGGGTCCGGATGAGGGCACGCAGTACCGCTCGGTAATTTTTTATGCGAACGAAGAGCAGAAGAAAATTGCTGAGGCTTACATCGCGCAGCTGAATCAGTCCAAAGTTTTTTCGCGCCCGATCGTGACGCAGGTAGTGGCGATGGATAAATTTTATCCGGCCGAGCAGTACCATCAGAATTATGCGACGCTCCATCCGGATAACGGCTACATCGCTACGTACGATGCCCCGAAAGTGGAGAATTTGAAGAAAGAATTTCCGGAACTGTACGCGAAATAATCAAGTTCTCAGTTCTCGGTTCTCAGTTGCGGAGCGCGAGAGTTTTTACTGAGAACTGAGAACCGAGAACTGAGAACTTTACGGAGGGACCATGTTTGATTTCGATCGCGGTAAAGATGGAAACGTTTCGCGGCGCGTGTTTCTGTATGGCGCGGGCGCGGTGGTTGGCGGTTCGCTGTTGTGGCATTGGCGGATGCCGCGCGTGAATGCGGCCGTGAAGTCGGAACCGGGAGAAGTCACCATTGTGCAGTTTTCTGATGACGGCAAGAAGTTGGGCAAGGTGAAGATCGCGAAGGTAATTAAAACAGAGGACGAGTGGCGGAAGCAGCTTCCTTCGGCGTCGTTCGATATTACGCGGCATGCCGATACAGAGATGGCCTACACCGGCAAATATTGGAACCTGCACGACAAAGGAATTTTTCGCTGCATCTGCTGTGACAACGCGCTGTTCAGTTCGGAAACGAAGTTCGATTCCGGGACGGGCTGGCCAAGCTTCTGGGCTCCGCTGGCGCAGGAAAATGTGCGGGAGATCCACGATAATTCGATTGGCATGGAGCGGACCGCGGTTTCGTGCAAGGAGTGCGATGCGCACCTGGGGCACGTGTTCGATGATGGTCCAAAGCCGACGGGACTGCGCTATTGCATGAATTCCGCTTCGCTGCGGTTTGTGAAAGCGGCGTAGGGCCAAAGGCTTTTCACCACAGAGTCACGGAGAAAACAACAAGGAACGCGTAAACCCAAATGGAGAGACGGGCTCCTTTCCCGCCTCTCCGTTTTTATTGGTTCAACCCGAGGTGGTTGAGATTCCTGAAGGTTACTTGTTGCCGCTGGTTTGGTTGGCGCTCGCGCTCTTCAGTGTCACAGTGTCCGAAGGTTGCGGACTGGTCTTCTGCGTCTGCTGTGCCTGAGGCTTGGGGGCTGCCGATTTAACGGCTTCGTTGTTTTGGCTGGCGTGTGTGCTGCTGACTGAGTTCACCATATGAAAAGAAGATCGGCGGATTGCGCGTGGGCTTTAGGGATTTTCTTCGGACTTGGCAATCTTTGGTAATAGTTACTTGTGAACCTTTAACACAGAGGACACTGAGGAACACAGGGTAAGGCGAAGCGCGTTGCTATTCGAGGACGCTGTCGTCCAGCTTTTTGCGGGACCAGTCGTATGCGGTCTGGACGAACGCCAAGACTACGGGATGCGGGTTTTTTTCGGTGGAAGATAGTTGCGGCTGGAACAGCGTGGCTATGAAGAAGCGGTGCGTGGGAGATTCTATGGCGCGAATTTCGCCTTGCGCGCCGCGGGCTACTACCGGGAAGCCGGCTTCCATGGTGGTCCATTCGAAGTCGGGATTGATTTCGAAGTTGCAAAAGAATTCTTCGGTCACGACTTCTTTGTCTTTGCCGTAGAAAGATTGCAGGTAGGAGCCGGGACGCAGTCGGATCTCGGGGACTTTGCCGGATAGCTTGGGCGCGTCGCCATTGCGATTGGGAACGGCACAGGCTACGGGATAGATGACGATGTTCTTCGAGCCGGAATTGTTTTCGGCACTGTCGGCGTCAGCGATGCCGAGAACGTTGCGGGCGAATTCGATCAGGGCGTACTGAAAGCCTCCACAGGTTCCTAGGAAAGGCCAATCACGGCGGCGAGCGGACTCGATCCCTTTCAGCATACCGTCGAAGCTTTTGTAAGGGCTGCCGGGCGAAGCCCAAAGGCCGTCGAACGCTTCTAATATCTTTTCCGCGTTTGTGGTTAGCGACGGCGTCGGAATCCATTCCGAGCGCACTTCCAAGTTGAGTTTGTTGGCGGCGTGCTGTAGGGCTGCGTTGGTGGCGTGGTGAGAGGGGAATTCGGGATTGAAGTCGCCGAGGATTCCGATGCGAACGGATTGGCTCACGCGAGCATTGTACTAGAGGGTGCGATTGGGAGTGATTATCTTTCGGGGGCTAAAGCCCGATTTTTTTGTGTGCGATTTACGCGGCGCTGGAAGCGCCGCTCTTCCACGGTTGTGCCGGCATGCGATTCGCGCACAAACCTTTCGTGCGAGTTAGAGCCAGTGGATCACGTTCAGCAGGGCATAGAGACTTAGCAGGACCAAGGTCGGGCCGCTCCAGATCATTAGCGTGCACTTCCATTGTAGCGAGCGGGCGAGATCGCGCTGGCTTCGCCAGGAGATCAGAAAGGTTGGGTTGTTCTGGCCTTTCATCAGTACTACTGGAGGATGGGGGTTGAAAATCTCGGATTCCGGTTGAGATTGGGTCGTGGTGCTCGCGGCGCAGGCATGAGCAATGTTTGAATCCTGATTTGCTCGACCCTGATTTGCCAGATCCCGATTTGCTAGATCTGGGTGGACCGCGACAGCTGAGGGAGTGACTCCGGCGGCGGCCCATGCTGCGGGACTTTGGATTCCCGCTTTCGTTAGGGCGGCGGCGATTTTTTGTTGCTGGGTCATGTCGGTCGCTTTGACGGGAGCTTGATCCGGCGAAAGGCGGATTACGCGGGCCGATGCTCTGGATAATGCTTTCTCGTAGGTCGCGTCGAAGGCTGGGTCGTGCTGCAGGCCGCTGGTCAGGATGCCGCTGAACAGATTGCCGTCGCCGATCACCGGAGAGAGCGCGGTTCGTACTCTTTCGGAGTTCACCGAGAAAGAAAGAGCGTTTCTTACGAACAGGCCCAGGCCGTCATCGTCTTGAATGGGGTCTGGGGTTAATTCGAGGCCGGGATTTTCATCCAGCGTGCCCAGCACGAAGAGCGCGTTTTTTGGCTTGATGCAGAATTCTTCGACTTTGATTTTGTTGGTGGTGTTGACGCCGCGGCGCGAAAGGAAACTCCGCACGTTGCCGGGAACTTCTTCTTTCATGGTGAAGAGACCATCGCAGAATTCTTCCTGGAAGTCGCGGTGCAAGTCGAGGTCAGCGCCGCGCGGATCGATCATGACCTTGGCGGTGTTGTCGTCCAGAAAAAAAGGCACGTGCATGCACTCGGCGGCTACCTTGACCCATTTTGTGTTTCTGCCCTCCCGCTTCCATTCCCAAACAAGGGTGCGATGGTAGTAGCAGGGGCGGTTAGTAATGGGAGCGACAATGGTGTGCGGGCCGACGGCGAGGCCGCTTAGTTCGACGATGCCCATCGAGGCGCTGCGAATTTTGGATACTGGGGTGTCGAGGATCAGGTGACGGCGTTGCAAGAGGCGGAAGCCACGGAAGGATAGATAAATTCCGGCGCAGATTCCGATTAGGCAATAAAAAATAAATCCACCTGAATCTGAGGAACGCAGTAGCAGGATGGATGGAATCAAGGTGGATCCGTTGGGCTGATTCGGGGTGAGCCGTGTACTTAGGCTAGCGGAGTCAGTTGGCGCTGGCAGTAGAAAAGTGCGGAATTGGCTTACGTTGGTAACGTGGAACCAAAATCTTTACCACGGAGGACACGGGGTCACACAGGGTAAATCTCTACTCTGCTTTGCGGCGGCGTTTTAAGTAGATGTAGGCTGCGGTTAGTGCTGCGAAGAAGATGGTTCCTCCGATTGCGTTGATGCGGGTTGCGAAAAAAGTGTGGATTACTGTGGCAGAGACAAGAACTACGCCTATGATCGATCCCCAGATTCCCAGCGGGGAGCGCATGGGCAGAGCGTCTCGTTGTTGCGGTGTGAGGCTGCGGCGGAAGCTGATGTGGGCTGCGAGGCATACGACCCACGAGAAAATAAGGCCGGAGAATGCAGCTCCCATGATGTAGACGAAGGCTTGTTTTGGGGCCCAGTTTTCGATGATCAGCGCGGTCACGATTCCATAAGAAGAAACTAACAGCGCGAGGCGCGGCGATCCGGAGGCGTTTAATTTTCCCATGCTTGCGGGAGCCCAGCCGGTGCGGCCCATAGAGAACAGCAGACGCGAGGAGACGTAGAGCTTGGCGTTGGCCCCGGAGAGCGCGGCGGTCAGGACTACAAAATTCATGAAGTAGGCGGCTGCGGGGATGTGGGCGAGGCGCAGCACGCTGACGAATGGGCTTTCGGAGACGCCGGTGTGGTTCCACGGCATCACTCCTACGAGCACGGTGATTGCGCCGAGATACACGCCGGCCAGCAAGAAAATAGTGAGGCGCGCGGCGCGAGGAATATCTCTTGTCGAACGCGATTCGCCGGTGGTGACGGCCAACATTTCAACTCCACCGAAGGCGTAGATGGCCCAGAACACCGCGAGCAGAGGGGCGATTGGACCTTTGGGAAGAAATCCGCCTTGCGCTGTGTACTGCGGAGCTACGCGGCCGCCGAAGAGCAGCGCTGCGCCGGCAACGATGAAGGCGATTATCGTTGCGAGCTTGATGAGGGAGAACCAAAACTCGAAGCGTCCGTAGGAACCTACGCTGCGCAGATTAACCAGCAGAAGCAGAGCTGAGAAGACGACGACCCACACTTCACCGGGCACGGCCGGAAGCCAGTAGCCCATGTAGGTGGCGGAGGCGGTGAGTTCGGCTCCGATCGAAAAGGCAATCGCGGCCCAGTAGGCGGCGCGGCAAAGAAATCCTAAATATTGATTGAGGTAGAGTTCTCCGTAAACGCCGAAGGATCCGGCTGCAGGGTGTGTGCTGGCAAGTTCGCCGAGCGCCATGGTTACCGTGTAGGCGATGAAGGCGGCGATGATGTAGCTGATGATTATCCCGGGGCCGGCAACTTCAAGAGCTGCGGCTGAGCCTAGTAGCAAGCCGGTGCCGATGGAACCGCCTACGGCCACCATGGCCATCTGTCCGGCCGTTAGCTGATGGTGGAGTCCTTGTTCGTGGATGACGTCTGGGAGGGCCGGGGCTTGGGGCATTCGGGGACGATATCAAAACGAGTGGTCAGTGGCCAGTGGTCAGCAAAACCTACCGCTGAATCGAACGCGGCGATTGTGGGTTTCACTGACCACTGGTCACCGATCACTGACCCGCTGGTTTCGAGTACTTTCGTAATCGAGATGTGGACCTTGCGGATTGCTGGGGGTTAGGGCGGCTCCTAGAATTGAAGGAGCAGTACTCTGCCTTGAACTGATCCATGCCTGAGATCACAAGACGTCTCAACCAAGCCGAGCTGTCGCGGCGCACGGAGCGCGCGGAGAAGCTTTTGCAAAAAGGGAAGGCCGGCGAGGCGCTGGAAGAATATCTGCTGGCTTTGCGAGACGATCCAGACAACGACACGGTGCGGCAACTGGCGGCGGATTTGTGTTTGTCGCAGAGCCGGACGCACGATGCCGTCCGGTTGCTGGGCGAACTTTTTGAGCGGCAGGTGAAAGCCGGAGATGCTACGCGGGCCAGCCTCACTTACAAGAAGCTGGCGCGGCATGGCAGTCCGACGTGGGAGCAGAAATTCTGCTTCGGACAACTGCTGGAGGGATCGAACAAGAAGCTGGCCGTCGGGACTTACGAATCCGCATTGAGCGATCTGGCGAAGCTCGACAACAAGGCTGGTGCCTTGCAGGTGTTGGAACGGGTGGTGGCACTGGAGCCTGTGCATGCGAACTTTCTGCGAGTGGCGGAACTGTTTTCTGACATGGGTGACAGCAATGCTGCGGCGCAGGCATTTAAGCAGGTGGCGGAGTTGGCGGCGGCGGGGGGCGGCGATCCCGCGCAATGGTACGAACGCGCCTACCAGGAAGATTCATCGGATGAGGAAATCACGCTGGCCTACGGCAAGAGCCTGCTGAAGCAAGGGCAGGTTGGAGCGGCGATCTTTATTCTGGAGCCGCAGGTGAGCGCAGGGAAAAATTCCGCGCAACTGCGCGAGATCTATGCCGAAGCTTTGCTGGCCGCTGGCCGTTATGCGGAAGCGGAACCGCTGGCGTGGCAATTGTTCGAGCAAAATCCCAGCCGTATGCCACAGGTCACGGCGCTCATTGGACAGCTGCTTGATTCCGAGCACGATGACTCGGCGGTGTCGCTGGCGCGAAAGCTCGGGCAGTTTCAGGCGAAGCGGGGCGAGCGGCGGCAGTTTTTGGGAGTGGTGCAGGAAATTCTTTCGACGCGGCGGGCATCGCCCGAAATGCTGGAATTCCTAAGCGAGCTTTTCAACGCGGCGAATCGCGAGGGCGATTACTGCCAGACGCTCTTGAAGCTTTTCGATGTGTATTGCGGTACGGGAGATTTTGCCAAGGCGTCGGAATGTCTGGACCGGGCTGGGGAAGTCGACCCGTACGAATCGGGCCATGCGAAACGCCTCGAGTCATTGAAGGGCAAGATTGACGACGTCAAGTACAAGGCGATTGCTTCGCGGTTCACGGCGGGCAAGCCTGTGGCTGTCCCGGCGCATGAGCAGGAGGCGACGCTGGGAGCTGCCACGCTGCAGGACTTGATGCTGCAAGCGGAAATCCTGGTGCAGTACGGAATGCGCAACAAAGCGGTCGAAAGGCTGCAGAGAATTCAGGAACTTTTTCCGCGGGAAGAAGAGCGCAACGAAGATTTGCAGCGGCTTTATTTGTCGGCGGGGTTGACGCCGAAGTATGCCGGGTCGGCGCCGCTGCCTGCCGCGGCCCCGGCTGCTGCGCCTGCTTCCACGGCGGCTCCGGCAGTGTTGGCAGCTGCGGCGCCGGTTCCAACAATCGATCCCGCGGCCGAGATGCGAAACGTTACACGCGTCGCAGAGATCACACGCAAGCTGTATCACCAGGGCACGGCTCCATCTGTGCTGACCACGGCGGTCAACGAAATTGGCGGGCACTGGGAAGTCTCGCGTTGCGTGGCGATGATGCGCACGCCGGGCTCCGCGCCGACAGCGGTGCAGGAATTCTGCGGCAAGGGAGTGAAGGAAGGGAATCACACTGCAATCAAACTGGTGATGTGCGCGCTGCAGGATCTTGCGTTGTCTGCCTCGTCGAGCGAGCCCATTAAGTTTGGCGACGCGCAGAACGCTCCGGAGTTGGAGGGTGTTCGAGAGGCTCTCGCCGAACTGGCCACAACGGCAGTGCTGGCATTTCCGCTGAGCAACGGTGAGGATTCCGTGGGCGTGCTGGCTTTGCTGCACAATCAGGCTCGCGTGTGGCCTCAAACCGATTCCGTTGTGTTGAAGACTCTGGCCGACCAGATGGTAATCGCTCTGAATAATGCGGGCCTGCGGAGGCTGGTGAAAAATCTTTCGGTGACGGACGAGAGGTCGGGGCTGCTCAAGCGGAGTTCTTATCTCGACTTGCTGCTGGCGGAAAGTAAACGCGCGGTGCAGAATGGCTCGGCGCTTTCGGTACTGCTGCTACAGTTCGGACGCAGCGCTGCCTTGATCAAGGAATATGGCGAGGGCGCCGTGGAAAGCGCGATGGAAAAGATTGGGCAACAGTTTGGAGCGAACCTTCGAACGAATGACCTGGCGTTTCGCTACGACACCACGACTATCGCGATCATTCTGGGTGAGACGGCCGAAAGAGAAGCGATGTTGGCGATCGAGAAGCTGCGCAAAATAATTGCGGGAGTTCGCTTGCCCGCGAAAGATGGCGCCGAAAAAGGCCTCGCCATGGAATTCTCGGCAGGGCTGGCCGAGGCTGTCGTGAAGGAAAGCTACGATCCACTCGACATCGTTACAGAAGTGATTAACCGCGCCGAACACGCGCTGGCTACTTCGCTAGTGCAGGGCTCGGGGAAGGTTGTGGCGCTCGGCGCTGCGCTGGCCGCAGTGGCGGTAGCTTAGAGGCAAACCCACCACGGAGGCACCCTTCGGCTAGCTCAGGGCAGGCTCCGTCACGGAAAAACCGATTCGGGCTTCGTAGTTTCTGGGCAATTGAATTATCTTTTCGCCGAAATTGTCTGTCAAATCTCTTGCAGGGAATTTTTCGTTTTCAAGATTTTTCAATCGAAATTTTGTTTCCTCCGTGTCTCCGTGCCTCCGTGGTGAGCTCTTAGCCTGTGGCCAAATCTGCTTCTGCGCTGCTACACTAATGAGTTTGATTATCACTTTTATTCGCTCTGAGCGAGGGTCTGCAAGGAAATCATGTTGAAACCAGGTGACATTGCAATTGTGAGTGGGGCGCGGACGCCCTTTGGCCGCTATTGCGGCAAGTTGAAAGATTTCACGGCGCAGGAATTGGGCGCGGTCGCCGGCAAAGGTGCGATCGAGCGCGCCGGAATCGACACGAAAGAATTCGATCACGCTGTGTTTGGCAACGCGCAGCAGACTTCGGGCGACGCTTTGTATGGCGCGCGGCATGTGGGGTTGCGGGCCGGATTGCCGATTGAGACTCCAGCGCTGACGGTGAACCGGCTGTGCGGCTCGGGGATGCAGTCGATTGTAAGCGGCGCGCAGATGATTCAGACCGACGAAGCGAAGATCGTGCTGGCGGGCGGCATGGAGGCGATGTCGCAGGCTCCCTTTGTGATTCGCGGGCGCGACGGATTTACTCTGGCTCCGGGCGGCAAGCTGGAAGACTCGCTGATGGTGGCGTTGCTCGACAGTTACTGCAATTCATACATGGCGAACACTGCGGAATTGTTGGGCTCGGAATTCGGCATTACACGCGAGATGCAGGATGAGTTTGCGCTGCGCTCGCAGCAGAAGGCCGACGCTGCCTATAAAGAAGGACGCATTCAGGAAGAGCTGGTTCCGGTGCCGCTGAAGAATTCCAAAGGCGAAGCTACGGGAGAGTCGCTTACCGAAGATGATCACCGAAGGCCGCAGACTACTTTGGAAGGTTTGGGAAAGTTGAAGGCTGCGTTCGGAAAGAACGGAACTGTCACGGCCGGGAATGCGAGTGGCATTGTGGATGGCGCGGCAGCGGTGGTGTTGATGTCTTTGGAGGAAGCGCGCAAGCGCAGCATCGAGCCGCTGGGCCGCATTGTCAGCTGGGGTATTGCCGGGGTTGAGCCGAAGGTGATGGGGCGCGGTCCGGTGCCGGCGACGAAGATTGCGCTGCAGAAGGCTGGGCTCTCTCTGGACTACATTGACCTCATCGAAGTGAATGAAGCCTTCGCCGCGCAGTATCTCGCCGTCGAAAAAGAATTGGGCCTCGATCGCGATAAAGTGAACGTGAATGGCGGGGCGATCGCGCTGGGGCATCCGTTGGGCGCGACCGGAACTCGGCTGGTGATCACTTTGCTTTATGAGTTGCGGCGGCGGAAAAAGAAGTATGGGCTCGCTACAGCTTGCATCGGCGGCGGTCAGGGCATCGCGATGATTGTCGAGAGCATGAATTAATTCGGGGCCACGGATTTGCACGGATTCACACGGATGAAGCGCAAAACCTAAATTCTTTGATCTCAGCATTTTGATCCGTGAAAATCCGTGTGATCCGTGGCTGATTATTCTTGGAGTCTTATGGAAATTAAGAAAGTAGGCGTACTCGGTTGTGGCCTTATGGGTTCCGGCATCGCACAAGTTTGCGCGACGGCCGGATTCGACGTAACTGTCCTCGAAGTCGAGCAAAAATATCTCGACAAAGGTTTCGCCGGGATCGAGAAGTCCCTGGCGAAGTTTGCCGAGCGCCCGGTCGAGAAAGGCGGAATCACGGCGGAGCAGAAAGACGCGATCCGCGCGCGGCTCAAGGGCACCACCAACAAGGCGGACCTGGCCGATTGCGACATCGTGATTGAGGCCATCATCGAGGATGTCGACGAGAAGAAGAAGATGTATGCATCGCTCGACGGCATCGTCAAGAAAGACGCGATCTTTGCTTCGAACACGTCTTCGATTTCGGTGACCGAGCTTTTGACTTCGGTGAAGCGGCCGGAGCGGTTTATCGGGCTGCACTTTTTTAATCCCGTGCCGCTGATGAAGTTGGTCGAGGTGGTGCGTACGATCGCCACCGCCGACGACGTTTACCAAACCGCTTACGAGTTCGGAAAAAGGCTGGGCAAAGTTCCGGTGCGCACTTCAGATAAGACCGGTTTCATCGTCAACCGGCTGCTGGTGCCTTACTTGCTCGATGCAATTCGCGCGTACGAAGAGGGCGTGGGCTCGATTGAAGACATCGATAACGCGATGAAGCTTGGCTGCGGCTATCCGATGGGGCCGTTTACTTTGCTCGATTTCGTGGGCCTCGATACCACTTACTACATTACTCATGTGATGTTTGATGAGTTCAAGGAGCGGCGCTTCGCTTCGCCTCCGCTGCTGAAGCGGCTGGTGATGGCGGGTTGGTACGGGAAGAAAACTGGCAAAGGGTTCTACGATTATTCGGACCCGAACAGTCCGAAGGCGAATAAACTGTAGCATCGACCTTGCGGGTGGAAACGGGCTAAGATCGAATCTGTTCAGATCGAGTTAGCCAAGATCCAATCAAAATGTTCAAACGCAGAAAAACCGATCGGATGCCGGATGGTGCTAGCCCGCAGGATGTGGCGGCTTATCGGCGCGCGTGGCACAGCTACGTGGCTCGGCGAAATCTGGTGGTGGTGCTCTTCCTCAGTTTCATTTTTCTGGGATTCATGATCGGGAAACTGAAGCTGGGAGAGCCTGCTGACTTCGCAATCTTGCTGGGCTGGATCGGAGTTTACCTGGCCGGCGGATGGTGGCTGACTGAGTGGCGGTGTCCGCGATGTGGCAAGGTGTTCGGTCACCGCCTGTGGACGCAGCGTTGCATCAGTTGCGATCTGAGCAAGGATGAAGTGGCGACGATGGCGCGAGGCAAATAACATCCTTGGCCACGGATTTGCACGGATCACACGGATTTAGAATCTTTACCAATAGAGCCTCGACTGCAAAATTCCAGCGCCGGCACGATGCATTAGGTTCTTCGCTTCACTCAGAATGACAACGCTTTTTCTTCGCACAACGTTTTTGAAATCCGTGTTGATCCGTGTGAATTTGTGGCAGGTTTAATCTTATGAACTTCGAAAACATACTTCTGGAAAAGAAAAACTCGATTGCCTACGTCACCGTGAACCGCCCCAAGGTTCTGAACGCTCTGAACATGGCTACCATGGAGGATCTGCGGGCGGCGTTCCATGACATAAAGAATGATTCTTCGATTCGCGTCGTCATTTTTACCGGCGCGGGCGAAAAGGCTTTCATTGCCGGCGCGGACATCAGCGAGCTTGCCAAGCACGACGCGGTTACGGGCAAGGAATACACGCATCGCGGCCAGAACGTTCTCGATCTCATCGAGAATCTTGGCAAGCCGGTGATTGCCTGCATCAATGGATTTGCGCTCGGCGGCGGATGCGAAATTGCCATGGCCTGCACCATGCGCCTCGCCAGCGAGAATGCGAAGCTCGGGCAGCCGGAGGTGAAGCTGGGAATTATCCCGGGCTATGGCGGCACGCAGCGCCTGCCGCGGCTGGTGGGCAAAGGCATTGCGATGCAGATGGTGCTCGCGGGCGAAATGATTACGGCGCAGGAAGCGCATCGCATCGGTTTGGTGAATGAAGTTACCGTGTCAGCGGAGTTAATTCCGCGCGCGGAGGCGATTGCGTCGAAGATCATCGCGAATGCTCCGCTGGCCGTGCAGTATGCGATGGAAGCAGTGAACAAGGGCATGGAGATGACTTTGAGCGAGGGCTTGTATCTCGAGGCTGTTCTGTTCGGTGTCGCTTGCGCGACTGAAGATAAGAAGGAAGGGACCACGGCATTTCTGGAAAAGCGGGCCGCGGCGTTCAAGGGCAAGTAAATTCTTCGCCACGGATCCTCACGGATCTGCACGGATTAAGAACGAATCCACCACGGAGACACTGAGTCACGCAGAAAAAAAACAACAAGGATTTCTTGGTCGAGCCCCTTCCCGAGCCCATTGTGCCTGCTCTCGAGGGAAGTCTAAACGCTGCGGGCAAGCGTTTCGCCATCGTGGTTTCGCGCTTCAACGCTTTCATTACCGAGAGGCTATTGCTAAGTGCGATCGACGGACTGGTACGCTCCGGCGCCGAAAAAAAGAATATCGATCTGGTACGAGTTCCGGGAGCATTTGAAATTCCTCTCGCGGCACGGAAGTTAGCCGAGACTAAGAAATATGACGCGATTATCTGCATCGGCTGTTTGTTGCGCGGCGACACTGCGCACTACGACGTAATCGTCAACGAAGTGACGCGCGGAATCGGGCAGTCGGCGCAGGAGACAGGCATCCCGCATAGTTTCGGCGTGCTCACTTGCGAAACATTAGAGCAGGCCATCGACCGCGCCGGCCTGAAGATGGGTAACAAAGGATTCGAAGCGGCGCTGGCGGCGGTGGAGATGGCGTCGTTGAAGGAAGCTATCAGCTCTCAGCCACCAGCTGTCAGCAAAACCAGCATTCCTCGCTCCGCGAGGAATGACAAACTTTCCGCTCACAATGACGAAGCAACCGCCCGGAATGACAAACCCAATAAGAAGCCACAAGCCTCGAAAGCCAAGCGCAAATAAACCCTCCCTGCAGTAAACTGGCAACTGGAAGCTGGCAACTGTCCCTATGGGTACACGGCGAAAATCCCGCGAACTGGTTCTGCAGATGCTTTTCCAGGCAGACATGGGCAAGCAGACCCTCGACCAGGTGCGCCATACATTTTGGGCCGAGCACGGCGGCGCCAGCGCCGAGGTACGTGGGTTCGCGGACGACTTATTTCGCGTGGCGACCGACCGTGGTGCAGAAATCGACAAACTGATTGAGGGCCACGCCGAACACTGGCGCATGGATCGCATGGCCGCCGTCGATCGCAACCTGCTGCGCGCCGGAGTCGCCGAGTTTCTCGGCTATCCCGAGACGCCGCGCGCCGTTGTGATCAACGAAGCGCTTGAAATCGCGCGCAAGTTCTCCAGCCTCGAATCAGTTCAGTTCGTGAATGGAGTGCTCGATAGCGTAGCGAAAGACCTGGGAAAGTCAGCGTAACGCTCTCTCCAAACTCGGAAACAGTTCGTTGTAGGAAGATCGTGGAGGGACGGGCGCCTCGCCCGTTCAGGCCGCAGCGAAGCCCGGCCGCATGCAGCCCGCTTTAGCGCTCGCCTTTTCCTCGTCCCTACGGTTTCACGACCAACAGGTTCAGATTGCAGTTCTGTCCCGTGAAGCAAAAATTGTTGGTGGAGTTTGGCAGCGGAACAAAGGACGTCTGGTAGAGGTCAACGCCCAAGTTTGTGTTGAGTTGGTGGAGCAGTCCATCCGAGCCAGCCACGTAGATCAGCGTGCCATCCACGGTCATATCTGCAGCCACCGGGCTCGCGTCATTGATCAGTCCAATTTTGGCCGACACAGCGCCCGTGCTGAAGTCGTAGACCAGCACTCCTAAATCGCTGGTGACGATGTAAGCCCGGCTGGTATCAGGCGACAGGAAAAAATTGATGGGGTTGAAAGTGCCCTGATTGAGATTGATATGCACCGGCGGAAACGGAGCGTTCGCCGTGGTCTGCCCCAGCGTGACTTGCTGCGGGCACAGCGCGGTCAGTGCAGGCTGCGAAGAAGTAGTGGCGATGACGTCGATGCCCGTGTTATCCAGGCCAAAGAAAAAATCCAGCCCAGCGGTCTGCAGCTGCGGAAGGGACGTGTTGCCAAATGGCGTGTTCAGAGGAATGTTTCCCGCAGGGACCATCTTCAGGAACGTCGGCGGACCGGGCAGTTGCGTGGCTGCCAGTGCAGGGGTCACCACTGAACTGTCGCAGGTGTTGTAGATGGCAAGAGTGCCAGGGGCGCTTCCACCGGAGAATAAAGCAAATGACCCGGTAGAGTTGAAAGCAATCGAATTGGCGGGCGCAGGCAAGGCAACGCCCGGCTGCAAAGTTTGCAGCGGGGAATAAATGTACAAGGTGTTGCCGCCATCGCCGAGAATAAAAGCTTTCAACCCGTCGGGCGAAACCGCCGCCGCGATTGCACTATTAATGTTCAACGCCGTAGTGGTGGAAGGGCCCGTAGTGACCACATACACCTGATTGGGAGTAGACACCGTATCGGAGAAGACGACGACATGGCCACTCAGTGCGACCGCCAGAACCTTGCCGGTCACCACTCCTCGAGGCGTACCCGGAGCGGCGAGGGAGCTATATGGGTTGGAACCTCCTCCAGTCAGGCCGCCCGGGTTGACGACCACAGCGCCGGTTTCGCTGCCCATGAAAGCCGTGTCTCCGGCCGGGTCAAAGAGCAGGGAATTAGGCTGAGTGGGAATTTCACTCGCACTACCCGGCAGGTTGGTAGTGGTGGGGACGCTATATAGAGCAACCGCGCATAGCGGATCGCTGTAACAATCCTGGCTGCTTACTAACACGCTGGAGGCGAGAGGATTGCCGGTGACCAATCCCGAAATAGCAGTGACAGGATAGACCGGCTGCGGGATGTAAGGCGCCGCGAGATTCGCCGGATTCAGCGGGAAACCCACGTTGCAAGTTGGCGGCGTGCAGGATGCCGAGATGGTAGCCACTCCCGGCTGGGGAGATGATACCGCGCAGGTTGTGCCGCTGCAGGCTGTGCTGGTGCCCGGTGCGAGCGCCGCCGGTTCCGATGAAATCCATGTGAGCGGAGGCTTCGGCACAATGCAACCTTGCACATCCACCGCAGTGGCGAGCAGCGTCTCAGAGGTTCCTTTGCTCACCACAAAATTTGTCTCGTTGGAGTATTGGCCGTTCACGCTGAGCTGCATCGCGATGCACCGCACCGGGCAAGTCTCGAAGTAATACGGTTGGCTGTAGACTCCCGAGGTTGATGCGATCAAGCCAGTCTGTCCCGGCGTGGTGCCAGGGGCTGCAGAGGCTTGGTTGGTAGCGACGTTGAAAGTGGGGTTCACGATGGGCGTGACCGTGGCGACGCCGGCCGTGGCTTGGGTCCAGGTAAACGGCCCCACTGAGGCGGTCACATCCGTGCCCTGGCTGTAGGCCGTTGCTTGCAGCGTCTCGACCTGATTCTGCGAAAGGCAAGTATTGGCCGCCTTTCCGTTGAACGGAAGATTGCAGGCCGGCGGCAGGGCTTGCTGAGTAGGGCACGCGGGCGGCGGCGAGTTCACCGGAGGAATCACGGTGATCTGAATGTTGTCGATCGGTCCATGAATAAAAAAGTAAGTGGGTGCGCTGGTCTCGCCCAGAGCTGAGGCAGTCACCTCAACCAAGCCGACATTGCCGGGTGTGCAGATCGTGTACGCAGGGGCATTCCATGTCCCGGCGCAGGCAAATCCATTCGGAGCAATATCGAGCACGCCAGCAGGACTGCCCGGAATTATTGAATACGTAAATGTCGGCCGGATGCCGGTATTCGAGCTGTTCTGCGCGCTGGCAGTCAATCCTAAGGTCGTACCCACCTGCATGGAATAACTGGGACTGGGATTCAGCGTAATTTTCGCCGGAAATGGTGAGGGCCCGGCAGGCTTGTGGCCGCCGCAGCCGGGTAAGAACGTGAATGACAGTAATAGTAAGAAGATGGCGCCGACCAGCCGCGTACACCTACCGAAACGCAAACTACCCATGCACCCTCTCGTCGCCTCACATGATTCCTGATGGGCGAACCCTTGAATAGAATGGAAAACTGTTAGTGTAGAGGCTGGAGACAGATTCAGCAAGCGGCCCGCACGCAAACCGAGTGGCGTTTGAATTATTCTCCCGCGATGCCGTCATCCCGAAACGCGGCGCACTTCAGCCGCGCAAGGGATCTCCGACAGATACGCACGTAGGCCAAGAAATTCAAATCGTTCCACCCACCGTGTGAACGCAATTAAACGCTCCGCGACAGCAGCCTGACTACATCTCTCCAGTTATGAAGAGTGGGATGCAAAAGTAGTGGCGCAGTTTGGATCGAGTGCCACAATAATGATTGGCCCTGAGATTGGTTCCTCGGTCAAGGGTGCCGTTCCAGTCTCATGTGCCACAGCCTCAGCATCCTGTAGGGCATCTAGCTCTTAACTGCATTACAGGAAAAGCCGATTCTCCGCCGACGCCAAGAACAACGAGCAGCAGCGTGAAGAATGCAATTGTCCAAAGAACCCCCAACTGCGTCCTTGCCCACTCTGTCCCCCAATATCGGCAAGCGCGTGCGTCCCGATAAGAAGGCATTCCTGTGGACTTGCCCAAGCGTCTTGCGAATCGCGTGCAACTCACGCCTGACGGATTGAACCATTAAACCGCGATCGTTCCTGAATGCTTCGAACGGATTGCGACTTCGCACAGCTGACGAAGAATGTTAGGCGACTACGGGCAGTTCGATACTTCCGATGCGAGGTGCTCCCAACCACGCATCTCGGGTTTATATCCAAAGTCCGACAAGGCGACCCCGATCCTGACCACATTTCTACCAGCTTCGTAGAGCCTCAGAACCTGACGGTGCGAATGGCGATGCGACGATTCACGCGGCTCACCAATGCGTTCAGCAAGAAAGAGTCTCACCTGAAAGCCGGTGTAGCGTTGCATTTCGCGCACTATAATTTTTGCCGAGTCCATTCGAGGTCTGCGCGTCACGCCAGCGATGCAATCTGGCATCGCTGGCCACGTTTGGAGCATCCAACAACTCCTAAACGAAGCGTAGAAAACGCGAAAGTGTAACAATAATTGGGCAACCCCCTTATTTTCATTGACTTCCGTGTTTTCCACAAGTATCGTTGTGGTGCGAAGTGTGCTTTTGGGGTTCCACAGGTGGAACATTTATTAGCACTTTCGTGCAGCCCTTCGTTCATTTGTCCTTGTGAGTAGGGCCGTCTCGCAGGGAGTATGGACTATAAGAACAGGCTTGGAGCGGTAATGACCGAGGGCACACCAACCAGCATCAAGTTCTTTTACGAAAAAGGGAAGTATTTCAGGGTAGCCCATGTAGACGGCGCAATCGGTGGATTGACGCCGACGCGGGACATTTTCGTGTCGCTTTACAGTCAACGCACGGCGCTTCCCCAAGTTGTCGAACAAAATATTGCGCCGGATGGCAACCTCGGGGCTGTAGTTGATACGGTTGGCAAGCGAGGCATTTTCCGCGAAATGGAGATTGGCATAGTAATAACACCCGAGGTTGCGGACGAACTCGCAGCCTTTTTGAAGCAACACGCAAGGGCTGCGCGGGAAACCGAACCGAAGGATCGTTCGCGTGTGGAGAAAATTCAATGAGCCAGAACAGTATGATGGCTGAGAGTCACGGCAGCGTAATGGCAGAATCATCCGTCGAGAAACTGACCATTCCCTTTCCGGCTGAAATTATGCGCGTGTTCAAGGAACTGGAGCGCATCGAAAGGGAGGCTAAGGCACCTTCCGCTCGCAATATGCCATCACTCGAAACTATCGAGTGGGCGATGGAAGTATTGCTTCGCGTTGTCCCGAGCAGCTATCTGCTCGGCTCCGAGATAAATGCCTTTCAAGCCGAAATCCACGTCTCATGGGAAAACGGGCAGTCCGGCAAAAGCGTGGTAGCGTTCTTGCAGAAGCGGCCCGAACTCAAGATTTATCACGAGCAAGTTGTCAACGGCGAAGTTGTTGAACACACCGTAGTAACTACGGAAGATGTCGGAGACCTGTCGGCGCGACTGAGGTGGTTTTTTCGCCCCGCCGCTGACTAAATGGCAACAACACCGCGCATCTCCTCTCAACTCGGCGAGCGTATCGACGACGATATAGATTTATATCGAGCGTTCGCCGAGAAAAATTTCCGCGAGCGTAAGACAAACCCTCCGCACACTGTTCGCTATTGGGCGTATCTCCTGAGGGATGAAGACGCCGCTGATGGCCTCTCAGTAGGACGCACTCCTAAAGCAGCAGTGAAATTCTTGAGCAGGAACTACGGATATGGCTCTATCCGGCTCCGTGATATAACCTCGCTGTCCAATGATGGCCTCCATATAAGACTGGACGCATCCGACCCAGAACATGCGTTTGTCTGCAACCTGCCTTTGCTTACCATTTCAAACGAACAGAGGGATGCTGCTATGCGAATTGCGAAAGGAGTTGGCGCGCCGATCTAAGGTGATTACGTGCAATCCGGTATCTTTCCCCGATAAATCCTAGCAACGGCACTATTAGGACACTACTTCGCAAAAAAGATGGGGTTGACGATGTTTCCACTCACTTGCTATATTTGTAAGGTTCCGCGAGTCAATCCAGGCTTGGTGTGTGCCGTGAGTCCCGCAAAGTTGTGCGGGAACTTCTGGTAGAGCTTTTGAGAAATACGTTTTCGGAGAAGTAACAAGCATTCGAGTTCCGGAAACTTTCCTCGCTGAAACGTTCCTGCGCTGCCTTTCGCCCTATCACGAGGGCTGCTCGAGCGCCTGAAGTTAAGACGCGACAGCGGTCTGCGAGAGGATATGCAGGACAGAGCTGGCGATACGGAGCGCCCCCGAGTTTTGCCGGGCGCCACCGTCGGCAGCATAAATCTAGAGTTGGTACCCAAGAATCTCTCTCCGTGATTCGTGTGCGGTGAGAAGCATGGCTGGCTGAATTTGGCCTGCCAGCCCGGAGTATGAAGTGAACTCCGGGAAAGCTGCTAGCGCTGCGCTCTGCCCGCTTGTTTGTCGGGTTGAGCACAATGCGGCGCGCGGCTGGGGTGAGCAGTTTTTCAAGAGAGCGATTTAAGGAGCGGCAAAGAGTGCCTACTTTTAATCAATTGGTGGCGAAAGGCCGGAAGCGTCCGCGGTATAAGACGGCGAGTCCTGCCCTGCAGGGCTGTCCGCAGAAGCGCGGAGTTTGCACCCGCGTGTACACGCAGACGCCGAAGAAGCCGAACTCGGCGCTGCGAAAAGTGGCGCGCGTGCGCTTGACCAATGGGATTGAGGTTACAACCTACATCCCCGGCGTCGGTCACAATCTGCAGGAGCACTCGATTGTCCTGATCCGCGGCGGCCGCGTGAAGGATCTGCCCGGCGTGCGCTATCACGTGATTCGCGGCACGCTCGATGCAGTCGGCGTAGCCGGACGCCAGCAGGGAAGATCGAAGTACGGCGCAAAGCGCGCCAAAAAAGGCGGAGACAAGAAGTAGCCGGAAGTCAGAAGGTCTAGCTAAGAGCTAGGAGCTAAAAGCTGAATGCCACGTAAAGGACATATCGCAAAACGCACCGTGCCAAACGACGCCGTATACGGCTCGAATTTGGTGACGAAGTTTATCAACTCGATGATGTGGCAGGGCAAGCGCTCCACCGCCGAGGGCATTTTTTATGAAGCTCTCACCAAGGTGCAGGAAAAAGGCGGCGACGAAGCGTTGAAGCTGTTCACGAAAGCGGTCGAGAACGCGAAGCCGCTGCTCGAAGTAAAGACGCGTCGCGTCGGCGGAGCGAACTATCAGGTGCCGGTGGAAGTGAATGCCGATCGCCGCACCTCGCTAGCAATCCGCTGGCTGCTGCAGTACGCGCGCAGCCGCGCCGAGCGAGGCATGGTCGACAAGTTGAGCAACGAATTGCTGGACGCCGCCAACGGCAAAGGCGCGGCCATCAAGAAGAAAGAAGACGTACACCGCATGGCGGAAGCCAACAAAGCCTTCGCGCACTATCGGTGGTAAAGAAGTGAACAGGTTCTTCGCGGTAGAAAACACCGCGCAGGATAAAGAGTTTTAACTGATAGCTGATAGCTGAAGGCTGAAAGCTGACAGCTGATTTCAGAGCCCAGAAAGAGTTAAGCGTCGTGCCTAGAACAGTCCCATTAGAACGCTGCAGGAACATCGGCATCATGGCCCACATCGATGCCGGTAAGACCACTACGACGGAGCGCATCCTGTTCTACACAGGCAAGACGCACCGCATCGGAGAGGTGCACGAAGGCACTGCCACCATGGACTGGATGGAGCAGGAGCAGGAGCGCGGCATCACCATCACCTCCGCCGCCACGACCTGCACCTGGCGCGACATTCGCATCAACATTATCGATACCCCCGGCCACGTCGATTTCACCGCCGAAGTCGAGCGTTCCCTCCGCGTGCTCGACGGCGCAGTCGCGGTCTTCGACGCCGTCCATGGCGTGCAGCCGCAATCTGAAAAAGTCTGGCGCCAGGCCGACAAATACGGCGTCCCGAGAATTTGCTTCATCAACAAGATCGACAAGATGGGCGCTGATTTCGAGCATGCCGTCGATACCATCCGCAAGCGCCTCAGCGCCAAGCCCGTCGCCATTCAGATTCCCATTGGACAGGAAGCCAAGTTTGTCGGCGTCGTCGACCTGATCGCCATGAAGGCGATTGTGTGGAACGACGAAACCATGGGTGCGGAATACGAAGTCCAGGAAATTCCCGAGAACCTCAAGAAAAAAGCGGAAGCCTTCCACGCGCAACTCGTCGAGACCGTCGCCGAAAACGACGACGAAATTCTGCACAAGTTTCTCGAAGGCGAAGAAATTACCGCCGCCGAATTGAAGGCGTCGCTGCGCAAATCCACCATCGGACTGAAAGTATTTCCAGTAGTCGTCGGCACGTCGTTCAAGAACAAAGGTGTGCAGCCGCTGCTCGATGCCGTGGTCGATTACCTGCCGTCGCCGCTCGATGTGCCGGAGACGCACGGCATTAATCCCGACAACGGCGAGAAAATTTTCCGCCATGCCGACGACAAAGAGCCGTTCTCCGCGCTGGCTTTCAAGATCATGGCCGATCCGTTCGTCGGCCAGCTCACTTTCATTCGCGTTTACTCCGGACAATTGAAGACCGGCGACTCCGTGCTTAACGTCCGCACCACCCGTGGCGAGCGCATTGGCCGCCTGCTCAAGATGCATGCCAACAAGCGCGAAGAGATCAGCGAAATTCTCGCGGGCGATATCTGCGCGGCCGTTGGACTGAAGAACGTTTCCACCGGCGACACCATTTGCAGCGAGGAGCATCCCATCGCGCTTGAGTCGATCACCTTCGCGGTCCCGGTAATCTCGGTCGCGGTCGAACCGAAGACCAAGGCCGACCAGGAAAAGATGGGCATGGCGCTGGCCAAGCTGGCGCAGGAAGATCCCACCTTCAAAGTTCACACCGATCCCGATAGCGGCCAGACCATCATCAGCGGCATGGGCGAATTGCACCTTGAAATCATCGTCGACCGCATGATGCGCGAATACAAGGTCGAGGCCAACGTCGGCAAGCCGCAGGTGGCGTATCGCGAAACCATTCGCAAGCACGCCCAAGCGGAAGGCAAATACATTCGCCAGACCGGCGGCAAAGGCCAGTACGGGCACGCCAAGATTTATCTCGACCCGCAACCGCCGGGCCTCGGCTACGAGTTCGTCAATGACATTACGGGCGGCTCGGTGCCGAAAGAATTCATCAAGCCCATCGATCAGGGAATTCGCGAGGCGCTCGAAGGCGGCATTCTCGCCGGCTATCCCATGGTCGATGTCAAGGCGACGCTTTACGATGGCAGCTATCACGACGTCGATTCGAACGAAATGGCATTCAAGATTGCCGGATCGATGGCGTTCAAGGAAGCTGCGCGCAAAGCCTCGCCCGTTCTTCTTGAGCCGGTGATGGCGGTCGAAGTGGTTACACCGGAGGATTACGCTGGGGTGATCATGGGCGACCTGAGTTCGCGTCGCGGACGCATCGAAGGCATGGAACATCGCGCCGGTTCGCAGGTGATCAAGGCAATCGTTCCGCTGGCGGAAATGTTTGGATACGCGACCCACATGCGTTCGTCAACGCAAGGCCGCGCGGAATATTCCATGCACTTCGCGCGCTATGAGGAGGCTCCGCGATCCGTCGCGGAGGAAATCATCGCCAAGGTGCAAGGGACGGCGAAATAGTTCGTAAGATGAGAGATGTGGTTGATTCACGGCTTGAACTGGCAAAGGCGTTGCGGGAATTGGCGGACGGATCGAGCGAAGCGGCGCTGAGGAATGCTTTGTCGAGATCGTACTACTCGATCTTTCACGCTGCGAATGTGCTCTTTGGAAAGGTTAGCCACAGCGATATTGCGAAGAGGCTCGGAAGCGTTGATTTGGAACTAGAAGCGCAAGTGGAGAAGTTACAGCAACTGCGGTCGCAAGCGGACTACGATCCGAACTTTGTGGAGAGGGAGTTCAAGGGAAATTTGGAACAGTTCAGGCTAGACGTTAGGCGGCAGGTTGACGAGGGGCTTTCGGTGTTTAATCGCATTCTTCGTGAGATTGAGCGGAACGCGAGGGGTTAAGGGTTCTAGTTATGGCAGCAATCGATTTACAAGCGCAGATGGAGGGGCGGCTGAATCAGGCTGGGCTGCTCCCTTATCTCGACAAGGGCGAATCCCGGTTCCTCGATCTTGAGGATGATTTTTTTGTCGAGCTCGTAGCCCGCGATAGCACAAAGCTGCCGGAGTTTGGTCGCATCGCTGAAGCGGTGAAGTCCGAAAATCCAAAAGTCAAGACTTTAGTCCGGGCGCATTGGGAAATTGAGAATGTGGGCCAGCCAGCGCAGGCTTATGACATCCCAGGGACGGGCGCTCCGCGAATGGCGGTACTGTACCCGGTCGACCTTAAATCGGGACAAGGTGCGAAGCGGGTTTGGGTAGAAGTCACTACGCTGGCGAGCATGGCTTTCGACTATCACAAGCTCAACGAGAAGAGCATCGTTAGAGAGTTTGTTGCTGAGCAACTTTCTAAGGGTGGGGCAAGCTATTGGGATCCAGAGCGCTTCCCGCGGCTTGAGATTAACGGCGATATGGCCGAGTACATCGCGAGTAGGAGATCAGCGAAGCAATAGGACTGTTTTACTGGAGCTAGGAAATGGCGAAAGAGAAATTTGATCGCAACAAGCCGCACTGCAACGTTGGAACAATCGGTCACATCGACCATGGCAAGACCACGTTGACGGCGGCTATCACCAAGGTTTTGTCGAAGCA